>ERZ1034913.1978-NODE-1978-length-11128-cov-3.912309_pt1 | contig 11128 bp, 6 predicted proteins | sample MGYA00520697_ERZ1034913 | MGnify/ENA primary metagenome ERZ1034913 (study PRJEB33766, sample SAMN09781786) | gut metagenome | biome: gut microbiome | host: Homo sapiens | place: Madagascar | study: EMG produced TPA metagenomics assembly of the PRJNA485056 data... | reverse complement strand
ATACCTTTTGCAAGAGTTTCAATTATGGTGCGAGCCAGCATATCGTCCATAGTATGTTACCCCACGATCAATTTGTTGGTCTTTTTGAGGAACTTTGCAGGGATCGGGCGGTCCAGCCGCCATGTGATGTTCATGGGGCGGGAGCCCCCATGCTTCACATAGTTCACCGTGCCCAGATAGGTATACGCTCCTGCACCGCCAAAACGGGCATCTGCCTTGAACTCGCGCACGAACAGCAGCACCCGGCTTCCCTTTGCACGGTGATGGATGTAGCGCTGCCCGGTGGCAGAGTTTTCGGCGGTGGTGCTCTGGCTCTGCCAGTGGAACAGGCTCTCGTTGATGGAATAATCCTTGTACATGGTGGTGGGCGAGTAATCCTTGTCTGCCTTGTTCAGGGTCACAAAGAACACGTCCAGCTGCTTTTCCGGAAGCCACTTCACGCCCTCGCGGACAGTGGCAGGCTTCAAAAAGTCCAGCGCCACCAGCAGCTGGTCGCGGGTATAGGTGCAGTGCAGGTCCAGCGGACAATCAAAGCCTACATCCACAGGTTCGTCGATAAAATCAATGCGGTCATATTGATACTGCAAAAGTGCCTGCAGTTCCCCCAGCAAAACGGGACTGTCCGAGAGAGCATACAGGTTATCGAGAACTTCTTCATCCTCCCAGCTTTCTGCGGTCTTACCCCAAAGGGTCACATAGAACATCTGCAGCATTCGCTGCTCTACCGGTGGCAGGGCTGCAAAGTCGGTGTTATCCAATTTCGGCAGAAGCCCCAGCAAAAAACGAATCCACCTGCGGGAATCGATGACCGCAAAACGTGCAAAGGCTTTGGTCATAGTTTCTTCCAAAGGTTCTGCAAAATCGGATGCCGCCCCTGCACGGACGCACAGCCTGCTGAAGCAGATCTTTTTGCTGTAAATCGCACGCGGGTCAAGATGGTAGTAGTCGAGGAAGTTCCCGAGTGTCAAAGGCAGGCCGGTATCCTCGGTAAAGGCAGCCGCCCGCGCCACAAGCCCGGAGGTGCGGTCATAGGAGGCGCTGATATTATCCAGTACATATTTTGCGGCATATTTCTCCAGCTGAATATAGCAGCCTTTGGGTGCAGAGACAAAGCCCTCTTTAAGCTCCCGACTGACGCTGCGGGTGGTGTTGGAGAGCAGTGCTGCGAATTTCTCCTCAAAATTATACTTTTTGTTGGCCTGCCCGATGAAATCCAAAACGGTCAAGCAATCCTTGTTTTCTGCCAGACGTAAGCCGCGCCCTAGCTGCTGCAAAAACACAGTCAGCGACTCGGTAGGGCGCAGGAACAGCACAGTGTTCACCTCGGGGATATCCACACCCTCGTTGTAAATGTCCACCACAAAGAGGAATCGGAGCTCCCCGGAAACCAGCCGCTGCTTGGCGGCGTTGCGCTCCTCGTCAGGAGAATCGCCGGTCAGTGCCATAGACGGGATGCCGTGGGTATTAAAGTAGCGCGCCATAAATTGGGCATGAGCAATGGAAACGCAGAAGCCCAAACCCTTCACCTCGTCGATATCGGTGACATATTTCAGGATGGAGTTCACCACAAGGTCAGCGCGGCGCTCCGCCACCATGCCGCTGAGGGTGTACAGGTTGGACAATTCGTTTTTATCGTAGCCGCCGGTACGCCATTTCAGGCTGCTCAGATCTGCGGTGTCGGTGACGCCGAAATATTGGAAGGGACAGAGCAGTTTCCGGTCAATCGCTTCCGGCAGACGGATCTCGGCGGCAATGCGTCCGCCGAAATAGTCCAGAACGCTTTTGCCGTCCATACGTTCCGGGGTAGCGGTCAGCCCCAGCAGGATCTTCGGTTGATAATATTCCAGCAGCTTCTGATAAGTGGGTGCAGCTGCATGATGGAACTCGTCTACAACGATGTAATCGTAAAAAACCGCTGCCGTTTTAGCGGCAAGCTCCTGAGAATTGAAGGTCTGGATGGAAACAAACAGATGGTCGATGCTGTCGGCTTTGTGGCTGCCCACATACAGCTCGCCGAAATTGGCATCCTTCAGTACCGCCCGGAAGGTGTACAGGCTCTGCTTCAGGATTTCCTCCCGGTGTGCCACAAACAGCAGACGGCAGGGCTGCCCTGGATGTTGCCTGCAGAAGCGCTTGTAATCCAGTGCGGAGATCACAGTTTTGCCGGTGCCGGTAGCGGCGACCACCAAGTTGCGATTATACCCCCGAACGGTGCGCTCGGCATCCAGCCGGTCCAGGATTTCCTGTTGGTAGGAATAGGGCAGAATATCCAGGGTGTAGATTCCGCTGTGGTCGGTCTCGCTGTATTTTTCAGCCTTCAGGGCGCGGGTCAGTCGTTCCCGCTGCCCTTCATCGTAATATTCAAACTCGCTGGAGTTCCAGTAGCTTTCAAAGGTGGCTGCGATCTTTTCGATGGTCTCCGGCAGGTCCTTTCGGGTCACCTTGACGTTCCATTCCAGACCGCTGGAAATTGCCGCATTAGACAGGTTGGAGGAACCAACATACGCTGTGGTAAAGCCGGTGTCCCGGTAAAACACATAGGTCTTTGCGTGGAGCCGGGTGCGCTTGGTGTCGTAGCTGACCTGGATCTTCGTATTGGGCAGCGCGCGCAGCTCCTCGATGGCTTTTACGTCCGTAGCGCCCATATAAGAGGTGGTGATGATGCGCAACTCACCGCCGCTTTGCGCAAACTGCCGCAGCTCGTCCATGATGAGGCGTAAGCCGCTCCACTTGATAAAGGAGACCAGCATATCAATGCGGTCGGCGGAAACGATCTCCTTTTTCAGCTCCGTGTACATCTGCGGCTCATGGATAGCGCCGGTAAACAGGGAACTTTGCGCAATGGAGGTCTCCGGGCGGTCAAGGTCTTTTGCGCTTTTCCCTGTAGCAAGGCGCGGGTCGTTCTGCTGCAAAAGCGCAAGAAGCTGCTCTGCCCGCTGGTCAACACTGAGCGCGGCAAAGTCAGCTTCCTGTGTGGTATTCTGGATGGTAGTCACGATCTGATTTGCCAGCTGGATCTGCGCCTCGATGCCGCCACCGTTGTCCTGCACGTTCTCAAGACCCTTCTGTACCACGTCGGTCAGATACTGCGCCAGTACCTTGGCAGCCTCCGCCGTGTCGATGGGCGCAGTGGACTTGCGGGCTTCCGGAATCTCTGCAAGCTCGCGGTTCAGCGCGTTGTTGATGACCTGTTCGTACAGACCGGGGTGGAGCATAGGTGCACTTCCTTACCGTTTTCTTTTATTATAGCGCCCGGTAGAAGAATATTCAATGATCGATGATAAACCGCATCTGATTGAAAAAGAAGTTTTTGATCTCAGAAAATATACTGTATCTGCATTGCTTTTATTAAAAATAATAGAGATCGTGATAACCATTTATATGATGCTAACAGAATTAAGCCTGTGGCGCAATACTGATTTTGACAAAAAACAATAAAATCCGCTGTCCAAGAGCGTTTCAACTAAAACACTGTTGGACAGCGGATTGCATTTTGTAGTAGGTGCTTTCGTCAGCCTTGATCGCTATTCAGGGCATCAGCGGCTCCAGTATGGACGTGGAGGAGTATTGATAGAACTTCAATCCTTCCTCAACGCCTTATATAGCTCGGCGGCCATCGACTCCTGTACCTTGTTATAAAAGTCAGGATCGTTGAACAACTTAGCGAAGGAATCGTTGTTATCAAGGAAACACTGGGTCACGATATCCTTGAACTTATCCGGGAACAGCGACTGCACAAACATTTCAGTGCTGTTATCCTTGGCATATTTCTTGAACTTCTTAACATCCGAATCCTTCATGAACATCTGGTAGATGCCCTCGATGATCACTCGGTCGGAATCAGTGAAGTTGCCATTGAAGCGCTCGTTCACCTTGTCGATAATGCTTTGCAGGGTATCTGTTTTCTTGTTCGGTACCTTCGGTGTAAGCCCCTTGGTGGGCGTGAGGATAGTCGGTTTCTCGTCCAGAACAATAGCACCCCTAAAAGTTTCGTTCAGGGAAGCGTATTCCAGCTTGATCTTATCCTCAATGTCCACAAATTCGTTTTCATTGGGATTGGGCAGCAGCCGTGCAAGGTGAAGCGTGTACTGGTACTCGTTGAACAGGTCTTTGTCATGGAGGCGCACAAGCTGTGTAATGTAGGAATATGCGCCATTGAACTTGCGAATATAATCGCGGGCGGTGTAACGGTCTTCCTCTCCCAGATCCTGATACCGTGCAATCACCGGGCGGAACAGACTTGCCAGCTTGCCAAGCGCAACGGCATCCTGCTTTTTATCACCCTGCGCTGCCATGAACTTATTGAAGGCATCCACATCGTCATAGTTGTATAGCATATAATCCCGGATCTTGTTACGGAGATCATATACTTTGTTCAGGTCTGTGCTGCCCTCCAGAATGGTTGTTTCGTAATAGGGCAGGAATGCGTCTCGAATGTCCTCCTCGGTGTTTTCAAAATCGAGAACAAAGGTGCTGCTTTTGCCCGGATGGGTACGATTCAGGCGGGAAAGCGTTTGCACGGCGGTCACATCCCGCAGCTTCTTGTCCACATACATGGTATGCAGCAGCGGTTCGTCAAAGCCGGTCTGATACTTGTTGGCAACCACCAGAATATTATACTGGTTGCTGTGGAACGCCTGACGGAACTTTTTGTCTGTAGTGATGTACCGCCCCTTTTCGTCAAGGTTCATAGTTGCCTCAGTAAACGGCTTGTCGCTGGGGTAATCTTCCAGCGTAACCTCACCAGAGAAGGCAATCATGGCATCACAACCGGTGCATTCGTCCGGGTGGGCCTCAATGTAACGCTTGATAGCGAGATAGTAGCGTACGGCGTTGGCACGGCTGTCTGCAACGATCATGGCTTTGCCCTTGCGATCAATCTGATAACGGCAGTTATCCAGGAAGTTTGCCATAATCATTTCGGTTTTCTGTGCAATGGTGTAGCCATGCTTCTTATAATACTTGAACAGTGCACGGGCGGTCTGACCCTCGATCAGCTCTGGGTTGTCTTCGGATACCCGAATCAGCTTGAACGCTTCCTTGATGGTGGTATAGTTGGCAAGAACATCCAGAATATAATGCTCCTCGATGGCCTGCCGCATGGAATAAACATGGAACGGTGCTTTGATGGGTTCGCCGTCCGCATTGGTACCGATTTCCGTTCCGAAGTTCTCAATGGTCTTGCCCTTCGGGGTGGCGGTAAAGGCAAAGAAGGATTGGTTTTCGTGCCGTCCCTGACCGATGATTTCGTTGATATAATCATCCGTCAGATCCACTTCATCTTCCGAGACACCTGCTTCCGCAGCGTATTCCTTAGTGGCAATGCCGACATCGATTAGACTGCGGCGGAGAGATTTTGCACTTTCACCGTTCTGTCCCTGATGGGCTTCGTCAATGATGATCGCAAACTTCCGTCCACGGAACGTTTCCATATCCTTCTTGGCAAAAAGGAACTTCTGGATGGTGCAGATGATAATGCGCTTTTTGTCGTTGATGGCCTGTGCCAGTGTGTGGGAGTTCTTTTTGTCGTCAATGGCTTCTACCAGCCCGTGTTGATGCTCAAAGCTGTTGATGGTGTCCTGCAACTGGCTGTCCAGCACCACACGGTTTGTGACAACGATGATCGAATCGAAGATGCTGTTGTCCTGATCGTCATGGACTGCGGCCAGCCGATAGGCGATCCACGCAATCGAGTTGGATTTGCCGGAGCCTGCCGAATGCTGGATCAGATAGTTTTTGCCGGGACCGTTCTGCTTTACATCTGCCAGCACCTTCCGCACAACATCGTACTGATGGTAGCGGGGGAAGATCATTTTTTCTTTGGTGACGATTTTGGGCACGCCATTCTTCACCACTTCTTCCTTCTCCTTGACGTAGGAGATAAAGCGGTGGATCAGGTCCAGCAGGCTATCACGTTGCAGCACTTCTTCCCACAGATAGCTGGTGCCGTAGCCATCAGGATTGACCGGGTTGCCTGCACCGCCGCTGACACCTGCACCGTTTGAACCCTGATTGAAGGGCATGAACCGGGTATTGCCATCTTCTAACCGGGTGGTCATCCACACCTCATAGAGGTCAACGGCGAAATAAACCAGAAAGCGGTGATTCAGGCGGAATGCAAACTCCTTGGAGCTGCGGTCGCTCTTGTACTGATTCATGGCGCAGGAGCAGTCCTGCCCCGTAAGCTGGTTTTTCAGCTCCAGTGCCACCACAGGGATGCCGTTTACCGAGAGCACCATATCAATGGTGTTTGTATTGGCGGTAGAATAACGGAATTGCCGGGTACAGCCAAGGATATTTGCTTCATACCGTTCCACAGCTTCGGGGTTCAACCCGGATTCCGGCTTGAAATAGCACACCCGCAGCTTGCAGCCCATATCCTCGATGCCATTGCGGAGAACAAACAGAAGCCCTTGATTAGCGATGGTGGTTTCCAGACGGTGATACAGCTTTTCTTCTGCCTTTTCACCGTAATAGCGGGTATATTTTGCCCATTCTTTGGGCTGGGTCTTTGCAATAAACTCGCACAGCACATCCATATAGATGCACCTTGCCACATCGTGCTGACGGTTATGTACCCAGTTGCCGTCGGCATCCTGCCCGTTGAACTGGACATAACCGCCCAGCGGAGAGATCAGAAAGGATTCAATGTCCCGTTCAAATCGCTTTTCGCTTTTATCCATGATGGCCCCCTTATTTCTTCAGAAGCTGGCCTGCAATTTTAAGCGTTCCCTCGCCAAGAGCCTTCAGGTTCTGGCGATTCTTGAAAAGAACCGCCACAGCAGTTATTGCTCCGAGCGCACCTTTCAGTGCTTTGGCACCTTGCTCCATTCCTTTGTAGTCCTCACTGTTCAGCTCCTGCTTCTTGAATCGCATTTTCTTTTCCATTTTCAAGAACCTCCAACAACTTTTCTCCGCTTACCTCAAGAGAAACATAATCGTACTTTTGAGCATCCTCCAAACAGACCTCTTTCTCTGTTTCAATAAAGCCAACAGGATCGGAGTAGAACATATTTTTTAATTCAATATGTTCATAGCATATCGTCTTTACCTTGCTGAAGTCAATAGCTTTCAGCGCAGATTCGCTGATCTGGTACGTTTGTTCCGCTGTTTTCAGGTTTCCGCACATGACGTAAGATGCAGCAAGCAAATTGGTTGCTTGCAAATACAGGCCATAGTAATCCTGTATTTTCTGCACTTCTTCGCTCTTTTCTGCAAGGTATCCGCTGTGCAAACACTCCCGTAAAAAACGAACGGGGGCTATCTCCGACAACGGTTCGAATTGGGTCGCACGGCGTTCAAGCGTTTTTTCAATCTGAGATTGCGCCACAAGCAGGTTTTGCCTGCTGGAGTCGATCTGACGGTTACGTTCATCACCCTCCGGCATAGTCATAGCCAAAAGCAACCCTTTTCTGCCAGCTTCTAGTAGTCCTATCCGGTCATCCATCTGACCGTCTTTGATCTGCTCAACCAGACGATATGTTCTTGCTACCATATCGCTCAACTGCGTTATTTGCTGCTGTACCAGCATTTGGTACTGGATGTTGGCCAGTTCCTGTATTGGATTGCCCTGCACGACAGCCTGTTCTGCAATGGGAAGTGGCGTTACGACCTGATGCTTTCCGTCTTCGGTGATTCTCATCAGACTAGGCCACTTTTTTCCGGTTTTCATGTTTTCCATGATGAACATTTCGCCGGACTCATACGCAGATTGAAATTCCGCTGGAATCTGAACCACATATTGTGTCCCGACATGGATCTTGCTCAGGATATCGCCCATGTTTACACATTGGACAGCCTGTTCCAGCAGTTCGTTGAAATTAATCCCTTTGCTGACAGGCGTGATATGCAGGCATTTGCCCTTGGCAGGAGCAATTTCATCTGTCTGCCTGATCTCTGCGGGCAGCCTGTTTTCTTTATCCGAACTTTGTTCCTGCATGGGGCACCTCCATCAGATGTTGGCTGGGCTGCGAATCGCTTTTCTTTCGTCTATCATAACACTGCATGGACAGATAAATCAACATAATGCGCCAATAATTGTAGGAATCAGACCGATAACTGCGCCAATCGCAGCACTGACAATGGCAATCGTCCATTCCCGGCGGCTCATCCGGTTGGATTCTTTTATCATCTCGTCCAACCAGTCCCCAAAACCGTCCAATTCGGCTTCTTTAAGATACAAGTTGGCTCCATCTGCATTTACATCGTAAAGATAGCCCCTCTCCACAAGCAGGCTCAACGCGTCCTGACAGCGGAGCGCATCTTCGTCTGAAAGATCAAAGGCTTCCTCGTCCCCCATGAGATTCTTTAGCTTCTCATACTGCTTTTTGATATCCGCAAGGCTTGTTTCCACTCAGGAGACCTCCTTCTTTCCGGTGACGTACTCGTAAATGAGGGAACGCTTGTACTGCTCCAACTTCTCGATTTTGGTTTGCTTGACGGCTATGAACCGGTCAATTTTGTTTGTCTTTTCAGACAAAACTTCCAGCATTTTAAGCTGTTCATCTTCAGGGGGAACACAGACCGGAAAATCTTGAATCATAGGCAATCTTACAGACGGAACAGTGGTTTTAGCGCTTCCGTAATCCATGACAGTTGCGAAAAGATTTTCCAGATAAAATTTCAAAAGGACGGGGTTCATATATTTGAAATCATAGAAGCGGTAAACGCGCTGGTGAACTGCATATTTTCCATTGACCAAGTGGAACACGCGCCCAGCTCCTGCGCCATCTCCGGCCATAAGGATGCCTTTTCCTTCAAAAGTATAATTGTTGCAGCGTTCAACGATTGGAGAACGCACATAAAAAGGATACATACCATCCGGGTCTGCATTCTGGGTGTCCTGATTTCCGGTAGTTATTTTAGCGATAAAGCGAAACCGAATCATGTTCCAGTGTTTCGGGATTTTCCCAATCCACTCCACGCCACTATCCTTCATAGGTACATTGGGGTCAAGCCCCTTTGTAACAACCTCGGTAATCAGGCTCTGCTTGTAGGTTTTCAACTTTTCAATTTGTGCTTGCACGTTGGCAATCAGCGCATCGACTTTGCTTGTACTGGATTCAATGGCGGAAACGATTTGATTTTGTTCTTCTAAGCTGGGCAGAATATAAGGGAGTTCTGCAAGCTTATTCCAGCGCAGGTCGCAGGAACGCACGCGGATACCAGTAGCGAGTGCAGTAAAAACATCGTTGTACGCCATAGAACGCAGGTAGTACATGATGTACCGTTTATTTTCATCGGTATCGCAAACCACAAGCACAGGGGAAGATTTTCCACGAGAATCAGAAATGCCGATGGAACCTGCAAACCCATCCATTCCGTGGATCACCAAATCGCCGGGTTCGATGCCCTGATAGCCAATTTCTTTTACAGAAACCGTAAATCCATCGGTGCGCCGGTTGGTTCGGAGAGTAACTTCACCATCGCGGAAACAGGTGATGACATCATCGGTTTCTTTCACGGGACGATTCAAAAGTTTCAAAGTGAACTTTCCGCGTTTCACAGTCCAATCTTCCGGCATTTCCCCAATCCACGCAACACCGCTATCCTTCATTTTACGCATTTCCAAACAGCTCCTTCATCAGCACAGTTTCCTTTGCCTCCAACGCCTTGATGTCCTCAAAGATAGAAGCGGAGGATTCCGGGGCTTCAAACTTATAGAACAGCCGGGTAAACGGGATCTCGTAGCCAATCTTATCCTTTGCCGGGTCGATGTAGGCCAGCGGGTTGTAGGGCAGGACATTTTTTGCCATGTAAGCGTCAATGTTTTCGTTCAGCGGAATAATCTCGCTGTCGGATGCACCCTTGACCGGCTGCTTTTTGCCCCGTTTCAGGATGGGCTTGCCGCTTTCGTCGGCCTGTGCGGTCTCCACCGTCACCTTGGTAAAGCCAAAAAAGTCCTTGGCAAATACCTTCGACTCTACCACGAGGTCACCATCCGTGTAGGTCTGGTTTTCAAAACCCTCGTATGCCTGCAAAATAAGGTCGATGCAGGCGTCGCTCAGGTCAACACGCTTGCTGCCGATGTTCTTGCGGCGCTTCACGAAGCACTTGCTGGCATCAATGAGCTGCACCCATCCGCTGCGGTGCATGGGCTTGCCCTTGGTCAGCACCCAGATGTAAGTGGAAATGCCGGTATTGTAGAACAGGTCGGTGGGCAGCTGCACAATGGCTTCCACAAAATCCCCGTGGATGAGGTAGCGGCGGATTTCGGACGCACCACTGCCGGCATCGCCGGTGAACAGAGAGGAACCGTTCTGGATGATGGCCATGCGGCCAGAGCCGTCCTTCAGCTTTTTCACGCCGTTGAGCATAAACAGCATCTGTCCATCCGAAATGGCGGGCAGGCCGGGGCCGAACCGACCATCATAGCCGAGTTTCGCTTCGGTTTCCACCTGCGTTTTCTCGCGTTTCCAGTCAATACCGAAGGGCGGGTTGGAGATGACATAATCGAACTCGTAGCCGCTGAACGCATCATCGCTCAGGGTATCACCGTATTTCATGCCGGATGCGTTGCCACCCTTGATCAGCATATCCGCCTTGGCAATCGCATAAGTTTCGGGGTTGAACTCCTGTCCAAAGCAGGTCAGGGTGGTATCCTTGCTAACATCCTGCAAGCGCTCGGTCAGGCAGCCCAGCATCTGCGAAGTGCCCATGGCCATATCGTAGGCAGTTTTGGTGCAGCCCTCGGCGGCGATCTGCTCTTTCTCCGGTGCGATCAGTAGCTCTGTCATCAGGTAAATAATGTCCCGGCTTGTGAAATGGGCACCAGCCTGCTCGTCATAGGATTCGGAGAATTTCCGAATCAGTTCCTCAAAAATGTAGCCCATGTCGGTGGAGGTGATCTTATCCAGCGACATATCGCCTTTGCTGGAGTTGAACTCCTGCAGGGTGACAAACAAAACGCCGCCCTTGACCATCAGCTTGACGGTGTTGGCAAAGTCGAAGTTTTCGATAATGTCCTTGACGTTGGAGGAAAAGCCCTGAAGGTAGGCTTCAAAGTTGCTTTCCACATCGTCCGGCTCGGCAACCAGCTTGGCAAAATCAAAATTGCTGGTGTTGTAGAAGTCGAAACCGGAAATACGGCAGAGGATGCCGTCACGGGCAGCACCCTCAATGTGCTGGG
>ERZ1034913.1977-NODE-1977-length-11130-cov-4.536524_pt1 | contig 11130 bp, 16 predicted proteins | sample MGYA00520697_ERZ1034913 | MGnify/ENA primary metagenome ERZ1034913 (study PRJEB33766, sample SAMN09781786) | gut metagenome | biome: gut microbiome | host: Homo sapiens | place: Madagascar | study: EMG produced TPA metagenomics assembly of the PRJNA485056 data... | reverse complement strand
AAATGGAGAAAAAGCACATGATCCAGACGGTAGTATTAAAAAAAGTTCTGTTGAAAGATGTTGCATAGATATGATAAGTAATAGGATTAACGGTATCAGATTTCCTGAAATTGGGGCATATGAACTGAAAGTATATGGATTTACAGATAGCGAAGAAATTGAAAAATTGAAACAAATAGATGACAAGAAAAAGGATGAAATGTTTACTAATGAGCGTTTAGTTGCGACATATCCGTTTGAAGTAATTGCATAAAAAGCACCCTTCCGGGTGCTTTTTTAATGCCAATTTTTATGCAGCGCGCACAGTACCAGCACAACTATGTTACCATACGATGTATCTGTGTCAATACATCCTTTCGATGGCGGCAATCGGCTGTCACTATGGTGTCGGCAGGACTGTAATTTACAAATATCAAAAACGAAACGAATGAGAGGTGGTGAGGCTTGCCAAGAGCACCAGATCAGAGAGCTGAAGAAGCCAGAAAACTATATGCTTCTGGAAGGAAATTAATTGAAGTTTCTCAAAAGCTTGGAATCCCGGTAGGGACGATCCGAAGCTGGAAAAATAGATATAAATGGGATAATGCAACGTTGCAAAAGAATAAACGCAACGTTGCGAAAAAGAAGGGCGGACAGCCTGGAAATAAAAATGCGGAGGGGCATGGAGGAACCGGCCCGCCGGGAAATAAGAATGCAGTCAGGACAGGAGAGTTTGAAACTCTCTTTTTTGATACCCTGGAACCGGAAGAAAGAACACTGGCAGAGATGATCCAGCCGGACAAAGAGCAGCTGCTTCTCAGAGAAATCCAGCTTCTTGCAGTCAGGGAACGCCGGATGCTGAAAAGAATCCAGTCTCTCCGTGAACTGGAGGCTCAGACCGGATCTGAAGAAGATTCGGTACCATGCGGAATGTCTGTAACAGAATATGCTTCCGGTATTGAAAAAGGAAAACAAACAGAACTTCGAAAGTACGAAGGCATTCTTGGCCAGATCCAGGCTATAGAGGATGCTCTGACTAGAGTGCAGGCCCGGCAGCAGAAAGCAATCGAGATGCTGCATAAGTTTGGTTATGACGATGCAAAACTGGAACTTGCAACCATGCAGCTTGAATTTGAGATGCTGAAGCAGGATAACCAGGCAGAAGAGACTACCGATGATGGTTTCCTGGAGGCAATGAATGCAACAGCGCAGGATGTCTGGGGTGATGAGAATGTATGAAAAACTCAAAACCCTGAAAGATAAGCTGCAGAAGATGAAATCCAACAGAGACAACAGGCAGACAGGCCAGACATTTCATTTTTCTCCGTTCTCAAGAAAACAGAAGCAGGTCCTGACCTGGTGGTGTAAAGAATCTCCCGTTCACGATATGGATGGAGTTATCGCTGATGGAGCAATCCGATCAGGAAAGACAATCAGCATGTCCTTATCGTTCGTTATGTGGGCTATGAGCACCTTCGCTGGTCAAAACTTTGCCATGTGTGGAAAAACCATAGGATCCTTCCGGAGAAACGTTCTGTTCTGGCTGAAGCTGATGCTTCGATCAAGAGGCTATTCCATCACGGATCACAGGGCGGACAACCTTCTGACCATTCGAAAAGATGGGAAAGAGAACTACTTCTACATTTTCGGTGGTAAGGATGAAAGATCTCAGGATCTTATCCAGGGAATCACCTTGGCAGGAGTGTTCTTTGATGAAGTTGCCCTGATGCCGGAATCCTTTGTGAACCAGGCAACAGGCCGATGCTCTGTAAAAGGTTCAAAATTCTGGTTTAACTGTAATCCGGATGGCCCATATCACTGGTTCAAACAGAACTGGATAGATAAGTCCACCGGATATCTGGGAAAAGAAGAAACTGCCCGGAGGATGCAGCAGGCGGCCGCGGAGGGGAAAGATCCCGGTCTGAAAGATATCCTGTATCTCCATTTCACTATGAACGATAACCTGTCCCTGGATGAAGAGATCAAAGCCAGATACCGGAGCATGTACGTTGGAGTATTCTTTAAACGTTACATCATGGGACTTTGGGCGGCAGCAGAGGGAATCATCTACGACATGTTCGATGAGAACAAACATGTCCAGGACATCAAAGATTTCTATCAGTTGTTGATCAACGGGAATCGGTATGTTTCCTGTGACTATGGTACACAGAACGCCACAGTATTTCTGCTGTGGAACAAAGGAACCAACGGAAAATGGTACTGCATCCGGGAGTATTACTATTCCGGAAGAGACAAAGGTAAACAGAAAACAGATTCCGAATATGCAGACGACCTGAAAGAGTGGCTGGATGGAACCAAGATCAAAGCGATTATCGTGGATCCATCGGCCGCTTCTTTTATTGCAGAACTCCGGAAACGAGGATATAAGGTCCTGAAAGCCAACAATGACGTTTTGGATGGAATCCGGCTGGTTGGAATGCTTCTGAACCTGGAGAAGATTGTCTTTGCTTCTTCCTGTAAAGAAACAATAAAAGAGTTTGCTTCTTACATCTGGGATGAGAAAGCCCTGGAAAGAGGAGAAGACAAGCCAGTGAAGCAGTGGGACCATTGTTGTGACGCTGTAAGGTATCTATGCAGTACTATAATTGGCAGAAAAGTAGCACGTTTCCGAGAGATAAGGAGGTGAGAAAAATATACACATTTACAATACCGAGAGAAAGCTTTGACGAGTTAAACCCGGACAAGCAGGTACTTCGCCAGCTGATCAGCAAACACATCAGCATGGTGGACCAGTTGAAGAAGAATATGTCCTACTACGAAGGAAAGCATAAGATTCTGGACGAGACCAAACGGGAAAACCGACTGGTGTGCAATCATGCAAAAGACATCTCTGATACAGCCAGTAGCTATTTTATCGGCAACCCAGTGACGTATAAATCAGAGGGAGACATCAAGCCCCTTACAGATGCACTGGAGGTGGCCGGAGCGGATGAGACAGACGGGGATAACGGCCTGGAGGCATCCATCTATGGTCTGGCTTATGAATATGTCTATGTGAAGGAAAATGAGAATAACTTGCAGACCAAGAACCTGTCTGCTGAGAATACCTTCATGGTAAAAGACGACAGCATAGAGGAAAACGAACTCTTTGCTGTCTATTATTATATCCGGAAAGATGATTCCGGGAAGCTTCCGGATCACTATATGGCCACAGTAGTGACTACAAACTATAAGTACGAGCTGGACATTGAGAACAGCAATACGATCCAGGCAACTACAGAACCAGCAGTGCCCCATTATCTTGGAGAGATCCCGATCATTGAATACCTGAACAATAAACTGGCTATCGGAGATTTTGAACTGCAGATTCCTCTGATCGATGCGTACAATGCACTGATGAGCGATCGTGTGACCGATAAGGAGCAGTTCATTGATGCAATCCTGGCCATCTACGGAACGTTACTGACCGATGAGGACGAACCGGACACTAAAGATGAAGATGAGAACATCCGGAAGGCCAAGGCCCGACTGAAAAAATACAAGGTCCTTGAGATGCCGGACACAGCCAAAGCAGAGTATCTGACCAGGACCTTTGATGAGAGCGGCGTGGAAATCCTCAAGAAAGCTATTGAGCAGGATATCCACAAGTTTTCCCATATTCCCTGTATGTCAGATGAAAGCTTCGGAGGGAATGTCAGTGGCGTGGCCATGGAGTTTAAACTCCTGGGAATGGAGAATATCACGAAGATCAAGACCAGATATTATAAAAAAGGTCTGAGAAAGAGAACACGGATCTTCTGTAATTATCTGGCTCTGCACGGAAACAGCATCGATCCATCCGGGATTACAATGACTTTCACCAGAGCATTGCCGAAAAACCTTCTGGAAATATCCCAGATCGTGGCAAACCTGTGGGGAAAGGTAAGCCGGAAGACTTTACTTTCACAGGTTCCGTTTGTGGAGGATGTGGACGAGGAACTGAAAGCCCTGGAAACAGAGGAAGAAGAGAATCTGAAGCGGCAGCAGGAAGTTTTTGGCTTGCAGGACAATACCCCACCGGAACAGGATCCTGATGATAAGAAAAAGGACAATGTAGATGAGTAGGAGATACTGGGAACAGAGATCTGCCTGGGATATGTATCGGTTCATGGAAGACGCAGAAGAAACAGCAGATCTTATTGCCAGGGTATACCGGAAAGCTTCCCTCCAGCTGGAATATGCCGCAAGAGATATCTTTGAGAAGTTCATGACAAAATATGGTCTGTCAGAAACAGAAGCCTGGCAGATTATAAATTCCATCCAGGATAAAAACTCCATTAATCAGCTGAAACAGGAACTCCAGAACAGGAAAAGGGACAGTGAGATCCTGAAACAGTTGGAAGCTCCGGCGTACCGTGCAAGACTGGAACGCTTGCAGGATCTTATGACACAGGTAGATGCAGTGATGCAGCAGGTGTATCAGCAGGAGAAACAGTTCGATACCAAACTTCTGGAGCAGCTTGGAGAAAAAGCGTATTATCATTCCATCTACAATATGCAGAAAGAAACTGGCCTGGCATTCAGTTTTTCTCATGTAAGCAGGAAGCAGATCGACCAGGCTCTGCAGATGAAATGGTCCGGAAAACATTTTTCAGACCGTATCTGGCAAAACACACAGCAGCTTGCAGATTCCTTGAAGGATGAATTGCTGATCAGCCTCCTTACCGGCCGGACAGACCGGGAAACAGCGGAATCCATCCAGGCCCAGTGCGGAGGGGGAGCAAAGCAGGCCAGGCGATTGGTAAGAACAGAATCCTGTTACATGGCAGGAGAATTGACTGCACAGAGTTATATTGACTGCGGGATCAAGAATTATCGCTATGTGGCCGTGCTGGATCTCCGTACCAGTAAGATCTGCCGAGAGCTGGATGGAAAAGCTTTTCCGGTGAAAGATCGAAAAGCAGGAGTGAATTATCCACCTATGCACCCATATTGCCGTTCTACAACGATTTCTGTCATAGACAAAGAAATCCTCAAGAACATGAAAAGAAGCGCATACAACCCGGAAACAGGGCGCACAGAGATGGTTCCTGCGGATATGACCTACGAACAGTGGTACGAGAAATATGTCAAAGGAAATCCCAAAGCAGAAGCCCAGGAGAAAGCAGTCAAGAATGCTGCGTCAGACCGGAAACAGTATGATCAGTACCGGGAACTCCTTGGAAAAGACATGCCGAAACATTTTGCAGACTTCCAGGAAATGAAGTATAATGAACCTGAGAAGTGGAAGTTTATGAAACTGGATTATCAGAGGAGAAATGAACTTCTGGAACATCCGGAACTGAAGCTGCCGAATGCAGAAAAAGCTATTTTACCTGAACCTAAGTTTACAAACTATCTTTTTGATGAAAACAGTGAAAAAGGATATCCTAAGGGCAGAGCCTTCACAGATCGCCTGGGTTATAGCATAGATAATTGGCAAAAGCTTCAGAAAGCATTAAAACAAGGTGCTATGAAGTATCCGGCGCAGTATGTTGATAATAACGGTTATGGTGACAGATACGTTCAAAAAATGGTTTTGTATGGCCTTAAAGATACACCGGCAAATGTAGTAGTAGCATGGCTCAGACAAGCAGATGGCATAACAAAGCTGACAAGTGCGTACATCAAGGAGGCGAAGTAAATGGCTATAAAAGAATTTGATACGGTTCTCTTAAAAGACGGACGAGAGGCTGCAGTTGTAGAAGTGTTGGATGATACGCATTTCCTTGTGGATGTAGGGGATTCACCTGCTGATTGGGACACTATTGATGCAACTATTGATGATATAGTGAAAGTAATCCATAGTAAGAGGCGGTTATGATGCAGAAAATATTGATTTAAGAGAGAGCTTGGAAACAGGCTCTCTTTTAATATGCCAAAATTGCGCCGGTGCAACGGAGGGAGGTGAGGACCATGAAAGTAAAATGCACCAAAAGATACAGCGATATCTGTTTAAAAGAAATCGTTGAAGAAGGAACTGTTCTGGAAGTAACAGAAGAAAGAGGAGCACATCTGATCAGCGAGGGTGTTGCGGAACTCGTAAAAGAGCCAGCAAAGGCAGCAGCCAAAGGGAAGGAATAGGTGATCCACAGATCTCCCATTGAGACGCAGGGTGAAGTGTCTTATTTTTATGCCTTTTTTCTGCCAGGCGTTAAAGAAGCGGATTCCATAAACTGAATGGCCCGGGCGTGAGAACGAATAGGCTGGGCAGAAAGGAAAAGACATGAGAAACAAATTATTCAAAGCAATGTGTAAAGTTCCAATGAACCTGCAGTTATTTGCAGAAGGCGGAGACGGTGCTGGGGCCGGTGAGGGCAATGGCGGCGGATCAGGCGAAGGTACAGGCGGCGAAGGAGGGGACAACACTCCATCCTTTGATGATTTCCTGAAAACAGGCAGCAACCAGGCTGAGTTTGACAGACGTGTCCAGAAGGCAGTCAATACGGCGGTGACAAATGCCCAGGAGAAGTGGCAGGCACTGACAGATGATAAGCTTTCCGAGGCTGAAAAGCTGGCAAAGATGACCAAGGAAGAAAAAGCACAGTACATGCAGAAGAAAAAAGAAAAGGAACTTTCCGACAGGGAGGCAGCAGTAACCAGAAGCGAGCTCATGGCAGAGGCAAAGAACAATCTGTCGGATGAAGGACTTCCGGTAGAACTTGCAGAAGTACTGAACTATACAGACGCAGATACCTGCAAGAAATCCATGGAAACTGTCAAGAAAGCATTCCAGACAGCCGTTGAGAAAGCAGTAGATGAGAAACTGAAAGGTGGCAAGCCCCCGAAAAAAGCACCAGAAACAAATACACAGGAAGCCCTTGAAAAGCAGGTATACAATGCAATGATGGGCAATTTCTAAAGGAGAGTGAGTAAACAATGGCAATCAATACTTTAGCAACAGCAACCTTATTTATGACACAGCTTGATAAGATTGCAATTCAGGAAGCAACCACCGGCTGGATGGATCGTAATGCCGGACAGGTGATCTACAACGGTGGTGCCGAGGTAAAGATCCCGAAAATGAACGTTCAGGGAATGGGTGACTATGACCGTGAGAATGGATATCAGCGCGGTTCCGTTACTCTGGAATATGAAACCAGAAAAATGACACAGGACCGTGGCCGTCTGTTCCAGATTGATCCGATGGACATTAATGAAACGAACTTTATCCCGACAGCTGGCGCGATTATGGGAGAGTTCCAGAGGACGCAGGTAGTTCCGGAGATTGATGCGTACCGTATCAGCAAACTGGCCACTGAAACAATCACAGCCAATAAGGCAGGAATGATCGGAGAATCTTACGTGCCAGGAGCAACAGGAACATCTGCCCTGCGTAAGCTGAAAGAAGGAATCAAGGCGGTAAGAGAAAACTATAACGGAGCTCTTATCTGCCAGGCAACACCGGATTTCATCATGGAACTGGAGCTGGAGCTTGCAGGTAAGATCACAGCAGTAACGTTCTCAAAAGGTGGAATTCAGACCCAGGTTCCTTCTGTAGATGGTGTACCGCTGGTTTCCACACCTTCCAACCGTATGTACACAACCGTTAAGGTTAATGACGGTAAAACAAGCGGACAGGAAAAAGGTGGATACGAAAAAGGAACATCTGCAAAGAACCTGAATTTCTTCATCTGCCCGGTAACTACACCGATCGCTGTGACAAAACAGGACATCATGCGTATCTTTGATCCGACAACAAACCAGAAGCTGAACGCATGGCAGATGGATTACCGCCGTTTCCATGATATGTGGATTCTGGACAACAAACTGAATTCTATTTATCTGAGCATGCAGGAGGCGAAAGCATGAGACTGATTCGTGAAAACGTGGAAAGAGAAGCTACAGGATCTGCAGCAGAAAAGCTTATCAGTGATGGATTCACACCAATGGAAGGATCCAAACCAAACACAGTACCGGAAGAAAAAAACAGTAAAAATATCGAGGATATGACTGTTGAGGAACTGAAAGCCCTTGCAAAAGAGAAAGGCCTGACGGGTGTATCTTCTCTGGCAAAAGCGGACCTTCTGGCAATCCTGAAAGGGTGATACGATGGCATCAGCAGAAGATATCAAAAAGCTGAAGCTCCTGACCGGAGAAAAGAATGAGGAACTTCTGTCTGTTCTTCTGGATGAAGCCGAAGCTTTTGTACTGTCCTATACAAACCGCACACAGTTAAGGTCCGGGCTGGAAAAAGCAGTCCGGGATCTTGCTGTGATCGCCTTAAACAGGATGGGAACGGAAGGTGAAAAATCCAGAAGTGAGGGTGGAGAGAGTTATACCTTTGATGATGCACCGAAACAGATCTACGATACGCTGAACCGATATCGCCTGGCCAGAGTAGGAGGAAAGACCTATGAGACTGAGAAGAAACAGGCTTGAGGAATTTTTCCACAAGAAAATGACGGTAAAGAAAGATAAGGAAGGCAGTACCAGTGAAGAATATGGTGCTGCCTCTTCCGTTACAGGGGAGATCTGGCCGGCATCCGGAAAGGTACAGGCTGAACAGTACGGCCAGCGGCTGAACTACATCCGGAATGTACGGCTGCAGGGAAACTATAAGATCCAGGCTGATGAAAAAAGCCGGCTGCATTATATCATGGAAGATGGAACAGATATAGAAGAGCGGGATGGGATTTGTTTATATGTGGCAGCAGATCAATCCCCGGATTATCGGATTATATCTATCAAGCCATATCGTTTCCTGACCATGGAGATAGAGAAGATATGAGTGTAAGAGGATTTGACGAGGTGGCAAAAGCATTGAAAGAGGTGTCCGAGTTGGACACCCGGCAGGCCGTAGGAGAAGCAATCCAGCTTGTACGGTCGGCAGCAGTTGAGAATTGCCATGCAGATACCGGAGAACTCAGACAAAGTATTTTTGCCGAGGTTACAGAACAGGAAGATACAGTTACCGGCACCTGTTGGACAAATAAAGCTTATGCACCATATCTGGAATTCGGAACCGGGCCGAAAGGCCAGGAGAAACATGCAGGTATCTCTCCGGAAGTAACTCCGGTCTATACCCAGCAGCCATGGTGGATCCATGAAAGCCAGATAGACAGAAGAGTGGCTGAAAAGTACCGCTGGCCATATATAGACACACCGGACGGCAGATTCTATAAATGCAGCGGAAATCCGGCCTATCCGTTCCTGTATCCGGCCATGAAGGACAATGAAGAACAGATCTTAAAGATACTGGGTGGAAACCTTGTGTCAGATTTGGAGGATATATGAAGAATGTAAAAGATCAGGTGTATGCGGCACTGTGCACGGTATCAGAAAATGTTTCAGATGCGTATCCCCGTTCCTGGGCAGAGGGCTCAACAATTCAGTATACCGAAGAGCAGAATGATGTATATGAAGCGAGCTCAAGTGCAGAGGGAATGAGGGAAGACAAAGCTCTGGTGAGATACCGGATTGACATCTGGAATAATCACAGTACCTCAGAGATCTCCCTGCGGGTGGATGAGGCAATGAAAGTAACAGGCCTGAAACGGATCGCATGTGCAGATGTGACAGATCCATCAGGAATGAAACATAAACAGATGCGCTACGAAGGGATCATTGATATGGATTCTGACAGCGTGTATTGGAGATAAGGAGGAATAGCAATGTTAGCGAATGGAGCAACATTAGGTTACAGGAAGCATACAGACGGAGCCGGCAGCTCTGCAGCTTACACAGATCTTCCGGGGCTGAAAGAAATCCCGGAAGTCGGCGTGGAACTGGATAAGGAGGATAATACCTGTCTCACAGATCCACACAAAATGTACGAGGAAGGTATCGGAGATCTTCCGGACATGAAGTACAAGTGGAAATATGACAACAGCAAGGCGAACAGTCCATACAGAGTTATGAGGGATGCTGCGGATAAGAAGGAGCTCTGGGATTTTCAGGAAAAGACAAAGGACGGAACAGTTACCGAATTCACAGCACAGTTTACTATAAAGCGTACAGGCGGAGGAGTAAACGGTGTGATTGAGTTCGAAGCAACCATGGCCGTGCAGTCGGAAATTAAACAGACAGATCCGGCATAAGGAGGAATAAAAGATGATGAATTTTGAAGGTATTCAGGATCTGGGCGGAGCTTCTGCTCAGAATGAAGCACAGGCTCCGGAAGAAAAAGTTGTGAGTCTGGAGGAACAGAAGAAAAAGAGGCAGCCTTTTGCTTACTGGAATGTAGGCAGCAGGAGCTTCAAGATGAAACTGAAAGCATCCGGAATCGGACGCCTGGAAAACAAATACAGACAGAACCTTATGAACATGCTGGATGATATGCCACCGCTCTCTGTGATGCTGACGATCATCCAGGAAGCGATGTCTCCATGGGAGCATGGTGTTGACTATCAGGACGTACAGAAACTTTATGATGCCTGGATCGAGGAAGGAAACAGCCAGCTGGAACTTTTCCAGAAGGTTCTGATCCCTCTTATGGTGGTATCGGGTTTTTTACCGGAGAAAATGGCGGCAAATCTGATGGAGGACATCGAGAACATCTGATGTCAGATCATCTTTCAGAATTGTATCCGGTAGCCCTTGAGATGGGAATTCCGGCAGAAATGTTCTGGAATCTTTCTGTAAACGAGATCTTTGATACTCTGTCGAACATCAAAAAGCGGCTGCTAAGAAAAGAAAAGCAGCGGATCATGGATAACTTCATCCAGGCCCAGGCCATAGCAGTAGATATCTCAGCGTTATTTGCCAAAGGTGGCAAGATGGCTCATCCCTGGGATTATTATCCGGAATTGTTCGAAAAGGAACAGAAGATATACGAAGAAGCAGAAGAAGCCCGCCAGTGGGAAGAGTACATGGAAAAAAGAAGGGCGTACAACGCCGAATGGAACTATAGACACAATCATTAATTTTCTGAGAAAAAGAGAGGAGGTGAGACCATGGGAGATACACTTCATAAGATGCAGGTGGTCATTGAAGCAACAACAAAGCCATTGAAAAAAGAAATGGAAGAAGGTCAGCGGGAAGTAAAGAAAACCGTTAATGAGATCCAAAAAGAAACAGAAAAAATAAAAAATCCATTTCGAGGAATGGAAAGTAAAGCATTGCAGCCGGTAAGAAATACTCTGAACAAGATCAGAGAGATGATCGGAAAGAATCCAGTCAAGAATTTTCAAATTAAGGCTGGCTTTAAGGTGCCTACAGAAGAATATGCAG
>ERZ1034913.1976-NODE-1976-length-11135-cov-9.508032_pt1 | contig 11135 bp, 8 predicted proteins | sample MGYA00520697_ERZ1034913 | MGnify/ENA primary metagenome ERZ1034913 (study PRJEB33766, sample SAMN09781786) | gut metagenome | biome: gut microbiome | host: Homo sapiens | place: Madagascar | study: EMG produced TPA metagenomics assembly of the PRJNA485056 data... | reverse complement strand
GTCTACATTCAATTGATAATCCTCATTTAGCATCATAGAGAAAACATCAATATACTTAGAATCATCTAATTCTTTGATTAATTTTTTCGCATCTCCAACATTTTCTTTTAGAATCTCATATACAAATAAAACTTCTTTATATTTGACTGCAAAAAAGTCATCCGTACATGATTTTAATCCTTTCTTTAAATATTGATTACCCTTTTCCATACAATCCTTATGCTGTATCATAGTTGCTCCTAGATTAAAAAAAGCCAACATTTTATATTGTGAGTCATACTGAGCGGCACTTGTATAATATTTTTCAGCTTGATTTAAATCTATATCAAGACAAAGCCATCCTAATGAGCAAAGGATTTCAGCAATCAATTTTTTATTTCCTAATTCAATCGCATAATTTAAACATGTTTTGTACAGATCGTATGCCGCAAAAGTATTTTTTTGATACGCATATAGATTGGCTTTGGCCTTCAACCTTCGTATAAATATCCATTCCTCATTATCAGATAGTTCCATATTTCCAGAAGATAATCTAAACAAATTAAAATATTCTCTTTGCGAATCATCCATGTATGAATAATACGCTTCCACTTCAGCAAGTGATATATTGATTTGAGAATTCATTTCGGAAGCATACAGTAAAAACAATTGATATTGAACAAATAAACAGGATGACACAACCTCATCTTTATATTCCAACAATTCATCCATTACCTTAAATATTTTTGAATCCGATGACATATAGTATTTAAAGAAAAGATCCAACATCTGTTTAATTTTTTCTTCTTTAATTGTATCCATCGTAGAAATCCCTAATTTTTTAAACAACAAATTGTATATATCATCATTTGCGACCAAGATATTATTTTCAATTTTAGAAAGATATGAAGGAGAACAAACCCCATGTGATAAAGCTTCTAATGATATGTCTAACTCTTTTCGTTGTTTCTTAATCAATAATCCTCTATAATCACTCATGCACTTATCACCTACTAATCAAAAAAGTAATTCATTATTTGTTCCTAATTATATCACAAAATAAAATACCATCTACTCTCAGGACATAATCTCATGGTATAAACAACTTTAATTTTGTCAGAAACAGAATCCTGTGGGCAACACGTGATGCACCACCGATACCTGGAGTACCAAAAAGCCTAAAAGAGATTAAAAACAATACAAGTAAATTACGAGCACATACAAAAAATCATCTTAAACAACATTAAAACATAGTTATAAGCTGAAAAGAGGATTAGGCAAATTATCATTGCTCAATCCTCTTTATCATTTTACTAAAACCCAATAGGAATTTGGTTAGCCGATTTCATACAATAACTTTTCTGCAAATTTTACAAAGCCATCTTCATTATTTATAAAGTCAGTTATATAGTCTGCACATGCTTTTGTATCCTGTGCACCATTTTTCAGACACACCCCAATACCAGCAAGTTCCAGCATCGGATTATCAAATCAATCCCTAACAGTTCAACAGCATGCTGAAGTTCAGTTCCCTTATTAATATATTGGCATAGTAATAAAACTATATTCTGTTCATTTTCTTTCTTTCCAGTTTATCCCAGTTCAGTTTGTTCTTCTTGTATCCCACAAATGCAGTCACACGGACAAATTCCAGATAAAAGCGGAGAAAAGTTGTTTCAAAAAAACAAGCAGTAATAGCAAGGATTAGTTCTCGAAAAGAAAGCTTCTGGTCAATGGTATAGATTCTTGAAAAATATGCAGTTAATGTGAGTAAAATACCATACAGGGCATAGCAGGCAAGAAATACCAGCATAAATTTCACATTCAGCATATCCATCATCACAGATAAAGCCATTGTAAGTACACCCAAAAATTCGATAAATGGTGACAATAATTCGTAAAGCAGAAAATAAAAATAGGATAAAAGTCCTACAGCTCCGTACCGTGGGTTTGCCAGCATTTTACGGTGTCCCCACATACACTGGAACAATCCTCTCTGCCATCTTTTCCGCTGCTTGCCCAATTCACTTAATTTTTCCGGAGTTTGCGACCAGCAGATGGCATCCTGGGCAAAATCAATCTTATATGGCTTACGATTCATGCGGCTGAATTCATGAAGCCTGACTACCAGTTCCATATCCTCGCCCATTGTACTGTTGTCATATCCGCCTACGGCAATCACCGTTTTTTTCTCAAATAATCCAAAAGCTCCGGATATGATCATGTTTGCATTGATTTTATCCAACAGGATACGTGCTGCCAGAAAAGAACGGTCATATTCCAGGGATTGCATTCTTGCTATTATATTCCTAGGCAGCCTGTATTTTATCACATGACCTTTTTTTATGACAACACCATTGGCTGGCCGGACACTTCCACCAACGGCTATTACATTTTCGTCCTCCAGAACCGGCCGAACAATTTTCTCCAGCGAATCATATTGTAAAATAGAGTCCGCATCCATACAGATAAACCAAGGATACCTGGCTGCATTGATTCCGGCATTTAAACTGTCTGCTTTTCCGCCATTCTTCTTGCGGATCAAAGTAATGGGCACTTTTTGGTTCGGGCATTCATAAATCTCTTCCTCAGGCTGGCATTGGATCAGATGACGGATCGGGCGTTCCACTCGCTCCATATGAAATGCATCAATCAGAACCTGAGATGTTTTGTCTTTAGAGCCATCATCTATTACTATAATTTCATATAGTTTATAATCCAGGTTGAGAAGTGAAATGACTGTATCCTTCACTGTAACCTCTTCGTTATAAGCCGGAACAAGAATGGAAACCGGTATGTAATAGCTTTGCCACAGTTTATTGTGCATCTGTTCAAGGCGGTATGATCTGTACAGCTCAATTGCACCTGCTACAACCGACAAAAACAAAAAGCTGGAATATCCAATCAGGTATATAATAAAAAACAGATTGATACATTCCAGAAAAAAACGAAATGCATCGGTCATAACCCCACTCTCCTTTGTGCTTTTACTTCATCCAGCTGGTACTCTAACATTTCTTTTGCGTAGCGATCATTTCCCTGTAAAATATCAGCTAATGCATCTCTATCTGTATTCAAAACTGCAAGGCTTTTTGCAGCATTATAACGGACATACCAGTTTTTACTGGAAGTCTCTTTTTTCAAGATTTCCAGTGTCTGTGGTCCGGGATACATAGCAAGAGCAGAAACACAGGCATTCTGCAATTCCCAGATCCCTTCCTTTTCTTCTTCGGCGTGGTGAAGCAAAAAAGAAACACTTCTTTCATCCTGATATCTGCCAAAATAGCGGACACATGCGATTTGAATTTCCATATCCTGGCTTGTTTCCAGCATAGACAGCATTTCATCCTTCCAGTTTGACGATGCATATCGAATATAATCCAACAAGGTTACCTGCATCCTTGGATGAAATTCACTCATTTTTTTCCAAAGGAGTGGTATCAGTTCTTCTTTTTTATCGAAGGAAAGAAGTCCATCTGTAAGTATTTTTTTATGCGGAAGCAGCTGCTCATTTGCATCCAAAAATGTCAATGCCTGCATAACCGCGTGTATATCTTCTGAACTGTATAATGCCCGCAAAGCATTCTCCCTGCAATAGAGACTTTTATTTCCAAGCAGGTCAAAAAGAAATGGGAAAACAATTCCCTTAGCCTGGAATTTCGTCATATGAAATATGGCAAATACATAAGCCAAGCAGGCCTTTTCCATATCCGATTTTTTTTTATAAACCGGTATCAGTTCTTCCATCAGCCGACTTACAGATGCTATTCCCTGCTGGAATTGTTCCGGCAAACTGTTTTCAACTTTAGATAATGCTTCACTAAACGTCAGAAGTCTACTGGTTGAATGAAGCTCTTTAACCAATCTTTTTTCCTGCTTTTTATTTTCCGTTATATTTTCTAAAAACAACTGTCTGTATTCTTCGCAATATCGTTGTTCCCTCCTGTTCAGAACACAGGAACGATATCTTGAAATTATCTCTGTAAAGCAGTTAAAAATGATAATCCCCACGCAGACAATAAAATAAAAAACAATCACAAGCTGTGCTATCATTCGTATTCCTTTCTTGTCCAGTATGTCTTCAGAACCTGGTATGCTTCTTTTAATCTTTCATGGTAGGATACTGTATTCTCCCATCCTTTCAGTTTAAGGCCTCCCATCTCGATTGTATTTTCTTCTCCGCCAAAACCTATAAACATCTCTTTGATTCCCACTGCTTCAATGCCATAATTTCCGTCATAATAATCATCATGGATCTGCATTCGGGACGGATCAGAAAAATTCAGCAGTTGCCATGGGATTCTAATTTCCACATCATCTCCGTTACAGATAAAATCTGCCCTGGAATCATAAGCAGATGCAGATGGATTTCCATTACCATAATGCAGCTTTCCACTTTCAAAGGTTTTTAACGGTGTGGCAGCATCCTGATACTGACCAATAACATCCCGTAATACCATGCTGATATTTTCGAATACAGCGCTGTTTCTGGCTGGTGGATCAATATAAGGATCTTTTCCTGTAATATCTTCCTCATAATTGGCATGAATGGGATTATACCGATCCTGAACCAACAGACGAGTATTATCTTTTCCATTTAAGATCAGTACAAAATCTGCAGGTCTTTCAAATTCTGCTGTACAGTTTTTCATACGGGTACTGCCTGTTTTAGGGGTCGTATCAATCGGAACATACAGCGTGTCACTTTCCAAATCAAAGTCCTTTTTATGGAGATATAAATAAACACCGGAGGCATCATACTTCACACTGATGAAAGAGCCGTCTTCATATTGGATCACCCTATCTTTATCCGTCCATTCGGAAGTATCTCCGTCCACGTAACTAACACTTTCTTTTTCCCCAGAGTCAAATGCCAGCAAGCCAAAATGCTGGTCATTTGTCTGAGCATCTTCCCAGTAAATATTACGGCTTAAATCTACAGCATACATGGTATTCCAGGTACGCTTGAACCATTCATCCTGCCAGGAATAGACACAACCTCCGGAAAGTCCGGCAGCCACAATGTCTTCATAACAATCTACCAGAATCTTTCCCTGTTCTTTTTCAGAATAGTATCCAAGTCCTCTGCTGGTCACCTGATTCTTCTGAATCTCGCCTCGTCCTGTGGCTGCACCAAATTCAACAGCCAAAACCGGCATTGTATGATGTTCGTTTAAAAGTCTTAAATATGCCCGATAAGTATTTCGTTTTCCGTCAGGAGTGATACAGTCACTGAAGTCAATCTTTTTATCAGACAAGCTGTTCCATGATGTGTATTCCATACAAGAAAGGTAATCCTGATCATATGGAGATGCACTGTAGCTGGCAAACTGACCTGATTTAAATTTATCAGTTGCAGTTATATGTTCTGTGTCGATCCGGGCACATTTTCGGAAATATTCTGCAATCTCTTTAGGATAATCAAAAGGATCTGTTGCATTTCCACTGGAAAAGGAGATCAGACGCTGCTCATCATATCTTGTTGATTCATAGTGAAGCATCCTGTCACCTGTTTTGGCAAGCAGGGATTCAAAGGCAGAAGCATCTTTTGAAGCAGTAAGATAGGTTCCTTTATAAGGTTCCATATCCGGATATTTCTCATCTGTATATGCAACCGTTGTATCTTCCCATCCATTTCCGATAATATATCCCAGCACCCATTTCGAGACATCGTGTAAATAAAGTCCTGCGCTTGTATCTGCATCATTATTGATGATAAGTCGTTTTCCATGGATCACATCTACAGTGACCAGGCAATTATCCAGAAGTTTTCCTGCAAAGGAGTCGTCATATGCATCCACTCGGGAGTTCTGTATATAATCATTTACCCAGATTCCCTGAAGTAAATATAACGGTTTTTCATGTTGGGAATTGTATTCATAGAACGCTTTATAAAAAGCCGGATTCTGGACAGAATAGACTCTTAGCGTATTTGCTCCTGCTTTCTGGATCAGTTGAAACCAGTGCAGATAGGTTTCTTTGGTGATTGCATAATCTGTAGACCATTTACCAGGAATACCACTTCCCATATCAATTCCCCTGACTTCAAATGGTTTCCACTTATCTTTGTCCTTTATAAGTATCTCTTTATTCTCAGTCCGTACAAATGTATTTATATGATTGTCCCGGTCTGAGTCAATATAAAATCCGCCATAAAACACAACTATAAATCCAATAAATAGAAACAGAATGATGGCAGATATGCTGATAATAAATCGTTTCATATTTTAATCATTAACCTCATTATACTGCTTTACACGGGAGGACGCTGAATACTGACGCAGAGTCTCAATGTTTTCATCCAGCCATTCTCCTCTGTTTCGCAGGTAACCTTTTAACTGCCCTTCAGCGGCAGATCTGCTGCCCAAATTTCTCGATAACGGAACCAAAAGTCCCTTGGCCTGCTGTTCCACACTTCCCCATCGTGCATCGTTTCTTTCAAGAGCTGGTTCGATAAAATCAAGGGTTTCATCGATATAACGATCAAGTGATTCCTCACTTAACAGACCTTTTCGCAAGGAATGATATCGCTGGATGATGCGTTCAGTAAAATCCTCATCTTTGATAAGCATTTCAAACCATAATCGATTGTTCAGGAAAAATCCTGTATAAGGAAGTTCCTCCTCGAAATAGTTATTGCAGGCATTATTAAAATCCCATACACACATATGATACAGATTATCTGTTCCCTTATAAATATAAGTGGAATAGTTTCCGGCATCTGCATTACTGGAAAGCTCATTGATTATAAAGTAATCTACAAAGCTGTCTACATCTATCATAGAAGTGTAGCCATATTTTTCCCTGTCATAATCATATGAATACAGAGTTTTTTCAAAATTTGAAAAATCCTGCCGGATTTCTTCTGCCAGTCTGGCATCCCTGTTCCTGCTTCCGGGATATTCTATCTGCAGCTGGAGAGGGGTTTTGTAGGTATACGTTGTAAAGCTGTTTAAAGCTTCTTCGTCCACATGCTGATGATCCAGGCGAAGCAGATATCCGGAAAATGTGCTGTGCTTGGCATTTACACGCAGTCCCAGCCTAGCGCCATCTTTTCCACCGGTTATCGTTTCAGTCATTACATATAGACCTTCATATTCACCATTAAGGATTACTTCGCAGAATCTTACATTTGGCGCATAAGACATCATTTCTCCGGCAAGATTGTAAAACATATAATTTCGTATGGCTGTTTTATCAAGCCAGGGACCGTATAATACCCATTCATGGTGCGCATCCATTCCCATAATGGAAAGCGGATTGTTTTCCCCTTTTTTATCTACAAGTCTGATGGCATAGCTTGGCTTATCAAACTCTCTTGAGGAATTACCTCTCACTCGTATGCGGATTGCAGAAGATACATCTGCCGTTTCATTTGCATGATGGTACTCTTTGCTGTCATTTCCGATTACATCCATCTGAGCAGCAATTGTAGTTTCCCCATCAGCAGCACGTGTATAAATGCGGTTGTTTCCATCATCCTTAATGGGTCTTCCTGGGATTACCACCCCATCTGTATCAATTTTGACAATCGGAAGATATGTACACAGACCGCCATCCTTAGGATCCGTACATGGTTCCTGGGGAATTTCCTGTTCATGCTGGTGAATTCTATCTGTTCTTTGATAGTCCCGATAAGGCAGTGGCGCAAAAACAGCAGTCAAGATAACCACAAAGCAGCATGTAAATCCTATTATTTTATATTTCATATCAGTTATAAATCTCATCGCTTTGAGCCACAATATTAACACTTTCGATTTGTCCAAGGTTATAGAAATCATCTGTTAAAGCCGGATGCTGTTTCTGAACTTTTTCCAGTATTTTTCTAGATAATTCATAAATGTACTCAACATTCTCCTCTGTCGTATTTTTCACCCGAAGAACGGCACCACTGCCAAAATAACGAAAGACCTGGGATTCTATATTTTCACAGCGACTTCTTTTTGCACGGATGCTTAAAAGCATACGGTTATCACTGCGGATTGCTCCCATGATAAGAAAGATAAGAAAAATAGCAGAACTGCCTACTGCAGCAACCAGATAATCTCCAACTCCACAACATATTCCCACAATGATCGTCCAGAAAATATATACAGTATCTCTGGAATCTTTTATTGCAGTTCGAAAACGCACGATAGATAATGCACCGACCATACCAAGCGACAATGCAATATTGTTTCCTATAACAGTCATAACTGTTCCTGTCATAACCGTCAGAACGATTAATGTTACTCCAAATTTTTTGCTGTAAATCGTTCCCTTATGTGAGATCACATATGAAATAAAAATAAACAGACCAATGACAGCACTTACCAGAATATGCATTGTAATTTGCTGCCAGGCCATATCCCCCTGCTGGGAAAGCAGGTCATAAATCGTCTCTTTCATTTCTTTCCCTCCTAAAATCTGTAATCACAGCCAATTTGTCTTGCCATACAGTATTTGCTCACGGAAATCTCACTTTTCTGAACGGGCAGAAGCATATGCTTGATATAGCTTAACAAAAAACCGTTATATTTTACTTCCAACACTACAGCAAAAGGAGACATTACACTGTTTAACACCAGATTTCTATCAAATATATTGAAATTTGCTTCATTAGCCCGTATTCTGGAATCAAAAGTTATTCGAATAGAATTTTCCGGTGCGGTAAATGCAAATCTGTCATATTCTACAACTGTTTTAGGACGGTATGCCCACATTTCCATAATTAAATAACATTCCTGCCCAAACTCACTGCCACTGTTTAAAAGTACAGAATAATCACCCTCAATGAGAGCCTGCGCTTCCATTCTGGATAATCTTAATGATCGCTTCCGCTGATAAGGTCCCTGCTTCTGCTTCATTTCAAACAGTGCAAAATCCGCATCAGGACTATATACCCGCAAACGAAACTTTCTTCTTAACTCCAGACCATCTTCCTTTTCCTGAAAATCCCGATTTGACAAAGAATCAAAGTACAAAGAACGTACCTGATAACCATCCGGTCCATTATGTGAGTCAGTATGAACCACATTTGACAAATAATTCCGAAGTTTTAATGCTTCTACCTGATTAAGTAGAAATTTCTTTTCTTCCCGCAGTACATCGCGCACAGTATCGTTTCCTCCTGCTTTTGTTTTTTAGTAAATACTAGGACAGTATGTCCATATATAGAATAAAATTTATTAATTATACAATGAACTCTCAATAAATTCAACATTTATCTATGTGATCGTACTGTATCCACAATCGACCTATGCCACCAAAGCTATTTCACAGCGTGAAACCATACGCGTGGGCTTCTTTGAGATGGACGGATACCATATGCAGGATGAAACCGGAAAATGAAGCGGCTATGGATATGATACCTTACGTCTTATGGCACGCTACTGGAATGTTCGATTTGAATACATCGGCTACGACAAGAGCTGGGGTAATATGCAAAAGATGCTTGAAGACAACGAAATTGATATAGGTACTTCCACACATAAAATACCCGATTCGAAAAAAATTTATTTTTTCAGACCGATTGTAAGCAACGAATGTATATATCATTATCAAAAAAGGAAACTTAGATCTGTTGAATAAAATCAATTACACAATCGACCAGGTAAATGACGCAGAAGGAGCCTGGAAAAACAAACTGTACAATCGTTATTATGGACAAAACGATATCCCAAAGCTGAATTTTACCGTTAAAGAAAAAACGATAATTTATCCTTGTGGATTTTATGATGTTTCCAACACCTGGTCCAGATTCTTTTGTAATGTATCGATCAAATTCCTAACCAGAATGATTTAATTATTGTTGAAAATGAAAAAATGCTTGAACTAAAGAAAGCTCTACTTTCGATAGAAGAAGATAGAGCAGCAGGAAAAAGTGGTTGCACACTCGATGAATTTGAGACGTATCTTAATGATGTAATTGAATCGTAAATTTAAAAATCCTCCATACCGCAAAACTAATTAGATTATCAATCTATTACGATTGGAGGATAGACTATAATATTATGATTATAATGTAGGTAAAATAATAAAACCTTATAAAGCTAATTTTTTGTTTAGCATAAATTTAATTGTTTTTTCAACGCCTCTTGCAGCACCTGTGAAAAATTAATATTTTTTTCTAACGCAGCTGAATTAAGCCATGCAGGTAAAGTAACCGTTCTATGTACAGCTCTATTTATATTCGCTAATCGAATTGAAGGCATATACACATCTACCAATACAGCTCGTTCGTTCGATTCTAATACTACTTCATGCAATGGTGTTGCTTGTGGAATTGTTTCTCCATCTTCCTCCATACCAGCCAATACGACACCTAGTAATTCTCTAGCAGATAATAATGCATCTTCTTCATCTTTTCCACTAGTAGCTACATGAAGATCTGGAAAATCCACTGCGATTTCTTGGCCTTCAACATAAGTAAAAACAGCTGGATAAAAATAACGTTCGACTTTTTTCATAAAAAATTTTCTCCTTCTTTAAGTGCGGGAGAGGACTAATCAAAAATTAGTCCCGATTGCTCCTCAATCCTCTTTAAAGTTTTTGGTGGTATGTCCTTGTCTGGATGTTTTACAGTTGTACGTCCTTTTTTAGTTGGATGTTTAAACTGATGATGCGACCCAACACAAGAAACCTCATACCAACCATCCTTTTTTAGAAGTTTGATAATCTCCCTTGAGGAAAAACTTTTCATTTTAGTTCCTCCACGCACAGTATAACACATACTATAGTATGTATCAATTATTATAAAACCAACATCACTCATAAAATTTTTTGCGACATTTTTAATTCTAACTTTTTTATTTGCACAGGAGTTAAATACATTACACTGACTACTCCTCCCGCAAATAGTGAGGATTCTGAACTGACAAAATTACGCGCATTTGTACATTATTTTCAAACTTTGAATCCCTGTTTTCTGTTAAAGAAGTAAATTCTACATTCAAGCACTTACCACTTCTTCTAACACCAATAATCACCTTTATATTCTTAGTCTTTAACAATCTAATAAGTTGGTTTAAATATGAATCCCTTTTAATGTATTTTATAGGAACCCCATTATCAAAACTTTAATTTTTTTATAGTTTTGGTAATTGTTTTTGCGTTTCTAAATTAATTCAACAAACAAAAAGTCGAATTTTTCAGACGACTATAACATTACATATAGC
>ERZ1034913.1970-NODE-1970-length-11169-cov-5.043189_pt1 | contig 11169 bp, 15 predicted proteins | sample MGYA00520697_ERZ1034913 | MGnify/ENA primary metagenome ERZ1034913 (study PRJEB33766, sample SAMN09781786) | gut metagenome | biome: gut microbiome | host: Homo sapiens | place: Madagascar | study: EMG produced TPA metagenomics assembly of the PRJNA485056 data... | reverse complement strand
GCAAGGCCCTGAGCCAGAACGCCAACTGGGCAGCAGCCACCGGCCAGCCCCTGAACGCACAGCAGCAGAGAATGCTCAGCGCGGTGGATAAGCTGGCAAAGCCCATCGGCACCGAGACGACCCTCTACCGCGCCGATCATCCGGACTTTCTGGAACGCTACTGCGGCCTGCCCAAGAACTACAGCAGCATGAGCGACAGCCAGCTTCGCAAATTGCTGGTGGGCAGCACCTGGCAGAATTCCAGTCTCGAATCCACGGCCTACGACAGCCGGAACAACCCGTTCTGGCCGCAGCAGAGCGGGCGAGGCACTGGCACACACGGTCAGGGTGGTATCCGCTCCGGCAATCGTGAAATCCTGATCCGGTACCACACCGCAGGCAGCACCCGCGCAGCATTCATTCAGCCCAGTCAGTCCGAAGCGGTTCTGGCGATCGGTACTCATCACAAAATCACCGGCGTGCGCAGCACCCGGCTCGGTCCGTCCCACACCTACCTCAGCGGCAAGAAGGTTCTTGAGCTGGAAATTGAAGTGTGGTAAAATCAATCTGGAGGTATTTCACTATGGCATCTTCGACAAAAAGGCAGACCCAGACGGGCGTCTTCATCCAGCGCGCCCCCCCGCCTGTTGGGGAGGGTCCCCGCCACTTTGGGCTGAATATGTTCGCCCCGGATGGTACCCGCCTGACGGATGGTGATGGCAACTGGGTCGGCCCCATTTCGCGGCTGGCCCCGGAGTACCGCAAGTACGCAAAGAAGCCCGTCAGCAAGAAGAAAACCACCAAGGCAAAACCCAAGAAAAAGTAATTCGTAACGTTTTGCCCCGCCGATCTGTGTTACCCTTGACCGAGAAATTCACGGTCAAGGGAGGAATCACATGGGCGGCAGAGGCGGAAGTATGGGCGGCAGCCACGGCATGGGCGGGGGCGGTGGTGCAGCGAAAGCAGCAGCACCCCAGACCCGTGAGCAGCAGCTGCTGGCACAGATCAAGGGCAACCCGGCGGCCCTGATGCAGATGAGCGATCAGGACGCAGCGGATACCGTGGATGCTATCGCAAAACAGAGCATCCGATCTGATGGCACACAGAACGACACGTTCATCCAGCGCTATCTGAACGCCGTAGGCTTTACGGACGACAAGCCTCAGCTGCTGAGTGAGACTGCATACGAGAAGGCCCGCAGAAAAGCGGGTGAAGCATCTCTGTATCACGCTGACCGCAACTTCGGCGGCAAGACGGGCGACCACTACAACCAGCAGCTTATGTCGGGCGATACGATGTACTCCGCCAACGGCTTCTTTGGCGCGGGCACATATTGGGCCTGGGATTCGGCCTCGGATTCCGGTGACTACGGCCGCTATCAGTGCAAAGGCTTCCTGAATTCCAAAGCCCGCGTGGTGACCTGCGACCAACTTAGTCAGCTTGGCCGTAAATTCAGTGCCAGTCACCCGAGAACCTATGCCAAGCTGGCAAAGGTCCGGTCAGGCTATGGTGGTTCAGGCGAAACCTTGTATTCTTTTCTGGCCGCCACTCACGGATACAACGTCATTCAGAACAGCTCAACAAAACACACTGGCTGCTATATGGTCACGCTAACTCGCGGTGTTCTGACGATGTCCAAGAAAACCATCAAGAATGCAACACCGACCATCGAAAACTGGTAAGGAGGAAACACCATGGCAATTTCTAAGGACGCTGAAAAACTGGTTTCTCAGGTCGAAAACGGAGAGGGCGCAAAGTACGGCAGAGACGCTCGGAAATACGCAGTAGACAGCTGGAAGATTCACACCGGCGAATGGCCTGCGCCCAAGGGCTGGAAAGACCCCTACGCCAAGCTGGACAAGGCCGCAAAGACCAAGCCCAAAACCACCAAGGCAAAAGCCAAAAAGTAAGTCATAACGTTTTTACCCTAGGCTCTCTGGTACAATTGCCAGAGAGCCTATTTTATTGCCCGGAGGGATTGCATGGAGAGCGTGAAGCACCAAATCGAGTACAAACGGCTGGACGAAATCCGCCCCTATGACAATAATCCCCGGCGCAACGACGAGGCCGCAAAAGCCGTGGCCAACAGCATTAAAGAGTTTGGCTTTCAGTCCCCCATCATCGTGGACAGAGACGGTGTGATCATCGCCGGGCACACCCGGTACAAGGCTGCCCGGCGGCTCAAGCTGCAGGAGGTGCCGGTCATCGTTGCGGCAGAGCTTGACCCGGAAAAGGTCAAGGCCCTGCGCATCGCAGACAACTCCACCGGCGAAGTTGCCGAGTGGGACCTGCAGCTTCTGGTGCAGGAGCTGACCGGCATCGACTACGACATGACCGACTTCGGCCTGAACCTCCAGATCAAGATCGACGAGGAGGTCAAGGAGGACGACTTCACCGCAGAGCCTCCGGAGCAGCCCATCACCCAGCGCGGCGACATCTGGCTGCTGGGCGACCACCGGGTCATGTGTGGCGACAGCACCAGCCCGCAGGACGTGGAGCAGCTCATGGATGGCCAGCTGGCCGATCTGCTGCTCACCGACCCGCCCTATAACGTGAATTATCAGGGCTCGAATGGCAAGAAGATCGAGAACGACAACATGGCGGAGAGCCAGTTCCGGCAGTTCCTGCTTCAGGCATACAGCCGGGCCTTCGATGCCTGCCGCACCGGTGCCAGCGCGTACATTTTCCACGCAGACACGGAGGGCGAGGCGTTCCGGGCCATGTTCCGGGAGGCGGGCTGGGGCCTGCACGGGTGTCTGGTCTGGGTCAAGAACAGCCTCGTTCTCGGCCACAGCGACTACCAGTGGCAGCACGAGCCCTGCCTATACGGCTGGAAGCCCGGTGCGAACCACTACTTCATCAACGACCGCAGCCAGACCACCGTCATCGACGATGCAAAGCCGGACGATCTGCGGCACATGAAGAAGGATCAGCTGCTGGACTGGGCCATCAAGGCGCAGGCGCTGCTGACGGAGAAGCCCAGCAGCGTGATCCGCTGCGACAAGCCGCCCCGCAACGCGGAGCACCCCACCATGAAGCCGGTGGTGCTGTGCGGCAGGCTGATCAAGAACAGCTCCCTGCCCGGCCAGACCGTGCTGGACCTGTTCGGCGGCAGCGGGTCTACGCTGATCGCCTGCGAGCAGCTGAGCAGGAAGTGCTACACCATGGAGTATGACCCGCGCTATATGGACGTGATCGTCCAACGCTGGGAGGACTTCACCGGTGAAAAGGCCGTCCGCCTGAAGTAACCATTCCCCGCCGGGGCAGGTTTTTACTCCTTTCCCGCCCCGGCATTTTTCATAGCCAAAACGGCACGCACACGGGTCATCCTCCGCCCGCAGGGCTCTGGAAGCAGAGCCGGTGCGTGCCGTTTTCTCATACGGAGGTGAAACCTTGGCACGAGAATCCCAAATCAGCAAGTGGAACAGCCCCAGCGGGCTGCTGCGATTGCAGCGGCTGGCGATGCACGGTCTGACGCAGGCAGAGATCTGCGAGCAGATCGGCGTGCCGGTGCGCACCTTCCGGCGCTGGTGCGCGCAGGACCCGCGCATCAAGAAGGCCATCAGCGTAGGTGCGGAGGCGGCGCTGGCCAGCGTGGAGAACGCCCTGTTCAAGAAAGCCCAGAGCGGCGATCTGGGCGCAATGTGCTTCTTTTTGAAAAACCGTGACCCCGAGCACTGGAGCGAGCACCCGGAGCTGAGAGGGTACGACGGAAAGGTGGTGTTTGTGGATGACATACCAAAGACGGCAGCCCCCAAACCTGCTGAAGCAGCAGCTGAAACTAAGCAGCCTGATCATCCCTGAATACTACGCCGCCCACACCGCCATCTGGTCGGGTGAGTACAACGAGTATCTGGGCGACGGAGGGCGCGGCTCTCTCAAATCGACGTTTGCCGCCACCGAGGTGGTGCTGCTGGTGATGCGGGTGCCGAACATCCATGCCGTGGTGCTGCGCAAGGTTGGCAACACCCTCGCCACCAGTGTCTGGCCGGAGTACAACCGCGTCATCGACCGCATGGGCATCCGGCATTTGTGGAAGCAGACCAAGAAGCCCTATACCCTGACCTATATCCCCACCGGGCAGACCATCCAGTTCTACGGTCTGGACGACCCCGGCAAGCTGAAATCCATCGCGGTGCCGTTTGGTTATTTCGGCGTGATGCACTTTGAAGAGTTCGACCAGTACGACGGCCCGGAGGAAGTGCGAAACGTCGAGCAGTCCGTGTTCCGCGGCGGCCCGTTCAGTTTTTCCTTCAAGACCTTTAACTCCCCTGCCATGGCCCGGCACTGGGTCAACCGGTACAAGCGGGAGCCAAAGCCGAAGCAGTTCCGGCATCACACCACCTACCTGACCACCCCGCCCGAATGGCTCGGCCCTCGCTTCTTCGACGACGCAGAGACCCTCAAACAGCGCGATCCGGTGGCCTACGCCCACGAATATCTGGGCGAGGTGGTAGGCTGCGGCACCGCTGTATTCGAGAATCTGGAGCTGCGGCCTATCACCAGCGAGGAGATCGCCGGTTTCGACCGTCGCTATTATGGGCTGGACTTCGGCTGGTATCCCGACCCGAACCACTTCGGCGGCATGAGCTACGACCATGCCCGGCAGACCATCTACATTTACGAGGAGCACCGTGCACAGAAAGAGACCGATGCCCAGCTGGCAGAAGCACTCAACCGGCACCTCCATGACGAGATCATCGCGGACAGCGCGGCCAACCGCTCGATCGCCACACTGCGTGATCTGGGCTTTAATCGCCTGCGGGGCTGCCGAAAGTACGCTGCCCACGGCGGCACATCCGTCACCGACGGCATGAAGTGGCTGCAGAGCCGCGCCAAGATCGTCATTGACCCTCAGCGCTGCCCATGGACGGCGCGGGAGTTTTCCGAATACGAATACGCCATTGACAAAAAGACCGGCGAAGTGATGCCGGGCTATGTTGATGCAGCCAACCACAGCATCGACATGACCCGCTACGCCATGGAGGATGTCTGGCAGAAGAGAGGTGTACAGAACGCATGATAAACCACGCCGACATTGAGAACATCATCGGCTGCAAGACCCTTGTCACCGACCGGATGCAGCGGGCCATCGAGGACTGGTACGATGCTGCGATTGACGGGCTGCCGCTGGACAAGAACCCCGAGACCCTCACCCTCGACCTGCCCGCGCTGATCTGCGCAGAGCTGGCACGGCTGACCACGCTGGAGCTGGAAACCACGGTAGAGGGCAGCGACCGCGCAGACTGGGTCAACACCCAGCTGCGGAGGGTACTCTCGCCCCGCAGACGGCGCATTTTCACGGTGGCGCTGGCCCTCGGCAGCGGCATCTGGAAACCCTACCAGAGCGGCAAGAAGCTTGGCATCACCTTCTGCAACGCATCCCGATACTTCCCCGTTGCCCATGATGTGGAAGACAGTCTGACGGAGGGTGTGTTCATCGACACTATTCAGGATGACGACAATTACTACCACCGCATGGAGTGGATGCATGTCCTGGAAAGCCGCGCCGACCTGCGGGACGAAGAGCTGGCGCAGCTGGAGGATTTCGACCTTGCAGCGCCTACACAGTTTCCCTGTATCAAGGTGGTCAATCTGGCCTTCCGCAGCGCCACGCAGGATAGTCTGGGAAGTCCCGAGGACCTGAGCATCCGCCCTGAGTGGGACGAGATCGCCCCGGTAGCCTACCTCACCGGGCTGGAAAAGCTCCCGGTGGGATATTTTGTTACGCCTATTGTTAACAGCGTCGATCCGGACAGTGAGCTGGGCGCGGCTATGTTTGAACCCGCCCGCAAACAGATCATCGATGCCGATGAACAGTATACCCGGCTGGATTGGGAATACGAGGGCGGTGAGCTGGCCGTAGACACCGACGAAAAGTTTCTCAAGCCCAGCAGCGCTGGGCAGCAGCTGTCTAAAGCGCAGGCGCTGAAAGAGTATGGGGTGCCCCCGGAAGCCATCGACAGTACCGCGCCCCATCACCGGGAACGCCTCTTCCATGGCATCAATGTGAATACCGGTATCATGGACGGCACGCCGTTTTATCAGGTGTTCTCCCCCGCGCTGCGGGACGGCAGCTACCTGTCCGGCCTGAACCAATACCTGCGCAATGTGGAGAGCCACGCGGGCCTGAGCTTTGGCGTGCTTTCTCAGGTAGCAGACGTAGAAAAGACCGCCACCGAGATCGTCAGCAGCAAGCAGAAATTGTACTCCACTGTTTCCGACCTTCAGGCAGCGCTGGAGGACGCTCTGCGCGGCCTGATCGATGCGCTGGACTACTGGGCGGATCACATCGAGGGAGCACCCGGCAAGGGCAAGCTGAACATCTCCTTCAAGTGGGACGACAGCATCATCCTCGACCGCCTGTCCGAGATGGCCCAGTGGCAGCAGGAGGTCAGCATGGGCCTGCGCGGCAAGGTGGAGTACCGGATGCACTTCTTTGGCGAGGACAAAGAGACCGCTACACGGGCAGTGCAGGCCATTCAACAGGAAGCTGGGGCCAATGACATCCTGAAGGGAGTGATCGACAATGGCGACGGCTAAAGAGACAAAGTTGCGGACGGAGCGCACCGCAAAGCGGCTGGACTGGCTGCACGACAACGCCCGCGTCCTGCGCAGCCCTGCACTCTGGGAGCGATACTATGAAGCAAAGCACATCACCGAGCTGCTGGGCTTTCAGGTGAAGATGCACGAGGGGCACCATGAGGTAACACCATGCTGACCCCGGATGAAGTCAACGGCTACGCCGGACTTATGGCAGCCCCGTGGGACGAGCTGAGCGAACGCATCCTGCGGGACATGGTGCGCCGGATCGTCAAGGCGGGCAAAATCACCTCCACAGCGGAGTGGCAGAGCTTCCGGGCGCAGGCGCTGGGCGCGAGCCGGGCATACCTTCTGCGGCAGATGCAGGCCATTGTGCAGGAGCTGGGGCCCCAGGAAGCCGCTGTGTTTGCCCAGGCAATAAAACAGGCATACACCAAGGACGTGCTGGATGCAGCCGCAGCAGGCCGCGCTCTGGCCCCTCTGGGCGAGAGTGAGGAAGCGCAGCAGCTGCTGGAAAGCGGCTACCGGCGCACCATGAACACCCTGTACAACCTGACCCAGACCCGCGCTGTGATGGGCAACCAGAACATGGTGGAGACCACTCAGCGGCAGCTAGCGTATTATCTGGACATGGCCCACATGGATGCCGCCAGCGGCGCGTTCAGCTCCGACGATGCAGCACGGCGAGCGTTGAATGCTTTAGCAGCAAAAGGTGTGGAGGCTATCACCTACCCCAGCGGCCACGTGGACACGCTGGACGTAGTGGTGCTGCGGGCTACCCGCACCGGCATCAACCAGACTGCCGGAGAGATCACCCGCCACAACGCAGACGCATTGGAGTGCGATTTGATGGAGCTGGATGCCCACGTGGGTGCCCGCACCGGCGACGGCGGGCAGGACCTGACCAACCACAGCTGGTGGCAGGGCCAGATCGTCAGCCGCAGCGGTCGGCACGGCTACCTCTCGCTGGACGATATCGGCTATGGCGACGTGCGCGGCTTCATGGGTGCCAACTGCGCCCACAACTGGTCCATGTACTGGGAGGGCGCAAGTGTTCGCAGCTACACCCCCGAACGGCTGGCTGCGATCAACGCTGCTACCGTGACCTACAACGGTAAGGATATTGACCGGTACAAAGCCACCCAGATGCAGCGTGCCCAAGAGCGCCAGATCAGGGCCGACAAGCGGGCGTTTCTTGTGGCGAAGGAAAGCGGCCAGAAGGATGCCGAAAAGGCCGCAGCGGCAAAGCTGGCGGCCTCTCGTGCAAAGATGAAAGACTTCCTCAGTCAGACCGGGCTGCAGCAGTACCAGCTGCGGGAGAGCGTGCCTGGCTTCGGCCGCAGCGAAGCCGCCAGCGCTGCTGCGCAGGCGAGGAAATAAGTGTGCTGGACTTCTTGAAAAGGCCGTGCTATAATTCAGGCCAGAATAAAGGAGGTTTCACACTATGAAGATCAAGAATCGAATCCGGGCGGGCATTGTGCTGCTCGCCCTCGCACTCGGCTTGACCGCCTGCGGCGGCAGCTCTTCCAGCACCGCTGGTAGCGCAGCATCCAGCGCGCCGGCCAGTTCCGTGAGCGAGAGCGTCAGCGCCGAGCCGGAAAGCACCAGTGCTGCACCGGAGAGCGCAGTCAGCACCGAAGCTTCGCCTTTGGACGGCATCAAGTTCTCGGTAAGCAAGGTGCGCAACGATAACACCGGCAACTGGCGTATTTCGCTGATCGCAGAGAACATCGACATGAGCGAGTATGCGCTGGACTACTACAAGCAGTATTTCACCGACGACAGCGAGATCCACTTTATTGTGAACTTCAACTACAACACCACCACGAAGATCATGAGCATGGGCGGGCAACTGGATGTAACCGTGCAGGACTATGTCTCCAAAGAGGAGCATGACGCAAATACTCTGGGTAGCGGCACAGTTCTGGCTGAGTATTTTGTGGACAAGGAAACCGGCGAAGTTGAAAAGATTCGCTGACAAATGAGCAAAGCAAAAGCCCTGAAGGAATGCACCTTCAGGGCTTTTCTTGTTGGGTCAATTCACCGGAACATATCAATAACATATTCAACTGCGGCTTTCGCTTCCGGGGTGAGCGGTCGGGTACACCACCCACGGTCATAATAAGCAACCTCCTGCCAGTAACGCACATCGCCCGGCGGCAGTTGACTGACCCAGAGCTTCAGGATCCTGCCGCCGTCGATACCAAACTCGCTGTGCTTCTCGCAGACCTTGGCCTGCCACCGAATCTCCGAGCCGTTCAGCTCGAAGCTGTCCTCGTGCCAGAGCTGGCTATCCACGCCCATTTCCGTTCGGAATCCCCGCATCACTGATCACCCCCGCCGTAGTCCACCACATAACCGTTGTACACGAAGTTCTCCGCTGCCATGGCAGCATCCAGAATCCGATTTGCATACTCCGCAGCTTCTGCCGGGCTTCTGGTGCCAAGAGATGCCCACTGAACGCCCAGCCTCACCGGAGTACCCTGCCGGGCGAAATTGCAGTTGTGGATCTGGATGCCGTCGTCCTCTCTTGAGAATTGTGCCTGCAGCTCTTCCAGCGCTGCGCCATACACCTTCACATTGACTGTCTTCATTTCACCACTCTCCCTTCCTAGCCGCCTGGGCGATTGCCCGCTCTTCGTTTTCCTGATCCAGCGCCTGTGCAAATGCATCCAGCGCACTGGCCCTTGTGATGGGCCCGAACTCCTTCACGAAGTAGGCGAAGGTGCGCTCGTCCCAGCACTCAACATAGCCATCGCCGCCCTTGCCGTAGTTCTCGCGGGCCAGAGCCATGAACTGGTCGAAGGTCAGCGCTGCGGGCTGCGGCTCGGTGTCCAGAGAGACGACCCTCGCATAAGGGTGCCCCCTGCGAATGACCTGCGTCAGTTCCGCAGTGGCATCTGCCCGCTCAGCCCGGCAGCCGTAAACCTTCAAAGTGCCGTCGTCCTTCTCTTCGAGAATCGCCCAGTTGTAGGTGTGCGTCTTGCTGGTACGCACCAGCTGGCCCTTGTAATAGAATTTCATGGTTCAATCCTCCTTTAACTCAAGCAGCAAGTTTTCCAGCGCCGCGATCTTCTCCTCGTAGTACAGGCCCCCGCGGCGAGAGCCGCATTAGCGGGAATAAGAAATCTTCCAGCGGCGAATCTGCTCTTTGCAGGTGGCTACCGGGTCGGCGGCCGCCCTGATCTCTTCGATGCTCAGATCATGCATGGCTCAGTCCTCCTTAGTTGCCCGCGTAGGCCAGAATGCCTACGAAGTTATCCTGATCGACCAGGCGGAGTGCGAAGCGCTCCAGCGCTGCCTGAGTCTTGAACACCCGACGCTTAGTCACGATCTTGTCGTGGCTACCGACCACCTGATACACAATCTCCAATTCAACCATTTTTCGTTTACCTCCGTTGTTTTCTCGTCCGAAATCCTTCCGGTGGCTGTATGTTACCTCTGCGCAAGCACAAAGTCAAGTTGTTTTTGATTTATTTTTTAATTTCTTTTTGTTGTTGACTTTTACCCCGACAAGTCATATCCTTGTGGCAGAAAGGAGTGACCCGAAATGACCACATCATCCAGAGTGAAAGCCCTGCTGGAACTGACCGAGACCGACCAAAGCACTTTTGCCGCAGCATTCGGCATGACCACCCCGCAGGCCATGAGCAACAAGCTGCGCCGGGACAGCTGGTCGGCAAAAGACCTCGCCAAAGCCGCCGAGATCTGCGGCGCAAAGCTGGCGTTCGTTCTCCCGGACGGTTCCCAGCTCATCCTCGCACCCGACGAAGAATGACCGTTACACAGTAAAATGCCCCGCACCGAAGAGGACAAACCTCCCGGCGCGGGGCATTTTGCTTGCATACGGCAGCAACAAAAATCTAGTTGATTGCAACAAAAAGGAACATACAAACTTTGTAGTCACGAAAAAGTGAGTGTTCATGCGGGTTTTTGGGCAAAACATACTGAAACATACTCAAGCTCTTATCCTGACCCTGAACAGAAGAAAAGAAGAATACACACACGCGAGAACGCGCTTGATGCCCGCACGCGTAGGGTTTATAGGAATTTCTGTAGTCAAAGTTACACGTATGCAGCGCTCAAGTCATAACGTTTTTGCCAGCCGGAGTGTGATACGATAGCACCAGATTACACCGCGCACCCGGTGTCAGAGAGGTGCAGAGGGCCCGCGCACAGCAGCGCGACAACAATGCTGTAGGCCCAATGGGAGGTAGACCATGAAACGTGAGGATTTGAAAGCCATCGAGGGCCTGACCGAAGAGCAGATCAACGCAGTGATGCGGCTGCACGGTCTGGACGCAGCCGCCCATCAGGCCACTGTACAGGGCCTGCAGGCGCAGCTGGCCACTGCACAGCAGGGGCTGGCGGCCTTCGACGGCGTGGACATCAACGATCTGCGCAGTCAGATCACCAACCTGACCAACCAGCTGAGCCAGCAGGCTGCGGAGTTCACCTTCACCGGTGTGCTGCGCGCTGCGGCCCACGAGGCCGGTGCTCTGGACGAGAACGATGCTATCGCATTGCTGCCGAACAGAGCTACACTGCGCGAGAGCAAGAATCAGGCCGAGGATGTCAAGCAGGCATTCGCCGACCTCAAATCCCGCAAGCCGTACCTGTTCCAGCAGGGCGCTCCCGCCCCGCAGG
>ERZ1034913.1968-NODE-1968-length-11177-cov-7.810376_pt1 | contig 11177 bp, 8 predicted proteins | sample MGYA00520697_ERZ1034913 | MGnify/ENA primary metagenome ERZ1034913 (study PRJEB33766, sample SAMN09781786) | gut metagenome | biome: gut microbiome | host: Homo sapiens | place: Madagascar | study: EMG produced TPA metagenomics assembly of the PRJNA485056 data... | reverse complement strand
TTATACCGTTCAGATTTGGTGGTGACGCCGTACACGTTTATTTGACCATAAACAGGCTCCCCGGACCCCGCGTCACCGATCAGGACGGGGCGTCGGAACGCAACCGGGACGGCCAAGCCATCGGGCGATGACAACGGCGACGACGGAGGACCCAGATGCGGCACCGGAGCCGACCGGGACGAATTCCACAAACCCGTCAGATACCTCAACGGCACTGACTAGAGGAGGACGCCACCAGGCACACATTTTGGCCTATAACCCGTCAAAACGACTAGACCAGACAAAGCAAAGGGCTGGAATCGTTGGATTCCAGCCCTTCTCGGCTCGTGCGAGCGGGGGGAGTTGAACCCCCACGAGCATACACTCACTGCCACCTGAAGACAGCGCGTCTACCATTCCGCCACGCTCGCAGACAATCGACTAATCTACACCTTTACCATCTGTGGCACAAATCGGCGTGTCGTGATTGATGAAAGGGATACGCCCCAAGCCGGGCTAGGCGGCGTGTGCGGCCTTGTACTGGGTACCCCAGTTTTTCATCGCCTCGATGACCGGCTGCAGCGTCTGTCCGGTCTCCGTCAGCGAATACTCCACGCGCGGCGGCACTTCCGGGAACACCTCTCGGTGTACCAGACCATCGCGTTCCATCTGACGCAGGTTTGCCGTCAGCACCTTCTGCGACACATTGCCGACCGAACGGCGCAGTTCGCTGAATCGTTTGGTGCCATCCAGCAGGTCGCGTAGGATCAGCACCTTCCATTTATCGGAGATCATCAACAGCGTCGTTTCCACGGGACACGCCGGTAATTCACGTTCCATCGGAAAAACTTCTCCTTTGCCAATCGCAATAAAATCAATAAAAGTTCCCTTTCGGTAACTATAGCACTTTATTGTGCCTTCTTCCGTTTTGGTCGGTATGGAAATAATGTTCATAGCGACAGCGGGAAGCAACGGGAAACCGCCCGCCGGAATTTTTAGGAAACCTACGAAAGGAACGAACATGAAGATCGCAGTAGTGGCAGCCAACGGCAAGGAAGGCCAGCTCGTCGTCAAGGAGGCCGTCAAGCGCGGCCATGACGTGACCGCCGTGGTGCGCGGCGAGAACAAGTCCGAAGCGCAGCACGCCATCATCAAGGACCTCTTCGACCTGACCGCGGCAGACCTCGTCGGCTTCGACGTGGTCGTGGACGCGGCTGGCGCATGGACCCCGGATACTCTGCACGTCATTCCCGACGCGGCCAAGCACCTGTCCGACGTCTTGGCTGGATCCGATGTCCGCCTGATCGTGGTCGGCGGCGCCGGAAGCCTGTTCGTGAACAAGGAACACACCGTCGCCCTTGAGGACACTCCGGACTTCCCGGATGCCTACAAGCCGGTTTCCGCAGCGCATGGCGAGGCACTTGCCCACCTGCGCACCCTCTCCGACGTGAAGTGGACCTACATCAGCCCGGCCGCCGACTTCCAGGCCGAAGGCGCACGCACCGGCTCCTACGAGCTGGCTGGCGAGGAGTTCACCGCCAACGCCGAGGGCCAGAGCTTCATCAGCTACGCCGACTACGCCATCGCAGTGGTGGACGAGGCCGAATCCGCCAAGCACGTCGGCGAGCGCATCTCCGTGTACACCAAGTGACGCAGGCCTCTCGAAGCTCTTTGGAGCCTTGAGCCTTGATATTCGATGTCCGATTCTCCCGAATCGGTCATGCGTGCTGTCTTGCAGGTGCCACGGATGTCCGATTCACCAGAAACGGACATCCATGGGTTCGATATTTGGGTTTATGTGTCCGATTCTGGAGAAACGGACATTTAGGGTATTGGCGCGGGCTTTTGTTTGTCCGATTCACCAGAATCGGACACGTGGGGTATGCGTGAGGTGCACGGGACGCGCGGTACGCACGTGGGGCTGGCATGGTCTATGCATGGTTTATGGGTACGAGCTGGAAGGAACGTCTGATGAATCAGCGGCGGCGTCGCGTCTGGCTTATCGGGCGGTTGCTGGGAGAGTATCTGGAATATCGGGATACTGACGAGGCGGCGGCACCGGCGCAGATCTACGATCGTTCAGTCTGTGTCAATGCCGACATCCTCGTCGCACTCGGCGAATTGGCGGTGGCGTTGTGTTAGTTCACACTCAGCCCTTCGAACCGTTCTCGTAGAACTTGGCGAGTGTCTCGTCGCGGAATTCATCGAAATATCCGCCGTCGATCGACGCGCGAATGTCGTCCAGCAGCTTCACGAAGAAATGCTCGTTGTGAATCGTCGCCAGTGTGAAACCGTTGAATTCGCGGGCGCGCAACGCATGGTCCACATAAGCGCGCGTGTAGTGCGTGCAGGTGTAGCAGTCGCAACCCTCTTCAAGCGGGCCGAAATCGTGCTTGAACTGCGCGCGCTTGATGTTGTAGCGGCCGGAACGTGTGAAAATCGCGCCGTTTCGTCCGCAGCGGGCCGGAGCGACGCAATCGAACGTGTCTCCACCATTCTCGACACATGCGAAGATGTCGTCGACCGAGGCGATGCCCAGCACGTGCCGTGGCCGGCTTTCCGGCATCGCGTCGCAGATCCACGCGCACGTGTCTGCGATGATACGCTTCTCGATCGCGCCGCCGATGCCCACGCCGTCGAAGTCCAGCGAGGCGATCTGCTCGGCCGCATGCCTGCGCAGGTCCTCATAGTTCGCGCCCTGCACCACGCCGTACAGTGCCTGGTACGGTTTGCCCAGCCGCTCCTCGGTCAGCCGCTGGTGCTCGGCCACGCAACGCTGCGCCCAACGGTAGGTGCGTTCCACCGAGGCTTCCTGATACGAGCGCGTGTTCATCAGTGTCGTCAATTCGTCGAACGCGAACATGATGTCCGCGCCGATTTTATGCTGGATGCCCATCGAGATTTCCGCGGAGAAACGATGACGGTCGCCGTTGAGCGGCGATTTGAATGTCACCCCATCCTCGTCGACGAACGCCAGTCGTTCCTTGCCCGCCGCGATCACGTCGTCCGATTTCATGCCGGTCACGTCCATCGCCAGCGTCTTCTTGAATCCGGCTCCCAGCGACAGCACCTGGAATCCGCCGGAATCGGTGAACGTCGGCCCGTCCCAGTTCATGAATCGCGCGAGTCCGCCTGCCGCGTCGAGCACGTCCTGGCCAGGGCGCTCGAACAGATGAAACGCGTTGGACAGCAGACATTGCGCTCCCAGCTCGCGCATGGTCTCCGGCAGGACGGCCTTCATTGCCGCCTGCGTGGCGACCGGCACGAAGGCCGGCGTGCGGATGTCGCCGTGCGGCGTGTGGATGATGCCGGTGCGGCCGTAACGGCGTCCGCCACGGCCTTTGCCGTCAGCTGAATCGGGCAGTTGCGTAAGGGTTTCGAAAAAGAATGCGCTGCGGTCGCCGGGCCTGCCATCGGCCGCGCCGCGCGGGTGCTCCAGAAAACTCGTCATACGATTACTCTAGGCGATGGCCGGGAAGGCGGGGGACGGCGCTCGGAAAGCCTGTTTCGGGCTTTCCCGGCGGTTCGTGGCGTATCGTTGTCTCAAGCTGCCCGGCTGATGCGTCCGCTTTTCGGACGGGATATCCGCGGGTTTCAGAAGAATCGTTTTGCTGCTGACCGGTCGGAAATGTCGCGCGAAACAAGGCCGACGGCCTGCTTCATGATAACGGTAGATAATTCATTCTCTCCTTCCAATCAACGTTCAGGAAACATCCAGAGCAGGTATCTTTACTCTTACGTAGAGCTTGGCGGCGCGCTGGCTTACAGATACGAGCCCCAACCCGCCTGCTGATACTTACGAATATTGAAGGAGACAACATGGCTGACAACAACAATGGATACTGGCCCGCCGATAACGGCGGCCAGCCTGAGCAGCCGCAGAACGACAACCTGCAGCAGGACGCTCCGACGACCTCGGATGCGCAGGATCAGCAATTCGCCCAGGAGCCGCTGGGCGCGCCGCAGGAAGCGCCCGCGCAGAACGACGACGCGCAGCAGCCACAGCCCGAAGCGCAGGATACCCGTCCGACCCAGCCGTTGGCGCCTGTCGCGCCGACCTCAGAGCAGGTCCAGGCTTCCGAACCGACTCAGCCGCTGCAGCCGCAGCCGACGCAGCCGCTGTACCGCCCGGCACCGGAATACGGCGCCTACGGCCCGACTCCGACTCAGCCGGCGCCCCAGCAGCCGCAGCCGACCCAGCAGCAGAATCAGAACACGGGCAATGGCGGCAACCCGTTCTTCAACGGCAACCCGTTCATGACGCGCCCGACGGACGACGCCTCACAGCAGAATCGCCAGAACGGCAACACGCCCTACGGTTTCCCGTTCGGCCCGCAAGGCCCGAACGGCGGCCAGGATCAGGGCATGGCTCAGCCGGAAGACGGCGGCAACGCGTCTCGCGGCGGGAGCTCCGCGGCCAGCCACATCGTGACCGCAGTGGTGGCCGCCCTGGTGGCCGCGGCGCTGTGCCTCGGCGTTGGATACTTCGCGCTCACCTATGGTTGGGTGAGCACGCCGACGACGACATCGCTGACCAACGTCCAGTCGAACAAGTCCGGTACCGGCAGCGCCACCGCCAAGACGGGCGAGGCCGCCGACTGGAAGACCGTGGCGAGCGAGGTCTCCGGCTCCGTCGTGTCGATTCAGGCGGCGCTGAGCAACGGCACCGCCAAGGGGTCGGGCGCGATCGTGAGCGCCAAGGGCTACATCGTCACCAACAACCACGTGATCTCCGGCGCCCAGCAGATTCAGGTGACGCTGTCCAACGGGCAGATGTACACCGCTCAGGTGGTCGGCACCGACACCACCACCGACCTGGCGGTCATCAAGCTCGACAACCCGCCGAGCGACCTGAAGGCTGTGGAATTCGCCGACTCCGACAAGCTCGCCGTTGGCGAGGATGTCATGGCCATCGGCAACCCGCTGGGCTATGACGACACCGCCACCACCGGCATCGTGTCCGCGCTGAACCGCCCGGTCACCGTGACCGATGACTCCGGCTCCGACATCGTCACCAACGCGGTGCAGATCGACGCGGCCATCAACCCCGGCAACTCGGGCGGCCCGACGTTCAACGCCGCCGGCCAGGTGATTGGTATCAACTCGTCGATCGCCTCCACCGCGACTTCCAGTGATTCCGCCGGCTCCATCGGCATCGGCTTCGCGATTCCGTCGAACCTCGTCAAGCGCGTGGCCAACGAGATCATCAAGGACGGCAAGGTCAAGCACGTGGCCCTCGGCGTGACAATCACCACCGGCACGGTCGAGGCGGACGGCGTGACCCGCGCCGGCGCCAAGGTCACCGCGGGAACCTCCGGCTCCGCCGTGGTGTCCGGCAGCCCCGCCGACAAGGCCGGCCTGAAGGTGGGTGACGTCATCGTGGCGTACGACGGCAACGCGGTGAGCAGCACGTATTCGCTGCTCGGCTATGTACGTGCGTCGGCGCTCAACGACAAGGTGACGTTGACCATCGTGCGCGGCGGCAAGACCATGGACGTCGAGGTGACGCTCGACAAGGAGGAGTCCGCGGTGAACGGCTCCGGCAGCTCGAACTCGAACAACAACCAGAACAACCAGAATGGCAACGGCCAGAACGGTAATGGCAATGGCAACGGCAACAACGGCAACGGCAACAATGGCAACGGCAACAACGGCAACGGCCAGAACGGGTACGGCAACAACGACTACGGCAACGGCGGGTTCTCCGATCCGTTCGGCCTGTGGTAAATTCCGCTCCCGAAGCCGCTGACGCTGCCTGACGGCTGACATTGCCCGGCAGTTGACATGGCTCGATGATGGAGGGGCCGGTGCGCTTGCGCCGGTCCCTCCACTTGTGTCTGCGGCCATGTTCCCGCGGGCCGTTGGCGTGTCCTTTCGCAGTTGTTGCTAGACTTGATCAAAGCCGCGGATGGCATGTGCCGCCGCGCAACATAATCGAACGAACAATTGAATATCGAATAATCTTTTTACGCCGTGTATCGCCTGCCCTCGCCGTTTTAGGCAGTGCTGCCGATGGGTTAACAAGGCGTGGGTCGCATGCCGTTCGTGATTCCGCGCTTGTTGCTGGGATGACGGATGGTCCGTATACGAGCGTAAGGAGATACGATGCGTAAGTTCATCTATCTTTGCAGTCATCTGTGTGTTCAAGTGCCGCTGTTGCCGATTGCCGTGCTCACGGTCATTCCGCTTGCCGTGTGCCCGTCATGGCGCCCGTGGGGAGCGGCGGATATTCCTGTACTGGGCAATCCCGGCGTGGGCCAGTGGATTGTCATCATCGTGGCGGCGTACACGATCATCGACACCGTGCGCGGCATGATCGACGATTTGCGGCATGGCCGGGTCGGTGTGGATCTGCTGGCTGTCGTGGCGATCGCCGCCACGGTCGCCGTGCAGGAATACTGGGCGAGCTGGGCCGTGGTGCTGATGATCTCGTCCGGCGAAGCCATCGAGGAATACGCCCAATCCAAGGCCGAAAGCAGCCTGACCGCGCTGATGACGGCCGCGCCCCAGACCGCGCACGTCGTGCGATGGCCCGGCGTGGGCGTCGCTGGTGTCAACACCGGCGACGGCAGCTCCGACGACCGGGGCGACGGCTTCCGCAAGGTCGCCGCTCTGCCGTCTTCCGCCGCCAGCGGGTCGTCCGACGCCGCGACTTCCCACTATGACACCGTTGCCGTGGAATCCGTCACCCCCGGCGATGTGCTGATTGTGCTGCCCGGTGAAACCGTGCCGGTGGATGGCGAGCTGTTGTCCGGATCCGCCACGCTCGACCTGAGCAACATCAACGGTGAGCCGGTGCCGCGTGGAGTGTTCGCGGGCGCCCGTGTCATGTCCGGCGCGGTGAACGGCTCGACCACGCTGACCATGCGTGCCACCGAAGCCGCCCGCGACTCGCAATACCAGCGCATTCTCGCGCTCGTCGCGGCCGCGCGGGATTCCCGCCCGGCGGTGGTGAAGGCCGCCGATGTGCTGGCAGTGCCGTTCACGGTGCTCGCACTGGCGATCGCGGCCGTGGCATGGTTGGTGTCCGGCGTGCCGACGCGCTTCGCTCAGGTGCTGGTGCTGGCGACTCCTTGCCCGTTGCTGATCGCCGCCCCCGTCGCGTATGTGGCAGGAACCGGCCGACTAGCCAAGTCGGGAATCCTGATCAAGACACAGGACGTGCTGGAGAACCTCGGCCGCGTCACGCACGTGTTCTTCGACAAGACCGGCACGCTGACCGTGAAGCAGCCGCAGGTGACCCGCGTCGAGATGCTGCCCGGTGCCGGCACTCACCTCAACGAGGACCACGTACTGATGATGGCGGGCGTGGTCGAGACCTATTCCGTGCACATCCTCGCCAAAGGCATCGCGAAGGCCGGCACGGAAGCTCTGTCCCGGCTGCATCGGCGGTTCGAGGAGGGGCAGCGGCTATGCCCGCAGCCCGATGCGGACTGGCCTGGTCACGGGCGCGAGTATCCGGTCGTCAAGCACATTGATGAAGACGCCGGGAAAGGCATCTCCGGCGAAGTGAATGGGCATAAGGTGCGCGTAGGCAGACTGTCTTTCGCGGCCTCAAGCGAAGATGGGTTCCTGCCGGTTGAGCGGATCGTCCCGGGCCGGGCCACGACTGATGGAGACCGGCGGTCCGGAGAACAAGGTGAGGGGCGGCTTGCGGACGAGATCCGTACCCGTTTCGGCATGCTCGCGCCGGATGAAATGGCCTCGTACGTGTCGGTCGACGGTCATCTCATCGCCCGGATCGTCCTGCGTGACGTGCCGCGCGCGAACGCCAAGTCGGCGCTCGCGAGCCTGCGCGGTCTCGGCGTCGCCAAGCTGTCCATGCTGACGGGAGACAAGCGATCCTCCGCCGCCATCATCGCCAGTGAGGTCGGCATCGACGACGTGCATGCGGAATTGTTCCCTGAAGATAAGGTCACCGCTGTCACGACCGCGACCGTGACGCCATCGCGCGGCGTGACGATGATGGTCGGCGACGGCGTGAACGACGCGCCCGTGTTGGCCGCCGCCGATATCGGCATGGCCATGACGGACGGCACGTCGACTGCGGCCTCGGAGTCCGCGCAGGTGGTGATCCTGAACGACGACATCGCCGCCGTTCCACGGGCCATCGCCATCGCCCGCCGCACCAAACGTGTGATGCTGCAAGCCGTGCTGGCCGGTCTCGCGCTGGCCCTGATCGGCATGGTTGCGGCGGCGTTCAACTTGATTCCCGTCGTGGTCGGCGCTTTTCTGCAGGAAGCCATCGACGTGGTAAGCATCCTCTGGGCGCTCACCGCGCTGCTTGACCGTGACTGACGGGCCGTGGTCGACGGGCGCAGCTGGGCCGGTCGTGATCGACCGGCCGCGCCCGTCGCCGGACGATCGGGCGAGAACGAATGTGACATTCGACAACAATGGGGGCAATGCCGGGAAATCCCGCCGTTGCCCCCTTCCGTGATTCGGTGGCTTGCGATAACCTATAACGCGTGACTGAATCTGAGAACAATGAACTTCGTATCGCCGTGATCGGCGCCGGTCCCGCCGGCGTCTACTCCTCCGACATCTTCCTGCGCCAGCTGAAGAAGCTCGGCGAGGAGCTGGGTCTGGGCACCAAGGCCCGCATCGACCTGTTCGAGAAGCTGCCGGTCCCGTTCGGCCTGGTCCGTTACGGTGTGGCCCCCGACCATCCGAGCATCAAATTCATCGCATCCGCGCTGGAGAAGACGCTCGACAACCCCGACATCCACCTCTACTGCGACGTGGAATTCGGCAAGGACGTGACCCTGGACGACCTGCTGGCGCGTTACGACGCCGTGCTGTTCGCCACCGGCGCCGTCAAGGACAAACCGCTGAACCTGCCGGGCGCCGACCTCGACGGCGTGTACGGCGCCGCCAAGTTCGTCGAATGGTATGACGGATACCCCACGGGTGCGCGCGAATGGCCACTTTCGGCCGAGAACGTCGCCGTGATCGGTGGCGGCAACGTGGCGATGGACGTCGCGCGCGAGCTCATGCGCAACGCCGACGACCTCAAGGCCAAGACCGACATCCCCGACAACGTCTACGAAGGCATCCAGGGCAACAAGGCCAAGGTGCTGCATCTGTTCATCCGCCGTGGCGTCGCCCAGGCCAAGTTTAGCGTGCAGGAACTGCGTGAGATGGAGAAGCTGCCCGGCGTGCAGCTCATCATCAACGAGGACGACTTCGAGCTGGATGACGACACGATCGAAGAGGCCGGCAAGGACAAGCTGACGCGCCAGATGGTCGAGGAGCTGTTCACCATCCGCGAGATGGCCGAAGACATGGAAGACGACGGCGACGTCGATTACGAGGGCAACCCCGCAGATCGCAAGTATTACGTGCACTTCAACTCCGCTCCCACCGAGATCCTCGGCAAGGACGGCAAGGTCGCGGGCATCCGTGTGGAGAAGACCGAGACCGGCGCCGACGGCAAGATGCACCGCACCGGCGAATTCGAAGACTACCCGGTCGAGGCCGTGTACCACGCAATCGGCTACAAGCCCGCCGAAGCGCCCGGCATCACCTATGACGAGAAGGGCGCCCACCTGGCCAACGCGAACGGCGATGGCCGCATCACCACCGAGGCCGCCGGCGGTGACGTGCGCGAACGCCTGTATGCCACCGGGTGGGCCAAGCGCGGGCCGGTCGGCCTGATCGGCTCCACCAAGTCCGACGCGTTGATGATCGTCACCAACATGCTGGAAGACCTCGCCAAGGCGGCCGAAGGCGGCCGCGTGGCCGCCGACCGCGACCCCGAGTCCATCGACCGCCTGCTCGCCGAGCGCGGTGTCAAGCCGATTGACTTCGCCGGTTGGAAGAAGGTCGACGCCTTCGAACGCTCCGAGGGCGCGAAGGAAGGCCGCGAGCACAAGAAGGTCGTCGAGCCGGATCAGATGCGTGAGCTTGCTCACGCCTGAGCGACCTGTAGCGCAACTCGTATACATCGATCAAGCCGCCTCCCGCGTAACATTGCGGGCGGCGGCTTGTTTTTGCCCGTACTTGTATCATCCCGTGCCTCCGGAATCATTTCATTGTGCTCAAGGCGCATATCCAGCCAACTGTCAGACAGTGAATTTAGTGTGTGGGCTATGGACGGTAAATTGCATGTGCGCGGCCACTTCAACGGCCTGAAAACGACGCTGCTCTTTGCGTTGATGTGGGCCATCATCATGTTGATCTGGTGGGCCACCGGCGGTGGCCGCGGCACGCTGGGCGCATATATCGTCATCGGTCTGGTCTCCACGTTCAGCACGTACTGGTTCTCCGACAAACTCGCCATCGCCTCGATGGGCGCCCGCGCGGTCACCGAGCAGGAAGCTCCCGCACTGTACCGCATCGTGCGCGAACTCAGCGCCAAGGCCGGCAAGCCGATGCCTCGCATCTACGTCGCCCCGACCATGAGCCCCAACGCGTTCGCAACGGGCCGCAACGAGCGCCACGCAGCCGTATGCTGCACGCAAGGCATCCTCAACATACTCAACGAGCGCGAGATTCGCGGCGTCCTCGGCCACGAGCTCATGCACGTGTACAACCACGACATCCTCACCTCCGCCATAGCCTCCGCACTGGCGACCATCATCACGTATCTGGGATACTCGCTCATGTATTTCGGCGGCGGTCGCAGCAACGACCGTGACAACTCCTCCGGCGCCTTCGGTCTGATCGGCGTGCTGTTGAGCGCGATTCTCGTGCCGATCGGCGCCTCTCTGATCCAGATGGCCATCTCCCGCACCCGCGAATTCGACGCCGACGAGGACGGTAGCCGCCTGACCGGCGACCCCGAAGCGCTCGCCTCCGCCCTGAACAAGATCTCCTACGGTGCTCAGACCAATCCGATGCCGAAAACCGCGGGCACGCAGTCGGTGTCATCCATGATGATCGCCAACCCGTTCTCCGCGCGCGGATTCTCGAAGCTGTTCTCCACGCACCCACCTACCGACGAGCGCATCAGCCGGCTCATGCAGATGTCGCAGGAGATGCGCAATTCCGGCATCGACGGCGGCGGCAGCCCGCATTACTTGTACTAGCTTCGTTGCGCAAGGCTCGCGGGCATCGCCGTCATGTGATACACTGACGACTTGTGCACAAAGCACTGCGGATGTAGTTCATCGGTAGAACGAAAGCTTCCCAAGCTTTAAAGGCGGGTTCGACTCCCGTCATCCGCTCCATTTCGCATCGTTGCAAAACCGCCGTTT
>ERZ1034913.1967-NODE-1967-length-11180-cov-4.317034_pt1 | contig 11180 bp, 10 predicted proteins | sample MGYA00520697_ERZ1034913 | MGnify/ENA primary metagenome ERZ1034913 (study PRJEB33766, sample SAMN09781786) | gut metagenome | biome: gut microbiome | host: Homo sapiens | place: Madagascar | study: EMG produced TPA metagenomics assembly of the PRJNA485056 data... | reverse complement strand
AAATTTTTTTGAATTTTTTTGACCGATTTTGCTTGACTTTTAAAAAATGGGTGTTATAATGTAGTCAAGAGGTGAGGATAATGCTTACACAGGACAGATATCGTGCAATACTTGATTTGCTCGAAGAAAAAAATTCGGTCACGGTGTCGGAATTAACAAAGTTGCTTGACTCATCCGAGTCAACAATAAGAAGAGATCTTTCCGCTCTTGATGAGATGGGAAAGCTCACAAAGGTTTTCGGCGGTGCAACTTCAATCACCAGAAACGAGGGTGTTTTTGAAGATGCGGTAAGCAATCGTGAAACCGTTATGAGCGATGAAAAAGATGCGGTTGCAGAATACTGTGCAAAGCTTATCAATGACTCTGACTTTGTTTATATTGACGCAGGAACAACAACATTAAAGCTTGTTGACCACATTACAAATACAAACGCAACATATGTTACAAACGGCATAACACACGCCAGAATGCTTATCCACAAGGGTATGCAGACATATATAGTAGGCGGAAAAATAAAACCGCTTACCGAGGCTGTTGTGGGTGCCGAAGCAATAAAAAGCATAAACTGCTTTAACTTTACAAAAGCTTTTATGGGAGCAAACGGAATTGACATCGGTTCGGGATTCACAACCCCCGACATTGAAGAAGGTCTTATAAAAGAAACGGCAATCAACAAATCTTATATGGCATTTGTTCTTGCAGACCATTCAAAATTTCGCAGGGTGTATCCCGTAACATTTGCCCCTCTGCAAAAATGTTGTATAATCACCAACAAACTGCCTACGCCGGAATTTTCGCAGGCAACGGTGATAAAGGAGGTAAAAAAATGATTTACACCGTAACGCTTAATCCGTCAATTGACTACATTGTCAGACTTGATTCGCTTGTTCCGGGAATAACAAACCGAACAACCGCCGAAGAATATTACTACGGAGGTAAGGGAATCAATGTTTCATGCGTACTTGCAGAGCTTGACCTTGAAAGTACGGCATTCGGATTTGTTGCAGGCTTTACGGGTGACGCCATTGAAAAGGGTATTCGCAACGACAGGATTATCACCGACTTTATTAAGCTTGAAAGCGGAATTTCAAGAATCAACATAAAAATCAAAGCCGGCGTTGAAACAGAAATCAATTGCCAGGGACCTCACATAAGTGAAGGCGAACTTGAAAGGCTGTTTTCAAAAATCGACAGAATATCCGACGGCGACACAATCGTAATTGCAGGAAACATTCCGAACACGATGCCTGATGATGTTTACGAAAGAATCCTTGAAAGAATCAAGGGCAAGGATGTACGAATTGTAGTTGACGCAACAAAGAAACTTTTGCTCAACGCACTCAAGTACAAGCCGTTCCTCATCAAGCCGAACAGACAGGAACTTTCCGAAATGTTCGGAGTTGAAATCAACACCGAGGATGATATTGAAAAGTATGCAAAAGAGTTGCAGAAACTCGGTGCAAAAAATGTTCTGATTTCACTCGGCGGTGACGGAGCAATGCTCATTGACGAATTCGGAAAAAGACACAAAGCAGGAGTCCTCAAAGAAAAGGTAATTAACACAGTAGGTTCGGGCGACTCAATGGTAGCAGGCTTTGTGGCAGGATATGAAAAAACAAAAAGCTACCCCTATGCGCTGAAATTAGGCAGTGTGTGCGGAAATGCAACGGCATTTCTTGACGGACTTGCCACAAAAGAAAAAATAAATGAATTGCTTGCAAAATTTTAATTAAAAAGGAGAGAAAAATATGCGTATCACAGATTTATTAAAAAAATCGGGTATTGCTCTCGGCGTTAAAGTTGCCGACAAGAGCGAAGCAATTGACAAACTTGTTTCATTACATGAAAAGTGCGGAAACCTCAAGGATGTTAAAGCCTACAAAGAGGGAATCCTCAAACGTGAAGAACTCGGCACAACAGCTGTAGGTATGGAGGTTGCAATTCCCCATGCCAAGAGCGAAGCTGTAAAAGCTCCCGCCCTCACGGCTATCACAGTCCCCGACGGTGTAGATTATGACTCGCCCGACGGTCAGCCCTGTAAGCTGCTCTTTATGATTGCCGCAACAACAGACGGTGATGTTCATCTTGAAGTTCTTGCAAGACTTATGCAGCTTTTGATGCATGAAGATTTTACCGCAAAGCTTAAAGCCGCAAAAACTCCGGAAGAATTCATCTCGATTATTGACGCAAAAGAAAAAGAGAAGTTCCCCGATGAACCAAAGGCAGAAGTTCCTGCAAAGAAGGGTTACAGAGTTCTTGCTATCACAGCTTGTCCAACAGGTATTGCTCATACTTATATGGCGGCTGAATCACTCCAGAAAGCCGGCGACAGCCTTAACATTCCGATTAAGGTTGAAACAAACGGTTCGGGCGGTGCAAAGAATGTGCTTACCGAAGAAGAAATTGCAAATTGTGACGGTATCATCATTGCCGCTGACATCACAATAAATCTTGCCCGTTTTGACGGCAAGCCCGTTTTACAGTGTGCCGTTTCAGACGGTATTCATAAGCCGGAAGAGCTTATCAACAAGATTGTAAACAAAGAAGTTCCCGTATATCATCACAAAGGCGGTTCTGCAGATGCTCCAAAGAGGAGAGGCGGCGCTTACGGTCACCTTATGAACGGTGTATCACATATGCTCCCGTTCGTTGTAGCAGGCGGTATCTTCATTGCAATCGCATTCCTCATTGATATTGCATGCGGTGTTAACGCACAGGAGGTTGGCAGTGCATTCGGTACGGTAACTCCTGCAGCCGCATGGTTTAAGACACTCGGCGGTGTGGCATTTAACCTTATGGTTCCTATCCTTTCCGGCTTTATCGCAATGTCAATTGCAGACCGTCCCGGTCTTCTCGTTGGTCTTGTAGGCGGTTTCCTTGCAACATCAGGCGCAACCTTTATGGATCCTGCCGCTGCAGAAACAGTTCCGTCAGGCTTCCTCGGCGGCTTGCTCGCAGGTTTCGTAGGCGGTTACTTAATGCTTGCTATTGAAAAAATGTGCGATAAGATGCCTAAGGCTCTTGAGGGTATCAAGCCCGTTCTCATCTATCCGCTTCTCGGACTCGGCGGTATTCTCGTTGTAATGTGCGCAGTCAACCCATTCATGGGTATGATTAACTCAGGTATGTCAAACGGCCTTAACGCTATTGCCTCTAACCCTGCAATGATGGTTCCGCTCTGTGCGCTCCTCGCAGGTATGATGTCTATCGACATGGGTGGTCCTTTCAACAAGGCAGCTTATGCATTCGCAACACTTAACCTTGCAAACGCAGACGATCAGGCATACATCATTATGGCAGCAGTTATGATCGGCGGTATGGTTCCTCCAATCGCAATCGCTCTTTCAAACACATTCTTCAAGAATCGTTGGACAAACGAAGAAAGAAAGAATGCTCCCGTAAACTATGTAATGGGACTTTCATTCATCACAGAAGGTGCAATTCCTTACGCAGCAGGTCATCCGCTTCAGGTTATCCCTTCATGTATCGTTGGTTCTGCAGTAGCAGGCGCACTTTCAGCTCTCTTTGGCTGTAAGCTTATGGCTCCTCACGGCGGTATCTTCGTATTCGCAACAATGCAGGGTACATGGTATTTCTACCTCCTTGCTCTTGCAATCGGTGCAGTAGTTTCAATGCTTATGCTTGCACTTCTCAAAAGACCGATTAAAAAATAATTAATTTGCTATTACCCGTTTTTTGAAATGTTTTGTTCCTCGGCACCGGTGTAAAAGCCGGTGCCACCCCTCAAAACTCAAAGAACTTTTACGACATTAGATTCAAAACTTCAAAACAAAAATTTATTTATAAAGGAGATTTTATTATGGTATCAAAAGAACTCGTACTCACAAATGCACAGGGATTCCACATGCGTCCGGCATCGGTTTTTGCAACAGCTATGGGCAAATACAGCTGTGATGTAACAATCAAATTCAACGGCAATCAGTACAACGCAAAGAGCCTCCTCAACATTATTGCGGCTTGCATCAAGTGCGGCAGTGAAATTGAAGTTATTTGCGACGGTGCTGACGAAAACGAGGCACTTGCAGAGGCAGTACAGCTCATTGAGAGCGGTCTTGGCGAGTAATGGCCCCGACAGACCAGTTACAAGAGGTGAAGATTATGCTACACGGAACAGCCGCATCCGAGGGTATCGGAATCGGTAAGGTAATGCTTATTGAAGAACATTCGCTTGAATACACTCCACGAACAGTAACAGATACTGAGGCAGAGTCACAGCGTTTTAAGGCAGCAGTAGATGCTTTTTGCTACAATACTGAAAAGCAGGCAGAAAATCTTCGCAGTTCAGCCGGTGAAAAAGAGGCAGAAATTCTTGCAGGTCACATTCAGATTATCAAAGATCCGTATCTCAGCGGTGAAATTGAAAAGCTGATTGCAGACGGTCAATGTGCGGAATCTGCTCTTGAGCATATGTGCGATATGTTTATTGCAATGTTCTCGGCAGCTGACGATGAGCTTACAAAACAGCGTGCGGCTGATGTCAGAGATATCAAGAGCGGTGTTCTCGGCATTCTTCTCGGAGTAAACGAAATTAAAGTAAGCGATGCGCCAAAAGGCACTGTGCTTGTTGCAAGGGAGCTTACTCCTTCTGTTACGGCAGGTATTGTAAAAGAAAACATAGCAGGCATTATTACTGAAACAGGCGGAACAACTTCCCACTCTGCAATTCTTGCAAGAGCGCTTGAGATTCCCGCCGTACTCAGTGTTGAGGGTGTCGCATCAAGCCTGAAAAACGGCGACACAGTTGTAGTTGACGGCAGTGAGGGTGCTGTAATTGTTAATCCGGATGATAACACAGTTGCAGAATACTCCAAAAAGCGTGATGCTTTTCTTGCAGAACGCAAGGAGCTTGAAAATTACAGGGGACGAGAAACAAAATCCGCTAGCGGAGAAGTTTATGAACTTTTCTGCAACATAGGAAAACCCGAAGACGCTGTCAAGGCAGTTGATGCAGACGGCGAGGGTGTCGGACTTTTCAGAACAGAGTTTCTGTTCATGGACAGAACTTCAATTCCGACAGAGGACGAACAGTTTGAGGCCTACAAAAAGGCGGCTCTTATCTTAAAGGGCAAGTCGCTGATTATCAGAACACTTGATATCGGCGGTGACAAGGACATTCCGTACCTTGGACTTGAAAAAGAAGAAAATCCGTTCATGGGATTCCGTGCAATCAGATATTGCCTTAAAAACCGTGAACTTTTCAAATCACAGATTAAAGCCATTTTGCGTGCAAGCGCATTCGGTGACGTCAAGATTATGTTCCCGCTCATCACAACTGCGGATGAACTTCGTGAGGGCAAAAAGCTTGTTGCAGAATGCAAAGCCGATTTACGCAATATGGGCATAAATTTCAACGAAAACATTCAGGTTGGTGTTATGGTTGAAACAGCGTCTGCGGCAGTTATCGCAGATATGCTTGCAAAAGAGGCAGACTTCTTCAGCATCGGCACAAATGACCTCACAGGCTACACAATGGCTTGTGACAGAGGCAATAACGATGTGTCTTACCTCTACTCTCCCCTTCAGCCAAGCGTTCTCAGAATGATTAAGCGCACAATTGAGTGCGGTGTTCAGAACGGCATTTCAGTCGGAATGTGCGGTGAGGCTGCCGCAAACAAGCTGATGATTCCGTTGCTTATTTCATTCGGACTCACAGAATTCAGCGTTTCCGCTCCGTCAGTTCTCAATGTGAGAAAAATAATTTCCACATGGACAAAAGAAGAGGCAGACAAAGTTACTGCAAAGGTGCTTGAAATGAGTACACAGCAGGAAATTGTCGAATACCTTAAATCGGTTGTGTAAAACAACCAAGTTAATATGCGTTAACCTCAGTTAAATAATTTGCAAACACGATTAATCCCCGTCAGAAATTCTGACGGGGATTTGTCTTTCGTAAAATTTTAGCTATCCTCTTGCAAAAAGCATTTGAATACTCTATAATGAACCTATAAGATTCTAACCTTTGTTGGCATGTCAGGCTGTTTTTAACAGCACTTATTAACGGAGGTTACAAAAATGAAAAGCAACATCAAAAAAGAAAATCAAACAAAAATACAAAAACTTTTTCCCGAATACTATGGGCAAAAGGTAATACTGAAAGATCATGATTACATGATAGATTTTGATCCTGACGAATTTCATAAAACTGTAGGGGCAGAAAAATTAACCTACGATGAATATCTGGATATACAAATGAAATCATCTCATGAAGTTAGAGCATACTTTAAAACTTGTTATTACAACATTCCTTTAGGTTTCAAAGGTCGTATTGAAAGAAGAACAAAGAACAATATCTGCTTTAAGCGTATATTTGTAGAAGGAATGTTACCTGACGGAGTTTGTTTTGACGGTAAAGAAGAACATGTTTGGATGAGCAATGCCCAATTTGAAAAATACGAAATTGGTGATTGCGTATCATTCTTCGCAGAAGTTTACCGTTATGTCAAAACAAGCAACGGTAAGCAAATCGACTTTGCACTCAGAAATCCTGAGAATATTAAAAGAATCAAACCATACGAACTGCCATCCGATAAAGAATTGTTTTTGCAGGGAATATCCAGAATCGTATGTGATAACTGCTACTTAAACGAACATTGCAATAAAATATTTTGCATACTAAAATCGTAAAATGCTACAACAAAAAGGAAGGATGTTTTACTATGGCAAAATGGTGTTTTAACTACGATTCAGGCGAATACGAATATATCGACCGTAATGGTTTCAGTTTCAGTAGCGGCGAATTTGTTTTTAACTGGGATAACAGCGAATATCAAAATGAAGAAAATGATGATAATTTTCTTTGGCAAGATGACGATTTAGATTGGTAAATTTTGCACGATTTATCTTTTTGTAATTTTATTTTCATTCATAAAAAACCGATGCATCAAAATGACGCATCGGTTTTTTCAGTTTAGTTTTCAGCGGTAACACTATCCCTTTTTGAAAAGACGCAGCCGCAGTAGTTTTGGCGATAGAGGTCATATTCTTTTGACAGGATGATTGAACGCTTGTAGCCTTCACGCTTTTTGAAGTCGCTGTACAGCCACGGAATGCCGTACTTCTCGGCAAGCTCCGCACCGATTGAATTGAGCAACTGTGCATTTTTCAGCGGACTGATTGTAAGCGTGGTTGTGAAATAATCAAAGCCGTGTTCCTTTGCGTAGCGTGCAGAGGATTCAAGTCGCAGTCTGAAACATTTTTCACACCGCTTTCCGCCCTCGGGTTCATTTTCAAGACCTTTGACATACTCAAAGTAATCCTTGGGCAAATATTCGCCCTCGACCACCTTTACAGGATGTTCAAACGGCATAAGCGACACAAGACGCTTTTCTTCGCTCAGGCGGTAATTATACTCATCCGCAATCGAAATATTCGGATTGTAAAAATAGACCGTGATATCAAAATATTTTGAAAGATACTCAAGGCAGTATGACGAACACGGGGCGCAACACACATGCAAAAGCAGCTTCGGGACTTTTCCCTCCCCCGTTATTTTGTCAATTACCCTGTCGAGTTCTTTCTGATAGTTTATCTTGTTCATACTATTATATAAATTTGCAAATGTAGTCAAAAAGTTCTTCGGCTGTGTCTGCAACAAAGGGCGCACCTGCGTTCATAAGCTCGTTTTTTCCCCTGAATCCCCATGAAACACCTGCCATTTTTACACCCGCATTGTTTGCCGTAAAGACATCGACATCGCTGTCACCGACATAGAAACATTCTTCGGGAGTTACACCGCTCATATCGAGGAGTGCAAGCAGAGCATCAGGCTCGGGCTTTGTCTTATACTGTGGCTTCTGCCCCCATGCCTGAGTAAACCTGTGATTTGGGAATGCTTTTTTTAGCATTTTATCAACAAATTCATCCGGCTTGTTTGAAAGCACACCTGTTTTTAAACCCTTTTCTGCAAGCTTTTCAAGCATTTCGGCACAACCGTCATATGCGGAGGTGTGGTCGTTGCAATGAACGGCATAGTGTCTGTCATAATCAGCCTTGACCTTTTCAAAAAGCTCGTGGTCGGTCCACGCATCTCCCATTGCCCTTCTGATGAGCATTTCTCTGCCGTTTCCGACATATGTTTTATAATTTTCAACCGGCTTTTCTTCAAGACCGTTAAGCTTCAGACCGTAGTTCACACTTATAGCAAGATCGGTAAGCGAATTTATAAGCGTGCCGTCAAGATCAAATACTACCATTTTTACCATAAATATCACCTTAGTTTAATCCTTTTTCCTGTTCAAAAAGTATTGCTCTGCATGGTGCCGCCTCAACTCCGCCGAGCTTTATCGGAAACGCACACAAATCATATTCGCCGTCAGCCACTCCCGAAAGATTGAGATTTTCGAGAACGGCAATATCCGCTCTGCCAAGTTCAAGGTGTGTTTTAACTTCATCAAACGGAGGTGCGATTGACTCGGCATCCGTACCGACAAGCACCACCCTGCTTTGTGCAAGCACAATTGCGGCAGAATGTGAAAGGTATGTTTTGCCGTTCCCACGAAAGAGTATGCGTTTTCGGCAATACGGCAACAGCTTGTCCATATCTTCGCCTGTCAGCACACCCTTGACCGTTATTACGGTGCATTTTCCGTAGAAAGTGTTGAGCCTTAAATCGGTTATCCCTTTGCCGTCAGGGCAAAAGTGGAGAGGGGCGTCAATATGCGTGCCTGCATGAACGCACATAGAAATCTGCGAAAGATTGCACTCGTCATCTTCATCAATACTTCTCAGCGGAGTCACAACAGTTTCGGGATCACCCGGATAAGTTTCGGTTGTAAGAGTGTCTCTCGAAATATCATGAATATACATACATCCCTCGCCTCTTTCCCTTTTGAACATTTTTAATTGACGCAGAGCGTCAGCTCCTCGGAGTCTAAGAAAAATATAACTCTGCTTAAATTCAGAACGAATCCATCGTATGAGTAAAGCGGAACATCTGCACTATGATTATACCACATATTACTGCACTTTGCACCTTTATCGGCAAAATTTCCTTGTTTTACGGCAAAAAATAACCCCACAGGAAAACCCTGTGGGGTAAATTGCAATTGTGAATTTAATCAACAGCGATTAATTATTCAACAGTAATCGGTAAACCGACATTGCCTGTTTCGTAACCGCCAACGATGTACTTCTGAACGAGAGTAGCATCCTTGATTGAGATTCTGCCATCCTCGTTAGCATCACATGCCTTGAATGCGTTTGCATCATCAGCAGCAATACTCATAAGGTTGATAGCAATCTTCTGAATTGTTGTAGCATCTACAACTGTAATTGAGTAGTCACCGTCAGCATCGCCGAGAAGCGGAACACGGTTACCGTCAATCTTAATATTAGCCTTAGCACCTGAGCGTGACGGATAATCAAAGTTTGTAAGATCAAGTGTGATTGTTACATCAACAAGTGAATCTTCCGGATAACCGGCAGAAACTGTGTTAAGGAGCATATTTTCACCATTAAATGTAAGGTCAAAATCCTTGCCTATAGCAGCTGCGCCCTGCTCAGGAAGACCCCAGTTAGCAGCCCAATCGTCGTTAACTGCAAACTTGAACTGGTATGCAGCATCAGCAGATTCAACACCTGTGTATGTAATCTGATAAACCTTGTCAGCAATCTTAGTCATGTGGTTAACTTCAGCGTCAACGCCCCATTTTACACCGTTAAGCCAGCTGTTTTCGCCGTTACCAACAACTGTAATGCTGTTGATTTCAAGGTCTGTAACCATTTTAACACCGTCACCTGTTACAGCAATCTCGTTTGTAGCAGGATTGAAAGTTACAGTTACATCGCAAGCACTTTCTACATCGAAAGTTACATTGTTGTCTGTACCGTCAAAACCAATCCACTTCTGCTCGTCGCCTGTGTTTGCAACAACCTTGAACTGATAGCTTTTGCCCACCGGAACAGCTGTAAATGTCTTTGTATAAACATCGCCGCTCTTTGTCATTACATTTTCGGGAGCGAGTGCAGGAGAACCCTGCCATTCATAACCTGTGAGTGATTCAACACCTGCTACAACATACTGTGTTTCGTCAACAGGCTCTGTTGCAGGTTCTGTAGTGGGTTCTGTTGTGGGTTCAACAGTTGTAGGCTCAACAGTTGTAGGTTCTTCTGTTGCAGGAGCTGTTGTACCTGAAGGATCAATACCGAGAAGTGTAGCTACTGTTGTAAGCGGAGCACACTCGGGATAAGCTACAGGATCAGCAAGCTGTTCTGCATACATTTCAGCATAAGCGTTGTAAACATCCATTGGCTGAGCCTCAACCTGTGCGCAAATGTCAGCTACAGTTTCGGGAGTGTAGTTTTTAGCATTCTTAACAGCCCAGTTGAAAAGAGCCTGTGCAACCATTTCTGCTCTTGAAAGGTAAATCGGGAATCTGCCCTCAGTTACATGACCGAGTGATGTGATTGCAGCCTTTGGACCGTAGTTATCGCTGTTCTTCTTCCATGTTGCAGCAAAGTCACGCTTTGATGAATCTTCGGTATTCTCAACTGTACCGCCTGTGAGGTAAATTGTGTCGCCGAGACAAGGCTTGCCGAGTGTTACATTACAGGTCTGGTGACTCTGTGATTTAGTATCAATTGTTGAGAAAATTACAGCATAGTCAGCGTTGTCTTTAAGACCGCCGTGATTTGTGCCGTCAGCTGACTTCAATTTTGCAGTATCGAAGTAGTAAAGACCTGTAGCAGAATCCTGCTTACATTTCTCTGCCTTACCCTGCCAAGATGTTTCAGGTAAATCATCGCCTGCTACAGCGTAAAGGTGACAGTATACTGTCTTTGTTGTTCCCCAATCTGCAGGGAGATTAGATGCGTCAAAATAGATTTTTGTGTCGGTTTCTTCAGCTGATGCAGAGAATATGGTCAAGCCTGAAAAACAGGATACAGCCATAAGAACTGCAAGCACCAAACTGAGAACCTTGGATGATTTTTTCATCGCTAATTCCTCCTTTTTTGTTACTCAAATTTCGAGTAATTACATTATATATCAAAATGTTCAGATTTACAAGTGGTTTTTGGCAAGTTTGTAAATTTTTTCTAATTCTTGTTTTAAACCTATTGTTATGCGCTCACATTTGGTGTTTTTACTTGACAACAGTTGCAAATAATTGTATTATTTTAATGGTTATTTTTATCTATCTATCTGTTAAGAGAGGTTAAGT
>ERZ1034913.1966-NODE-1966-length-11180-cov-31.188674_pt1 | contig 11180 bp, 7 predicted proteins | sample MGYA00520697_ERZ1034913 | MGnify/ENA primary metagenome ERZ1034913 (study PRJEB33766, sample SAMN09781786) | gut metagenome | biome: gut microbiome | host: Homo sapiens | place: Madagascar | study: EMG produced TPA metagenomics assembly of the PRJNA485056 data... | reverse complement strand
TAACATAAGTGATAAGGAGACGATCGTTATGGCAATTTTGGTAAGCGGTGGCGCCGGTTACATCGGCAGCCACACCTGCGTGGAACTTCTGGCCGCCGGGTATGATATCGTCGTGGCCGATAACTACTACAACTCCTGCCCCGAGGCCCTGGCCCGCGTGAAAAAGATCGCCGGCAAGGACTTCCGCTTTGTCGAGGCCGACATGACCGACAAGGCCGCCGTCGAAAAGATCTTCGCCGAGAACGAGGACATCGACTGCGTCATCCAGTTTGCCGCTTACAAGGCAGTGGGCGAGAGCGTCTCCAAGCCCATCGAGTACTATTCCAACAACCTGGCCTGCACGCTGAATATTCTGGATGTTATGCGCCGCCACAACTGCCATAACATCATCTTCTCCTCCTCCGCCACCGTCTACGGCGACCCCGCCAGCGTGCCCATCCGCGAGGATTTCCCCGTGGGCGGCACCACCAACCCCTACGGCACCACTAAGGTCTTTACCGAGCGCATCCTGACCGACTGCTGCAAGGCTGACCCCGAGCTGAATGTTGCGCTGCTGCGTTACTTTAACCCCATCGGCGCCCATCCGTCGGGCCTCATCGGCGAGGACCCCAACGGCATCCCCAACAACCTGGTGCCCTACATTGCCAAGGTGGCCGTCGGCAAGCTGGAGAAGGTCCACGTCTTTGGCAACGATTATCCCACCCCGGACGGCACCGGCGTGCGTGACTACATCCACGTTGTCGACCTGGCCCGCGGCCATGTGGCTGCCATCAAGAAGCTGGAGGAAAAGCCCGGCCTGTTCATCTGCAACCTGGGCACCGGCCACGGCTACAGCGTGCTGGACGTCATCCATGCCTTCAGCAAGGCCTGCGGCAAGGAGCTCCCCTACGTCATCGACCCGCGCCGCCCCGGCGACATTGCCGAGTGCTGGTGTGATCCCAGCAAGGCCAAGCGTGAGCTGGGCTGGGAGGCCCAGTACGGCATCGAGGAGATGTGCGCCCACAGCTGGAACTGGCAGAGCCACAACCCCGACGGCTACAAGACCGCCAAATAACCCAGGCAGCACTTAAAAAACACGCAAGGACGCGCCCGTAAAAAGGCGCGTCCTTTTTGTTTATATGCTTTTGTTCAGCCTTACTTTTTTGTGCCATAACTACCACATCTAGTGGGTGATATGCCCATAAAAAACAAAAAACAGCGAAAACTGTGCTAAATGTGTTCTCTCAACAACAGAAAGAACATAAAACGCGCAGGTTCGCTGTTTTTGAATTTTGTTATAGCTTGATTTGTTATACAGTAACGGGAAAATGCGATTTAAATTTCAAAATGTGCTGAATTGTGTTCTGCGCAGGTGCGGTGAACCACAATTTTGACCCCGCAAATTCGGCGCCAATTTGCCCTGTTTTTACCGCCAGGTAAAGGTGAACATACCATACAGATAGATGAACAGGATCGCCGCAGGTACAAAATAGCGGAAGATGGGCTTCATCCAGGGGCGCACTTTCAGGCCCTTGCCGGTGTTGGCTTCGGCAACAAAATTGTCCCATCCCCAACCAAAACGGTTGCAGCAGAACAATGCCAGTACCAGGCTGCCCAGCGGCAGCACATTGTTGGATACAACAAAATCCCAAAAGTCCAGCCAGGCGGTGCCGGGGGCGAAAGGCTGGAAGTGCAGCACGCTGTAGCCCAGGGCCGTCGTCAGCGCCAGGGCAAAAATACCCACGCCGCAGACGGCGCAGCCCTTGGGGCGGGACCAGCCGGTCAGCTCCCGGATCATGGCTAAAATATTCTCGCAGACGCCCAGCACGGTGGAAAGCGCCGCAAATACCATAAACAGAAAGAACAGTGCGCCCCACCAGCGCCCGCCCGGCATGTGGGTAAAAACACTGGCCATCGTGTCAAACAGCAGGCTTGGCCCGGCAGTGACTTCCAGATCGTAGGTGAAGCAGGCCGGGAAGATGATGATGCCTGCCAGCACTGCTACAAAGGTGTCCAGAAAGATGACATGCAGCGATTCGCCCATCAGGCTGTGGTCTTTGCCGATGTAACTGCCGAAGATGGCCATGCCGCCCATGCCGACGGACAGCGAGAAAAACGCCTGGTTCATGGCGGCTACCACCACCGTGCCGTCGATAGCAGAAAAGTCCGGCACCAGGTAAAAGCGCAGCCCCTCGGCCGCACCGGAAAAGGTCAGGCTGTGGACCGCCAGCACCAGCATCAGCACCAGCAGGGCAATCATCATGCCCTTGGTCACCCGCTCCAGCCCGCCCTGCAGGTTGCAGCTTAAAATCAAAAATGCCACCAGCACTGTGATAAAAAGATAGGTTACGTTGACCTTTGGGTCGGCGATCATCTGGGCAAAGCCGAAATCGGCGTTGCTGCCGGTGAGGAATTTTACAAAATAGTAGAAGATCCACCCTGTGACCACCGTGTAAAAGGCCATCAGCGCAATGTTGCCGATGAGGCTGAACACGCCGAACACGCCCCACTTGTGGCCGGGCTTTTCCAGGCACTGGTACATATAGATGGGGCTGGCCTGGGCGGCGCGGCCCACGGCGAACTCCATCACCATAACGGGCAGGCCCAGCACCAGCAGGCAGAGGATGTACAGCAGCATAAAGCTGCCGCCGCCGTTGCTCCCGCACATCCAGGGGAACTTCCATACATTGCCGCAGCCGATGGCACACCCGGCCGACAGCATGATAAAGCCTAAGCGGCTGCCAAGACGTTCACGATTTTCCATAGTCTCACACAAATACGTAGGCGCTCAGGCGGTTGAAAGCTTCTTCCACCAGGGCGCGGGGCAGAGCCAGATTCATACGGATGGCGCAGGGGTGGTGGAACATCCGGCCGTCCTGCCAGGCCACGCCCACATCCCAGCCGGCGTGCAGCACGTCCTCCAGCGTTTTGTCATGGGCAGCGCACCAGTCAGTGCAGTCCAAAAACAGCATGTAGGTGCCCTCAGGTTTGGCAACCTGCACACCCGGGAAATGCCGGGTGATGAAGTCGCAGGCAAAGTTCACGTTGCCGGAAAGCACCTCGCACAGCTCGTCTACCCATTCGCGGCCCTCGGGCGTGTAGGCACCCAGCAGGGCGTGCATAGAAAGGACGTTCATCTCATTGTAATGGGGCTTTTCGCTGCGGGCCAGCACGCGGTCCCGCAGGGCTTTGTTATAAATAATGTGGTAGCTGCCCACCAGGCCCGCCAGGTTGAAGGTCTTGCTGGGGGCGTAGAGGGCCACGGTGCGCTGGCGCGCGTCCTCGCTGACCGATTGGGTGGGGGTATGCTTGTGGCCGTTGAGCAGGATGTCGGACCAGATTTCGTCGGAGATGACGGTCACATCGTTGGCGCGGTAGACTTCCATCGCGCGCTCGACCTCCCAGCGCTCCCACACACGGCCGCAGGGGTTGTGGGGGGAGCAGAAGATGGCCGCATGGATGTGGTGCTGCTTCAGCAGGCGGTCCATGTCGTCAAAATCCATCCGCCACACACCGTTTTCGTCCCGGTGCAGGGGGCTGTGGATGATGCGGTAGCCGTTGGATTCCAGCGTGCGGGTAAAGCCGATGTAGGTGGGGCTGTGGACCAGCACAGCATCGCCGGGGGCGGCCAGGCAGCCCAGGGCCGACATTACGCCGCCCAGAACACCGTTTTCGTAGCCGATGGCCTCTTTGGGCAGGTCGGTCACGCCGTTGCGGTCCCGCTGCCAGTCGGTGATAGCCTGGTGGTAGGCGTCCGGCGCGGCAAAGTAGCCGTACAGCGGGTGCTGAGCGCGTTCAATGATGGCGGCCGGGATGGTGGGCACGGTGGCAAAGTTCATGTCCGCGACCCACATGGGGATGATGGAAAAGCCGTCCTTAGGCTTGCCCGGCGCAAAGCCGCCCGGCTGGCCCAGGGCATCCACCGCCAGCGCATCCATCCCGCGGCGGTCGTACACAGTGGTAAAATCGTATTTCATGACCGTTCCCCCTTACTGCACGTTTTTGCGTAAAAATATTAAAAGTTCTTTGCCTACTTTCTTTCAAGAAAGTAGGTTACTTCTCGCAGGCCCCGTCATTTCCCTCACCGCAGCCGTCGCAGTCGCTCTCAAATTTCACGGCGTTTTTGGCAAGTTCGGGGTCCAGGCGCTGGGCGACCTGCATCATCAGGGCGCACTCCATGCGCTTGCGGAACACCTTGCATCCGTACTCATAGGTGCCGTGGATGTCGCCGGTGGCGTGCAGGGCGTTGGCCGCGCAGCCGCCTGCGCAGTACAGGCGGGCCCAGCAATCCTTGCAATCCGGGCGGGCATACACGTTGCACAGCTTGAACTCATCCCGCAGTGCGGTGTTGGTCACGCCGTCCCACACGTTGCCCAGCTTGTAGTTGGGGTCGCCCACGAACTGGTGGCAGGGGTACAGGTCGCCCCAGGGGGTCACGGCCATGTACTCGGTGCCGGAACCGCAGCCGGAAATGCGCTTGTAGATGCAGGGGCCGTGCTTCAGGTCCAGGATATAATGGTAGAACGTGATGGGCTTGCCGGCCTTCTGGCGGCGCAGCATGTCGTTGGCCAGCAGTTCGTACTGGTCAAACAGCTTGGGCAGATCCTCCTCGGTCAGGGCCTCGGGGGAATCCGGCGCGGCTACGACCGGCTCCATGGACAGCTCGGTAAAGCCGAGGTCGTCGGCCATGTGGAACAGGTCCTTGGTAAAATCAACGTTGTGGTGCGTAAAGGTGCCGCGCATATAGTAGCCCTGGCCGCCGCGTGCCTTGACCAGTTTTTGGAACTTGGGCACGATGCGGTCGTAGCTGCCGTTGCCGGCCAGGTCCACGCGGAACCGGTCGTTGACTTCCTTGCGGCCGTCCAGAGACAGCACCACGTTGTGACATTCCTTGTTGCACCAGTCGATGACCTCATCGGTGATGCCAATGCCGTTGGTGGTCATGGTGAAGCGGAAGTTTTTGTTGTGCTCTTTCTCGATGCTGCGGGCATAGGCGACCAGCTGCTTGCACACCTCAAAGTTCATCAGCGGTTCGCCGCCGAAGAAGTCGACTTCCAGGTTGCGGCGGGTGCCGCTGTGCTCAATCAGGAAATCCAGCGCACGTTTGCCGGTCTCAAAGCTCATCAGGCCGGCCTCACCGTGGAACTTGCCCTGGGCGGCGAAGCAATAACTGCAGTTCAGGTTGCAGGTGTGGGCCACATGCAGGCACAGCGCCTTGACGACGTTGGAGCGGTTCTTGAAGTCGAACGCATGGTCGGCGTAGGCGTCGGGGGCAAACAGCTGCCCGGCGGCGGTCAGCTCCTCGATGTCGTCAAAGCAATCGCTGATGTCGGCGGGGGTGACGTCGGCGCGGTCACGGTATTTCTGCTCCAGCTGGGCGGTGGCGGCTTCGCGGGTCAACCCCTGGTCGATCAGGGCGATGGCGTCATAGGCAACATCGTCTACGGCGTGCACGCTGCCGCTGTACACGTCCAAAACAATGTTGTAGCCGCTGAGTTTATACTGATGAATCATTGTCTGCTCCTTTAAGTTATGTTACTTTTCTTATAAGAAAAGTAACCAAAAGAATTTTTAATCGAATAGCGAGAGTGTATAGAAAAGCGGTCGAGAATAAGGGCTGGGGGAGGTGAGGGAAAAGTACGGAAAAAGGGGTACTATAAAATGCCTGCACCGTGCATCGTTTTTCGGCCGCGCTGTACATAGAAAATGCCGGGCTGCCATATCTGGCACCCCGGCATCAAAGCCAGCAATACAATTACTTGTCGGTCTTCTCGCAAGGCTGGTTGGCAATGCCGCAGCTGGTCTTGCAGGCGCTCTGGCAGGAAGTCTGGCACTCGCCGCAGCCGCCGTTCAGCAGGCTCTTAGCCATGTCGCGGGTCTCGAGAGTCTGGATGTGCTTCATAAAACAGTCACCCCTTTATACATTTTAGAATTATATTTATTGTACACGGGAATGGATGGATTGTCAAGGGTAAAATGGTGGATGGTTACAGTAGAATTGTAGGGGCGGATGCTCGCATCGACCCCTACAGAACAGCCATGCACGTTGCATCTTTGCATCTGCTGTGGTGTAACCTCGTCCCGGCAGCCTCCAACTCGCGGCAGGACGCCAAAAACTCCGGGGTAATCGTCTCGCCCGGGGATACCAGCGGCACACCCGGGGGGTAGGCCCAGATATACTCCGCCGCCGTCTCCCCGCAGGCATCAGCCATCGTCATTGAAATTTGCCGCGCAGGCCGCAGCAGGGCTTCGGCAATTGTACACGTGGCGTTTCCCGGGGCGGGCAGCAGGTGCGCGGGGGGCGCAGGGGCGATCCGGGATGGAGAATCATCCCAGTGGTGCAGCACCTCGGCCAGGCGGTCCAGCGCGTGGGTGTTGTCGCAGGGGCTGGTCATGGCCAGCACGTTCGGGCCGCAGACCATCTCCGGCTCAAAGCCGCTGGCCCGCAGAAACGCCGCGCCCTCGGCCCCGATCTGCAGCAAAATTTTGCCGCTGTCGTGGGCAAAAAAATCCGGGTGGTCAGCCAGCGCATCCTGGCCGAAGCACATGACTTTTATATTGTGCAGATCGGCCACGGCGGCAGAAAACCGCTCCAGCCGGTCCCGCCAGCGGGCAAAGGCGGCGGGGCCGTCGGCGGCCAGCCAGTCGGTGCAGCCGTCCAGGCTGACCAGCAGCGGGTAGCTGGGGGAGCTTGTCTCAAACACATCCAGCTGCCGCTCCACCTCGTCGGGGTCGGCCAGGCCGCCGTTCAGCTGCAAAAAGGCTGTCTGGGTCAGGCTGGGCAGGGTTTTGTGGGCGCTCTGCACCACCAAATCTGCTCCGGCGGCTACCGCGCCGCCCTGCCAGCCGTACCGGGCGGCAAAGGGCAGGTAGTGTGCCCCGTGGGCTTCGTCCACCAAAAGCGGCACATTGTGGGCGTGGCAAATGGCGGCAATGGACGCAATATCGCTCAAAACGCCCTCGTAAGTCGGGCTGGTCAAAATTACGCATTTTGCCTGCGGATGGGCGGTCAGCGCCGCTTCCACCGCGGCGGGCGGCACACTGCCGTACACGCCAAAGGCGGTATCCACCGGCGGGGGCAGGTAGTGGGCAGTCAGGCGCCCCAGCTCGATGGCGTGGTACACGGCCTTGTGGCAGTTGCGGGCCGCGATGACCTCGCTGCCGAAGGGAGCCAGCGCGCGGATGCCCGCCAGCAGGCCCACGGTGCTGCCGCCCACCAGATACCAGCACCGGCGGGCACCGTACAGCGCGGCCGTGCGGGCCATGGCGTCGGCTAAAATGCCGTCGGCCTCGTGCAGGTCGTCGGCCCCGGCGATCTCGGTCATGTCCCAGGCATAGCAGCTCAGGCCGGGGGCGGGGGCCAGGTGGCGCTTATGCCCCGGCATGTGCAGGGGGTAGCGGTCCGCCGCCAGCTTTTCCAGCTGGTGCTGTAAAATCGAATCTGCCATCTCACTCCACCACGATCTCGGCCTTGCTGCCGGCGCGGGTCTTGGTCACGCGCACCTGGCGGGTCAGGCGGTCCTGTAAGGCTTCCACATGGGAGATGACACCGATCAGCTTGTCGCCGCCCGCCAGCCCGGCCAGCGTATCCACGGCTTTCTCCAGCGCGTCGGCGTCCAGCGAGCCGAAGCCCTCGTCGATAAACAGCGTTTCAATGGTCACGCCGCCCGCGTTCTGCTGGATGGTATCGCTGATGCCCAGCGCCAGGCAGAGGGCGGCCATAAAGCTTTCGCCGCCGGACAGGCTGCCCACGGGGCGGGTCTTGCCGGTGTAAGCGTCGAACACGTCCAAGTCCAGGGCGGTCTTGCCGCCCACGGCCTCGCTTTTGCGGCGCAGCAGGCGGTACTGGCCGTCGGTCATGCGGGTAAAGCGCAGGTTGGCGGCCTCGACAACACCGTCAAAATAGAACGCCTGTACGTACTGTTCAAAGGGCAGCTTGACCTTGCCGGCCAGATTGCCGTTGATGGTTTTGGAAAGGTTGTCCCACATGGCGCGCTTGTCCCGGGCGGCAGCGCTCTGGCGCATCGTCTTGTCCAGCCCGGCCAGCGCGGCACGGTTGGTGTGCAGGCGGTGCACGGCGGCGTCCCGGGCGGCCATGGCGGCGGCACGGTCTGCCCGCAGGCGGGAGAGCGCGGCCTGCAGCTTGGGCAGGGTGTCGGGGTCCTCCCGCTTGGGCATCGTCTCCTGCATCTGCTGCACGCGGGCGGCGGCAGCGGCGTGGCCCGCCTTGGCGTTGGCGCTCTTGCGGGTGGCGGCAAAGGCCTGCTTTTCCAGGCCCGCCAGCTGGCGGTTCAGGTTGTCCAGCTGGTCTGCCAGGGCGCGGGCCTTGTCGGCCTGCTGCTTGAACTTTTTGTGGTCGGCCTGCAATCCGGCCAGGCCGTCGGCCAGGCTCTTCTGCTGGGCCAGCAGTGCCTCTCGCAGTTCGCCGGGGGTCAGCTCGGCGGCGGGCTGGCCCTCATACCGGGCGCCCCGGCGGGCAAAAAAGGCATCGGCCTCCCGCAGCAGGGTGGCCCGCAGCTCCGCCGCATGGGCGGCAGCGTCACCGGCGGCGCGGCTGGCGTCGGCGGTTTTGCGGCGCTGGGCGGTCAGGGTCTTTTCGTGGTCCTCCAGCGCTTTTTCGGTTACGTGGTCCTGGGGCAGGGCGGCGGGGTGCGGGTGATGCACTGCACCGCACACCGGGCAGGGCTGGCCGTCCACCAGCTCTTGGGCCAGCAGGCCCGCGCGGTTGGCGTTCAGCTGGCGCTGCATGGCGATGTGGGCGGTCTCCAACTCATCCAAAGCGGCCTGGGCTTCGGCGTAGGCATGCTGCTTTTCTTCGGCGTCGGCCTTGGCAGCTTTGGCTTTGTCCAGATCCTGCAGCAGGGTGGCGCAGGTGGCGGTCAGACCCTCGGCCAGCTCGATACGGTGCTCGATCTTCAGCTGCTCGGCGTCGCTCTGGCCCAGGGCGGCGCGGGTGGCCTCGGTGTCGGCGATGGTCTTTTTCAGCGCGTCGCTGCGGGTCTGCAGCTCGGCCAGCATGGCGTTGATCTGGCGCTCCACCTCGGCGGCGCGCTTTTCTTCTTCGATCAGCCCGGCCAGCTTCTGGCGGCGGGCAGCGCGTTCCTCGGCAATTTTTACACCGGCGTCGCCCCGGGCGATCTTCTCGTCCAGGTCGTTCACGATGTTCTGCTGGCGCTTCTCGTTGGCCTCGTCAAATTCCAGCAGGCTCTTGCCCAGCTCGGCGGCCGTACCGGCGGCGTAGGGGTCGCGGTCGGCCTGCAATTTTTCCAGCTGGCTGGCGGTGTCCTCGTCGGCGCCGCCGCCCATCAGGCTGCCGATCTGCATAAGCAGGGTGTCATCCAGGCGGCGGCAGGCATCCTCGGCTTCGCGGGCATGCTGCACGGCGGCCTGGCCTAAACGCTGGTGGTCGGCAGTGTCAAAAATCTGGCGCAGAATGGCGGCGCGGTCGGCGGATGGCGCATTGAGCAGCCTGGTAAAGTCGTTCTGCGCCAGCATGGACACCTGGGCAAACTGCCTGGCGTCAATGCCCAGCAGTTTGGTGATGGCGGCGGTCACGGCGGAGGCACCGCTCACCGGCTCGTCCGGCTCACGGATGAGTTCCGCCTTGGCGGGGCTTTTCACAAAGCCGCTGCCACGTTTGGCGGCCCGCTGCTGGTCCGGCCAGCGGCGCACGGTGTAGCTGCGGCCTCGGTGGGTAAAGGTCAGCTCCACGTAGGTTTCGGCTTCGGGCGCGGCAAAATCACTGCGCAGCATCGTGGTTTTGCGGTTCTCGCCGGTGGTCTCGCCGTACAGGGCAAAGGTGATGGCGTCAAACAGGGCGGTCTTGCCCGCGCCGGTGTCGCCGCCGATCAGAAACAGGCCGCTGCCGCCAAAGACCGACAGGTCCAGGTCGGTGCGCCCGGCGTAGGGGCCAAAGGCGTTCAGGGTCAGGTGCAGGGGTTTCATTTGGAGGCCTCCTCTCGCAGGGCTTTCACGGCACGGGCTTCCTCCACGGTCAGCGGGCGGCCGTTCATCTGGGTGAAAAAGTCCTCAAACAGCGAGGCAAAGGGCTTGCCCCGCACCGATTGTGCCGTGTCGGCGGGCAAAATCTCGGCCCCCTGGGGGCGGTAGTCCAGCCGCATGGCGTTGGGGTAGGCGGCGCGCAGCATGGCCATGGCGTCGGGCTGGGGCGTGGGGTCGGTCAGGGTGGCCCAGATGTAATCGCCGGTGTCGGCGGGATGCTCCACCAGTTTAGCCAGCGGGCCGACGATATGCCGCATGGCGCGGCGGGGGTGCAGGGGCAGCGTGTCGATGCCGTCCACGCCCCGGCGGCCCAGGCGGACCAGCGTGGCGGATTTCTCCATGCCGCACTCGTCCAGATGGTAGCACAGCGGCGCACCGGCGTAGCGCACGGTGTCGCTGCCCACCCGCTGGGCGCGGTGGATGTGGCCCAGCGCGGTATAGCTGAACCCGGCAAAGTGCGCAGCATCGACGGAATCCACGGTGCCGACGGTGAGGGGCGCGGTCTCGCTGCCGGAAAGCTGGGGCGGGCAAAGCCCGGCTACTACCATCTGATGGGCCACCAGCACGCGGCGCTCGGCGCTGGGCGCACAGGCGGACAGGGCGGCGGCGACGGCGCTGTCGTAATCGGGCAGGTCGGCCTCGGGCATATAGTGGCGCACGGTGGCGGCGCGCACGAAGGGCAGCAGTGTGAACTCCACGGGGCCGAAGCGGTCGTTGAGGACGATTTGCCGCGGTGCGCCCCGGAACTGCCCGGCGATGTATACGTTCTGGTTGGCCAGCAGCCCGGCGGCGTAGTCCAGCCGCTCGGCGCTGTCATGGTTGCCGGACACGGCCAGCACGGCGATGCGCCGGGCGGCCAGCTGGGTCAGGAACCAGTCCAGCAGGGTGCAGGCGGCGGCGGGGGGCACGGGGGCGTCGTAAATATCGCCCGCCAGCACCACGGCGTCCACCTTATTGCTGTCACACAGCGCTAAAATTTGTTCCAGGATGTAGCGCTGATCTTCCAGAAGGTCGAACCCGTTGACCCGTTTGCCCAGGTGCAGATCGGCCAGATGCAGAAATTTCATGGGTAAGTCTCCAAGGTAGTAGGTGCAAAATTTGAAAACCGTCAGCATCGGCTGACATGCGCCGACGATGCTGACACCTTTAGGGCAACACCGCACAATTCCCGCCTAACGGCTTAAGCACCGCTCCGGCGG
>ERZ1034913.1965-NODE-1965-length-11182-cov-4.936551_pt1 | contig 11182 bp, 13 predicted proteins | sample MGYA00520697_ERZ1034913 | MGnify/ENA primary metagenome ERZ1034913 (study PRJEB33766, sample SAMN09781786) | gut metagenome | biome: gut microbiome | host: Homo sapiens | place: Madagascar | study: EMG produced TPA metagenomics assembly of the PRJNA485056 data... | reverse complement strand
GGCCAGCACGGCGACCTGCTGATCTTTGACGAGGCGCAGGAGCTGGACGAGACCGCGCAGGGCTCTTTTCTGCCTGCCATCTCTGCCAGCCTGAACCCGCAGACCATCTATGTGGGCACGCCACCGGGGCCGGATGCCGTGGGCACCGTGTTCCGTTCGCTGCGCCGCCGCGCGCTGGACGGCGATGCCAAAAAGGCCGCATGGTTCGAGTTCTCGGTGGACAAGATCGGGGACGTGAAGGACCCGGCGCGCTGGGCAGCCGCAAACCCCGCGCTGGGGCGGCGCATCCAGCTTTCCACCATTGAGGGCGAGGCCGAGCAGCTGGACCCGGACACCTTTGCCCGGGAACGTCTTGGCTGGTGGAGCCCCGAGGCCACCCAACAGCTGGATCTTGCCATTGACCCCGCCGCGTGGGCAGCCTGTGCCAGCGAGGAGCAAAAGCCCGAGGGTAAAACCGCCTACGGCATCAAGTTTGCGCCGGACGGCAGCGCGGTCTGTCTGTGCGGCGCGGTGCTGCCAAAGGACGGTGCTGCCCGCGTTTCCCTGATTGACCTGCGCCCCACCGGGCAGGGGCTTGCATGGCTGGCGGACTGGCTGAACCAGCGATACGACAAGGCAAGCTGCGTAGTCATTGACGGACGCAACGGCGTGGACGTGCTGGCAGAGCGCATCAAAGAGGTGTGGCGGGCAAAGAACGCCGTGATCCGCCCCGGCACCAAGGACGTGATCGCCGCCGTGGGCGGCTTTACCAACAGCATCAGCGAGCACAGCCTGACATGGTATCAGCCGCAGACCGTGCTGGACGAGAGCGCCCGCACCGCCATCAAGCGCCCCATCGGCGGCGGGTATGGCTTTGGCGGGGACAACAGCCTGCCGGTTGAAGCCTGTGCGCTGGCGCTGTGGGGCGTAAAGACCTGTAAACGCGACCCGACCCGCAAAATGCGCATCGGGTGAAAGGAGCACCATGACCACTACCCTTTCTTTTGGCACTGTGCCGAGCTTGACCGATGAAGAGCAGCGCCAGCTGAACGAACTGGCCGAAGCCTACAGCTACCACCAGAGCCGCAACGCCACCAAGGACAAGTATTACGAGGGGCACGTCACTTTGCAGGACGTGAACCTTGGCATTGCGCTGCCCAAGGGGCTGAACAAGCTGGAGGTCGGCTGCAACTGGGGACAGAAAGCGGTGGACGCGCTGGCATCCCGCAGTATGTTCGACGGCTTTGTGAGCAACGGCGGTGCGCTGGACGGCCTGCAAAAGCTGGTGGCAGACAACCGGCTGGTTGCTGCCTACGCCAAAGCCTGCCGGGATCAGCTGAAATACGGCTGCGTGTTCGCCACCCTGTCCGAGGATACGGACATCGGCTGCCGCATCCGCTTCCACTCCCCTGCCACGGCCTCCGCGCTTTGGAGCGGCGAGAAGGGGCGCATCGACTGCGGGCTTGCCATTATCGACACGGTACAGGACGAGCATCAGGAAGGCAGCTGGCGGCCTGCGCTGGTCAACTTCTACACCGACACCGCAGTCATCGTGCTGCGCTCCAACGGCAGCAGCTGGGCGGCGCAGCGGATGCCCCACCGGATGGGTCGTCCGCTGATGGAGCCGCTGATCTGGAACGCCACCAGCAACAAGCCCTTTGGCCGCAGCCGTCTGAAGCGTGCCATCCGTTCCCTCATCGACGACTATGTGCGCACCGTGGCTAACGCTACCATCGCGCTGGAGTTTGACACCACGCCCCAGAAGTACATCCTCGGCGTGACCGATGAGCAGTACGATGCCATTACATCCGATAAATTCAAGCAGTATGTCGGCGCGCTCATCGCCGCCACCTCCAACCCTGAGACCGGCGAAAACCCGGTCTTTGGGCAGCTGGCGCAGGGCAGCTTACAGCCCCATGTGGAGAAAATGCGGATGACCGCCACCCAGTTTGCGGCAGCCACCGGCCTGACCGTGACCGACGTGGGCGTGGTGAACGATGCCAACCCCACCAGCAGTGATGCCATTCTTGCCCAGAGCCAGACGCTGGTGCTGATGGCGCAGCAGCTGAACACCGGCAACGGCGATGCCCTGCACACCATCGCCTGCATGGCGCAGGCCATTGCCCGGAACGTCTCTCTGACCGAGCTGACCGAGGACGAGCGCGGCGTGATGGCACACTTCAAAAACCCCGCCATGCCCAGCGTGGCCGTAACTGCGGATGCTGCCATCAAGATCGCAACTGCCCGGCAGGAGTTCGCCAGCACCGACACCTTTCTGGAGATGATCGGCTTCGATCAGGCGGATATCCGGCGCATCCGGGCGCAGGAGCAGCGGGCGCGCGGGCAGGCGCTGCTGATGGAGATGGACGATGCAGATAACGACACGGACGTGGAATAATTACATTGCCCGGCTCTCCCGGCTGAACGAGGCTGCCGGGCAGAAAATGCGGGAGTACATCCGACTGCACGGTACCGAAAATACCGAGCAGCTGATCTCCTACGCCTACGCAGTCATCACCCGGTACGGCGAGGGCAGCGCGGAACTGGCCTGCCAGATGTACGACGCACTGGCCAAGGCCGAAGGAATGCTGCTGCCCGCAGCGGAGCCTGCCGCCACTGCCAGCTATGGCGAGGTTGCCCGCATGGTGCACGCCACCAAGGACCAGAACCCCGAGAACCTGCCCAGCGGCGTGAGCCGTCTGGTCAAGCGGGCGGGCGCAGACACCACCCTGCACAACGCGGTGCGGGACGGCGCACAGTGGGCATGGGTGCCCCACGGGGACACCTGCCCCTTCTGCATCACGCTGGCCTCCCGCGGCTGGCAGACCGCCAGCCAGAAGCTGCTGAAGAATGGGCACGCGGAGCACATCCATTCCAACTGCGACTGTGAGTTTGCGGTGCGGTTCCATTCCGGCACAAGCGTGGCAGGCTACGACCCGGAGAAATATCTCCGGCAGTACCGGGCAGCGGGCAGCGATGTGAACGCCATGCGCCGCATCGACTATGCTGCCCGGAAGGATGCCATCAACGCACAAAAGCGGGCAGCGTATGCGGCGAGAAAGGCTGAGACCACGCTTCACAGCCAGCGCGGTAGCGGTGGCTCTTCCGGGCAAAACGGTGAAACAGTTCACAGGTTCCTTGGAAAAGTTGATTTGAACGACGCTCAGCAGGTAGAAGCCCTCAAGGATTCTTTTTGCAGCAATTACGCCAGTTCCAAAGTCGAGAACATGATGGTCATAACCAAAGATGGGGAAGTACACTTTATGACTGACAACAATCCTAAAGGGGTTGACTGTTCCTATCTGGGTGATAAACTGAAAGGGAGCTACAACATCCACACCCATCCGCCTGATACGACGCAGTATTCTTTCAGCACGGATGCAGACATTCCAGCAGCGTTTTCCGACGGCACGGCTATCATGGAGGCGGTAGATTACAAATACCGATACCAATTTGTTGTGCCGAGCGGCATTACGCTTGAACAATGGGAAGCTGTATGCGAAGCAGTGCAGGAAGAACGAAATTCTATTATGACGGCCAGAGGATATGACTTCGGCAGCTACGAAGAAAATATCCAGCACGTCATAATTGACGAAACGTGCCGTAGGCTGGGCGTGAAGTGCTACCGCAGGGAGGTCAGAAAATGAGTTATACAGTTGAACAGATAAACGAGCTGACCAAAGAAAGCGTTCGCCGCGAAAGGACTCTTGTTGCCGAGTACAAAAGGACACACTCTGTTCCAAGCCGCGCCACGATTTCCACGCCGGAGATTGATGCAGAACGCGCAGAGCAGAAGCGCTTGTATGGTGAATATCTCAAAGCTCTGGCCCAAAACCAATAACCGTTGACCACGATGCAAAACGCACCGTGGTTTTCTTTTGCCAAAAATCAGAAAGGAGCACGTTATGAAAAAGATTCTTCTCGCCCTCGCACTGGCCGCATCCATCCTGCTGTGCGGCTGTTCAGAGGCCGACAAAGCCAATGCCAACATCTCCAAACAGGCCGATTACTTTGAGAGCGAGCGCAAGATCACCGTCTACAACGCCCGCACCGATAAGATCATCATGGAAGCCGAAGGCTACATGTCCATCTCCAACAACTCAAGCAACGAGCTGGTCTGCACGGTGAAAATTGGCCCGGACACCTACCGCAAGAATTACATCTACCTGAACGGCTACACTATGTATGTGGTGGAGGACATTACCGGTACCCATACCGACCCGTACCACTATAAGCTCTATTTCCACACGGACATCCTGCCCAGCGTGGAAGTAAAACCGTAAAGGCACTAACCAGAACACTCTGTTTTAGCCCGTATCAAGCACGATGCAGTTTGCACCGTGCTTTTATTATGCCCATTTTGCCCGCATGAGGACGAAACGGGCACCATCGCAGCGGGCAGTGCGTACCCTGCCCACAACCGGACGCAGACGGAGAACTGCGTCACCAAACCGAGGTTTTACCCACAGAAAGGAGTTTCCACCATGAAACGCGAAGACGTAAAGAACAAGATCCCCGGCATTACCGAGGAGCAGCTGAACTGGCTCATGCAGGAGAACGGCAGCGACATCACCCGGGAGAAAAACGCAGCCGCAGCCCTGCAGACCCAGCTGAACAGCGCACAGGCGCAGCTCAAGACCGCACAGGACGGCCTGAAGGCCTTTGACGGTGTGGACGTTGCCGGGCTGCAGGCGCAGGTGACCAAGCTGAAAGCGGATATGCAGGCGCAGGCCGACGGCTTTGCCTTTGACAACGCTCTGAACACCGCCATCCTTGGCAAGAAGGGCCGCAGTGTGGATGCGGTGCGCGCTTTGCTGGATCTGGACGCCCTGAAGGGTTCCAAAGACCGCACCACCGACATCAACAAGGCGCTGGAGGATGCAGTCAAGGCAAACCCGTGGGCGTTCGGCGACACCCAGCCTGCCGGGTATCCCAACGTTAGAGATGGCGGTACTCCGAACCATATCCCCAGCCAGCCGGACGGCGTTCTGGCTGCCTTCAGCAAACTGAACCCGAATCTGAAAATCTGACCCGTGCAGCAGCACGGAGAATGCGAGGTATTTTTATGGCACATGCAAATCAGGAGCGTTGGGCATCCTATGTGGACGTAAAGCTGCGTAACACGCTGGTGACCCGCGACAATCTCATCTTCAACAGCCGCTACGAGGGCGACCCCACTTCCGGCAAGGTCAAGATCCCGGTGCGCGACACCGAGGTGGCCGTCAAGGAGTACGACAAGGCCAACGGCGTTGCTGCCGACGTGGGCACCACCACCTATCTGGATCTGAACATCGACCACGACGAGGCGGTCAACGAGCTGATCGACGGCTACGATGCCGACAGCGTGCCCGATGACATCGTGGCAGAGCGTCTGGACAGTGCCGGTTACTCTCTGGCGCTGTCCATCGACAAGAAGTCCATCGACGCGCTGGAAAGCGCAGCTGGTGCTACCATCAGCGCCACCAAGACCGCCGCCACCGAGGCCAACGCCTACAAGCTGGCACTGGAGGCCAAGCGGGTGCTGGGCCGCAAGGGCGTGCCCAACGAGGGCCGCTTCCTCATCGCGTCCCCGGAGTATCTGGAGGTGCTGATGCTGGACGAGCACTTCATCAAGCAGGGCGACCTTTCTCAGGAGATGGTGCAGCAGGGCGTTGTTGGCCGCATTGCTGGCTTCAATGTGTTCGAGAGCAACAACATGGACTACGAGTCCACCACCCGCGTCAGCAGCAAAAAGACCACCACCGAGTTCATTGCCGGTCACCCCAACTGGTGCCACCGCGTCATGGAGTGGCAGACCGCTGTGCACCTGCAGGATCTGTCCGGCTCCGGCAAGTACATCGGTGCATCCGCTGTACAGGGCCGCAAGGTGTATGGTCTGAAGGTCTCCAAGCCCCAGACTCTGTACATCAAGCGCACCGAGACCGCCACCTGATGAGGTGCCGCCATGAGCTACGCAGAACTGCAGGACGTGGAGGCAGGCTTCCGCGTCCTGTCGGATGAGGAGCGCGGCCGCTGCACCGCCCTGCTGAGCGAGGCGGCGCTTATCATCGACGCCTACAACGCCGATGCCGACACTGACCGCAAGCGGCTGGTATCCTGCCGGATGGTGCGTCGTCAGCTGGGCGAGGATGACAGTGGGGACGCTGTCACCTTCCCCATGGGCGCAACGCAGGGAACTGCCACGGCGCTGGGCTACAGCCAGAGCTGGACCATGAGCGGCGGCTCTACCGGCGAGCTGTATCTTTCCAAGCTGGAAAAGAAGCTGCTGGGCGTGGGCAGCAAGCTGGGCGCACACAGCCCGCTGGAGGACTTATGCTGAAGGGTATCGACATCATCCTGTATGAAAAGACCAAGACCGGCGAGGACGGCTTCCACGATCCCATCTACGAGGAAAGCCCGGTCACCGTGCACAACGTGCTGGTGGGGCAGCCCACTGCCGAGGAGATCACCACCGAATTGCAGCTGACCGGGCGGCGCATCGCCTATACGCTGGCAATCCCCAAGGGCGATACCCACAACTGGGACAACGTCCGGGTGGCGTTTTTCGGGCAGACCTTCCGCACCTGCGGCGGGGCTGTGCAGGGTATCGAAGCCATGATCCCGCTGCGCTGGAACAAGAAAGTGCAGGTGGAACGCTATGAGTAAGGTGACCATCAAGCTGAACCGCAAGGGCGTGCGGCAGCTGCTGCAAAGCCCGGAGATGGAGAACGCCCTGACCGGCATTGCCTTTGCGGCGCAGAACCGCCTTGGCGAGGGCTACAAGGCCAGCTACTACAAAGCCAGCACCCGCGTGGTGGCCAAGGTAAGCGCCGAAAGCCCCGCCGCCCGCAAAGAGAACGCCGACACCAACTCTATTCTGAAGGCGCTGAAGTGATATGATCGAAGAAATCATCCAGAACTATCTGCGTGAAAACGCTTTCCCCTGTTATCTGTCCGTGCCGGAGAAGCCCTCCGGCAATTTTTGTGTGCTGGAAAAGACCGGCTCCAGCTACAAGGACGGCATCTTTACCGCTACGCTGGCGGTGCAGTCCTACGGCAGCAGCGACTATGCCGCTGCGCAGCTAAGCCACCGTGTGGTGCAGACCATGCTGGACGCGGACACCCTGCCGGAGATCGTCTCCTGCACACTGAACACCGACTATAATTTCCCGGACACCACCCGCAAGCTGCCCCGGTATCAGGCAGTTTTTGAGGTGGTGCATTACTGACGAAAGGAGCATTTTCTATGAATGCAAAAAATGTGACCGCAGAAAAGCCCAAGGTCGGCGGCGCCATCTGGTGCGCACCGCTGGGCACGGCTCTGCCCACGGACGCCAAGAGCGATCTGGACCCGGAGTTCAAGTCTCTGGGTTATATCTCCAAGGACGGCCTGACCAACGCAAACTCCCCCTCTAACGAAAACACCGCTGCATGGGGCGGCGATACCGTGCTGAGCCTGATGACCGAGCGCCCGGATACCTTCCAGTGCACGCTGATCGAGGCGTTGAACGTGGAAGTGCTGAAGACCGTATACGGCGCCGACAACGTCACCGGCACGCTGGAGACCGGTATCACCGTTAAGGCCAGCGCCGACGATCTGCCCTTCTATGCCTACGTCGTGGAGATGGTGCTGAAGAACAATGTGAAAAAGCGCGTAGTCATCCCCTGCGGCACTGTGACCTCTGTGGGTGATATCACCTATGCAGACGGCACTGCCGTTGGTTACCAGACCACCATTACCGCGATCGCTGACACGGATGGCAAGACCCACTACGAATATATGCAGAGCGCCGGTAAGTAAGGAGGAGCGTCATGATCACTGCAAAAACTGAATCCGGCTTTTCCATTGAGCTGGAAGAGAGCACGCTGGACAACATGGAGGTGCTGGACGCACTGTCTGATCTGGACGAGGGCAACCCGCTGGCCATGTCCCGGCTGGTCGTAAAGCTGCTGGGCAAGGATGGCAAAAAGCGCCTGTACGACCATCTGCGTACCGAGGACGGCCGCGTGCCCGCGTCTGCCGTTGAGAGCGCCATCATGGAGCTGTTCCAGTCCATCAACGCCGGAAAAAACTCTGCATCCTCGCCGAACTGATCGCATCGGACGAGGACGCACTGATCTGCGATTTTGTCCAGTATTACAACCTGCTGAACTGGCGTGCCCTGCCGGTGCGGCTGGCGGCCACTCTGGCCGCTGGTCTGCCGCCGGACAGCCGCAGCATGATGGTGCTGCATGGGCAGAAACTGACCCTTGCGCATACCCTGCAAGCAGCCGAACTGGACACCCTGCAGGCCATCTGCTGGCGCATCGGACAGCTTGCGAATGTGGACGAGAAACCGCCCACATCCATCCTGAACACCCTGCTGGGCAAGACAGAAGCAGAATCCGAGGACAGCCCGGTGCAATATTTTGACACCCCGGAGGAATTTGAGGCGGCGATGCGCGCCGCAGAAGGAGGTGAACCAGATGGCAAACGGCATTGAGCTGGCAAAGGCTTATGTCCAGATCGTACCCTCTGCCGAGGGCATTCAGGGCAGCATCAGCCATGTCATGGGCGGCGAGGCCTCTGCCGCCGGTGAAAGCGCCGGCACGCTGCTGGGCACAAAGCTGGTGGGCACCCTGAAAAAGGTGATCGCTGCTGCGGGCATCGGCAAGATGATCTCGGATTCTTTGAACCTTGGCGGCGCATTGCAGCAGTCTATCGGCGGCGTGGAGACCCTGTTCAAAGAGAACGCTGATACGGTCAAGACCTACGCTGCACAGGCGTATCGGACGGTGGGTCTGTCTGCCAACGACTACATGGAGCAGACCACCAGCTTTGCCGCCAGTCTGCTGTCCAGCGTGAGCAAGGACACCAACGCCGCTGCGCAGCTGGCCAACATGGCCATGGTGGACATGGCGGACAATGCCAACAAGATGGGCACTGACATGGCGTCCATCCAGAACGCCTATCAGGGCTTTGCCAAGCAGAACTATACCATGCTGGACAACCTCAAGCTCGGCTACGGCGGCACGCAGGCAGAGATGCAGCGGCTGCTGACCGATGCAGAGAAGCTCTCCGGTGTGCATTACGAGCTGGGCAATCTGGCCGATATGTACAGCGCCATCCATGTCATCCAGACCGAGATGGACATCACCGGCACCACGGCGAAGGAAGCCGCCACCACCCTGACCGGCAGCTTTGCAGCCATGAAGGCAGCAGCGCAGAACGTACTGGGCGACTGGAGCACCGGCGCAGACCTTACCGCGCCCATGCAGGCGCTGGCAGATACCGCCCGCACCTTTTTGCAGGGCAACCTGCTGCCCATGATTGGCAACGTGCTGGCGGGCATCCCGCAGCTGGTGTACGGCCTTGTACCGGAGGTGCTCCAGACCGGCACGGAGCTGGTCAGCAGTCTGGCAGCGGGATTTGCGCAGGGCATCCCGGCGTTTCTTTCCACTGCCCTGCCGCAGCTGCTCTCGTTTACCGAGGAACTGCGCGCCAACGCGGGACAGTTTGTGGATGCAGGTCTTAACTGCATTACCCAGCTGCTCAACGGCCTGATCGCCGGTCTGCCGCAGCTGATCGCCTATGTGCCGGATATCATCATCAATATTGCGGGCATCATCAACGACAATATGCCCAAGATCCTTGCGCAGGGTGTTTCCATCATCGTGCAGCTGATCGCGGGCATCATACAGGCCGTGCCCGCCCTGCTGGCCAACTGGAAGAAGATCCTGCAGGCGGTGCTGTCGGTGATCTCTGCCATCAACTGGCTGAACATCGGCAAGAACATCCTCACCAGCGTGGCGAACGGCGTAAAGAGCATGGGCTCCAGTATGCTGACCGCCTTCAAGGGCGGCTTTTCCAGCGCACTGAGCTGGATCAAGAGCCTGCCCTCGCAGGCTGTGAAGTGGGGCAAAAACCTGATAAAGGGCTTTATCAAGGGTTTGACCGGCAAGGGCAATGTGGTGAGCAATGCCGCCACCGCTGTCACTGCCGGTATTTCTTTGGCCGAGACCGCCAGCGGCAAACAGGACAACTGGGCTGCCAGCTGGGCAAGCGCCAACACAAGCCTTGGCAGCAGCGCTCAGACCATGGCAGAGATCGCCATCCCGGCCTATACCAAGTCCGGGGACGCTGCCGTGGCTTCGGCCTCCAAAGCCGCTGCGGCAGCGTCCAAGACCGCCACGGCGGCCTCTGTGGTCAGCTCCTACGCCGATACCGTCACCGAGGTGCTGGGCAAGATCACCCGCACCACCCAGACCACCGACGAGGTGCTCTCCAACGGGCAGAAGCAGCAGAAGCAGACCATCACCGAGACCAGCCGCCAGCTGGTGAACGGCGTGCTGAAGGATATCAAGACCATTACCACCATCGGTGCAAACGGCAAAAAGACCGTGCAGCAGATCATGGAAACGGTGCGGGAGCTTGCCTCCTCCGTTACCTCCACGAGCGAAACGCTGGTGGACGGCATCCGCGCCACCATCCAGACCGTGACCGAGACCCTGACCGACGGCACCGAAAGCCAGAAACAGACTATCACCAAGACCTACACCACCATTATTGACGGTGCGCTGCGCACGGTGAAGGAGGTAAAGACCATCGCCGCCGACGGCACCGAGCAGGTGGCAAAAACGCTGGAGGAAGCCTCCTCCAAGAACTTTTCAGGTCTGCTGCAGGGCTGGAAGAAGGAAGCCGACAAGGGCGTGCTGGGCACCTTCAGCACGCTGATCTCTGCAGTAAAAAGCAAGGACTGGAAGTCCATCGGGCAGTGGGTGCTGTCCACCCTGTACAACGGCCTTGCGCCGGAAAGCCAGAAGCTTATTGACGACTTCGGGCTGAACCTCATCCAGCAGCTGAACAAGGCGCTGGGCGATAAGATCAGCGACATTTCGCAGAAGGCGTGGGATATCGGCAGCGGCATCGCGGACGGTATTGCCAAGGGTCTGGGCAATGCGCTGGGCAAGAACGGCGGGGTGCAGGATATCCTGAACGGCCTGAACGTGGATGTCTCCGATGTCGGCAGCAAGATCATGGGCGTGCTGGGCACCATGGGTACCAGCATCGGCACTTTTGTCTCCAACGCGGGCGCAGATATCGCAGGCCTTGCCGGGAGCATGGGTAGTCTGGGCACGATCGCAGAGGGCGTAGGCGGACTGATTGCAAAGGTTGGCAGCCTGATTATCTCGAACCCGGAAGTTGCCGCGATCATCGCCATTGTGGCGGGTGTGGTGGCGCTGG
>ERZ1034913.1961-NODE-1961-length-11193-cov-12.744658_pt1 | contig 11193 bp, 10 predicted proteins | sample MGYA00520697_ERZ1034913 | MGnify/ENA primary metagenome ERZ1034913 (study PRJEB33766, sample SAMN09781786) | gut metagenome | biome: gut microbiome | host: Homo sapiens | place: Madagascar | study: EMG produced TPA metagenomics assembly of the PRJNA485056 data... | reverse complement strand
GGCGTGCAATTCCATCCGGAATCTATCATGACACCGAACGGGGAACAAATGATTCGCAATTTCTTAGAAAAATAACCACTGTTTTGTATTCGAGGGGCTATTATTAGTTACTCGTACGGTAAGGCAGAAATAAGGTCTCTCGGAACTCCAAGTGGCCACCACCTCACTACGTGGGGCCGCCAAGTCGTTCCTTAAGACCTTATTTCCTGCCGACTCAACCTTGGCAGTACCTAATAAATAGCCCCTCTACAATACATATCGTAAACTGAAGGCATATTTTTCTAAAGAAATATGCGAATCAGAACCCCTTATCTAAGAAGTGGTGATGCGCAGCACCACCGTTCCCACCCCCTATAAAGAAATGATCTGTGCGTTACTCCATATAATGCGCAGGATCATTTGATAATAGTTTATTTGAGGGATATCTATTAAATTGGTATGATTTTAGCTGGATAGGTGCGATTGGGTTATGTGCGAAGCCGACTTGGCGCCCCGCATAGCGGGGGGTGGCCACTTGGAGGCTGAGTGCATGACCCAATCGTTACCGTCTAGGAAGATATGGTATTAATTTAATAGATATCCTCAAAAGGAGATATAAATGATTAAAGACGCATTATATGCAGTAACGCATGGTCAAGATTTATCCTACGACCTTGCTAAAGATACAATGAACAAGATTATGAGTGGCGAGGTAGACGAGGTTCCTATGGCTGGTTTCTTGTGTGCCCTTGCAGCGAAAGGCCCTACTGTAGATGAGGTTACGGCGTTCGCTGAGGTTATGCGCGAGAAGGCTGGTTCTGTGCCTCATGAAGGTACTGTTGTGGAAATCGTAGGTACTGGCGGTGACGAAGCTAATACGTTTAACATTTCTACTACATCTGGTTTTATCATTTCTGCTGCTGGTATTCCTGTAGCGAAACATGGTAACCGTAGTGTATCTAGTAAATGTGGCGCTGCTGACTTGATCGAAGCATTGGGTGCTAAATTAGAGCTTAACGGCGAACAAAACGAAGCGGTTCTTAACAAAGCGAATATGTGCTTCATTTTCGCCCCTGTATACCACCAAGCTATGAAGTATGCCGGTCCTGTACGTAAAGCGTTAGGCGTTCGTACAGTATTCAATATCCTCGGACCGTTGGCAAACCCAGCAGGTGCTACTGTGGAATTGATGGGCGTGTACGATAAATCTTTGGTAGAACCATTGGCTCGTGTATTGGCTAACCTTGGCGTTAAGCGCGGTGCTGTGGTACACGGCTTCGACGGCCTTGATGAGATTACAGCAACTAACAAAACGTACGTATGCGAAATTAATAATGGAGCTTTTACAAGCTACGAATTCGACCCTAAAGAATATGGTTTCGAATATGCTGATAAAACTGAGCTTGAAGGTGGCGATGCAACAGTAAACGCTGAGATTACACGCCGCGTTCTCGGTGGTGAGCAAGGTGGTAAACGCACAGCTGTTCTTCTAAACGCTGGTATGGCGATTTACCTTGCAAAAGATGGCATTACATTAGCAGAGGGCATTGAAGAGGCGAAAAACATGATCGACTCTGGCAAGGCTCTTGCTACAATGGAACAGTTTGTGAAAGCCACACAAGAGGTATAACCATTGATTTTAGATAAGATTGTAGAGGCTACTAAAGTTCGAGTGGCCCAAGAAAAAGAGGTGGAAACGCCTGAGGCTGTGAAAGCAGAGGCCTTAGCGTTACCATCTGATACAGGATTTCCTTTTGAAGCAGCTCTTCGCCAGCAAGACTTTAACTTCATTTGCGAAGTAAAGAAGGCGTCCCCTTCAAAGGGTATTATCGCTGAGCATTTTCCGTATTTAGACATCGCCAAAGAATATGAAGTAGCTGGGGCAGCAGCCATCTCTGTATTGACTGAGCCAGACTTCTTTAAGGGCGACAAAAAATATTTACAAGAAATCGCTAGCACCGTAAAAATCCCTGTACTACGTAAAGACTTCATCATTGATGAATACCAGATCTACCAAGCAAAAATTTGGGGCGCTAGTGCAATTTTATTAATCTGTGCATGCCTCGATGTGCCTACATTGACGAAGTTCCGCGAGTTAGCCGACTCTCTTGGCTTGTCCTCCTTAGTAGAGGCTCATGACGAGCATGAGGTACAAATGGCCATCGATTGTGGGGCCCGCATTATTGGCGTTAACAACCGCAATTTGAAAGACTTTACCGTAGACGTACAAAATAGTGTGCGCTTGCGAAATCTCGTTGAAGATGACGTGATCTTCGTATCTGAAAGCGGTTTAGAAACGCCAGAGGATATCCAAGTATTGCGGGATAACAACATCGGCGTAGCCTTGATGGGTGAAACCTTTATGCGCTCTCCTAACAAGGTTGAAAAATTGGCCTATCTCTACGGCCCAACTTACTACACACCAAAGGTTAAGATGTGCGGCATCTCTAAGGTGGAAACAATCCCTGCTATAGTGGAGGCCAAGCCTGACTACATGGGCATTGTATTTGCACCAAGCAAACGACAAGTCACTGTAGATCAAGCTAAGACATTAGTGGAAGAACTACATAAACAATATGCAAAAACATATGGTACAAATACGGTGCCAATGAAGGCTGAGGCAACACAAGATACTAATGGATTTGTCGAAGAAAATACCAATTCTGAAGCTATTAAAACAGTAGGCGTCTTCGTCAATGAAACATTAGATAACCTCGTTACAATCGCTAAAGAAGCCAATCTTGATGCGGTGCAATTGCACGGCGATGAAGATGAAGATTTCATCCAATCCTTAAAAGAACGTACTAATGTAGAGGTTTGGAAGGCTGTTCAAATCCGCAGCGCTGCAGATGCAGAGGCGTGGATTGATAGCAGTGCTGATATGCTATTATTTGATGCGTATCATAAGGACGAGCGCGGCGGTACGGGCGAAGTATTTGACTGGTCTTGCTTAGACGAGTTTGAACGTCCCTTTATGCTCGCTGGCGGCATCGATAGCGCTAACGTGGCTCGCGCCATTCGTACGGTGAGACCTTATGGCGTAGATATTAGTAGCGGCATTGAAACAGATGGCGTGAAAGACAATGAAAAGATTAAAGCTTTCACCAACATCGTGAGAACAATAGCTCACTAAATGTTGAGAGAATAAGGCTTATTATAGGCGAGTAATCATAGAAAATACATAAATCTAAAATATAATGATATTTTAGACACATCCGATGAAATTCATCGATTGTTGAGATAGATGCCAATAGTAACGCTATACAGGCGTGCTAGCAAAAATGGTATATGGAAAGGTAAGTTATATGAGTGAACAAAGACATGGTTATTTTGGTTCCTTTGGGGGCCAATTCATGCCAGAAACATTGATGAATGCAGTCATCGAATTGGAAGAGGCGTACAACAAGTACAAAGATGATCCTGATTTCGTACGCGAACTTGAGGATTTACATAAAAACTATACAGGCCGTCCATCCCTTTTATACTATGCAGAACGCATGACAAAGGACCTTGGGGGCGCTAAAATCTATTTAAAACGGGAAGACTTGAATCATACTGGTTCCCATAAGTTGAACAATGTAATCGGCCAAATGTTATTGGCAAAACGGATGGGTAAAACGCGCGTTATCGCTGAAACTGGTGCAGGTCAACATGGCGTAGCGACAGCTACTATTGCGGCTTTGATGGGCATGGATTGCGAAGTATACATGGGCGCAGAGGACTGTGAACGCCAAGCGCTTAACGTATATCGCATGCAATTGCTCGGTACAAAGGTACACGCTGTAACTAGTGGTACGAGCACATTGAAAGATGCTGTATCTGAAGCGATGCGCGAATGGACAAACCGCATGTCCGATACGCACTATGTATTGGGCTCCGTTATGGGTGCGCATCCATTCCCTATGATCGTTCGCGATTTCCAATCTATCATCAGCCGTGAAGCTCGTGAACAAATCCTAGAAGCAGAAGGTAAATTGCCATCCGCTGTTATGGCTTGCGTAGGCGGTGGTTCCAATGCGATGGGCATGTTCTATCACTTTATCGAAGACGAAGGTGTTCGTCTTATCGGTTGTGAAGCGGCAGGTCGCGGTATCGACACAGAGGAACACGCAGCGACAATTGCGAAAGGTTCTGTTGGTATCTTCCATGGCATGAAATCTTACTTCTGCCAAGACGAAGACGGTCAAATTGCTCCAGTATATTCTATTTCTGCAGGTCTTGATTACCCTGGTATCGGCCCTGAACATGCGCACTTGTACGCCAGCGGTCGTGCAGAATACGTGCCTGTAACAGACGATGAAGCAGTAGATGCTTTTGAATACTTGTCTCGCTTAGAGGGCATTATTCCAGCTATCGAGAGTGCTCACGCGGTGGCACATGCTCGTAAAATCGCTCCTACTATGAGCAAGGACGATATCATTATTATTTGTTTATCTGGTCGTGGCGACAAAGACGTAGCGGCTATGGCGAAATATAGAGGGGTGGATCTTCATGAGTAAAATTAAAGACGCTTTCACAAAGGGCAAGGCATTCATCCCGTTCATCAGTGCTGGTGACCACGGCATCGAGACCACAGAACGTTATATTCGCGTGATGGTAAAAGCCGGTGCCGACATGGTAGAAATCGGTATTCCCTTCTCTGACCCGACGGCGGAAGGACCAGTTATCCAAGAAGCGAGCACACGTGCTCTTGCTACAGGCGTAAAAATTAACGATATCTTCGATATGGTGCGCCGTTTACGTACGGGCGATGATGCGGTGACCATACCGCTCGTATTCATGACCTATTTGAACCCAATTTACGTATTCGGTCGTGAAAAATTCTTTACTCTCTGCGAAGAGGTAGGTATTTCTGGCGTTATCGTTCCAGACATGCCGTTTGAAGAAAAAGGGGAACTAGCGAGTGTTGCTAATAAACACGGCGTTGAAGTCGTATCCTTGATCGCTCCAACGTCTGAAAACCGCATCGAAATGATCGCTAAAGAAGCAGAAGGCTTTATTTACTGCGTATCTTCCCTTGGCGTTACCGGTATGCGCAGCGAAATCAAGACAGATATTAAGTCCATCGTTGAAACGGTTCGCAAATATACAGATATCCCTGTAGCGGTTGGCTTTGGTATTTCTACGCCGGACCAAGCAGAGGCTATGGCGCGCGTATCTGACGGTGCTATCGTAGGCTCTGCTATCGTTAAAATCGTGGCAGAACACGGCGAAAATGCAGACCAAGCATTATTTGATTACGTACAATCTATGAAACAAGCAGTCCTTAAGGCTGGCGCATAATAAGGTTACCTTATATAATAGAGGCAACAAGTAAAAATAGGACCTATCATTACGATAGGCCCTATTCTTATATACCGAGCATTAATATTTATAGTCAATGTTTTGTAGGAGGTCGTATGCAACGCTGTACACGTTGTGGTAAAGAAGGACCAGATGAACAAGCCATCTGTTTACGCTGTGGCGGGAATATGGGGCCCTTAGGTGGTCCGATTTATACGAATGTACACCGCCAAACGGGTGTAACCATTGTCGATTTTGAACGATATATCCTGGGGTATAAGGATAACTTTATCAATACCTATCTCATTCAGTGGACTACTATCAGTGGTCGTTCCTCACGGGGGAACTATTGGCGATTTATGCTTGTCATAGCACTTCTGTGGGCGCTCATGTACATGGTATGTGCTCTTATCGGTTGGGCTAATTCTGATGATAGTGACCAATTTATTGCGTGGGTTTTCCTATTTTTCATAATGGTTGTTTTTACGATTATTCCTTGTGTCAATCTTACGGTTCGTCGTCTCCACGATGTGAACCAATCAGGTTGGCTTGCATTGCTTATGTTAGTACCTGTCATTGGACCATTAGTCTTATTACCTTGGACTGTGAAAGCAGGGGACCCAGAGGAAAATCGCTTCGGGAAGCCGCAATACACTGAGCCCGTTGATGAACATTTGAGTGCTCGATTAGATATTTCTACAAGTCCAACCCGTTCTACGGATCGGATGATGATAGCCGTACTCCTTGCGAGCTTTGTCCTTGCGTGGTATGGCAATTACAATATTGCAGAAGGCGTACTTAATGTCATTCGCGGTGGCGAATTTAAAGCTGCTGCTAGATACTCCAAGCAGACAAACCCTAAAGAAAAGTCTTATGGCCTTGAAGCGCGGATTTCTGTGGAGCGATTCTTTGAAGAAGTCGTTAATGAACGGTTCAAAGATGCTCATGCGCGCCTCGGTGGAGCCGAACGAGAGAAATATCCTACCAAAGAAAGCCTCGCTAAAGCCTATGAAGGTGTGCGCCGCGTAGACTACGATAAGCTAGAAGTCATAGTTGATTCAAAGGATGAAGTGCAAATCGCTTTTGCTATTGTAATGAGCGGCAAAAAAGAGGGTGTACCATTTACGGAGTCTCGCAGTGGTACCATGATTTTGCGACCTAATAAATATAGCCTGTTCCAAATTGTGGAAATTAGAGAGTAATAATTAAATTCTTGAAATTAGAGAATAATAATGTTAAAGATACTAACAAAAGGACGTTATACATCGTATAACGTCCTTTTGTTAGTTAGTTTAGTTATGTCTTATATAATCAGCAGGAACTGATTATGAAAGGGGCTTAGTCATTAGAAGATTCAGAGCGCATGCTGTAGTAGCTACGTTCTGCAATTTTGTTTTTATCGTGTTTATCACGTTCAGATACTTTATGTTTTTTTTGTTTTTTCTCGCCCTTTTTGAACCATGGATTAGCACTGCTATCCCATGTACCATCAGCATTCTTTTTGATGCGAGGGGAGTCACCGATAGTGAAGCGGAAATCTTTAGCTTGTGCTACGTTAGCACCGATACCAACAGTTAAGAAGGCCGCTAAGCTGGCCATAGCCATTACTTTAGTTAATTTAGCTTTCATAATTGTCTCCTATATAATAAGTTGTACGAATTTTAGTTGTAAAAAATCTAATTAAAGTATAGAAAAATTTAGTGAAGAATAGATGAAATAAATGAGTTGATACATCATAGTATAATAAGAGTATCTATGTTTGTATATTATCTAAAATTATAGTAGGAGTTTTATGAAACAGAGAGTATATGAGATCCTCTATCGTGAGCTAGTGGAAAACTATGCGAACAGTAAGGGACGAACGAATACAGCCGATTTTTGGCTTACCATAAGTGCCATATCCTTTGTATATGGTTTAATTACATGCATTACAGGCCTTGCAAGCTATATCCCGTACGGATTTCTCTACGCCGTATCCCTAGGTGGAGGCATATTAATCGTCCTATCCATCTTATTGTGCTTGCCTACGATCATGCTCATGGCGCGACGATTGCGAGACTCTAATAATGATCCGATGTTGATTATTTTACTATTGGTCCCTATTTTAGGCTGGCTTGCTTTATTGTATCTATTGTGCAAACGCACATCGCCTATCCACGCTCAACCGGACATATCTAACGACGCTGCAAACACATATAACAACGAAGCAAACGTATATAACAATAATGTAAACACGTTACAAAAGCAATCTGTATCTGGCTTGTTTATTGTAGGCTTATTAGTGCTAGGCTGGCTTGTTAATAGTGCTGGTAGTGCAATGATAAATCATAATTTTATGGTAGAAGAATTTGCATACAGTAATTTAGAACCTAGTGCGTTAACGAAAAAGGCTAACCGTCTATTAGAAAGTGAAACGGCAACCACAGAGGCTCGCTCTATAGTGCGTACATACTACGAAAACCTTGGTAAAGAGGATTATCATGCCGCATATCGTCAGCTAAGTGTACGAGAAATGGAGCGATACGGTACGTTTGAGCTATGGCAACAAGCGGTAGCGAAGGAGCAGCATCCTAAAGTAGAAACGATTCGGCTCGACTACGTGTCTCAAGATAAAGAAGATGATTATACTTTCAACTATACTGGTTTTATAGTGACCTTTGAAAATGGACACGACCCTGTTCTAGTTCGTTTGTACGACGCGGGTAAGGGCTGGGGTATTATTAGCATTGAAGACGTGGAGGAGGACTAGGTTATGGCAACTATCAATACATATGATTTGAACTATACCGATGCCTTCAAGCTAGGTATCAAAAACTATGCTAACTTTAACGGTCGTGCGAGCCGCAGCGAATATTGGCGCTTTGCCGCAGGTATTACGATGATTCAAGGTGTATTAGGCATTTTGGCTATGATTTGTAATGCCTTGGGCCTTCTTAATTTTGAAAGCATAGTCGATAAAATTGGTTTCGCCGTGTCCATGTTTTTATTAATTCCAAATATTGCCGCTACGGCGCGACGTATGCATGATATTGGTCGTAGTGGTTGGACGCAGCTGATTTCCTTTATTCCTGTTGTAGGCTTCTTTATATTCTTAACCTATGAATTGCGCCGCGGCGATCAAGGGGAAAATGCCTATGGCGAAAGAACGGGCTATATCCCTGTTACATCTGATATAAGTAAGGAAACAGGTCTTGAAGAAACGCCGTCTCGCCGTCAAGACTGGATTATGGGGATTACCATCTTCCTTATCCAATCCATTCAAATTGCGGATATTGTAGGTGAGCTATTATGGTTTGGTTTTAACGGGAACGGATACATGTAATAATTACCTGTATTTATTAACATACTCATTATTTTATTTTATAAAAGTTTAACAACTCTTTTATAGACAATATAACACTTTGTAGTAGAATGAATACAAGATGAATTCAAAATTATAGATATTAAGTAAGAAATAATATCTTAGTTACTATATGTGTTATGTGCAACAGGACCTTTTGAGCTTTACTGTTTCCTGTCTGTCGATGGAAGGAGTTTATTATGAAATCTTGTCCATATTGTGGACATGAAGTACTGAGAAATGATCGTTTTTGCCCAGACTGTGGGCATGTCCGCAAAGCCCCAATTTCCTTAGATAAGTATAATCTAGGATTGATTGAAAACTTCAAACAATGTTTAGTATATAAATATGCTGACTTTGAAGGCCGTGCGAGTCGTAGTGAATATTGGAATTTCTTTTTAATGTATCAATTGCTCTTTGTAGCAATTTTGTTCACCTGTGCCTTTTTAAGTTATATTAGCCCCCTCTCTAGTGCAGTAGGTGTAGGCTTCGGCTTGGTAATTCTCGTTCTCTTATCCGTAGTGATGGTCATCCCTGGCGTGGCCGTTGCAGTGCGCCGCTTACATGACCAAGGTCGTTCTGGTGGACTCGTATTTATTGGCTTTGTTCCTGTAATTGGAACCCTTATTCTGTTAGTTCTGATGGCTCTTCCTGGTGAAAGCCACTCAAACCGTTTTGGTGCTCCTACAGGTCAAGTGGTCTTAACAAAACAAATGGCTCATGAAATCGGTCTTATCGATGCAACACCGACGATGGGACTAACGGCTGGACTGCTCTGTGCAATCTTTGTACTATGGTTCTTAGTCGATCAATTACTTACAACAAGTGTGATGTAACATGATAACTCTCCTTATAGCTTCACTATAGGGAGAGTTTTTTTATAGAATATAATTGTATAAATGGTTAATATAATGCATAAGTTATTCCCAAAATATATAGAAATTGAAATTTAAAATCAAAGATAAACATGCTATAATTATCTATGTTTTTATTTTTATTTTATTTGTTATTTTGTAGGAGAGAATACAATGACAGATTTATCTATCAAAAATCTTTCGTATGTAGATAATTTCAAACATACGGTTATGGGCAATTTTGCTAATTTCAAAGGCCGTGCAAGCCGCAGTGAATACTGGCGCTTCTATGGTATCACAATTGTTATTGCTGGTATCATTAATGTATTGAGCGCACTTTTTATGAACACTGCATTATCAAGCGTTTTTGGTCTTATTTCCATGGCGTACAACGTTGCAATTTTGTTGCCTTCCATCGGCCTTGGCGTTCGTCGTTTACACGACGTTGGTAAAAGCGGTTGGATGCTTTTAATTAGCTTAATTCCATTCGGTATTATCTATGTTATCTACTTGCTCGCTCAAAAAGGTGACGAAGGCGATAACCAATATGGTTCCCCGGTAAGCTATGAAACAATCACAGCTGAAGAAGCTGCACGCACTGGCCTTAAAGAAACTCCAACCGAAGATATGGATCGCAAATTCATGTTCGCATGCATTGGTATCTTTATCTTTGAAGTAATTATTATGGGCATCGTTGCTTAAGCATAAACATATCTACTAAAAGCCTACGCATGTAGGCTTTTTCTTTTTTAGTTAATTTAGATGTCTATTTATTGTCGCATATTGTTTTGATACTACTATTTTAATACAATAGTTTTACTAAAGATTAAACGTATATAGGAGAGCATGTATGAGTAGTATAAATAGGTGGCGTCGCTTAGGGATAGTCGGTTGTGTGTTGGTAACATTAGGTTGTGTTAGTGGTTGTCAGTGGAATTTAGATAATCTAAAGCAATATAGTCAAGATTCATCAGCGAGAGATAGTAAAAAGGATGAAACGAAGAGGGTATTTCGCTTCTATTTGGCTGCTACAAATGAGTTTAACTACAATGAGGTTAAATACGGGAGCCAATATGACCTAATCTGGCAACAGGCAGGTGCAAATGAACCACTAACAGGCTTTAAGGTACAGGATTATGAGCGTCTTGAACAGGAACTAGTAGCTGCTAAGGAGGCAGGTCGTTCTTACGAAGAACTTGAAAGCACAACAGATGCTGTATTGCCTATCTTGCATGATATTGTAAATGATGTAAAGGCTTTAGATTCATACTATAAAGCAAAGCAGTATGAAAAAGATAATTATGCATTTAGTCAAGCTACGCTGGCTAAGCTTTCAGTGTTATTAGAAGCCTTTGAGCCAAAATATGAAGCATTAAATAATGCGGTTACAACTGCTCATAAGAAAGAACGAAGCAAAGATATTGAGTTGATGCGTTCTAATGGTCAAGTGAATGGTGCTTATATGGTGGAGATGATGGGGCACTATAGCGATATCGTTAGCCATATAACTGACCAAGGTCCTAATAGTGATGTACAATGGGTGAAAGCTCAAAAGGAAGCAGCAAATGCAATTGTACCTAAGTTTACATCTGTGGAGGCACAAAATCGGATTGATCAAGCTAAGAATCTTGATGCGGCTATTGATGCATTTGTAGCTGAACAAAGTGCAGAGGCATATCATGAGGTAATTTCACAATATAATGAGCTAGCTCGGACACCGATGAATTTTAAATTACT
>ERZ1034913.1957-NODE-1957-length-11204-cov-3.672437_pt1 | contig 11204 bp, 8 predicted proteins | sample MGYA00520697_ERZ1034913 | MGnify/ENA primary metagenome ERZ1034913 (study PRJEB33766, sample SAMN09781786) | gut metagenome | biome: gut microbiome | host: Homo sapiens | place: Madagascar | study: EMG produced TPA metagenomics assembly of the PRJNA485056 data... | reverse complement strand
GTATCATTGAGAAATTCCCAGCCGTAATAGCCCTTCAGGCAAAGTTCGCCCTGATTGGTAAACCCGTTGGCACCTTCGGCCTTGATGATTTTGTTGTTTTCAACCGTAAACTCGATTTTGCAGCCCGAAGCACAATACGGACAGACAACAAGTGCTTTTTTCATAATTCCCCCCGAAATCCCGATTCAATCCGGATTCATTTCGAGTTAACGGAATGCATCCGGTGGCAAATTAAAAGCGGACTTCTCACGTTTCTGGCTGATTTTTTCTTCCAGTTTGCCCATGTCGATGATATGCAGTGCCTTGGTCGGACAAACCTTCGCGCATTGAGGACCTTCCGGAACATCGATGCAGAAATCGCATTTATGGGCGACACGAACGGTCTTGCGAACTGTCAAAGGCCCCAGTTCGGCCTGTCTGACCGGTCTGGTAACAATTTGCATGGCACCGAAAGGACAGGCCAGCACACACGTCTGACAACCGATGCAGCGCTCTTCAATAAGCTGGACGGTATTTTCCCGGTAAACCAGCGCATTGGTCGGACACACATTGACACAAGGTGCATTTTCGCAATGATGGCACTGAACGGGTGCAGACATGGACAATCCCTTGACCACTTTCAGTCTGGGATGAAAGTTTTCTGGCGTCAGATCGTTTTCCGCGCCAGTCGGATGCGCCAGCACACATGCGATCTCACAGGTGCGGCATCCAATACACTTATCGGGTTCTGCAATCACAAACCGGTTCATTCTTCTGTCTCCTGCCTGTCAGGCCATTCTGGATAGATTCATCATAAGAGCAAACGAGCCCGTTGCTGTTTTTCTCCACAAAAAAGAGAACATCCACGACAACAATATAAAGCAATTTTCGGATTTCTGCTGCCCGCTTGCATTCTGCAAAATGGTAATTATATTCTATGCACTCGAATTTCTGTACGGAACCTTTCATATTTGGTGTTAATATTGATATCTTAACCAAAGTGTTCGCACAAAAAACGATTCGATACCGATGTGCGCCGAACATAAGCAACCCATATCTGGCAGACTGATGCAATCATGACTACGGAAAACAGTAACGACACAGAGAAAAAAACCTGTCCTATCACAGATATTCTTGAAAACATGCGTGCGCAACTTCACACGGAAGGCCAGCTATCGGCCAGTATCCGGCCTGTTGCCGCCCGTGTTACCCGTATTATCACTGAAGTGACGCTTGGCAGAGGAAACGCCAGCCTCAAGGAACTGGCCGGTGCCGTCTCCGAACTCGAGTCTGTCGCTCCCGAACTGGCCGGCTCCATTGCGGCATCCCTGAAAAAGGACAAGACGGAATGGGAAAACCACATCGCCAGAAACACCTGTTCTGCCGGGACATGTTTTTTGCCGCGATCCGCTCCCTGTCAGGTCGCCTGCCCGGCACATATCGATATTCCAAGCATGATGGCGCATGTGGGCCACGGCGATTTTTCAAAATCGCTGGAAGTGCTGTCAAAAGATACCCCGCTACCGGATTCATGCGGTCTGGTATGTCCCGCTCCTTGCGAATATGAATGTGTCCAGAATACTGTCAGTGGCGAACCGGTTTTCATCCGTCCGATGAAGCACGTTGCAGCACGCTGTGCGGAAATCCGTCCGGAACTGAAGAAAGCTGCCCCGCCCGGCAAGAAAATCGCTATGGTCGGTTGCGGTCCCGCCGGTCTGACGGCAGCTTATTACCTCGCCCAGAAAGGACATAGCGTCGAAATTTTCGACGAGCGGGAACATCCGGGGGGTGTGATGCGTTACGGTATTCCGAACTATCGTCTGCCAGATTACAAGCTGTATGCCGAAATCGATGTCATCAAAAATCTCGGCGTCAAAATCCATCTGGGCTATACCGTCCGTCAGGCCAGGGAATTCCAGGATAAAGGTTATGACGCCACTTTGCTGGCAACCGGTATGCAGAATTCGAAACGGCTGGGTGTTCCCGGCGACGATCAGGATTTCGTCATCGGGGGCATGGATTTCCTTTCTGCGGTCCGCTCGGGCAAGAATCCGCGTGTCGGCCCTCATGTCATCGTCATCGGCGGTGGCAATGCCGCGATCGACGTCGCCATGACCGCGTTCCGCCAGGGAGCGACCAAGGTCCAGATGTGGTATCGCCGGAACAGGAAACAGATGCCCGCCAACCCGCATGAAGTGGAACTGGCTCTGGCTGAAGGCGTGGAACTGGTCGAATTCTGGGCTCCGACACGTATTTTCCCGGACAAGCACATTGAATTTGAACGTTCCCGTTACGCACCGGACGCAAAAACGACTCCTCCCGTCACTGTCCGGGCCGACCAGATTTTTGCCGGTATCGGCCAGGAAGCGGATCTCGGCTGGCTTGATGGAACGAAAATCGAAACGAAATGGGGCAATATCGTTTGCGATCCCGTTACCCTGCAAACCGGAGAACCCGGAATTTTTGCCGGAGGCGATATCGCTCACGGCGCCAGCACAGTGGTTGCCGCAATCGGTTCGGGCAAACGGGCGGCCGAATCCATCCATTCCTGGCTGATGGGAATTCCGGCCGATTTCGAATCGCTGGAACCGAAACGGCGTGACGAAGTGCCTTTTCTTCCGTCCACTCCCCAACAGAGGACATCGTCAGACCGTGCGCATATCGAGGAAAACGACCCGTTGACCCGTCGTGTCTCCCACGATTTCATGCAGAAAGACTGGGACGAAAAAGTTGCTGCCGTGGAAGCGGAACGCTGCCTGCGTTGCGATATCTGTATCGGTTGCGGTCTCTGCGAACTGGCCTGTATGGAAGTCGGAGCCGAAGCCCTCAAAATGGTGGAAACAAAGGGGGGACGCATGGTGTTCAAGGATTTCACGACACCGGCCGAAAAATGTATCGGCTGCGGGGCCTGTACTTCTGTCTGTCCGACCGGTGCGATCATTGTCGAAGACCGTGATGGATTCCGCATTACGGAAATCACGGGGACGATCGTACGCAAGCAGCCGTTGCAGGTCTGTTCCTGCTGTGGTGAAACGTTCTCCGCCTCGGCAAGACAATATCACAAGACGCGCGATACACTGGGCAAAAAGGTACTTGAAGAAATGTTATGTCCGGCGTGTGCCCGAATCCAGTCGGCAAAATCCATGAAAGAAATGCAATGGATGGCACAGCTCTTCTGATCGGCTGAAACGCTTGCGTTATCAGGTGGTATGACGGTTCAACAGCCAGTCGACCACCTGATTCTCCTTATTCAGATCAAGCCATGTTACAGATCGTGGCAAATTGTCCGGTTTTTCCCTGTCCGATGCGACGGCTTCAATGTAATCATCGCCCGGATACATGGGCTTTTTCCCCAGCGCCGGCCTGAAAATCTCGATTCTTGGAATAGCGACCTTGCTAAACCCTTCCACCAGTGTCAAATCGGCCGGTTTCATACGGCATACCAACTCATTCAGTGTGGGCTCGCTTTCGTTTCTCAATTCGTGTGCCAGCATGTAGCGATAGGGAGAAGTCAACATGACCTCTGCCGCTCCCGCCTGCCTCAACCTCGCACTGTCTTTTCGCGGTGGTTCCAGTTCCACGTCATGATGACTGCTTTTGATCACATTGACCCGCAATCCCATCAGGGACAGCAAAGGTAATATTTTTTCCAGCAAAGTGGTCTTTCCGCTGCCGGACCAGCCACATACACCCACCAACGGATACCTCGATCTGTAATGTTCCATAAACTCTCATCTTTCAAAATTTTCATCTGTTCCGAACAACGCGGCATTATTTTGAAACGTCCAGATATTGCCAGTCAGACAGCAAAATCGGATGCTTCTTGAATCCCATCACCCAGGGCCGGACAAGCCAGTTCCGTGTACGGGACACATGGACTGACCATGCCGTATCGGCTTCCATCTGACGGTTCATCTGCACATAGAGACGATTCCGTTTTTCTCCCGGCGGCAGCTGTATAGCCTGCCGGTACAATGCATCAAAGGCTTTCGAGCGATAACAACCGTAATTGCCCTGCCCCGCATTCGGCCCATAAAGCAATTGCATGAAATTTTCCCCCTCAGGATAATCGGCATGCCATGCACCGCCCCACATCATCAGGCGACAGCCTGCGGCATCTTTCAAATTATCGGCGAAATTGCCGACTTCAAACATGACTTTGACACCTATCCTGTCCAGCCCTCTTTTCCAGATTTCCGAAACCACCCGGGAACTGGCATTGGCTTCCGTCCTGATTTTCAACACAAGCGGCGAGCCATCCGGCATCGTCCGGTAACCATCCTGTTGCCGCCGATACCCGAAATGATCCAGCAAACGGGAAGCCAGTTCCGGTTCATAGGCAATACTGCTTCTGTAAGCCGGATCGTGACCAGCCACACCGGGAGGAATGATCATTTGCGCCTTGCTCGCCTGACCGTTTCTCAACAGCTCGATCTCAGCCTGTGTGTTGTACGACATGGCAATCGCTCTCCGCAAGGCGATTTTTTCCCTGCTGTATCCTCCCGTTACAGGATCTTGCATATTGAAAAGTGTGTAAGTCACCTCGGGTTCGACCATGGAATACTGCTTTATGCCCTGATCGGTGAATTCCGGTTTCAACTTTCCATGATCCAGTGCGACAGGAGCAGCCAATTGCGGCAGTTTGTCAAAATCGATTTTGCCCTCCTGAAACGAAAGCCAGCGCGACTGTTCTTCTTCAATGACGGAAATTTCCACCCGACCGATTTGAGGCATTTTCTTGCCTTTCATGTCACGCACCAGTTGATCGTCCCAGGGATCGCCACTCGGCTCAAAATTCCATACAAACCCCCGATAATACGGATTGGCTTCAAGGACAATCCGGCTTCGCGGAACATAATCCTTCAACATGTAGGGTCCTGTTCCGACAGGATGTACCGCATTCCGGTCTCCATATGTTTCGACAGCTTCCCTCGACACGGCGGCTAACGCACCATATGCCAGCAAATAAGGAAAATTGGAATCCGGAACATTCAGTTTGATCCGCAAGGTATAACGATCCAGTGCCTGCAATCCGAAAACCGTCTCATCATAATCGAACCGGCCTGTTTTCCTGGCTTTTTCAACCTGTCTGTCCAACCCGGCAATTTTTCCTCTTATGAAACCCGCGGAAGGAGAACGGTTTGCCGGGTCCGCCAGTCGCTTGATGGAATAGACATAATCATTTGCCGTCAGCTCCCGTTTCCGGTTTCCGAAAACGGGATCGGGAGCGAAAAAAATATTTTTTTTCAGACGGAACGTATAGGTTTTGCCATCCGGACTGATTTCCGGCATTGCCTCGACCGTATTGGGAACGAGTCTGGCAGGACGCGCAAGATAGTCATATGTCAACAGCGTCTCGAATATGGCATCAGCAACCCAGCCGGAATAATAATTCTGCGTACGCACCATATCGAATCCGTCATCGGCGGCTTCGAAAACACTGTGAATCACCTTGTTCGGATCGGCCGGAAATGAGTTCCCCGCCACAAACAGGCAAAACACTGGGAACAATAAAATCATTGCCAGTTTTTTAAGGGCTGGCCTTCCTGTTTTTTCCGGTATTCGTTTTCGCATGAGTCTGATCTGTCCATTCCTGCCGATCGAAAATCGCAACACTTCACTGTTTTTGTCCGAACACGATGAATTTATCTGCTCATTTATTTTAGGCATTATAATTTCATGTTTATGCCATTTTTCAAAAAACGCTGATGAAGGTCTTTCGCGGATTCTCGTACAATTCTCCACACGATCCCTGTGCATTGGCGATCGGCAATTTCGACGGTGTGCACAAAGGGCATATGGTACTACTTGCCAGATTGCGCGAAGCCGCTGACCGGCTTCACCTGCCTGCAACCGTACTGACTTTCAACCCTCATCCACGGCAATACTTCGCGCTGAAAACCGGAACAATGGCTCACGCTCCCGCAACCATTACACCATTGCGCGAAAAAATACAGGCCCTGTCCCGCTGCCATATCGATCAGGTAATGATCGCCAGATTCAATAACACGACTGCCGGCCTTTCCTCTGAAGAATTCATCGAAAAGATTCTCGTAAAAGCCCTGAACGTCAAATGGCTTATTATTGGTGAAAATTTCCGGTTCGGCAAAGGACGCACCGGAACAACAGACGAGTTGAAAAAAGCCGGAGAACGATACGGTTTCCATGTCGAGGTTCTGCCTGCGGTTAAAGATGAAAACGGACGCATTTCTTCCTCATGTATCCGGAAGGCACTTGAAGAGAGTGATTTTGAGACCGTCGCCACGCTCCTCGGCAAACCTTACGCCATTTCCGGACATGTCGTACATGGTGACAAAATCGGCCGGAATCTCGGATTTCCGACTGCCAATGTACCCATCCGGCATTACAATCCCATTCTGTCGGGTGTATTCATTACACGTGTTCACGGTTTGTCAGAAAACCCTCTTCCTTCGGTATCGATGATCGGGGTAAGACCGACCATCGAAAGCAACCGGCATGTGATGCTGGAGACGCATATCCTCGATTTTGACCGCAGTTGCTACGGTTCGCTCATACAAGTCGAATTTTTGAAAAAATTGCGGGATAATCAAAAGTTTCCCGATCTGGAAACTTTGACGGCAGCTATCCAGAACGATGTCAATATCGCCAGATCGTATTTTGCAAAACATAAAACACCCGTTAAAAATTGACTGAAAGACGGGCAGAAACGGTAAAATCTGTCGTCTGATCCGTTGCAACCCAAGTTAAGTGTGATAAAAATGTCTAATAAACCATCTGACCAGTCCGGTAAAAAACAGCAGGACAAAAACAAACTGGGCAAGGAATATCCGGTCAACATGCCCGATACACCATTTCCCATGAGAGGTAATCTTGCCAAACGGGAACCCGAATGGATCAAGGAATGGCAGGACAAAAAGATTTATCACCGAATCCGGAAAGCTGCCGCAGGACGTCCCCAGTTCATCCTGCACGATGGGCCTCCCTATGCCAACGGCGACATTCATATCGGTCATGCCGTCAATAAAATTCTGAAAGACATCGTCGTCAAGTCGCGCGGCCTCGCGGGTTTTGATGCCCCTTATGTTCCCGGCTGGGATTGCCACGGTATGCCGATTGAAATCCAGATTGAAAAAATGTACGGCAAGAATCTTTCGGCAACGGAAGTGCAGGCAAAAGCCCGTGCTTATGCCCGGGAACAGGTGGAACGCCAGAAAAAGGATTTTGTCCGGCTTGGCGTATTGGGTGACTGGGACAATCCGTATCTGACCATGAATCATCACAATGAGGCCAATGAAATCCGTGCGCTGGCCCGTTTGCTGGAAAAAGGTTATGTCTTTCGGGGACTCAAGCCCGTCAACTGGTGCTTTGATTGCGGTTCGGCTCTGGCCGAAGCGGAAGTGGAATACCAGGACAGGCGTGATCCTGAAATCGATGTCGGCTTCCCTTTTGCCGAGCCGGAAAAAGTTGCCGCGGCATTCGGGCTGGGAAACCTTCCATTACCTCAGGGTTATGCCGTTATCTGGACGACCACGCCCTGGACTATCCCGGCCAACCAGGCATTGAATGTACATCCCGAATTCGACTATGCGTTAGTCGAAACAGAAAAAGGCCTTCTGATCATCGCGGAAGAACGTGCAAAACTGCCGTCTTCGGAAACAGGCAAAACACTGCTGCAAAAACGTTACGGTCTGAATGTATGGAAAATACTGGCCTCGACAAAAGGCGCCAAACTGGAAGGGATCCGTTTCAGGCATCCGTTGTATGATGCCCACGAAGGTTATCGGCGCCTGTCTCCGGTTTATGCGGAAGAATACGTCACACTGGACACAGGAACCGGCATCGTCCATTCGGCACCGGCTTACGGGGTGGACGATTTTCTGTCCTGCAAATCGCACGGCATGAAAGATGATGAAATCCTGAATCCGGTTATGGGCAACGGGCATTATGTCTCCACCCTGCCTCTTTTCGGCGGCATGATGATCTGGGATGCATCCAGACTGATTTGCAATACCATGCAGGAAGCCGGAACGCTTTTCAACCTCGATATGATGACACACAGCTATATGCACTGCTGGCGTCACAAAACTCCGATCGTCTACCGCGCCACATCGCAATGGTTTGCCGGAATGGACATCAAGCCGAACGATACGGATATGACATTGCGGGAAACGGCCCTTAAGGGGGTTGACCGGACAACATTTTATCCGGACTGGGGAAAAGCCCGGTTGCAGGGAATGATCTCCAACCGCCCTGACTGGACATTGTCGCGTCAGCGTCAATGGGGCGTTCCCATGGCCTTTTTCGTCCATCGTGAAACCGGTGAGCTGCACCCGAGAACCCTCGAACTGCTGGAAGAAATCGCCAAACGGGTCGAAAAGGAAGGAATTGAAGCCTGGCAGACACTGGATCCGAAAGAACTGCTGGGAGACGACGCCGAGTTGTACGAAAAAAACCGTGACACGCTGGACGTCTGGTTCGATTCAGGGGCGACACACCTGACCGTGTTGCGCGGTTCCCATGCCCGTGAATTGCGTTTTCCTGCCGATTTGTACCTGGAAGGTTCCGACCAGCACCGGGGATGGTTCCATTCTTCCCTGCTGACGTCATCCATGCTGGATGGATGCCCTCCGTATAAAATGCTGCTGACACACGGCTTCGTGGTCGATGGTGAAGGCAAGAAAATGTCGAAATCCATGGGAAACGTCATTTCCCCGCAAAAAGTGTTCGATACACTGGGTGCGGATATCCTGCGACTCTGGGTGGCGTCAACCGATTATTCCGGAGAATTGTCCATTTCCGACGAAATCCTGAAACGTGTCACGGAATCATATCGCCGCATCCGCAATACCCTGCGTTTCCTGCTATCGAATACGGCGGACTTCGATCCTGAAAAAGACGCCATCGCCATCGACGAACTGCTGGAAGTCGATCGTTACGCCATTGCCTCCATGAAATCGCTTCAGACCGACATCATGGCGCATTATGACAAATTCGAGTTCCATCCGGTCGTTGCCAAATTGCAAACATATTGTTCGGAAGAACTGGGCAGTCTCTATCTCGATATCCTGAAAGACAGGCTTTACACTTCCGGTACCGTTTCCAAAGCCCGGAGATCGGCCCAGACAGCCTTGTGGCATATTACACATGCCCTGTTGCGCCTGATGGCTCCGATCCTGTCGTTCACATCCGAAGAAGCCTGGAAAGCATTCGCATCCGGCAAAGAATACGAAGACAGTGGGGAAACTCTTTTCACGCTGACGGCCTATCGCCTGCCGGAAATCAGTAACGAAAAAGCACTGCTCGACAAATACGGCAAACTGAAGGCGATTCGTGCAGATGTCATGAAACAGCTGGAAGAAGTCCGCATAGCAGGCCGGATCGGTTCATCCCTGCAGGCTGAAATCGAGATAAAAGCTTCCGGAGAAAAATACCGGTTGTTAAAGAGTCTGGATGACGACCTGAAATTTTTGATGATCACATCCCGTGCGGATGTGATCGAAGTGTCGGATCCGGCTTCGGAGACGATTACCGTCAAACCGTCACAATATCAGAAATGCGAGCGTTGCTGGCATTATCGCAGCGATGTGGGAGCGGACCCGAAGCATCCGCTGATTTGTGCCCGCTGTGCAGCCAATCTGTTCGGCAACGGCGAAAAACGCGAATTCGTATAATTTGACTTTCTTTCACGCCACCGGTGTGTCCATCACAGCCGGTGGCTTTTGCAAATATAAATATGGCAACCAGAAATCTCTACTATAAAAACAAAACCGGTATACTGCCGTGGCTAGGTCTTGCCATCCTGATCGTTGTCCTTGATCAACTCAGCAAAGTCTGGATATCCTGTACCCTAAATTATGGACAAACCATCAAACTGACTCCTTTTTTCAACCTGATGCTTGTCTACAACAAGGGAGCCGCTTTCAGTTTCCTGGCTTCCCAGGCCGGGTGGCAACGATATTTTTTCACGGTAATCAGTATTGCCGCCATCATATTCATCATCTATTTGCTGAAACGGCACTCCCAGCAAAAATTGTTCTGTCTGTCCCTTGCCCTGATTCTGGGGGGAGCCATCGGTAATCTGATTGACCGTTCACTGTATGGTCATGTCATCGATTTTCTGGACATGCACGCTTTCGGATGGCACTGGCCGACATTCAATATCGCGGATTGCGGCATTACAATCGGTGCCGTGCTGTTTATTATGGATGAACTGAAACGCGTCAGAAAAAACTGATCCGTGTTTCGGCATTGTTTCACGATTCTGGAGAAAGTATGGATTTGTCCGGCAAAAGAATTTTACTGGGATTGACAGGCGGTATCGCCTGTTACAAATCGGCTGAATTTGCGCGTGCCATGATCCGCGAGGGAGCGTCCGTTCAGGTCGTCATGACAGAAAGTGCACAGAAATTTATCACACCCGTCACCATGCAGGCACTGACCGGGCATACCGTCTTCACCGATTCCTGGGATGACCGTCTTGAAAACAACATGCCGCATATCGATTTGACACGTCAGGCCGATCTTGTCGTCATCGCGCCCTGCTCTGCCAACTTCATGAGCAAACTGGCCAATGGACTATGTGACGACCTGTTATCCACTCTGTGTCTGGCCAGACCGTCAACCATTCCTTTTCTGATTGCCCCGGCGATGAACGCCGAAATGTGGAAAAAACCGGCGACCCGACGAAATGTAAACCAGCTCAGAGAAGACGGAACGCTGATCATGGGACCAGCTTCAGGATATCAGGCCTGCGGCGAAATCGGGGATGGTCGCATGCTGGAACCGGCCCAGCTGCTGGAAGAAGTCATTGCCGCATTGCAACCCAAATGGCTGGCAAACCGGCGTGTGCTGATAACTGCCGGCCCGACATTTGAACCGATCGACCCCGTCCGCGGCATCACAAACCGCTCCTCAGGCAAAATGGGCTATGCCATCGCCCGTGCGGCACGTGAGGCCGGTGCCTCCGTAACACTGATTTCAGGTCCGACCGCTCTTGATACGCCTTATGGCGTAAAACGTATCGACGTTATGACGGCTATCCAGATGCGCGATGCCGTCATGTCGCACATCAGCAAACAGGATGTTTTCATTTCCGTGGCAGCCGTTGCCGACTGGAGAGTCGCCAATAAGAGTGAACAGAAAATCAAGAAAAACGGCAATGGTCATTCACCGACACTTGAGTTTGCTGAAAATCCGGATATTCTTGCCTCAATCGCCGCGCTGCCCGATCCTCCTTACTGCGT
>ERZ1034913.1953-NODE-1953-length-11227-cov-42.182152_pt1 | contig 11227 bp, 2 predicted proteins | sample MGYA00520697_ERZ1034913 | MGnify/ENA primary metagenome ERZ1034913 (study PRJEB33766, sample SAMN09781786) | gut metagenome | biome: gut microbiome | host: Homo sapiens | place: Madagascar | study: EMG produced TPA metagenomics assembly of the PRJNA485056 data... | reverse complement strand
TAAAGATAAACATTATCCTCAAACTCAGAATCCTCAAACCACCAAGGAAAATATTTCAATTCATTTATCTTTTCCATATTACTCGATAAATCAATATAAGACTGAGGAAATTTAAATTTTTCAGGTAATTGTTCTTTAGGATATAAATTAAATTTAGTTTGCATAATTACTTCCTTTATTTCACAACTTTTGGATCATACAGGGAACCATGAGGAAACTTTGTAGACCAATTCTTATCAACACCAGACATTTCAGACTGTCTTTTAACTCTCAATTCAATTGCCTCTCCCCAGGTTTTAGGGTAGGTTGTTCCGACTTTAAAACGTTTAATTTCGTTATAAGAAAGTCTATCCGAATGATTATGAACTATCGCATCAATCTGTATTCCAGCTTTCCTTGCTGCCAGAATACGTGTATTATCCATGCTTGTTGGCGCATTATCTGGCATGTTTACCACGTCTACAGGGTGTCCATTCCAACCATTCTTTCTCATATCCTCAACCATTGTATCATAATTATAACTCTTATCTTTTTTCTGATAAGACACTGTTGCTTGGGAAAATGACACTTCTGAAGGATCAAGCATCTGTCGTCCAGTTGGTAACACACTCTTTAATTTTTCAGTTCTAGGATCTACATAAGCATTACTAGCACCACTTGAACGATAGTCTGAATCCCCAACATTAGCATGCTTATACCCATCCCCCTCCGATGTCGGATAAGCTTTATTTTTTCCACTAATTAAGCTCTTAACATTGCTTAATCCAACTTTTGCATAACCTGCTGCAGCACCCAGACCTATTGCTGTACCAGCCTCCATGGCATTCAAACCAAATTTTGTGGTATCCGAAAGCTTGCTAAAACTTTCTGCATTCTCACTTTCAACTAAATTAAATAATGCAGAACGATTCGCTGTATTTAAATCATTTGGATAATACACCGTCATACGACTAAAGAACCCTAAATTTCTCTCAAGCTCTTCAGCCCCTGTGTTCATTTCATGTAAATGTGCCGTTTCACAAGCCACATTCCCCTTACACGCGATGAGTTGCTGACGATTCTCTTCACTAATCCCTTTATATTTCTCTAAAATCGGTTTAGTATCACGGCCTTCTTTTTGCGCTTTGCTCAGTTCTCGAATGAAGCTCTGAACATCTGCAATACTTAGATAATTATTCTCCACCGCCCTTTTAGCCGTCTCTGCCCCAGAGGTTGCAGCAAGGAAATTCCCCCCTTGCTCTGCTGTGGTGCCATTCGCCTTCGCTGTCAATGCCGCAGCTAATCCGCCCGCCAATTGGCTTAACGTACTAATGTTTTCCTTCTCATTGGCCGTAAGTTGATTTGGCGTTTTATTATAGATTGCCTGCGTAAGGATTTGTGCAGTCACTTCTCCTGTCACCCCAGCCACTGCACCTGTTAACGGGTCTTTGCCTGTCACTTGGAACTCCACCGCAGAAAGCAGCGCATGTGCCATCAGATTCGCAGCTTTGTCTTTTGCGGTATCACCTGCCGTCATCTCGTGGATGGCTTGGTTGAGGTAAGGCGAAGCCAGGGCGACAAGACTGCCTTCGGTATCGTTTTGTGCCGCTGCTTGTAATGCCGCTGTCACAGCACGAATCGCCATGCCCTTTTCACTACCTATGCCGTAAGTGCGGTCGATTTCACCTTGCGTTTTCGTGATTTCGGCTTGAACACTTGTCAGTTGTTGCTTAATGGCTGCAAGCTGTTGTTCATTACCCACTTGTCCCTGCAAAGCTTTTTCTTGCTCTTCCAGCTTAAACTTCTCAAGCCCTAGCTTGTTGATTTTCTCACGCTCTTCATAGGTGGCAATATTAATTGCATTCTCCGATATCTCACCGATAACTTTCGCCATTTCTTGGCGTTCTTGTACTTTTTGTAAATCTTGCTTTTCAACACGTTGATTCGCATTTTTGGTATCTCGTGAAAGTGCGGTCAGATTTTCCGGTGTTTCGGTGTCTATCTGAATGTTGCCACTGATGGCTGATTTGGTTTGGCTATGTTCACTTTCATGACTATTGCCAAGCAAGCTCAACGCACTGCTAAGCGCCTGCATTGGATTCACTCCACCACTGCCTGCACTAATGCTTGCACTTTCAGTTTTAATCTCACTTTTATTTTCAATATCTGTTGTCGAGATTGATTGGGTTTTAAAGCGGTTTTTACTTGCATCAGCATCACTTTCAATAATCGCACCATTTAATTGCGTGTGGTGATGAACGGTGACATCCATGCCATCCTCACCCACACTAATGCCGGTTTGCTCTTTTACTTGAGCATAATCCACTTTCGCTTTACTGTATGATGCACTCACCGAAGCACCACCACCTGAACCATACGCCACCGAGCCACTTGCACTCGCACTCGTTTGTTTGGATTCGTATTTCTCTGTATCTTGACGGCTCGTGACAGTGAGATTTTGAATGTCCGCTTCCCAGCGTTTTGCTTTAAGATTCGCCGCATCAAGGTTTAAGCCGCCGTCCTCACTATTCGTGATGATTTTATCTGCAGTAAAGTGACTATTTTGCCAACGTTCGCTATCTGAGTTCGACTTGCCCTTAGCCACATTCACCGAACCCTCAATACCAATTCCATAGCTATTACCATTGGTCCCAACAAAGACGCCTACACTTCCCCCTACAGATTTATTTTCTGTGCGTTGATGCTCTTCGTCTTTCACGCCTTTTATCTCAATCCCTTTTTTGCCTGATAATGCCATCAATTTCGCATTCGCATCAACGCCCTCAAAACTGAGTTTTTCATCGCGCGCTTTTGCATTAAATGTCCCCGTATTCACGGTTGATTTTTGATGACTAATACTCTGGCTTTCGCTACTTTGTGTTTGTTTTTGGCTGCCATAACCAATACTAATTTTCACACTTGGGCTGGATGTCGTCCCGGTATTCTGCATATTACCGGCTCTTAAGGCATCTAAGGTTTCCGCTACCTTACTCACATTTTGAGCAGCCATAACCGCCTCTTCTCCGGCTTTCATGGCATAAAGCGCTTGAAGTTTTGAATTGCTCACCTGTTTGGCTCGCTTCACACTGTTATAAGCCGCTTGTGCCATATCGGTCACTGGTGTACTCAAGGCAATCGTCACGCCTGATTGTTTATACTCATGCCCCTCTTTACTTTCAATAATATCTTTTCCGGCTTCTACCTTAACGCTTGCACCTTCAATATCAATTCGATTCGTGCGTGGTGTAATCATATCCGTACCAAGAACATTTGTATGATTACCCGCACTCACCGTGATATTGCCATTCATTGCACCTAGCGTGCTACGTGCATCTGATTGTGTCCAACCTTCTGTCTCATAATCGTGTTTTTCTGATTTGGAACCAAAAGTAATGCCAATACCGCCGCCTGTGAATACCCCTGACGTTTTCTTGGTTTCCACGCGCTTATTTTTGAAATGATTGGTATCTGCTGCAATGTCAACATCATGTCCGGCCTGAATATGGAGATTATTATCCGCAATAGCCTGAATGCCTTTCGCCTTCACATCATGACCTGCTGAAAGAACCACGTCTTTACCACTCACCTGTGTGCCGACTTGAGTAACCGATTGTTGTTGGTCAAGACTGGTTTTGGTCACCTTCGCCACACTTCCACTTTTCGTTTTGTGGAACTCTTCAAAATCACGGCTTTCTTTTGCGCCATTCAGCACAAGGTCGTTTTCAGCGATAGCCATCAACTTCGCTTCACTCTCCAGCTGTGCACCTTCGGATAAAATATTTTTACCCGTTAGCAAGACATTGCCTTTGCCTTTTACTTGGCTTACTACGGCTTCTTCCACTTTCTCATGACGGTAATGATTGCCTTTCCCCATCTTCTCATCAAAGCCCACTGAAAGTGCGGTCAGATTCATGTTATTTTTGGTTTGAACAAGCGTATTGCCATTGCCGTCGTTAACAATATCTGCACCTTTAGCGTTCAGATTATTTGATAAAAGCTGTAATTGGCCATCTTCTCCTTTTACATGGAAAAGCGCTTTACGACCAAGCGTGGTTTCACTACGTTGGAAATGAGATAAGTCCACATTTGTTGTCATCGTGGTACTTTCGTGATTTAAATCACCGCCCACATCTACCAAGAGGGCACGCTCGGCTTCCACTTTACCGCCGATATTATCGAAGTTATTTGTGGTTTTAATGCCTACTTTATCACCCGTAATGGCACCTTCATTTAATAAACTTTCAGTATTTAATAAAGTGAACTTACGGCCTGCAATGGTTCCGCTATTCGTTAAACGCTTACTCCGCAAATCAATCACATCTGCTGAAATCAACGCACCTTCACCATTTAAGTCACCTTTCTGCGCCATCGCATAGACACGAGGCGCCATCACTTTGACTTGTTTTCCGCTTGGTAGCGTTACTTCTTTTTCTTCAAACCAGACAATATCTGAAGTAAGTTGTGCGACCTGAGCAGGGCTTAAAGCCACACCAGGAGTTAAGTTAAAGCGTTTAGCAAAGGTGATACCATTATCCATTAAGCCCTTATATTGCGCTTCTAAATCTTGATAGCCTGTTAAGAACATACGTCCCGTCAACTGATTAACTTGATCACGTACTAAACGTTGCTCGTAATAGCCATCACCTAAGCGCTTCAAGATATTTTGTGGATCACGACGAAGTGCGTTAAACATATAATCACTGCTCAACCACTTACGACGATCAGTAAACTGTGGATCAGTTTCAATTAATGGGCGATTCGTTGCCTCTGGATTTGTTCGATAAAGGCTCGAGGTAGGTAAGGAAACATCCGCACCAATCGTACGAATTTCACGCTGCCCAGCTTTTGCATTCGATTGATTCACACCATTGGCAACATTGATATTGTTGGCAAGTGCGATAGTTTCCATCGAAAGATTGGCTTTTTCCGCCTCTGGTTTAAAGGTACTATAAGATTCAGTTTTTACTTGATTGAGATCGAGTGGCGTAATTACTACTTTTTCATAACCATGTCGACCAGCCCACTCTCGCTGATGATATCGTTTAAAGCCGCCTCGCCAACGCGAGTAAGTCCACTCTTGATTACCTTTATCAACAAATTGAGTAATCCCCATTTCTGCTACATTGTTTACTTCTTCAGAAGGGTTATTTGGATTATAGATCTTTCCTGCTGCCATTATTTGGCTTCGGTTATTTTCCACATTACCATTAAATTCAATATCGCCTTGACTCAAAATCTTACCAGGATGCGTTTCTTTTACCTTAGTTTCGCTGGTTATACGTTCTTGCACATAGATATCCCAGAAACGATAAAATTCTTTGCCCAAGAGCTTTTTATTGTGTTCAAGAATAGCTGCATCTAACTGTTCAAATGCTTTTTCATTTGCCTTCGCCCACTCAAAATAAGGTTTCATTTGAGCGGAAAACTCAACTAACTTAGCCTCATAATCAGCAACAGCTTTATGGTACTCTACCATTTCCGATTCATATTCTTTCATGAGACGATCATAATCATGACGATTACGCCATGTTCGTTTAGGCTGTTTAGGCTCTTCTGGCGCTTGCTTTAACGTTTCATCCAAGCCACTCAGATCGGGTAATGTTGGAGAAGTGGATGGAGGAGCAATATTAAATGCTGTCCATATAGGATCATTATTTAAATAAAGTGCTTGAGGCACAACAACACAACCTGAACGAGTTTGCTCGTTACCACATACCTCCTCATTTGGCATTGGTAAAATATGACCTTCAATTTTGCCATCAGCAGGTCGCGTTACCTTATTTTGATTTTTATAAACCACTTTACCCGCTCGACTAAAGGATGCCCAGCGAAGTTGATCAAAATTAATACGTTCAGCGCTCCCATCTTCAAGCAGATAATGTTCATTCACATTTTCACGTTTGACTTCTTCTAGTCTTGTATCAATACCCGCATTTTTGTTTAAAGTTTCGCGCATACCAAGGACGACGCCTCGTCCCTCAATCAAACTACCGCTATTTAATAACTTATCACCTAAATCTTTCGATTGATTGTTTTCATCTAAAGTACGACCAAATACAACTTTCCCTTCAGAGGATAATGTACCGCCAATACCATTAAATGCCCATTTTTGGGTAAAGACCGTTTTACTGTTCTCAACTAAAGGAGCTGCAATATCTAGACGTTCTTTTGCTGCTACAACAGCTGATTTGATCGTACCATCTGATTGTAATTCATCTGTATTCACAATTTTTTTACCAGCCTGTAAAGCAACATGATTACCGTAATTTCGCCCAGTGCCGATATTAGTTAATATATCACCAGTCTTGATCACATTTTCTACTGTCCCTTTAATCAACCCTCGGTTGGTTATATTCTGCTCACCTGAAAGTACAGTTTGTTTCCCTTGAATTTCAGCAGTTTCTGTATTTTCAATGTTCTTCGCATTGACTTGGGTATGACCTTCAGAAAGCAGTCCGGCACGGTTAATCAAATTTCCTTTAGTGGTTAAACTTAATGAAGAACGTCCAACCAAATCTCGTTGACTATCAAAATCCTGAACAAGTTGGATATTTGCATGGTTAGCCTCAATATCACCATCTCCAGAAAGTGTATTAACCTGAATATTCAGTTTTTCTGCAGCCTGAATTGAACCTTGACTATTTTTTATGGAAGCGCCTTTACCTTGAATACGAATATCCCCTGTAGAGAATAATTCACCTTGGGTGTTTTCTAATTGATTAACAACATTCAATACCTGAGAAGAAACCGAATAAATCCCACCTTGTTTATTGTCTAATTGATGAGCATTCATCTCAACCTTACCCGCAAGAATACCCTGTGTTGGTACCGATTGAGCATTACCTTTAGTATTTTGGTTATTTAGATTAGTGGTATTAACCGTTAAATCACCTTGTGCTTGAATAAGTGAACCTGTATTGCCGGCTTTTTGGTTATTAATATCCCTTGCAATATTTAGAGTTGAAGCACCATCAGCAACAATCATTCCAGCTCGGTTATCCACGGATAATGCGGTTAAAGTTAAGTCTTTACCACTTAGCAAGCGTCCTTCTCGATTATTTAAGAATTGATTTTGCTGTGTAAGACTCATATTTCCACCAGAAAGTATTAAGCCTTTTTCATTATTTAACCCTTTTTCTAGGTTTAATGAGAAATCACGCACACCTTGGCTTGCCCATCGGCCATGTTGATTTTCCACCCCTTGCGCTGTTGCGCCGATCCAATCCGCTTTTAAATTAACGTGCTGTGTTAAAAGTTGAGAAGGTGTATGTAAATTGATCTCATTTTTTGCAACGACAGTCGCTTTATTTGCATTAATTTCACCTTTATGAGCCACAATATGAACATCTTGGCCACTTGTCTGGCTCTCACTTACATCCACTTTTTTAGCTTGAATATCGACCTTACCAGAAGCAATATTTTTCCCTTTTGCAACAGTTGTTTTTACTGTTTTTATTTCAAGGTTTTTAGTCTCGCCAACCTCATCTACTTCGCGAACTTTACCATTTTCCTCAACACCCGCAGCTAATACAGAAGACTGACCCGCTTCGACCGAATACGCTTGATAACGAATATGTCCACCAGAAATAGTCGAGCCCATCTGAGTAATTTTATTTTTAGCACCAACTAGAACATCACCTCGTGCTGTTTCAACTTTACCCTTTTGAACAAAATCAGACTTGGTATTGATTTGGACATCTTGTTTACCGCTAATCACCCCTTCATTAACAATACGTCCTTGACTATCAATCTTCACATCACCCGCAGATGCACCAATGTGCCCCGCATTGCGTACACCAAGGCCTTGACCATTATCTACTAAATGAATTTTTTCAGCATACATTCCACCCAATTGGCTCACATCCACACTATAGCTTGGGTTTTCACCTTGGGTTTCAGAAGTGCGGTCAGTGTTGTCGGTGTTTTTATCGCCCACGTACACAACCGAATCATTAGTGCGGTCAACGTTGTTTTTTCCAGTGGTCACTTTTACTTGTTTAGCCCATACGCCACCTTTGATTTCGGCTTTTTCTGCAATGATGTCAGTATAATCAGCTTTAGAGGTATCCATCCCTTTTTGACCAACAGTCACTTTACCGCCTCTTACGCGATAGCCTTTTAATTCACCATTTTCAACTTCTGCTTTACCGGTTGTCAGCGTGGTGCGTCCAGCATTAATCACACCACAGCCATCACATTGGATACCACTTGGGTTGGCAATCACCACATCCGCTTTTTTGCCTGCAACTTCAACATAGCCTTTTAAACGGCTTGGATTAGCGGAGTTCACCTCGTTAAGAATGACTTTTGCTTCACCACGGGCAAGATTCGGGTTACCTTGCACCCAGCCCGCCATTTGCGTTTGTGTAGCTTGACGTGCATTGTTAAGAATCGCCCCTTTTTCAGCCACATCAAATTGTGAATACTGGTTACGTGATACCCCACCTGCACTTGGTGTTTGAATATTTACTTGCGGTAAACCATTCGCTGTTTGGAGTACAGTTGGTTGTTGATTATTCGGCGCAGATTTATCAGCTCGAATTGCCATATCTTCTGCATGAACAGAAGGCGCTAAAAAGACAAAGCCTAATGCCAACATTAAGCTAAAATGAATAGGATTAAGTGAAAGTGCGGTTGAAAATAGCCCTGTTTTTTCTTGTTCTGAGCTCACATTTTCACTTTGTGCTTTACCTTGAGATTTTGCCAGCTCAGATACTACGACAAGCTGGTTTAATACACGACTAAAAATAACTTTATAGTGACGTTTATTCATTTTTTAATTTCCTTTAAATTTTAAATTCGGTTTGGGTTTAATTAATTTATTCATCTAAAAGCGTGAGCATTAAAAACGATAGCTCACATTAAATCCGGTTGTGACATGACTGGTTTTAAATCCTTCCGGCTTTTTAATAGGAGTACCCACAAAATAATCATAATTTAATCCCCATAAATTACCGCGAAGTCCAACAACACCACCCATCAATGTATTACCAATATTCATTTCTTTTTGACTGGAATTCACTCTACCTCGGTCAATCCCTAAATAAAGTTCATGTCCCTTGTTGGCAATATTCCAACCAAGCTCATTTCGCCATAACCAACCTTTTTCACCGGAAAGTGATAACTCACCATCAAATCCCCTTACGGTATAACGACCACCAATACTCAATTTATCTTGTTGTGTTAAAGGGGTACCGTTCCATTGACCATTCCACACCGTATTAAAACGGAAAGGTTGATTGCCAATAGTGAAAGGATAGGTAAAATCAATGCCTGCAGTAAAAATCTGCATACGGGAAGTCCCTTCACCAAATTCTTCTTCAGGAGCCGGTAAGGATTTATTACCACCCGTTCCACGTTTATAGTTCGCAAACAGTTGTAACACTGTTTCACCAATATATTGAGTGTGATTAAAACCGACTTCCCAACCTGCTGTACGACGACGTTGTACTTCTACCTCTGTATCATTAATGTAGTTATGCGATTTTCTCGTCCACAAGGCAGCATTAATATAGGTTTTATGCAGACTTCCTCGAGATAATAAGCGACTTAAATTCGCTTTCATTTGTTGGCTTTCACCCGAATAGGTATAAGACTCTAATACCCCCGCTACCGTTTGGTGGTAAGTATATTTTGAACCGGAAAGGGTCAAGAGATAGTTCTTCCAAGGAATGGAATAATAGAGGCTGACATTTTTACTGCCATAATCCCCTTCAGCATTGTCGCTACCACGTTTAAAACTGCGTGTACCACTGATGTAGAATAAATCATTTAAGGTCAACACATTATCCCAAGAAAATGTGGCTGAGCCCTGTAGACGACCTGTAGCCTTACTGCCTGAATCATCTAAGCCTAAAGTAAGATGGAAAGGAAAGCGTTGTTTATAAGAAATCACTACATCCGTCTCTCCTATCGCCTCACTCGGAGACAACTGCACATCAGCTTCTGCACTCGATACTCGTTTTAAGTTCTCCAAACCTTGCTCAATATTGCGAATATTTAGCATATCGCCTTGTGCCATTGGCATGGCAAACCATAATGTGCCACGGGTGGCAAATGGAATCGCACTTTGGTCTTGTAATTGAATACGCCCTACTTTACCCGGAATCACAGTGAGTACTAACATGCCTGAACGCAAATCCTGCGGCTCTACCACCACGCGGGTCGTGACATAACCAAAATCAATTAAACGATTTTGAATACGGCGAAGTAAGACGTTAATCCCCTCCGAGCCAATACAAGCCGGTAGCGCAAAATCACGCTCAGCATAAACAGACTTTAATGCCCAAGAGAATTGACTTGGTTGGATTAATTTAAGAGAAGAGGCTGATGAATTTTTTTCTTCTTCAGCTTGATAATCGGTCAGCACCAATTGATTGATAGGAAAGCATTGTGCTTCATTTTGTGGAAAACTAAGAGAAGCTTCTTTTTCACCCTCTAAACGCACATGAGGAGATTGAGTTTGTTGCGCTAAAATCGCTGCATCTTGTTCAGCTTGTTGCTTTTGTTGTTGAGCGTCTATTTTCCTTTCTACACTTGAATTTGTAGAAGGTAATTCGGCAAAGACAAAAGGTGAAATTAGAAATAATCCAACTCCAAATACTCTAGATATACTCATAATAAAATTGTGGTTATTAAAACGTTAAAAACTATTGGATTTAATAAATTAAATGCCATACTAAAACACTAAGCAATAACAAGTGTATTAAACCCAACTGAAATAGTCAACAAAATAATATCTATAATTTTTTTAAGGTTACTAGGTCATCATATAAATACAAAATGCGGTTAAAAACGTGAAAATTTTTAACCGCACTTTCCTTTTCAAGAATTAACTATTTAAACCTAAACTCTGTCCACTGATAATAGCGTTTACCTGCTTTTTGAATACCGCCATAATTTTGCCATTCGGGGTGGTTTGGGGTATCGGGAAGGCATTGAGTTTCAAGTGCGATGCCGCTGAAATCTTGATAAGTACCACCTTCACGAGTTGGGGTGCCTGCAAGATAGTTTCCCGTATAAACCTGTAACGCGGCTTGGGATGTGAGCACTTCAAGGCTTAAATCTTCATTAGGGGAAGTCAATAATGCGCAAGGTTTTTGCCATGCTTTATTGACGATAAAGGAATGATCGTAACCTTTCGTTACCACTTGCTCGCCTTGTTGGAAATCTTGTGCGATTGGTTTTGCCACTCGAAAATCAAAGCTGGTATTCACCACATGCTTAAGTGGTGAATTTGGGATGCCTT
>ERZ1034913.1951-NODE-1951-length-11230-cov-6.931365_pt1 | contig 11230 bp, 11 predicted proteins | sample MGYA00520697_ERZ1034913 | MGnify/ENA primary metagenome ERZ1034913 (study PRJEB33766, sample SAMN09781786) | gut metagenome | biome: gut microbiome | host: Homo sapiens | place: Madagascar | study: EMG produced TPA metagenomics assembly of the PRJNA485056 data... | reverse complement strand
CCATGGGTTATACCCTAAGAGCAAACCACCCGCTATGCGGGTGGTCCTGATTTGGTGGCGGAACGCGGCGCCAGTTCGCGCGTGCATGTGGTGTAGCGTGCTTGGCCTAAAGGGGCGTACCGCGGTTTGAAGGGGTGCTGCCGGCTTATCGCGTCGCGAAGCGCGGCGCCAGCTGCCGCGTCTTCTCGATGAGCTTGCGATAGATGCGCTCGCGTATCCACGGCTCGCTCGACAGGGTCACGGCATCTTCGAGTTCAACCCATTTCACGCCGCTGTTCTCGTCGGCCTTGATGCGCACATGCTCGGCAGGGTCGGCAACCGCCAGGTACGTCACGTTCAGATGCAGGTGCGAGCTGACGTATGCCCCGCGTTTGACGTGGCCGTCCACGGTCAGTACCTCGCACGACAGCACATCGCCCGGCCCGCACGGCACCAGGCGCGCGCCGTGCACGCCCGTTTCCTCCTCCAGCTCGCGCAGGGCGACTGCCGCAAGGTCGGTTTGCCCGTCCGCATGCCCGCCGATCCAGCTCCACGAATCGTATATGTTGTGATACACCAGGAGCGTTTTTGTGAACGAGGGGTCCACGGTCCAAATGGAGCACGCCATGTGAGCAACGGCCGTTCTATCGAACACCGCAGGGTCCGTTTTCAGGCGCGACAAGATAAGGTCGCGGTCGGCGGCTTCCTGTTCGTTGGCGGGATGGAACGCTTGCAGATCCTCGAATATGCCCACGGCTGCTCCTTGTGATTGAAAAGGCCCGGGCATGCGGCCCGGGCCTGTGACTGCGTGTCGATTATAACAAGGTGTGCGGGCTCGGCTTGCGCCGCAAGGCGGTTGCGACCGCCGGCCCTTGCATCTTAGTGATGATGGTTGCAGGCGTTTTCCAGCACCATGCGCGCGCAATCGCCGGCGATGAACTTGTTCACCACGTCGCCGACCATGGGCGTTTCCTGCTCAAGGTAGATGTCCACGCCGTATTGCGTGAAGCGCATGAACGGCGGCTGGCCCATGCCCGCGCAGATCATCGCATCGATGCCAAGGTTGTGCGCGAACTCGATGACGCCGCCGCAGCCCACTTCGTCATGATCGACGTTTTTCACCGATTCGACGCCGGTGACCTGCCCGTCCTCGATGGTCACGAGCGTGAACCAGGGCGTGTGGCCGAAGTGTCCGCTGCGGATGCTCGTCAGGCCTTCGCCGGTTTCGCTGGGGATTGCAACTTTCATGGTATCGCCTTTCTACGACGTTCGCGTCGGGGCGCCTGCTCCGCTCGCTTCTCTTGCAGCCAGCTCTAGCACAGCGATGCTTCGGTGCACGAACTTTTTTGATACTCTCCAAGTAGCATATTGGTAGGAATAACCACTTTGCCGGGGAGGTATAATGCCAAGTATGGAGAAAACCCCGAACATATCGCCTGCCATCGCCGTGAGCGCCTGCCTGCTGGGCAGGCCGTGCCGCTACGACGGGTCTTCGAAACCCGTTGATGCCGTCATGCAGCTCGCTCGATGCTACAAGTTCGTTCCCATATGCCCTGAAGTTGCAGGGGGCCTTCCCGTGCCGCATCCTCCGTGCGAGATCGTGGCGGGGTCTCGCCCAGTGCGCGTGATGGATACGAATGGCGACGACGTTACGCAGGCCTTCCATCTTGGCGCAAGCCGCTGCCTGGAGCAGTTGCGCGATGCCGATTGCCGGGTGGCCGTGCTCAAATCGAAAAGCCCTTCGTGCGGAAGCGGGTCGGTGTACGACGGCAGCTTCACGGGCGCGCTCGTGCCGGGGTGGGGCGTTGCCGCGCAGCTGTTCCGCGACGCGGGCATCACGGTGCTCGATGAATCGCAGGTCCATAGGCTGGACATGTCGCTTGGTCCTGCGCAGCCCTAAAGCAGCTTAGCGACAAAGGCGTGCCTTGGCCTCCTTGTGCATGCCGTGGGGTGCCGTCTACCGCGGCGGCTTGTCCGCCGGCGGGGTGTATACTTCCCTAAACGAATAAGGCGGCGCCTTGCGCGCCGCGTGAATATGAAAGGAATCGGTATGCTGGTCACCAACCTTGCCCATGCGAACGGAAACGACTACCTCAGCCAGCGCTTCGCCAAGGCCTATGCGTTCCTCGCGCAGGACGGCCTGGACGCCCTGCCGCTCGGCCGTAACGAGATCGACGGCGACGACGTGTTCGCCAACGTGCAGGAATACGACACCGTCGCCGCTGCTGAAAAGCAGATGGAAGCGCATCGCGGTTACTACGATGTGCAGTTCGTCGTGACCGGCCAGGAGCTTTTGCAGTACGCACAGCTCGACGGGCTTTCCGAGTGCCAGCCGTTCGACGAGGAAAACGACTTCGGCCTGTACGAGACGCCCAAGGAGTGCACGAACGTGGTTCTTCACGCCGGCGACCTGGCCGTCCTCGCGCCCGAGGATGCGCATAAGCCTGGCTGCGCACTCGGTTCCGCGCCTTGCCATGTGCGCAAGATCGTCGTGAAGGTCCGTGCGTAACAACCTCCTTCAATAAAGGAAGCACATGAACAAGCAAGATCGCAAATATCTCAAACGACTGCTCGAGACCCCTTCGCCGACGGGCTGCGAGCAGCGCATCGCCGCCATGGTGCGCGAGCGCATGGAGGGCGTAGCCGACCAGGTCACCACCGATGTCATGGGCTCGGTCCATGCCCGCCTTGCGGGCAAGGGGACGGCGCCGTCGCTTATGCTGGCCGCCCATATGGATGAGATCGGCCTGATGGTGGTCAACGTCTCCGATGACGGGTTTTTGTCGGTTGCCGCCATCGGCGGCGTCGATGCCGCCATTCTGCCGGGGCTTCGCGTGGACGTGCACGCCTCCGGGGCCGAGCATCCTTTGCGCGGCGTCGTCGGCCGCAAACCCATCCACCTCATTTCGGCGGGCGAACGCGACAAGGTCACGCCTCTGTCCGACCTGGTCATCGACCTGGGCCTTCCCGCCAAGAAAGTCAAGCGCCTGGTGAAGGTGGGCGACGTCATCACGTTCGGCGTGGGCTTCGAGCGCTTCGGGAAGAACATGGGCGTTTCGCGCGCCTTCGACGACAAATGCGGCGTGTGGGTCATCACGCGCGTGCTCGAGGAGCTGGCGGTCGGCGGCGGTTGCGCGGGCGATGTCACCTGCGCATGCACGGTGCAGGAGGAGATCGGCACCCGCGGCGCTATCACCTCGGCGTTCGGCGTGAGCCCCGATGTGGCCGTGGCCTTCGACGTCACTCACGCCACCGACTATCCGGGCATCAGCCATGCCAAGTTCGGCGACATCAAATGCGGCGCCGGCCCGGTCATCGGCCGTGGGCCCAACGTCAATCCGCAGGTGTTCGACCGTCTTGTCAAGGCCGCCAAGGCGGCGGGCATCCCGTATCAGGTTGAGGCGCTGCCCGGTCATTCCGGCACCGACGCTTGGCCCATCCAGGTCAGCCGCGCCGGCATCCCCACGGGCTTGGTGTCCGTGCCGCTTCGCTATATGCATACGCCCACGGAGGTCATCTGCCTGGACGATCTTGACGCAACTGTGGCCTTGTTCGTGCAGTTCGCGCGCGATCTGGAGTCCGGCGGCTCGTTCGTGCCCATGGCAGGTTGCGGCTCGGCGTCGCTCGATGCCTCTTCCGCTCGCGCCGCGCAGGGGGAGTAGCGTCATGAAGAAGCAAGCCCAAGACATCGCGCGCAACCGTAAGGCGCTGCATGATTACGAGGTTCTCGAAACCTACGAGGCCGGCATCGCCCTGACTGGCACCGAAGTGCGTTCGTTGCGCGACAACCATTGCCAGCTCACCGACTGCTTCGCGCTCATCCGCCACGGCGAGGTGTGGCTGCATGGCGTCCACATTCCCCCGTACGCATTCGGCAACATCGCCAACCCCGACCCGGACCGCAAGCGGAAGCTGCTGCTGCACAAAAACCAAATCCGCAAATTGGAGCAGCAGACCAAGGAGAAGGGCATGGCGCTCGTGCCGTTGAAGATGTACTTCAACAAAAGCTCGCTGGTGAAAGTCGAGCTTGCGGTGTGTCGCGGCAAGAAGAACTACGACAAGCGCGCCGCCATGGCCGAGCGCGATTCGAAGCGCGAGATCGAACGCGCGTTGAAGGAAAGGAGCCGTCGATGAGCGATCAGGAAGCGCTGGAGGCTGAAGAGCAGATTTCGGAGCATGACGCGGAAGGGGCTTCCCGGGCTGATGAGACGCCTGTTGCCGCCGACGATCTCGAAGTCGTCGAGCTCGAGCTTTCCGACGACGATATCGTGCGCTACCTTGAAGATGACCAGGGCAACCGTATCGGTTTCGTCATCATGGAAGACGGCGAAGAGGCCGAGTACCTTTATGTCGAGGACGACGAGGACGAGGGCAAGGATGCTGGCGGCGATGTTTCTGACGATGGTAGCCTTGGCATCACGCGCGATGGCGTGCAGCAGGCAACCGACGACATGAACGCCATCTTCAAGGACGGCGTGAAAATGGCCGCGGAATTCAAGGGCGCGTTCGACGACATCAAAAGCGCATTGGACTTCAGCTCGCTTTTGAAGTAAGATTATCTATCCGTTCGGCGGCTTTCCGCCGTGCACTTTGACAAGGTGGACCGCAGCGTCCCGACTCGGCTGCAAAGCCGGCTTATCGGGGGCGACTGGTTTCGACATGGTATGTTTGAACTGAGGAGCAGGTCGTGGTCTCCTCGCCACGCTAAACAGGGGTACCGTCAAGTTAATTGGCAAGAACAACTCTCAGAGCGCTCCGGCGCTCGCCATGGCTGCCTAAACAGCACCTGGCACGTCAACTCCGGGTTGTCCCCGGCTCGGACGCGACGTCATTTTAGGGGACTGCATCGAAGCACGTGGACGGTATGGCTTCGATAAAGATCGAACCGACTAGGAACCCTAACGTTTGCCCGTTGACCGACGGGTTCCGAATTCCGATAACGGGATAAGCTTGTAGAGCCTGAGGGATAATATAGTATGGACCGGAGTTCGATTCTCCGCGCCTCCACCAGTATCTTCATAGACCGTTTGTTCTGTTTACGCAGTTCAAGCGGTCTTTTTAGCTTGAATAGATAATCATCACATGTGGCATAAATACGGTAAATCGCTGTAAACCCCTGTATCTGACGAGTGCGTCCACAGATGACCAACGAATGAAACCGCAGGAAAACGAGCCTATTTGTCATCTGCTAGCGGGTGTTGGCTCGATTTCGCACGACTGACTACATACCGATACTCGGGTCTTTGACGGACGGCTGGATGTGGTGACGGTACGTGGCGTTGATGTCGCAGTGTCCTAGAATGCGCGACAGGACCTCGACCTTGCCGCCTGCGTGAAGGTGACTCTTGGCAAAGTCGCGCTTTATCGTACGTTAACGGCCGCATCCGGGCATCAGTCGTCGGTTAGGGAAATGACATCCCGATGGCCATAATTATCGTATCGAAAATATCCACAAGGTATCGCTCCATGGGCATTACGTTGCTACAATGAATCTATCTACACCCTATTCAGCGAGAGCATCATGAGCAACGATCAAAACGACAAGGTTTCGCGCGGGCGTCACGTCGCTCCAAGCGATATCCCTTCCATTTATTCCGATAACGATAACCAGCCCGGCGGCTTCATCCCGCAGCAGGTGCATGGTCAGCAAACCAGGCAGGCTTATCCGCAGTATGCGCAAAACGGTCATCAGGGCTATGCGCCTTCCGGTATGCAGATTCCTCCCACGGGCGTTTCCCGCCCTAAGAAACGCGTCGGAAAGGTGCTTGGTATCGTCGCCGTCTGTTTGGTTGGCGTCCTTGCAATCGCATATTGCGGCGTGGCGCTGTATTTCGGCAGCCACTTCATGCCCAACACCAAGATCGGCAATCTCGATGCATCGCTTATGTCGACAGCGGATGCCGAAAAGGCGCTTGCCAATGAGGTGAACTCTTACAAGCTCACCATTACGGGCAACGGTTTCAACCTTACGGTTTCGGCTAAGGATGCCGGTGTCGACTTCAACGCCGCCGAAGCGGTTAAGGAGGCGTACTCCGCCTACAACGAATGGCTGTGGCCTGTCGAGCTTATGCGCAGCCATGATGCAACCGGTGCCATGATCAGCTCTTACAACGATTCCGGTCTTGAGCAAACCGTATCCGCAGCCGTTGCCGCGTTCAACGAATCTGCTACTCAGCCTCTCAACGCAACGGTTGCCTATGATTCCGCATCCGGTTCCTTCACCGTTTGCAAGGAAGTGGCCGGCACCGCCCTTGACGCGTCGAAGGTCGTGGCCGCAGCCGATGCTGCGCTCGCTGAGCTTGATCCCAAGGTCGTGCTCTCGTCTGAGCAGCTGTTGCAGCCTACGGTGTTTTCCACCGACCCTCGCTTGAAAACCGCAGCCGAGCAGGCCAATACCATGATCGGCGCCGATATCGTGCTGACCATGGGCAAGTCCACTGCCGCGGAAGTCGATGCCGATCTCATTTCGCAATGGGTCACCGTTGACGAAAACGTGCAGGCTGTCCTTGATGAGGAGGCCATGCGAGCCTGGGTCGATAAACTCGCCTCCGATTGCGATACCGTCGGCACCACCCGTACGTATAGGCGTGCCGATGGCAAGGCCATCACGGTTTCCGGCGGTGTGTACGGCTGGTCCATCGACTACGATGCGCTTATGGACCTGGTGGTCAACGGGGTCAAGGAAGGCCTTGTTGAAACCGTCGAGATTCCCAGCGCCACTAGCGGCGATGCGTACAACGGCGTTGGCGGTCGCGACTGGGGCAACCGCTATATCGATATCGACCTTGCCGAGCAGCACGTGTATTTCTACGATGATTCCGGGGCGTTGGTCTGGGAGTCCGACTGTATCTCCGGCATCCCCGACGGTACGCACGATACCAGCGTTGGCGTGTATTGGATGAACGCGATGCAAAGCCCTGGCAAGCTCACCGGTTATGAGAACGGCCAGAAGATTTATGAATCAACCGTTCAGTACTGGATGCCCTTCGACGGTAACGCCATCGGCTTGCACGATGCCGATTGGCAGCCCGATTTCGGCGGAACCATGTACAAAGATGGTTACGGAAGCCATGGCTGTGTGAACCTGCCTCCGGCAAAGGCCAAGGAACTGTACTCGCTTATCCACTCCGGTGATTGCGTGGTCAGCCATTGGTGATCAACGTGAAAACGGTGAAAGCTCAGACGCCCTGCAAGCGATGCTTGCAGGGCGTCTTCGTTAAACCACGGTAAGGTCAACGCATTCCACGGGCACAACGCGCTGCAGTTCGCTCAGCGGCGTTTGGATCTGGCATCCAATGCGGCCGCCCGAGAACATGATGCGGTCGTAAAGCTCGGCCGTCTCGTCGATGAAGGTGGGGAAGAGCTTCTTCATTCCCACGGGGCTGCAGCCGCCGTGAATGTATCCGGTCAGCCCTAAAAGGTCGCGGGATTTCACCATCGCGATGGACTTCTCTCCAGCAGCGCGAGCTGCTTTCTTCAGGTCCAGTTCGCAGGCAACGGGAATCATGAACACGAAATGTTGGCCAGATTTTCCCTGAGTGACCAACGTCTTGAACACGCAATCCGGATCTTGTTCCAAAAGCGCCGCAACCTCCACTCCGGACAGCGCTTCGGGGCATTCGAAGAAGCGCGTGTCGAAATCGGCGTGCGCCGCCTCCATTTCACGTATAGCATTGGTTTTGCGGTCTTTTTCCTTCGACATGATCAGCTGCTCTCTTTTCTGGAACTTTTCGCCTGTCATGCAGGTTAGCAGATACTATGGCACCCGCCGCGCATTTCAGAAAGCGCCCGCAAGCATGCGCTATACTGAGCGGCATGGATATCATGCAAACATTCGATAACGCGCCTATCGGCGTGTTCGATTCAGGGTTCGGCGGGCTTACCGTAGCGCGCGAGATCGCGAAGGCGCTGCCCGAGGAATCCATCATCTACGTCGGCGATTCCGCGCGTTGTCCTTACGGTCCGCGCAGCCTTTCCGAAGTGGACGGATTCGTCCAGCAAATCGGCTCATGGCTGGTGCAGCGCGGGGTCAAGCTCATCGTCATCGCGTGCAATACCGCTACTGCAGCCGGCTTGGCGCATGCCCAGCGAACGTTCCCCGTTCCTGTCATAGGCGTTGTGGAACCTGGCGCACGCGCCGCTGCGCACGCAACGCGTAATAAGCGCGTCGGGGTCATCGCTACAAAGGCTACGGTGGAGTCCGACGCCTATACGAAGGCGATTCGACATCTGGATGCGGGAATCACCGTGTTTTCCACCGCTACGCCGCGATTCGTCGAGATTGCCGAGCAGGGCATCCGCATGGCGGAGGGTCCGATCGAGAACTATACCTCGCTTGCATCGAAGGTCTACATTCGACCGCCGTTCCAGGCTATCGCCAAAGAGTATCTGGAGCCGTTGCGACGCTGCCAAATCGACACGCTCGTCCTTGGTTGCACGCATTTTCCGTTGCTCAAGGCGTTGATCGGCGGCGTGGTGGGGCACGAAGTCACGCTAATTTCGTCGGCGAAGGAAGCGGCTCGTGACGTTACCGAGATCCTGGACCGCCATCATCAGCGTGCCCAGGCAGGTCATGCAGCAGAGTATGAGTTCAACACCACCGGCGATGACGTTGCGGAGTTCCAAAGCTTCGGCAGCCGCGCATTCTGCATGCCTATCACCAGTGTGTCTCATATCGATTTTTAGAATCACTTCTCGGCTCGAAAGGAACCGTTATGAAAACCGTGCTTATTGCCAGCAACAACGCTCACAAGGCCGTTGAAATCGCCGAAGCGCTCGATTTTCCCGGTTGGGAGTTCAAAACCCTCAAACAGGCTGGCGTTTACTCCGATCCCGCTGAGGATGCCGAAACGTTTCTGGGCAATGCCCGTATCAAAGCCCAGGCGGCTCAGCAAGCTAGCGGCGGGATGGCGGTGCTAGCAGACGATTCCGGCCTGGAAGTCGATGCGCTTGATGGCGCTCCCGGCGTGCATTCCGCACGATATGCCGGCGAACCGTGCGACGATGCTGCCAACAACGCAAAGCTGCTTGACGCGCTTGCGGGCGTCAAGGACGAGCAGCGCAGCGCCCGATTCGTATGCCACCTGGTCTACCTTGATGAGCAGGGTAGGGAATTCGACGCCCGTGGAACGGTCGAGGGCCGTATAGCCCATGAGCAGCAGGGGGATAACGGGTTCGGCTACGACCCGTTGTTCCTGCCCGAGGTGTTTGACTTCAAACGCTCGCTCGGACAGGCGCTTCCTGAAGAGAAGAACTCGATTTCCCATCGAGGCAACGCTCTTCGTGAACTTCGCGCGAAATTGTCCGAAAACGCGTAGAAAGTTTGGTATACTAGCTAGGCTGTTTGGATGTCGGGACGTGGCGCAGCCTGGTAGCGCGCCTGCTTTGGGAGCAGGATGTCGCAGGTTCGAATCCTGTCGTCCCGACCAGTCGCGGGTGTGGTTCAATGGTAGAACTGAAGCCTTCCAAGCTTCTAACGCGGGTTCGATTCCCGTCACCCGCTCCACTAAAACCCTAGGCCAGAGCCTTTTTGGTTCTGGCTGTTTTGTTTGTGCGCCAAAGTGTGCGCCATGCTGCGGGCCAAATGCGGGCCAAATCCGAAAGAAACTTCAAACCTCGCTGTGCGGGGAGCTGTTTGCGAGCCCCCTGTCTTCTCAGCCGTTCATCAGCTTGCAAGTGCGCGAGCGCACGTTCAAAAGCAATTGCAAATAGACCTGCGATTTTGCTGCGCGTAGACGATTGCTGCGTTGCGTTGTTGACGATATCGTAGCAATAGCAGATTGCATCGTCCTTATTGCCCGAAAGAAAAAGCCGGAGGCGGCAAATCGCGCTCCGGCCAGAAAATCCTGGCGCGCCCAGCAGGACTCGAACCTGCAACCGTCGGATTAGAAGTCCGATGCTCTATCCGTTGAGCCATGGGCGCACAAAACGCAACTATTATACCGCAAACACGCGAAAACACGTAAGCTTGCATCATGTTGAGATGAAACAATCCGTATCGGTTCAAAACCATTCGACGTCAGAAAAGAGCTGATTGAGGAACCCGGCAAATCTGACATGTAATGCACCTTCACGCATTGAACCCCTATGCCCGCTGAATCAGTTGAACTAGCAAAAAAAAGCGGTAAGAAGCAAGCGGATTCGAGCAGTGTGGAAGAATCAACCTATAGCGTTATCGACCGTAGCTTGGCCGGAAACGATACCAGTTATTGTGGCATAGCGGCTCTCTATCAATGCCCAACTGGATCATAAGCGTTTTAGCATCGAAATCGCATGATGCATTATTTCCCATATTTATGCATAACTAGGGTTTCGAAAGAAAACGTCTATGGGTCAGCATGGCTTCAAGTATGGTGCAGGAAAATTATGCAAGTGCACAAGTAAACTATCGTGAACCAAAGAGAATGTGAAGGAAACGTGTAGAAACGCGATGGAAACAAACTCGAAAATTTATCGTTTTCGCAGGTCACCCTGAAAATTCCGTTTTAAGAAATTTTGGTAGTTGCATTTCAATGTGAAGCATGAGAAGTTGGTTTTGCAGTCGGAACGCGCGGTGCGCAACGGGCGTTCCGCTTCTAAGAAGTCCGAAAATGCATAAAAGGCATAAGGAGGGTTTTCATGGCAGGCGTAAACGTCAAGAGCGAAATCAAGCCCTTGAAGAAGGTTCTGTTGCATCGCCCTGGTAAAGAGCTGCTGAACCTCACGCCGAACACGCTCGAAGAGCTGCTGTTCGACGACATCCCGTTTCTGAAGGTCGCTCAGGCTGAGCATGATGCTTTTGCTCAGGCTCTTCGCGACAACGGCGTGGAGGTCGTGTATTTGGAGAACCTCATGGCCGAGGTGCTCGATGCCAATCCGGCTCTGCGTGAGCAGTTCCTGAAGCAGTTCATCGAAGAGGCCGGTATCCGTACCGAGCGTTATCAGAAGATTCTCTTCGATTACCTGAACGGCAATTACAAGACCAACATCGACTTGGTTCTGAAGTGCATGGAGGGCGTCAACCTCACCGAGCTGCACACCGACAAGTCCAACTCCTTGGTCGACCTGGTGTCCGAGTCTTCCAAGATGGTCATCGCCCCGATGCCGAACCTGTACTTCACTCGCGACCCGTTCGCGATGATCGGCAACGGCGTTTCTATCAACCGTATGTACGCTGTCACGCGTAACCGCGAGACCATCTTCGCTGAGTACATCTTTACGCATCATCCCGATTTCAAGGATGTGCCGCAGTACTACAGCCGTTACAGCGCAT
>ERZ1034913.1950-NODE-1950-length-11237-cov-5.462708_pt1 | contig 11237 bp, 6 predicted proteins | sample MGYA00520697_ERZ1034913 | MGnify/ENA primary metagenome ERZ1034913 (study PRJEB33766, sample SAMN09781786) | gut metagenome | biome: gut microbiome | host: Homo sapiens | place: Madagascar | study: EMG produced TPA metagenomics assembly of the PRJNA485056 data... | reverse complement strand
GCGCAGAAACAGGAAAACGTCTTCTACTACATCACGCTGCTCAACGAAAACTACGCCATGCCCGGCCTGCAGCCGGGCACGGAGCAGCAGATCATCAAGGGCATGTACCAGTGCAAGCCTGGTCAGAAGGTGCCCCAGGCCGGCCTGCGCGTGCAGCTGCTGGGCTCCGGCACCATCCTGCGCGAGTCCCTGTTTGCGCAGGAGCTGCTGGAAAAAGACTGGCAGATCGCTGCGGACGTGTGGAGCTGCCCATCGTTCAACGAACTGACCCGCGACGGTCAGAACTGCGAACGCCACAACATGCTGCATCCGCTGGAAACCGCCAAGGTGCCCTTCGTGACGCAGCAGCTGCAAGGCACACAAGGCCCCGTCATTGCGTCTACCGACTACATGAAGGCCTACGCCGAGCAAATCCGCCCCTACATCCCCAAGGGCCGCAACTACAAGGTGCTGGGCACAGACGGTTTTGGCCGCTCGGACTTCCGCCGCAAGCTGCGCGAGCACTTCGAGGTGGATCGCCACTTCATCGTGGTCGCTGCACTGAAGGCGCTGGCCGAAGAAGGCAAGCTGCCTGTGACCAAGGTGGCCGAAGCGATTGTCAAGTACGGCATCAAGGCCGACAAGATCAACCCCCTGTACGCCTGATAGAGCACCGGAGACATAGATATGGCATTGACAGAAATCAAGGTCCCGGACATCGGCGACTTCGACAGCGTCGGCGTGATTGAAGTGCTGGTCAACGTGGGCGACACCATCAAGGTTGAGCAATCCCTGATCACCGTGGAGTCCGACAAGGCCTCCATGGAGATTCCTTCCAGCCACGCAGGCGTGCTCAAGGAACTGCGCGTCAAGCTCGGCGACAAGGTCGCTGAAGGCGCAGTGATTGCCGTGATTGAAACGGCAGACGCAGCCCCTGCACCAGCACCCGCTGCAGCCCCTGCTGCAGAAGCTGTAGCTGCCAGCACGGCTCCTGCGCCAGTTTCAGAGCAAAAAGCAGCTGAAGTGCCCGCTACACCAGCGCAAGCTGCTCCTGTAGCTGCAGCAAGCTCTATGAATATCGCCATTCCTGACATTGGTGACTTCAAGGACGTGGCCGTCATTGAAGTGCTGGTCAAGGTGGGCGACACCGTAGAGGCAGAGCAGTCGCTGTTCACCGTGGAGTCTGACAAGGCTTCCATGGAAATCCCATCGCCCGCCGCTGGCACCATCACCGCCTTGAGCCTCAAGCTCGGTGACAAGGTCAACGTGGGTGACGTGGTGGGCGCCATGACAGTGCAGGGCGCTGCAGCACCTGCTCCTGTGGCTGCTACTCCCTCGCCCGCTTCAGCGGGAGAGGGCAGGGGTGAGGGTGCGACGGCCTCTGTGCCAGCACCTGCACCTGCAGTTGCCAACAGCCAGCCCTCACCCCAACCCTCTCCCGCAAGCGGGAGAGGGGGCGAAGCTGCCCACAACCCCACCGTGGCACCTTCGGGCAAGCTGCCCCATGCATCGCCTTCCGTGCGCAAGTTTGCGCGTGAGCTGGGCGTGCCGCTGGAAGAAGTCAAGGGCTCCGGCCAAAAGGGTCGCATCACGCAGGAAGACGTGATGGCCTTCACCAAGTCCGTCATGGCGGGCGCGGTGCAGACACTGGCCCAGCAGGCTGCTGCCCCCAAGGCCGCACCTGCTGCCGGTGGTGGCGCAGGTCTGGACCTGCTGCCCTGGCCCAAGGTGGACTTTGCCAAGTTCGGCCCTGTGGAGCGCAAGGATCTGTCGCGCATCAAGAAGATCTCGGGCGCCAACCTGCACCGCAACTGGGTGATGATTCCCCACGTCACCAACAACGATGTGGCCGACATCACCGAGCTGGAAGCCTTCCGCGTGCAGACCAACGCCGAGCAGGCCAAGGCCAAGAGCGATGTCAAGGTCACCATGCTGGCCTTCGTCATCAAGGCCGTGGTCGCTGCGCTGAAGAAATTCCCAGAGTTCAACGCCTCGCTCGATGGCGACACCCTGGTCTACAAGCAGTACTACAACATCGGCTTTGCGGCAGATACGCCCAACGGTCTGGTGGTGCCTGTGCTCAAGGACGCTGACAAGAAGGGCATCCTGCAGATCAGCAAAGAGATGGGTGAGCTGGCCAAGAAGGCCCGTGACGGCAAGCTGGGCGCTGCAGACATGCAGGGCGGCTGCTTCTCCATCAGCTCGCTGGGCGGCATTGGCGGCACCAACTTCACGCCTATCGTGAATGCGCCTGAAGTGGCCATTCTGGGCCTGTCGCGCTCGTCCATGCAGCCTGTGTGGAACGAAGAGAAGGAAAAGTTTGTGCCGCGCCTGATGCTGCCTTTGAGCCTGTCGTACGACCACCGCGTCATCGACGGCGCAGCCGCTGCACGCTTTAACGCCTTCCTGGGCCAAGTGCTGGCGGACTACCGCCGCATCTTGCTGTAACGAAAGGGCTGCTACCTATGGCAATCATCGATATCAAAGTGCCCGACATTGGCGACTTCGCCGAAGTCGGCGTGATCGAACTGCTGGTGCAGCCCGGTGACACCGTCACCGTGGACCAGTCGCTCATCACCGTGGAGTCGGACAAGGCTTCCATGGAAATTCCTTCCAGCCACGCTGGTGTTGTGAAGGAATTGAAAGTGAAGCTGGGCGACAAGGTCGCTGAAGGCTCCGTCATCCTGACGCTGGAAGCCGCTGGCGAGGCTGCAGCTGCTGCTCCTGAAGTGCAAGCAGCTAGTGCACAGCCTGCAAGCGTTTCCGCGCCAAATGCATCGCAAAGCCAGTCTGCGCCAGCGCCAGCATCTCCTGCACCTGTAGCAAGCAGCTACGCAGGTCATGTGGACCTGGAAGCAGACGTCGTCGTCATCGGCGGTGGCCCTGGCGGATACTCTGCCGCCTTCCGCGCGGCTGATCTGGGCCTGAAGGTTGTGCTGGTTGAGCGTTACAAGACGCTGGGCGGCGTGTGCCTGAACGTGGGCTGCATCCCCTCGAAGGCACTGCTGCACGTGGCGGCGGTGATGGATGAGGTCAAGCACCTGGAAGTGGCCGGCGTCAAGTTCGGCGCGCCTGAGGTGTCGATTGACCAGCTGCGTGCGCACAAGGAAAAAGTCATTGGCAAGCTGACCGGCGGCCTGGGCCAGATGGCCAAGATGCGCAAAGTCACCATCGTGCGTGGCGTGGCGGCCTTCGTTGGCTCGCACCACATTGAAGTGCAGGAAACCACCGGCGAAGGCAAAGAACTGGCTGGCAGCAAGAAGGTGGTGCAGTTCAAGAACGCCATCATTGCCGCTGGCTCTGAGGCCGTACACCTGCCATTCCTGCCCAAGGACGAGCGCATTGTGGACTCCACCGGCGCGCTGGCGCTCAAGGAAGTGCCCAAGCGCATGCTGATTCTGGGCGGCGGCATCATCGGCCTGGAAATGGGCACGGTCTACTCGACCCTCGGCGCACGCCTGGACGTGGTGGAAATGATGGACGGCCTGATGCAAGGCGCTGACCGTGATTTGGTCAAGGTCTGGCAGAAGATGAATGCCTACCGCTTTGACAACATCATGGTCAACACCAAGACCGTGGCGGCCGAAGCAACGCCCGAAGGCATCAAGGTGAGCTTTGAGCCTGCCAAGGACGGCGTCACCGTGCCTGAGCCCCAGACTTACGATCTGGTCTTGCAAGCTGTGGGCCGCACGCCCAATGGCAAGAAGATTGGCGCAGAAGCCGCAGGCGTGAGCGTGACGGATCGCGGCTTTATCAATGTCGATATCCAGATGCGCACCAACGTGCCGCACATCTTTGCCATTGGCGACATCGTGGGCCAGCCCATGCTGGCGCACAAGGCGGTGCATGAGGCACACGTGGCCGCAGAAGTTATCGCCGGTGAATTGCAGGGCAACAAGGAGCTGGCATCTGCCGCGTTCAACGCCCGCGTGATTCCTAGCGTGGCTTACACCGACCCTGAAGTGGCATGGGTGGGCCTGACCGAAGACCAGGCCAAGGCACAAGGCATCAAGGTCAAGAAGGGTCTGTTCCCCTGGGCCGCCTCCGGCCGCGCCATTGCCAATGGCCGCGACGAAGGCTTTACCAAGCTGCTGTTTGATGAAGAAACCCACCGCATCCTGGGCGGCGGCATCGTCGGCACGCACGCAGGCGACATGATTGGCGAGATTGCGCTGGCCATTGAAATGGGCGCAGACAGCGTGGATATCGGCAAGACCATCCACCCCCACCCCACGCTGGGCGAAAGCATTGGCATGGCGGCAGAAGTGGCGCATGGCAGCTGCACGGATGTGCCACCGGCACGGCGTTAAGCGCACTTTCTGAGAAAGTGCTGCAAAGCAACAAAGGCAACCTTCGGGTTGCCTTTTTTATTACATATTTTTATAGCTGCTAGCGCATGCTGGATAAGCCTTAGAGGTTGATTGGGCTGATATTTTTTATCTGTGCTTTGCCGCTTGTGCTTGACTCCCTCTCCCGCTTGCGGGAGAGGGCAGGGGTGAGGGGGTATGCAATTCAATGGTGGAATCAATCATTGCGTATTCGTTGTCTGCCTGAGCGCTCAAGACAGCAAAGACTTTCTGCCAGACACCCGTACGACTCCAACGCATGTGCCGCAGATGCACGACGCGAAAGTCGCCAAACCGTTGGGGTAAATCACGCCATGACAGATACCGGCTTCGCCCTGATAGGCAGTCCTCGGCTGAGCGTCATGTAATACTGCACGCCTTGTGCATAGCGCCCACCCGTGACATGAGCTTTCGCTTGGACCCATCGATTCACCGTTCTACCCTTCACGGCATCCTGCAGGCCGGGGCAGGCCCCTTCATCACCTTTCGCAGTTATCAGCTGGCAGCAGGGCGGCGCATTATCTGGAAGGCGCGCGAGCATCGCAAAGGCTTGTTGCGTGCGGCGCGTGCCATGGAGCATCTGCCTGTGCCGTTGTGGAAGTCGCGCGGCTACAACCGGCTGATGGGGGGCACTTTTGCGGTGGGGTCAGCGCTGTTTATTCTGGGCAGCGTGCTGTCCATGCTGCCGCAGGCGAGCGCTGCCTTGCTGGCCTGGGCCAACGTGATCTTTTTCATGGGCTCGATACCCTTCACGCTGGCTGCCTATATGCAGCACTTTCAGGCAGCCAATACAAGCAGTTTTACGCCAGACCCAGAGGGGCAGGCGCGCCACACCCGCATTCAGCTGCTGGGGTGGCAGCCCAGAGATGCTGGCTGGCTGAGTACGCTGACGCAGTTTCTGGGGACGCTGGCCTTTAACGTGAGCACGCTCAGCGCGGTGAAGCTGGGCAGCCTCTGGTATCTGCAGGATCTGCTGGTCTGGGCGCCGGATATGCTGGGGTCGGTGCTGTTTCTGGTGTCTGCCTATCTGGCCTTTGTAGAGGCCAATCACAGCTTCTGGCGCTGGCGGCTGAAGGATCTGGACTGGCAGATCGTGTTTGTGAATCTGGTGGGCTGTATCGCCTTCATGATCGCGGCATGCACGGCCTTTGTGCCACAGCAGGGGCAGTCGAGTGCAGTGGCGCTGTTTTCCAATGCGCAGCTGATGCTGGGGGCCGTGTGCTTTTTGATTGGTGCCTTGCTGGCGGTGCGTGAAGCCAAGGCGGCGGATCGCGTCTAGATTTCAACAAGTTTCATTTTTCATAGCTTCCAGCGCTTGCTGCATAAACGCTGGAAGCATTTTTAATGCTTATTTTGTGTGCGTTCATTGCGCGGGTTGCGCGGCCAGTGTAGTGGCAGTGGCAGAGCCTGTGGCTCCCAGTGTGCTGGGCCGTACTTCAATCTGCTTGCCGCGCATGCCGGTAGCTTCGCAGGGACGTTCCTGAAACATGGTGCGGCCTGTTGCCGGGTCCTGGCATTGGTAGATGGCCCAGGCGGGTGTGGGTGCGTGCAGCCGTGCTACCGCTGGCTGCTTGCGTGCCGCTATATTGCGCACACTACCAGCATCAGACAGGGGGCAGACTTGTATTTCACCGTGGGCGAAGTTGCCCAACGTACGCAGCTGACGGTGCGCACCTTGCACCATTACGACACGATTGGGCTGGTAAGACCCAGCGGGCGCAGCCCTGCTGGCTATCGGCTCTACCACGTACAGGACATTGAGCGCCTGCATGCGGTGCAGTCCCTCAAGCAGCTGGGGCTGAGTCTGGAAGCCATTGCCGAAGTGCTGCAAGGGCAGGGCGTACAGCCACTGGTACTGATTGAACAGCAGATGGCACAGGTCCAGCAGGCCCTGGAGCAGGCACAGCTGCTCAAGGACAAGCTGCTGCTGGTGCGTGACCAGCTGCGCAGCAGTCAGGCTGCAGCAGACAGCGCACAGGCCTTGCTGCAAGGCATGCAGCTGCTGTCCAGCTACCAGCAGTTTTTGCCCGTGGGCCAGGTCCGCCGCTTGCTGAGCAGCTGGCGCAGAGCCAGGGGGCAATGGCAGCCGCTGGCTTTGGCCTTGCAGCAGTGTCAGCAACAAGGCCTGCCTGCCGATGCCCCCGAGGTGCAACAACTGGCGCAGCAGTGGATGCATGTGGCCATGGCCGTGTTTGGTGGGCAGCTCAGCACCATTCGCCAATGGGCGGATATGCACAAACACGCCCCGCAGACGGCGGCGCACATGGGGCTGGATACGGCCTTGCTGGCTTATCTGGAGCAGGCTATTGGCATGCGTATGGCGGCATTGCTGCGGCATATGAGTGCGCAGGAGCTGGAAAAGCTCGATGGCAGCCTGGGGCCCCAATGGGTGCAGCTGGCTGCTGATGCGCAAGCGCTGGTAGCTGCAGGCGTGGCTGCTGATACGCCGCAGGCCCAGGCACTGGCGAGCCGCTATGCCGAATTGCTCCACCGCACGGTGCGCCATGATGCAGCGCTGGCCGAGAAGATGCGGCGTGCCTACCACCAAGAGCCGATCCTGAGCCACGGGCATTACCTGTCACCTGCATTGCGCAACTTTTTAGAAAAAGCGCTTGACCCTGACGTTACGTGAGCCCTGACAGTCGTGCTTTCTAAGACTCGCTCACACCACCCTTGATACGTCGTTGCGAAGCCTTGTCGTACGCCTTGTACTGCCTGCGGCTTCGCGCCTCGTCTCAAACGCAAACCTGCGGTTTGCTGGGCGGTGTGCGCGACGCTCCATGGAAAACCACCAAGAAAGCACATTCATGACGACCCACTTCAATCCCGCTTCCTGCCCAAGCCCTTCTGCATTGCGTGTGGCCGCTTCGCGGGCGCTGCACCAGCTGCTGGACACACAGCGTGTATTCGATGACCCCTTTGCCATAGGCATTCTGGGCGCAGCCACTGCCGCCCAGCTCATGCTGGACCCCGATGCCCATAACGATGTGACGGCGCGTTCCATGCGCGCAGGCATGGTGGCGCGCTCGCGCTTTGCGGAAGATCGTGTGCTGCGCGCCATTGCCGCAGGCGTGCAGCAGTATGTGATCGTGGGCGCAGGGCTGGACACCTGGGCGCTGCGCCATGCCCAGACGCTGCCGAGCGTGGAGGTGTTTGAGCTGGACCAGCCTGCCATGCAGCAGTGGAAGCAGCAGATGCTCCTGGCCAATGGCTGGCACCTCCCCCCGCGCCTGCACTGGGTACCTGTGGATTTGCGGGAGAAGGCCGCACTGCAAGACCCGCAGCAGCTGGGCTGGAGCCGCAGTAGCCCGAGCGTGATCAGCATGCTGGGCGTGCTGGTGTATCTGCACCAGCACGAGGTAGCGCACAGCTTGCAGCGCCTGCGTGCATTGCCCGCAGGTTCTGTGCTGGTGCTGGACTACCGGCTCGAAGACCAGTGCCTGCCACCTCTGGAACGCAGCATGATGCAGTTCACCGGCCAGATGATGGCGGCAGGCGGCGAGCCCTGGCTGTCTGCGCACACCCCGGATGGCATGCGCCAGTTGCTGGCAGAGGCGGGTTTTACCGTGGAAGAAGATCTTGGTCCGCAAGAGCTGAATACGTGCTACTTCGCACGCCGCCGTGACGGGCTGCAGATTGCAGGTGGGGGTTTTCGTTATCTGAGTGCCATCAAGCACTGATGGCTGCCCCCGTATGCGCTGTGGTGGCATGCGGGGGCTTTGCTGGCTTATGCCTATGCCTTGGGCTGAACCGCAGGGCGGGTGCGGTAGAACTGCATGGGGAACTCTTTCATTTCCTTGGCATGCTGGTTCAAGACCGACTGCTTCATCTTGCCGACCACGTGCATCTCGCAGGGCTTGCAGTCAAAGCGCAGGGTCAGCTTTTCTTTGCCGTTGATCAGCTGCAGTGGTTCGGCCTTGATGGTGCCCTTCACACCAATCACGCCCTTGGCCTGCTTGGGGCACAGGCTCATGGAAAAGCGCACGCAGTGCTTGGTAATCATCAGGCTGACTTCGCCCAGCTCTTCCTTGCTCTCATACGCTGCGTCGATGACCTTCACACCGTGCTTCATGTAGAAGTCATGGGCCTTGTGGTTGTAGACGTTGGCCAGATACGTCAGCGTCTCTTCCGGGAAGGGTACGGGCGGCTCTACCGGCTTGGCACGTGGCAGGCGCACAAAGCCGTCTGCACGGGCCTGCTCCAGCGCAGCCACGGCATCGCGGCGCAGCTGGTTCAGGGCGGAGGCGGGCACAAACCAGGGCTGGCTGATGGACAGGCTGATGTCGTTGACTGCAAAAATCGTTGCGCCAAAGCGGCCCAGCTGTTCGCGCAGCGTGGCTTCGGCTTTGGAAGCATCCGTTGCAGCCTGGTGTTCCTGCGCAATGGCTGCACTGCCTACAAAACCGTCTTCATCGGTCAGCGTTAGCGCAAAGCCGTCGGCGGTTTCCTTGAACTCGGCCCACAGGCCAATGCGGCGGTCGCTCGACTTCTTGTCGAGCATGCGCACCCAGTTCATGTCACGGTTGCGGTTGATTTCCAGGCCTTTGCGTAAGTCCTTGAACTCGGCAATCTCGTTCTTGGGGAAGACACGCCAGATGCCTTTCTTGGCATTCACGCACTCGGCGCGGTTGATGTGCACACCTACCAGTTCCTTTTGCAGGTCGTAGTAGCACAGACCGTCGCCGTTGTTGAAGATGGCGGTCTTGTCGTTGCTTTCAAATTCAAACCACTTGTCACCCACCTGTGTGACCCAGCCCACGGCGCGGCCTGGGGTTTTGGGCGTGTCAAACGCACCAATGTCCTGTTTGCGGCCGTTGACAAAGTAGTCTGTGAATTCGCGGTTGAAGTTCTGGTCAGGGTCGGGATTGAAGGTGAAGGTGGTCGTGCCCGAGGACGAGCGTGCCAGCGGGTAGTCCGAGACTTCGCGCTCTTCAATGATTTCGTCGAGCAGCTTGCGGTAGTGGGCCGTGATGTTCTTCACGTAGGCCATGTCCTTGTAGCGGCCTTCAATCTTGAAGCTGCGCACACCGGCGTCGATCAGCGCACGCAGGTTGTCGGACTGGTTGTTGTCCTTCATCGACAGCACATGTTTTTCGTGCGCAATGATGCGGCCGTTGGCGTCCAGCACCTCGTAGGGCAGGCGGCAGGCCTGGTTGCAGTCACCACGGTTGGCACTGCGGCCCGTGTGGGCGTGGCTGATAAAGCACTGGCCCGAATACGCCACGCACAGCGCGCCGTGGATGAAGTATTCAATGGTGGTGTTTGGATTGAGCACATCGTGCACGGCCTTGATCTGCTTCAAGTCCAGCTCGCGTGCCAGCACGATCTGGCTCAGGCCCACGTCCTGCAGGAACTTGGCTTTCTCGGGCGTGCGAATGTCGTTCTGGGTGGAGGCATGCAGCTGGATGGGGGGCAAATCCAGCTCCAGCAGGCCCATGTCCTGGATGATCAGCGCGTCCGCGCCGATGTTGTACATGTCCCAGGCCATCTTGCGCGCGCCTTCGAGCTCATCGTCGCGCAAGATGGTGTTGAGCGTGATGAAGATGCGGCTGCCAAAGCGGTGGGCGTGCTTGACCAGACGCTCCAGATCACGCGTCTCATTGCCTGCCGTGGCGCGTGCGCCAAAGCCGGGGCCGCCGATGTACACAGCGTCCGCACCGTGGTTGACCGCTTCAATACCAATGTCGGCGTTACGTGCGGGGGAGAGAAGTTCGAGTTGATGAGGCAATAGAGACATAGGGGGCGAATTATCCGTGCGCCACACGCCTGTGTGAGGAATGGGGGGTATTGTGAAACGATGCTGTGAGCAGTAGCGGTCAGCAGCCAAACAGCAGCTGGCGATCTTGTCCTATAGCCGTTGCACAGCTTTATGGGCAGGGTAGAGCTTCCCGCTTTAAGGTGCTTTCCTATTTCTTCCATGGCTCTTGAATTCAGTTCTTACTACACCCTGATCTGTGCGGCAGTGGTGCTCATCATTGGCAGCTTTCTGGTGCGCAAAGTGCCGCTGCTCAACAACTTCAATATTCCGGAGCCTGTGGCGGGTGGTCTGGTGGCTGCCCTGGTCTGTTTAGGGGTGTATCAGTTCACGGGCTATCGCGTCAGTTTTGATGCGGAGTTGCAAAACGCCTTCATGCTGGTGTTCTTCTCTTCCATCGGACTCAGCGCCAATTTCTCCAAGCTCAAGGCGGGCGGGCGGGCCTTGCTGGTGTTTCTGCTGGTGATTGTGGTGTTCATCGGTGTGCAGAACACGGTAGGCATCACCATGGCCAAGCTGCTGGGGCTGGACCCACTGATCGGTCTGGTGGCTGGCTCCATCACCTTGCTGGGTGGGCATGGTACGGCGGGTGCGTGGGGCGCGGTGCTGGAGCATGAGCATGGCGTCAAAGGTGCGATCACCCTGGGTCTTGCCTGCGCCACTTTTGGTCTGGTGATTGGTGGCCTGGTCGGCGGCCCACTGGCCAAGTGGCTGATCCGTCGCAATGGCCTGCGTGGTCCGGTGGCAGATGGCAATAGCGACAGTGAGGAATCGGCCATGCCCAATTTCTCGTCGCCCCACAAGAACCGCCTGATTACGGCAGAAGCTGCGGTGGAAACCCTGGCCCTGTTCGCGGGCTGCCTGGCTTTTGCGCAGTTCATGACCGAGCTGACGGCAGGCTCCAGCTTCAAGCTGCCCACCTTTGTCTGGGCGCTGGGCGGCGGGGTGCTGATTCGCAATGCGCTGGACTATGTGTTTCGCTTTGAGGTGTTCGACCGTGCCATTGACGTGTTTGGCAATGCCTCGCTGTCGATCTATCTGGCCATTGCGCTGCTGTCGCTCAAGCTGTGGGAGCTGGCTGATCTGGCTGGGCCGCTGGTGATCATTCTGGCGGTGCAGACCCTGGTGCTGTTGCTGTACGTGGGTTTTGTGACCTT
>ERZ1034913.1949-NODE-1949-length-11250-cov-5.939437_pt1 | contig 11250 bp, 17 predicted proteins | sample MGYA00520697_ERZ1034913 | MGnify/ENA primary metagenome ERZ1034913 (study PRJEB33766, sample SAMN09781786) | gut metagenome | biome: gut microbiome | host: Homo sapiens | place: Madagascar | study: EMG produced TPA metagenomics assembly of the PRJNA485056 data... | reverse complement strand
CCAGCCACAGCCGGTCTCGCTCCGTCAGGCGTTTCAGATCCGCGCCTTTGATCTCCACCGTCTGCATTTTTTTCGGCGCCGTAGTGCGGTACAGCAGCATATACCCCGCCGTTATCCGCACAAAGCGCTCCTTTTCCGCCAGCGCCACCGTTTCGCCTGTCACCCGCGCCGCGTACAGTCTGTACTTCCTTGCCGCCATTTCAGCATATCCTCCCGCCGCGCCGCGCCGTCACCGTGCGGCCTCCCGCGCCGGCTGCCGCCGCCCTGTGCGGTGCCGCGGCGCGGTTTTTGTATTTTGCCAGTTCCGCATCCCAGTCGTTGGCGTGCCGCACCGACTGTGCGAGCTCCTCCCGCTCCAGAATCTGCGCCACCCGCAGCGCATATTTCAGTGCCGACCATATATCGCGCTGTATGTGCTTGCTTATCCGCTCTTCCTTTTGGGTCGTGCCGCTGGCCTCCTTTTTCAGGTTCTGTATCTGCCCCACCAGTTCACGGGTCTTTATGTAGGGGTCTGCCAGCATGGCATCCATGCTGTCGTCCTTGATCCGGTGGTACTTCTTGTAGTTCTCCACGCCCTCGTTCACATTAGAGCACAGCAGCTCCACATTCCGGTTCTCAAATTGCAGTTCTGCGTACCGCACCATCTCCGCGTCCGGGTCCGTCACGCCCGCGCCGCCCGCCTTGATGGGGTACAGGCACGGAATGGCGTTGTCCTGTTCCAGTTCCGTAAAGGAGGCGTGGTTTCTCACGCACAGGGGGGCAAGCCCATCGCCCAGGTCCATCATCAGGTTCTCCACCACACTGGTGCCGTACTGCCATGCGTCTATTGCCAGGTATGTCGCGGCCCCTCCGTCGCAGCAGAAGCGGCTCCACACGTCCTTGATCCGCTGCGCCTGCATCATGCTCTTTACCGGTGGGTTCCAAACGTCTACATACACCACCTGCTTCAGGTAACGGTCCCGTTTCAGCCAGTCCGTTTGACGTGTGCATTTCAGTACCACGCAGGCGCATTTTGCGTTCTTCTTGTCGTCGGCGTAGGATACGTCGTACCCCACGATATAGATCACGTCCTCCAGCTTCAGCTTGTTGCCTATGTCGTAGGCGCAGTGCCGGTTCTCCGCGATCATCAGTTTGCGGCACTCTGTCAGCACCTCGTCCCGCACGATGGGGTTGCTGTCCGCCCCGGTGTAGCGCGATTCCATTTCGCGCATCCACCGCTCCGGCGTCAGCTTTGTCCGCAGCTTCTGCGCCCAGGAATAGGGCCGCATCTGCTGCAGTACCACGCACTCCCACGATATGTCATAGGCATAGGCGCTCTCGCCCGCCAGCATGGCCTTCATATTCTCGCACCGCGTATCGTAAGCATGGTTCTGCTTCCGCCCCGCACTGGTAATGGCGTGATCCTTGTAGGGGATATAGTTGGGGTCCGGCTTACCGTTTACATTATGCGTCAGTCGCACAGCCGGCAGCACCACCGTCGTGTATTCCGCGAAGTCGAACGCCGGATTTTCTTCCTGTGCGTACTCCTCTGCCGTCACGTCGTGAATGTTGTCACCGCGCATGGCGGATATGTAAAAGGCGCTCCCGCAGTCGGTCTCTATCTTGAAGTCATCCTTACTCTCCGCCGTCACCCGCCACTGCTTCGCCAGTGCCGGGTAGTCGTGCTCCGTCTGCCGGTATGTCTTGCTGCCTATGGTTGCCATTTGCTTGTAGCTTGGACCATAATATGCGCTCTGCACACCGGGCCACACCAGCCCGTTTAGCTCCGCGTATTTGAACTTTGTGCTGGTTTTTGTTACGCCTCGCGTTCCGGTGAAAGAAACAGAAGCCTTGCGGGCGTATACTCGCACCATCACCCGCTGCAGCAGTTCCTCGTTTGCAAAGTCCGCCGTCGGGCTCCTGAATACGTCCAGTGCCTTATCCGGGTAGAATCGGCACACCCATACCAAAAATGCCCAAAAGGCATCCTCATAGTTTTCGTAGCTGCGCTCTTGCGTAGGCTTTTTTGTCACCCAGCCAAGTCCAGCCACATACGCTTTACCCGTTCGCCTCGCCATCGGTGTTCACATCTCCTGCGTCCGCTTTCGGATTACCCGGCTTTTTCTTCTTTTTCACCGGGCGCATCCGCACCAGCCCCAACTTTTCGTAGGCTTCCTTCTCCGCCTCGTTGGGTTCCTCTGCAAACTCACCCAAATTGTCCTCCAACCGCATTTCGTCCGGCAGTTCTGCCAGCTCCGGCAGTCCGTCGTTCTGCCGCATCCGGTTTTCGTTTATCAGTATCATCTGGTCGGCAGCATCCCGCGTGTAGGGGTATTTGCACGGCCGGCCGAAAAATATGCGGAACGCCTCGTCCGGTTCGCAGGGCTTCCCGTTTTTCAGCAGTCCTGCCCGCTCCAGCGCCACCACCATGTTGTCCAGCCGCAGGTCCTCCACCGGTTTCGTGTCCTTCTTCCGCAGGTTTTCCGAGGCCAAGTTCTCCTGTATCATGCTGGAGAGTTTCTTCGCCATGTCGATCTGCCCCCGCTCGGCGCAGTCGTTCATCTGCTTTGTCCACTTCGCCACATTCCGTAGGATCAACTGCTGCTTGGCGCTCACGGCCTGTTCCCCGCCGAAGTCGGCGCACAGGGCGTTGTAGATGCGGTCAAACTCGTTGTAGTCGTCGCTGGTGTAGGGCGCTTTCCCGCTGCCCTCGCCCCAGTCGGCGGCTTGGCGTTTTGTCCCCGTCCTTCCGTCCCGTGCGCTTTTCTCCGCACTGACGGCGCGGGTGAAATTGCCATGCTCCAGCCCGTCACCAAAAATCTTGGTGATGTCTGTCAGCCCGTCCAAAAAGCCGTACTCGCCGCCGCCCAGCGTCCTGTCCAACTTTTTCTTTTTCAGGTTGTTGCAGTACGCCGTCCATTTGCTTTTCGTGCCGTTCCCCGGCAGGGCTTTCATGTCAAAGGGCTTATCAAAGCGGATGCAGGCGTAAAAATAAGCCAAGCTCTCCCCCACCGTCGTTTCCAGCAGCTCGTAATACGCCTGCTGATGCTCCGCGTCCATAGGTAAAAGCTCGGCCATTCCAGTCCCCTTTCCGCACAAAGAAAAAATGGTACAAGAAAGAAACATATATTTCTTCTCATACCATTTTCCTTGATATTCACTTGTCCGATTCCCTTTTACGCAACTTTTGAAACTTTTTTTATCCGGTGAAAAGGGACATTTGCGCCGTGTGGGCGGCAAAGCGCTCCTCCTGCTTTTCGTAGTATTCCCGGTCGATCTCGCAGCCTACGAAGTCAAAACCGAGGTTGTACGCCGCAATACGGCTTGAACCGCTGCCAAGGTGCGTGTCCAAAATTCGCCAACCTTCCTTCGCATACTTCTGCAGCAGCCATTCATACAGCGCCACCGGCTTCTGCGTTGGATGGATGCGTACCTCGTTTAATGCCTTGTTCCCTTGCTGAGTTGTGCCGTCCGTGATGCTTTTCCCCTGAAACATTCCGTTCCACATATAGCGAAAGATACGAACGCTGTCGTGGCAGTTTGTTGCCGCGATCTCGCAGTCCGAAAAAGAACTGTTGTCGTTGCACTTGTCCCAAACGATGCGCCCCGGCGGAAAGACGACATCAAAGTAATTGCAGCCCCACACGATGTACTTTTTCGCCACGCGCACAAGCTGCGAAAAGTAGTCTGTTCCCGGAATGTCCCATTTGGGAGAAATTGGGTAGTCCCTATGTACGCCAATCGCGCTTACCTTGTTGCCGTAATATCCTCTCCTTTCCGGTCCAGAAAAGTACGGCGGGTCTACAATGGCGAGGTCTAATGCCTTGTCCGCCAGCGTCCGCATATACTCCATGCAGTCCATGTTATAGACAATGCTCTCGCTCATGTGTCCTCGTCCCTCCCCAAAAGGTAGTCGGTTGTCACGCCGAAGAAGTCCGCCAGCGCCGCCAACGCCGTGGCCTTCGGTTCCATCTCGCCTCGCTCGTAGCGGCTTATCATGCTCTTGTTCATGCCGCACAGCTCCGCCAGCACGCAGCGCTTCATGTGCTCTCGCTCCCGGAGCTGCCGCAGCCGCTTGGCAAACATCTCATTTCCCGCCATCACTTGCCCCCAAGCCCCGGATTCTTTTTCATCGCCTCCAGCAGCATCCGCGCCTCCGTGTCGTTGATGGGGCAGCCCTTGTCGCGCCGCGCCACAATGCTGGCAAGGCGATCCTCCCGCGCCCGCTTTCTGCTCTTGTAAAACGCGCACTTTCCGCACTCCGCACACACCAGCGTGTTCAGCGCCGCGCACTCGTTTTTCTCCGGCACATACAGGTCGCACGACACCTTGGGCTTGTACGGCGTTGCGCCGACCGTGATTCTTCCGCTCATGCTTACCGTTTCTCCTCTCTCCGCATCATCCGCGCCGTCCACCCCGTCAGCACCGCCGTCGCCAGTATCACGCCGCAGCAGACGCATCCGACCGCTGTTTCATACACTCTCCCCCACGCCAGCAGCCCCGCTGCCAGAGCCGCCAGCAACACCGTTGCTGCCGTAAACGCCGCCGTCATTTTTCTCACGCGCCACTCGCTCCTTTCGGTGGGCTTCCCCACAAGTTTCCGATCCCATTTGCCATGTCGAGGTAATAACACTTTCTTTTCAGCAGTTCCAGTTGTAGGTACATTGCGGGCAGGTGTTCGATCCCCTCCAGCATCCCAATGGCGTCATCGAGATCGTGCGCCATGTCGCCTAAAAAATCGAACGCCCGCTCCTGTCCCCTGAAAATACGCAAATCCGTAGCAAAATCCCGGTACTTCCACTCCGTATGGTATTTGTCAGCCATCTTTCATCGCCCCCAATGCTTTCTCTGCTTCCTCGCGGGTGAGAAATACGGTCTTGCCGATTTCATTAACCGATACGTCGAAAATGGATTTATCAACAAACCCGGCTACGATATCCCATTCAATGAATGTACAAAACAATTCCACGCGAATTGCCTTTACTCGGTATTCGCTTATGGTTTTTCGACTTGTAACCTCATACACCGTATCGCCGGGCTTGCACGGCAGCACCACCAACCGACCGTCCTTGTCGACCTTGGCCAACTCCCGCAGGCGGTCAATGCAGCCACACTCTCCAACGATCGTGCAAAGGTCGCTCCAGTCTTTAACCAGCGCAGACACTTCCTCCGGCGTCAGTCCCGTGTCCTCGTAGGCGGCAAGGCGGCTCCACGCCGCTTCTTCCCACTTGCAATTCATGGCGCAGTTCCCGCCAACTCTGCGGCATTCGGGGCCGAAAAAATGTGTGCAACAGATACCGTTTTCGTGCGATGTTTGCTTACTATGTCCAGTCAGTCGTTCCATCGATCCATCTCCTCTTTCAGTTCGTCATACAACTCGCTGAACCGCTTGTTCCACTTTCTCAGTCCGAAGAAGCAGTACACGCCCAACACAATCCACAGTCCGCTGGCGATGTCTTGCAACAGATTTTCCATCACTCCACCTCCTGCATCCAGAACTCGCGGCAGCAATCATCACACGTTCCAGTCTCTTCAACACGCTCTCCGTCTTTGCCACAACGCCAAGCGCAAACTGTATTGGGGCAAATACTCAATGCCCCATTTGCATAAATACGCGCATCCGGCCACTGCTCCAGAAACACGCTCTGCCGTGTCTTGCGTGGGTGTGCGACAGACCATTGCTCTACAACCTTAACCGCGATTACCGGGTCATAATCGTAGCCGGGCGTGACCGCGCCGCTCTTGTACATCCTGCTTCGCTCCTGCAAAAACTTCACAGCATCCATTACATATCCCTCCATTTGCACCCGTCACAGGCTCCCTCGTGTGCTTGTTTGTACTTCCCGCAGTATTGGCATAGCTCGTTGATAAGTGCCTTGCGATCTGCCGCCAGCTTCGAGTTTGCGGCCATCAAACTACTATTGGCACCATCCAACTGCGAAATGCTGTCGTAAGCAGTTTTTAACTCGTCACGCAGGTCAATTAGTCTTTTTCTCAACTCTGCAGTGTACGTGGTCAGCATATCCATCGTGTTCCTCCTTCTCCCACCGGATTTTCATTTGTGCCGGGTATAGGTCAACCTCCGGTCTGCGCTTACCCGTCCAACGCAAGCCGCCAGCCTGTCCCACGCATTTCCACCCGCTGGCTTTCAGGCTTGTGCCACTTTCGCTGTCCAGTATGTAGGTCACAAGTCGTTTGTAGCCCATCGCCCGTGCCGCCCGCCAAGCAGCGGCGTACAGCATGGAGCAGGCGTTGTGGGTGCCGTCTGTGCATAGCCGGTTGACCTCCAGCGTCCATCCGTCATCCAGATGTCGGCTCACCGGTCTGCCCACAATGGCAACGCCCACGATTTCCTTTCCGTCCGTGCAGCCGATGGAGAACTTGTGTCCCACCACTGGCTTATGATGCCGGTGGTGCTGCTCCACAAAGGCGTTTGCCTCCTTGAGCGTCATCGGGCAAACCTCAAGGCTCATTTTTGCTCCTCCTTCACCTCTACCGTGCAAATCGTGTCATTTCGGGTCCCGCCATGAGGCACCAGCAAAATGCGCTGCATGGTAAATCCACGTTTTGCCCCCAACCCCATAGAGTTCCAGCCAAAGCAGATGACCTTTCCTCCCGGTCTCAGGATACGAGCCGCCTCGTTCTTTGTCTCGCTCCAAAAGGTCGTTCGCCCGTCCCATTTCAAGCCCCCCTGTATGCCGTCGTAGCACTCTCTCACCTGTCGCTGAGAATACGGCGGGTCATACAGCACACCGTCCACAGAGTTATCTGCAAAGGTTTTCAGGAACGCCAGCGCGTCCATGTGGTAATCCGTGGGCCGCTCCGGATTCAGGTCGTTGGTAATCGTGGCCGGTGATTTCACCCCCGCGAACGGGTCAACCCAAACGCCCTCGTCCAGCTCCTCCCACAGCAACTGGGCAATGGGCTTGATGGCAAACGTCCACTTGTTGGGCATCGCCCAAATCCTCTCCATACGCATCACTCCACCTCCTTCACCGCCACAGCCTTTGTCAGATGTGCCATGCCCTGATTCATGTCCTCTATCTGCTTATCCCGCCGTGCAATGGCGTCCTTCAGGCTGTCGTTGGCTTTCATCAGCGCCTCGATGTGCCGCTGCTGGTTCTCGATCAGGTCAGCGGCGGCAACATTTTTCTTTGTGCAGCAGTCGCCCAGTTCGTCGCTCGTGCTGAAAAACGGGCAATCCTTACTGCACTCAAATTCGCCATTGAAACTGGCACAGCACCGCAGCGCGGTCACGATCTCATCTCTTGTCATGTCAATCAGCCATTCGGCCGCTTTGCGTCCGCACAAATAGGAATGAAAGTATGCAGACAAACGGCCGCCTTTCTTGTAGAATTATATTGAGGAGAATGCACACTACAACGCACGGTAGGAGGAGTCGTAGATTGTATCCAAAACTCAAAACAGTATGTCAATCAGTGCTGGAACCGCCTTTTCAAGCACAAATAAGTGGCGTCTTGAACCCGTACACTAAGGATTGTTTTAACACCTGTTAATTGCTTGGCGGTTCAGTCCCTGCATTCTCCTCACTATCATTTCGGAGGAGGTTTTGTTGTGAAAGTCGTATTCCCAACCTGCTGCGGTGTAGATGTTCACAAAACTTTCGTGGTTGCTACCATCATCACCACGCCCGCAGACAGCTTGCAGCCCCACTATCAGAAAAAGCGATTCAGTACATTCAACTCAGATTTGAACCATTTCGCGGACTGGCTTCTGGAACACAACTGTTTGGATGTCTGCATGGAATCCACTGGAAAGTACTGGGTTCCGGTATTCAACATCCTCGAAAAGCGCGGTATTCGTATCGTGATTGCCAACCCTAAATGGGTAAAGGCTGTAAAGGGAAACAAGGATGATACGAAAGATTCCAAGTGGATCGGGGATCTGTTTCGCATTGGCCTCGTGAAAAGCAGCTTCATCCCAGAACTGAATATCCGTATTCTGCGTGAGTTTTTACGCTACCGCTATAAGCTGGTTTCCATGAAGAGCAGCGAGAAAAACCGATTTCAGAATGCGTTTACTGTCTGCAATGTGGCTCTGGATTCTGTTGTGTCCGATATGTTTGGTAAATCCGCAACTGCAATTACGGACTACCTCACATCCGACGAATCCTTTGACCTGGATCATTGTGTTTCCCTGTTACAGCGCTCCCTCAAAAAGAAGGCTGAGAAAGTTCTGGAGTCCATTGAAGGCTACTCCATTTCTGACGAGCAGAAGGCTCGCATCAAAATTATCCGTGAGCATTACGATTTCGTTGAGAAACTGATTGCCAAGGTGGATACCTGTGTCAATGAAATGGTGGAAAAATACGAAGGTGAAATCGATCTTCTTTGCACCATTCCGGGTATTGACCGAAACTCCGCAATCACCATCATTTCTGAAATCGGCGCGGATATGAGCCAGTTTGGTTCCTCCAAACGGCTTTGCTGCTGGGCGGGACTGACTCCCGGCAACAACGAATCCGCCGGAAAGAAAAAGTCTGTGCGCATCTCCAGGGCCGGTGTTTACCTCAAGCCTGCGCTGGTACAGGTTGCTCACGCTGCGGTAAAGGACAAGGCAAACCCTTACTATGCACTGAAATACGAGCGCATCGCCAAGCGCAGGGGCAAGAAACGGGCTATTATCGCCATTGCCAGAATGATTTTGACGGCAATCTATAAGATGCTATGCACCGGCGAAGTGTGGAATCCTGTAGATCTTTACAAAGTCGATATGCCAGAACATTTGAAGGAGCAGCAACTCGCCAAAGCCATTAAGCAGGCTACACGCTTCCTTGAAAAGCAGGGATTATCTGTTGCTTAGCTCTGAGTGAATACGCTTTGACCTTGCAAAACGGTCTGTTTGCAGGGACAATTTTGTGCGCCCTTTTTTCTCTGTGCTGATCCGGTACTCACTTTCACACTATTTCTCCTCGCCAAATGGCAATCATGCTGGGAAACGGCGCCGTTCCCATTGGCTTTCCGTCCAGCTCGAATTTCAGCCTGCCGCGCAGGAATCGGATCTCCGCCTTACCCAGAATGTAGTCGTGGAAGCTGGCACGGTCAGTCCGCGCCGGGATCAGCAGCACCACCGTTGTCCCAGGCTTCTGTCCCTCCCGGCAGCACTTCTCCGTCCACAGTCCGGTTTCCTTGCTCCCGTAGGGCGGATTACAAAATACTGTTTCGCCCCCCCAATTTTGCCGCAAACCATCATCGTTTTGCGTGAAATACCGCGCACATTTGTGGTTTTCGTCACTGGCGGCAGCGTCCAGCGTGAAGTGAAACTCCGCATCCAACTCGTCAAACAGCTTTTGCGGCGTTTCCCAGAAATTCTTATCGCTGGAAAACAAAGCGTCGTTCATCATGTCATTTCTCCTCACACCGCCACGCAGTCCATCAACTGCGCCATTGTCGTTATGGTCACGTTGCACCACTCCGGTAGGTTGGCACGCACCAGCGCGGACGCCACCGGCGGACACACCGCATTGCCGCACCGCGCCACCTGTGCGCTCTTTTTGTACTCGTTTCCCTCGTAATCGTGGTCAATGATGTAATCCGGCGGGAACCCCATCGCGTTATACAGCTCGCGGGGCGACAGCATCCGCAGCCCAATATCCGCGATGTAGTACAGTGTCCCGCTGATCTCCAGCAGCAGTACCTCATCGTCCGCCAGCGTGTAGCCGCAAAACTCATTCAGCAGGGCGCGGATCTCAGGCCAATATCCAAGCTCGTCGCCGCCGTGCATCTTCGCCAGATGCACCTTGCACACGGCGAACTCTCCGGCGCTTGTGGTCACGGTCTGCATCGGCTCATCTGCCCCATGCCCCAGATTGTCACCCTTAAACTTCACCACATGGGCCGACACCACCGCTTCACGGTCGTGGCTTGTAACTGTGTGCATAGGCTCTCGCACGTCCAGCGGTCTGCCGCCGGTGTAATACTCCACCAGATTGGCGCAGGTCAACCCGTATCGGTTGGAGGCGTCCACCGTGTTGATGGGCGTACGCAGCCCGGATGCCCGGACACTCTCCGTCTGCTCTGTGTGATACTGGATCAGGGCCGGTGCCACAATACCGCCGGTATGCTTTGCCGTAATGGTCTTGTGGGCGGCTCCAACAGGCGCGATATGCCCGCCGCCGGAGTGGTTGCACTCCGCAAGGAACGGCGTCACCAGCATCTGGCCGCCGCCTCCGCCGGTTCTCACCGTGTTCATCGGTTCGCCGACAGTCGCCCCCACGCTGTTGCTGGTGTTGGTCGCCGTCACGGGAGCCAGAAGCGGCCTGCACAGATTTTCCTTTCCAGTGCCAACCACCGTAGGAACCGGCGCGTCAATATCATGTACGCGGGGCGCCTGTCCCTTGCGCTCTCCGTAGCCAGTAGGTACAATAAACGGCTTTCCGCTGCGGATGGTGAACTTGTCCACGCCCCGGATGATCCGCCGCATGGTGTTCTTTGCCAACGGACGCACAGCTTTCAAGCCGTATCTTTCCATGATCTCCGCCTTGGACGCAAATACCGACGGGCAGGGCAGCGACCAGTCGATGATCTCCGCCGCACAGCGCCACTTTGGCAGTCCATCCTCCCCGGTTTTGCTGTGAGTAGGCTTCGGCCAGACAATGGGCTTTCCGTCACAGCGGGCGATCATGTAAAACCGCTTGCGGGAGGTAGGCGCTCCGAAGTCTGCCGCCACCAGCTCCCGGAACTCCACGGTGTAGCCCAGCGCCTCCAGTTGGCTGATAAACCGCTGGAAGGTCGTACCGGCCAATTTCTTCACCGGCTTTCCCTTCCGCACCGGCCCCCACGTCTGGAACTCCTCCACGTTTTCGAGGATGATGACGCGGGGACGCACCTCTGCCGCCCACCGAAGCGTGATCCACGCAAGGCCGCGAATTTTCCTGTCTACAAGTGCCGCGCCCTTTGCTTTGGAAAAGTGCTTGCAGTCCGGCGAGAACCACGCCAGCCCAACGGGGCGCCCACGGCACACGGTCTTGGGGTCTACGTCCCACACAGACGCTTGCAAATGCTCCGTGTAGGGGTGGTTTGTCTTGTGCATCAGGATCGCCGCTGGGTCGTGGTTAATGGCAATCGCCACCGCCATGCCCGTTGCAATCTCGATACCTGTCGACGCCCCGCCGCCACCGGCAAAATTGTCCACGATGATCTCACCGGTCATCGTCTCTTGTGCAAAAACCATATCTCAATCTCCAAACACCACGCCGCACTCGTCCTTCAGCACGTCCTTGATGTGCTTCCGCTTGATGCGGCCTTCGTT
>ERZ1034913.1947-NODE-1947-length-11270-cov-17.623094_pt1 | contig 11270 bp, 10 predicted proteins | sample MGYA00520697_ERZ1034913 | MGnify/ENA primary metagenome ERZ1034913 (study PRJEB33766, sample SAMN09781786) | gut metagenome | biome: gut microbiome | host: Homo sapiens | place: Madagascar | study: EMG produced TPA metagenomics assembly of the PRJNA485056 data... | reverse complement strand
GGGCTCCGCCGTCAAGATCGACTTCAACGACCCCAGCGAGGGCATCCCCGCCTTCCTGACCGTCCTGGCCATGCCCACTGCGTACAGCATCTCTGAGGGCATTGCCATTGGTGTGATCTCCTGGACCCTCATCAACGTCATCACCGGCAAGGCCAAGGAGAAGAAGATCAGCCCGCTCATGTACGTGCTGACCGTGCTGTTCATCCTGAAGTACGTCTTCCTCTAAGCCGCTGATTTTATTGCACACAAAAAGCTCCCGTCCGATGGACGGGAGCTTTTTGCGTTGTTTATGATTTTAAATAGCCTCCGCGTTCGCTCTGGCTATCTTCAGCGGAAGCATTCTTTTTTATTCGCGTTTGTCGCGGCCCCGACGTTTGTCAGGGCAAAGCCCTTCCATCTGCTAACGCAGTAAAAGCCCCACTGGGGCTTTTATTGCTGTGCAACCGCAGGACCGCTCCAAACGACTTTTCACGATAGGAATTATTTGTGTCTCGGGTGGATATGGATCTCCGGGATGGCTACGTTATCGTAATGGATGGGCTTGTCCGCCGCAGGCGTCCCGTCCGCATCCGCGTGATGCGCCACCTTGCCGGTGTGCACCTCCGGCACAGCCACAGTTTCCTCCTCGTGGTCATGGGGCTGTTTTTTCCACAGCTTCTGCTGCAGCCACATTTTCAGATGGTGATGAAGCGACATTGCACGTCTCCTTTCCCGGTGCGGGGCTCCCCGCCCGAATTCCGCAAAAAACGTTCTCAGATAAAGTTGATAAACACCGTGATGACCAGGCTGTTCAGGAAGTCCGCGAACAGGCTGCCCACCAGTGGGATCAGCAGATAGGCTTTGACCGAGGGTGAATACCGGTCGCAGATGGCCTGCATGTTGGCCATGGCGTTGGGCGTTGCACCCATACCGAAGCCGCAGGTACCGGACACGATGACCGCCGCGTCATAGTCGCGGCCCATCACGTTGAACACCACCAGCGTCACATACAGGATCATGAACAGGGTCTGGCCCGCCAGCAGCACGATCAGCGGCAGGGCCAGCTCTGCCAGCTGCCACAGCTTCAGGGTGATCATGGCCATGCCCAGGAACAGCGACAGACAGATGCCGCCGATGTCGTTGATCTCGCCCATATACACGGTGTAGCCGCCGCCGTATTCGCCCACATTGCGGATAAACGCCGCCGCGATCATGGCACCGATGTAGATGGGGAAGGTCATGCCCGTCAGGCTCAGCACCTTGGAAAGCACCGTGCCGATGCCCATGGCGATGATGAGCTGGAAGCTTGCCGCCGGGTACATGGTGGTGTGGCGCTCGTGCTTGATCTCCTCCTCCACCAGCAGGCTGTCGTCTTCGGGCACCACGGTGGCCAGCAGGTTGTGCCGCTCAATGAGCATCTTGCCCAGCGGGCCGCCCATCATGCTGCCCGCGATCAGGCCGTAGGTGGCCGCTGCGGTGCACAGGGTGGTTGCGCCCTGAATGCCGAAGTCTTCCAGCACCGGGCCGAAGGCACCGGCCGTGCCGTGGCCGCCCACCATGGGGATGGAGCCGGTGCACAGGCCCACAAGGGCATCCACGCCCAGCAGCTTCGCCAGTCCCACCGCGATAAAGTTCTGGCTGACGATCAGCACGATGACCACGCCCAGAAACACGATCATAGCCCTGCCGCCGCTTTTCAGCACCTTGAGGTTTGCCTGGAAGCCCACCGAGGTGAAGAACATCACCATGCAGACTTCCTTCAGCGTGTCGTCAAATGCAAACTCGGCCACGCCGGTCACATAGCACACGCAGGTGAAAATGGCGAACAGCACGCCGCCAATGACGGGTGCCGGGATGCAGAACCGCTCCAGCAGCCGCACCCGCTCCCGCAGGAACTTGCCCAGCATCAGCACCAGCACGGCAATGGCCAGCGTCTGATACATATCCAATTCGATCTTCATTCTTCGCTTTCCCTCTGTTCCCGGCCGCTCAATCGACCGTAATTCCCGCCGCCTTATAGTAAGCGGCCGCACCCGCGTGGAACGGGATGCCAACGCCCTCTACAGCGTCCTGCTCCGCGTCCAGCGGAATGCCAAGCTGTTCTTCCATACCTTCCCGGCCGGAGAACAGCAGCTCGGTCAATTTCTGCACCTGCTTTGCGGGCAGCTCGTCGCTGGCCAGCAGAACGGCTTTCACGCCCACGGTCTGCACATCCGTGTCCTGGCCGGGATACGTACCTGCCGGCAGCGTGACCGCACTGTAGGCGCTGTAAGCGCTCGTCAGACGCTGGGCTGCCGCACCGTCCACATTCAGCAGACGGATGCCGCACTCCCCGGCAAGCTCGGTCAGCACCGGGCTGGGTGCGCCTGCCGTGATAAAGATGGCATCCACCTTGCCCGCTTTCAGCTGGGCGGCAGCGTCCTCATAGTTCAGGTTCACGGTGTCCACCAGCTTGTCGTTCAGGCCGTAGGCCGCCAGAATTTGCAGTGCGTTCTGCTCCGAGCCGGATTCCTCCGCACCGATGCTCACGGTCTTGCCCTGCAGGTCTTCCACGGACTGGATGTCCGCGTCTGCCCGCACCACGATCTGGCAGGCCTCGGTGTACAGCGCCGCCACCGCGCCAAAGCCGCGAGTCTCCTCCTCATCGGCAAAAATGCCGGTCTGGTCGTAGGCGTCCTGCGCAAGGTCCCCCTGCGCAATGGCCAGCTGCAGGTATTCGCCGGTCAGCAGGCGCAGGTTCGCCGCTGAACCGGCCGTGGTCTTGAGCTCCACGGTACCGTTATCCGTCTCGTTTTCCAGTGCGGCATACAATTCGCCAAAGGCGTGGTACACACCGCCCTCACCGGCCACGCCGAAACGCAGCCGTTTCGCCGTCTGTGCCGACGCACATCCGTTCAGCAGCAGCACTGCCAGCAATGTCCCGGCCAGCGCCGCTGCAAACCATTTCTTTTTCATTCGTTTTCCACTCCTCTCCCTGCCGCCGCAATGCGGCAGAGCTGTCAGGATAAATTATACGCATATTGCAGATGAAATGCAATCACTTCCCGCAAATCGGCAGCAAAGAAAAAGAAGGAGCGGCAAAACGGCCAAGGCCATTTTACCGCTCCACCCGAAAAGCGCTTCACCCTCCAAACAGCCCAAAGAAGCTGGTGTGGGTCACGCCCAGCACAAGGAACAGTGCGATCAGCGCAAACAGCACCCCGATGATGATATCCATCTGGTGCACTGTCAGCGGGAATTTATCGTACATTTTCTCCTTCGCGTTCACAAAGTTCTTGTCGCCGTTGTCCAGCAGGCTCTTTTTGCCCGCTTCAAGATCGGCCTTCCGGCCTGCCAGTTCAGCCTGCTCCTGCGCAAGCTTTGCCTCCCGTGCGGCGAGGGCGGCCTCGCGCCGGGCCAGTTCTTCCTCGCGCTGCTCCGGGGTCTGTGTCTGCTGTGCCATCCTGCACCTCCTGATGGTGTTTTCTTTTATGATACCACACGATCATGAACAAATAAACCAAAAAGCGGGCTGCCCGCCCGAAAGCAGACAGCCCGCCGGAAAGAGGTCTTACTTCTTTGCCAGGTACTTGCGGATATCGATGGCCACAGCCACGATGATGACAAGGCCCTGCACGATGTAGGTGTAAGAGGAGTTGACGTTCATGAACTGCAGAGCGACCTTCATCAGCTCAAAGACCAGAACGCCGACCAGAACGCCGGGCACGGTGCCGACGCCGCCGGTGGTGGAAACACCGCCGATGGTGCAGGCTGCGATGGCGTCCAGCTCATAGCCCATTGCGGTGTTGACGGATGCGCCGCCGGACTTTGCAGCCAGCAGGCAGCCTGCCAGACCGAACATGCAGGAAGCCAGGATGTAGATGCGGATCTTGGTAGCGTGCACGTTGACACCGGCCACCTCAGCAGCAGCCTCGTTGCCGCCGATGGCGTACATGTACTTGCCGTGACGGGTCTTGTTGTACAGGAACCAGAAGCAGGCGGCCACGACCAGAGCGATCCAGATCAGCACGGGGATGCCGATGATGGTGTTGGAGGCCAGAGAGGTGAAGTTCTTGTTCAGGGAGCCAATGGGGGTACCGCCGGTGTACACCAGGCAGATACCGTAGACCACCTGCTGCATGCCCAGCGTTGCGATAAAGGGCTGCACCTTCAGGTAGCTGACCACCAGACCGTTGCACAGGCCGACGATGGCGCAGATGGCAATGACCAGAATGAACACCACGGGGGTGGACAGGGTGGGCATATTGGGGTAGAACTTGCCGGAAGCGCCTTCGGTCTGCGCAAAAATGCAGGCAAGGCAGGCGGCAAAACCAGCCAGACGGCCAGCGGACAGGTCGTTACCGGTGGTGATCAGGCAGCCGGAAATGCCCAGCGCGATGATGTAGCGGATGGACACGTTCTTGAACAGGTTGATCATGTTGGTGCCCGAGAAGAAGTTGGGGTGAATGATGCCAACGACCAGAGTGATGGCCAGCATCATCATGATAATGGCGTTGTTGCTGAGCCACTTGCCCACAGCCTTGCCATTCAATTTTTTGGTAGCTTCCACGATAGACAGCCTCCTTAATTACTGATTTGCCGCAGCTGTGTCAGGTGCGGTCTCGAACTGGGTGGCCAGAGCCATGATGTTTTCCTGGGTGGCGTCCTTGCCGTCGATAAAGCCGGTGATGCGGCCGTCGCACATGACCATGACGCGGTTGGACATGCCAATGATCTCGCTCATTTCCGAGGAGATCATGATAATGCTCTTGCCCTGCTTGGCCAGATCGGCAATGATGCAGTAAATTTCATACTTTGCACCGACGTCGATGCCGCGGGTAGGCTCGTCCAGAATGAGCACATCGGGGTTGTTGGCAAGCCAGCGGGCGATCAGCACCTTCTGCTGGTTGCCGCCGGAAAGGCTCTTGATCTGGGTCTTGGGGCTGGGCACCTTGATGGCCATCTTTTCCTTGTTGGTGGCCACCAGGTCAAGAATTTTCTTGTTGTCCAGCATGATGGGGCCCTTGCGCAGAGCATCCAGCGATGCAATGGAGATGTTGTCGGCCACGCTCAGCACACCCATGATGCCGGTGGCGCGGCGGTCCTCGGTCAGCAGAGCCACGCTTTTCTGGATGGCGTCGCGGGGCTGCTTGATGTTGACTTCCTCGCCCTTGATCCACACTTTACCGGAAGTGTGGGCACGCAGGCCGAAGATGCCTTCCATCAGCTCGGTGCGCTGTGCGCCCACCAGACCGGCCACGCCCAAAATTTCGCCCTTGTGGATCTCGAAGCTGCAGTGGCGGAAGGAACGCGGGTGGATGGAAGTGAAGTCCTCCACCTTCATCATCACTTCGTCGGAGGGGTGGTTCTCCAGCGGGGGATACAGGTTGGACAGCTCACGGCCGACCATCTTTGCGATGATCTGCTCTTTGGTCATCTCGGCCACGTCCCACTTGCCGATGTACTTGCCATCGCGCATGATGGTCACTTCGTCGGCGATGACCTTGATCTCGTCCATCTTGTGGCTGATGTACACCAGCGCCACGCCCAGCGCCTTCAGTTCGCGCATGATGCGGAACAGGCTCTCGACTTCGTTGGCGGTCAGGGACGATGTGGGCTCGTCCAGGATCAGCACCTTGCAGTTTGCAGAGACCGCCTTTGCGATCTCCACCATCTGCATCTGTGCAATGCTCAGGGAGCCCAGCTTTGCATGGGGGTCGATCTCCAGCTTCAGCTTCTTGAGCAGTTCCTCAGTCTCTTTGTACATTTTGGGGTGATCCACCACCGTGATGGGGCCGTACTTCTTGGTGGGGTAGCGTCCCAGCCAGATGTTCTCGGCCACCGTGCGCGCCGGGATGGGCTGCAGTTCCTGGTGCACCATGGCGATGCCGCGGTTCAGCGCATCCAGCGGGGTGGGGATGTTCACCTTTTCGCCTTCGTATTCAATTTCGCCCTCGTCCATTTTGTAAATGCCGAACATACATTTCATCAGAGTGGACTTACCGGCGCCGTTTTCACCCATCAGCGCCATGACTTTGCCGGGACGGAGCTCCAGCTGTGCATGATCCAGGGCTTTGACACCGGGGAAGGTCTTGACCACGCCTTTCATTACCAGACGGTATTCTGACATTCCGCAAAAGCCTCCTTTTTTGGTTGTTTACAGGTAGGCAGTTTTTTTTCTAAAATAAGGCGCGTGCGTGGAGATGTTTTCTCGCACGCACGCGCTTTATAGCTTTGTTCAAGCTGTCAAGGTCCACTGCGCACCTTGCATTGTTTCAGGGAACTTTGGTCTTACTTCACATAGCTGGAAGCGTTGTCCTTGGTCACCTTCACATAGTCGACCCAGTAGTACTGCTCGACCTTGGAGCCCTCGACGTACAGCTTGGTTGCCTCCGCAGCTGCGGTAGCCTGGCCCACGTCGTCGTTCAGAACGGTACCGGTCATGTTGCCGTCCAGGACGTCCTGCACAGCCTCGGCCAGTGCGTCAACGCCGACCAGGTAGATGTCCTTGCCGACGGTGCGGCCAGCCTGCTGGATGGACTGCAGAGCGCCCAGTGCCATTGCGTCGTTGTTGCAGAAGACGACTTCGATCTGATCGCCATACTGAGACAGAGCGTTTGCAACGTCCTGCTGAGCGGTGGTCTGGTCCCAGTTGTCCAGGTACTCGTACAGGCAGTTCACCTTCTTGCCGGCATCTTCCAGAGCCTTGATGGAGTACTCGGTGCGGTACTGTGCATCAATGTTCTCGGGGTCGCCCTTGCACATGATGTAGGTGATCACGCCGTCGCCGTTGATATCGCCCTGGGTCTCGGTCTCCAGGATCAGCTCGCCCTGGTAAGTACCGGACTGACGTGCGTCAGCGCCGACGTAGCAGCACTTGTCTGCGTAGGAGTCCAGAACGCTCTTGTCGGGCTCACGGTTGATGAAGACGATGGGAGTCTCAGAGGGCTTGATGGTATCAACGATGGTCTGAGCGGAAGTGGTCTGGACGGGGTTGATGACCAGGACGTCCACGCCCTGCTGCAGGAAGGTGTTGATCTGCTCGGTCTGGGTGTTCTGGTCGTTCTTGCCGTCCATGATGGTGACGGAGTAGCCCATATCCTTCAGGTAGCCTTCCAGATCGGAGCGGTACAGGGTCATGAAGTTATCAGCGAACTGATAGATGCACACGCCAATGTTGGCGGAGCCGTTGGTGGCAGCAGCAGAAGCAGCGGTGGAAGAAGCCACGCTGGATGCAGCAGTGCTGGAGGAAGAGCCGCCGCAGGCGGTCATGGCAGCAGCAGCGCCGACAACAGCAGAAGCCTTCAGGAAGTCACGACGAGAAATCATTTTCATAATAGTGTTCTCCTTCAATTCGTATACAGCATTTTCTACAGGCGTAATTGTCGCACACACCTGTAATTCCTGTGTGTATTATACCTTCGCACAGGGCAAAATGACAAGAGAACAAGTTCACAAGATTGAAGGAAATATTTTGTGAGGTTTCAACAAAAGGAAGCCTACTCTGACAAAAGCTTTTCTTGAAGCATCACAATTTTTCATGCTTTTGCAACCAACAGACAAATGTGCCGGAAACGTGTCAGAATTCTTGCAAAAGGATTACAAATTGTTGCATTTCCGGTTTCGGCGCTTTGAGGTCTGCCTTGTGTTTTTTGAAAAGTTTTTTCAGGAATACATAAAAAGAAAACTCCCCGTGCCGCGTTTGCGGGCGCAGGGAGTTCGTTCTTTGCGTTTTTACAGTTTCAGCAGTGCCTTTGCAATGTTGAAATACACCAGCAGCGTGGTGGTATCCACGATGGTGGTGATCAGGGGCGAAGCCATCACGGCGGGGTCCACATGCAGCTTTTCGGCCACCACCGGCAGGATGCCGCCGATGAGCTGCGAGAGCAGGATGGTGCAGATCAGCGTCAGGCACACCACCAGCGCCACCGGGGCCGCCACGCGGTCCAGCAGCAGCATCTTGGCAAAGTTGCACACGGCCAGCGTGCCGCCGCACAGCAGTGCCACGCGGCTCTCACGCCACAGGATGCGGGGCAGGTCGCGGGGGCGAATATCGCCCACGGCCATGCCGCGGATGATGGTGGAGGTGCTCTGGCTGCCCGCGTTGCCGCCTGCGTCGGTCAGCATGGGGATGTAGGCGGTCAGCACGGTCACAGCGGCCAGTGCATCTTCATAGCCCCGGATGACCAGGCTGGAGAAGGTGGCGCTGATCATCAGAAACAGCAGCCAGGGCGCGCGGCTCTTGTACAGGTCCCACATGCTCTGCTTGAAGTAGGGCTTATCGGACGGGCCGATAGCGTTCATCTTGGCGATATCCTCGCTGGCCTCGTCCTGCAGGATGCTGATGGCGTCGTCAATGGTCACGATGCCCACCAGCCGGTTCTCGGCATCCACCACCGGGATGGCCAGGAAGCCGTACTTCTCGAACAGGTTGGAAACATCCTCCTGGTCGGTGGTGGTGCCCACGCTGACCACATTGGTGTCCATCAGGCTTCGGATGGGCTCTGCGGTGTCCTTGGCCAGCACCAGTGCCCGCAGCGACACCACGCCGATCAGCTTGCGGCTGCCGTCGGTGACGTAGCAGTTGTTGATGGTCTCCTTGTCAAAGCCGTTCTTGCGGATGGCATCCATGGCCTGCGCCACGGTCATGTCCGGCCGCAGCTCCATGAACTCGGTGGTCATCACGCCGCCTGCGGAGTCCTCGGGGTACTTGAGCAGTTCGTTGATCATGCGGCGGGTGGCCGGGTCTGCCTGGCCCAGGATGCGCTTGACCACGTTGGCCGGCATTTCCTCCACAAGGTCGGTCGCATCGTCCACGAACAGCTCATCCACCACAGCTTTCAGCTCGGTGTCCGTCAGCCCGTCGATGAGCTTTTGCTGGGTCTCGGGCGTCAGTTCGGTGAACACGTCTGCCGCCAGGTCCTTCGGGCACAGGCGGAACAGCACCGGGAGCTTCTCGGCGGGCAGGTCTTCAAACACGGCGGCCAGGTCCGGCGCGGGCAGGGTCTCCATCACGTCCCGCAGGCTCTGGTACTTTTTGGCGTCATCCAGGTTCGCCAGCATGGTCTTCAGGGTGTTGATCGAAATTTCAGACATAAAAAGCTGCCTCCTTTTTTCCAGGCGGCAGCTTGAATCATCTACGCAGGGGAACACGAACACACGCCGTGCGCGTTCACGCACAGCAGGGCCATTTCCCGGCATTTCCAAAGGCTGCCGTCTGGTTCACTGATCGGGGATATAACGTGCTGCTACTACCGGCAGGTTCCATGACGACCACCTCGTTTCTGTGTTGTGAAAAGCATTTCAGTGTTTTCCGCCCATTACTTTACCACGGCTTTTGCACCGCGTCAACCCCGTGCCGAAAATTTTTCCGGTTCTTTACAAAAAGCAAAAGCGCCCGACGATATTTTTCGTATCATCAGGCACTTTTGTGGTTTTTCAGGGATTATTCGGCGGCCGTATCAAACAGGCCCTTCTGCTTTGCCTTTTCCCAGGTCAGGCAGACACGCAGCTTGCTCACCGGGAAAGCCGGGTGGAACTTCTGCTCATCTTCGTTGGTGTCGTCCTTCAGCAGTTCCTGCTCCACGGCCCAGCGGGCAGCCTTCTGGGCGTCGGTGTCCTCAGCGCTGATATCGCTGTAGAGGGTCTCGTCGGTCAGGTTTTCGGGTTCGGGCTTGCCTGCGCGCTCCCACAGGAGCTTTGCCAGAGCAATGCGGTTCGTGGGCATGGCCACGTCGTCCATCTGGGTGATGCGGTACAGGCCGGTGCCCACTTCGTAAGCACCCACAGCCGCGATGCCGCCAATGACCACACCGGCTACGATATCGCCGCTGCCGTCGTCGGTGACGACCGGCGTGCCCACATACTCATACTGTGCACTGACCACAACATCGCTTGCAGGCATCTGGAAGGTCACAGTACCAGTGGTATCATTCAGCGTCAGACCGCCCTCGGTCACCTGCCAGCCTGCAAACACCCAGCCATCTTCGGGGGCGTCCGCAGTCAGGGTGACGTCATCACCCTCATCGACTTGGTCATAAGAGTAAAGCGTTTCACCATTCCGGGTGGCAGTGGCATGTTCAGCAGTCACAGTGTAGCCGGTCTGCTCGGTGAGGTAGCGGTACTCCTGCCCGCCTTCCTGCTTCCAGCCGATCAGGTACTTTTTGCCGTTGGAGGCATCGTCCAGACTGGTCAGCTTCAGACTCTTCTGGTGCTCGTCACTGTCCTCAGTGGTAATCCGACGGTCAGAAACGGCATTTTCACACTTTACGGTTGCAGTGTCAGTAAATGCATCTTTGATTGTGATGTACTGGTCATTTCTGAGATAGATATCATTTCCGTTTCCATCAAACGATCCTCCACCTAATACAACCTTACCTGCAGAAATCTTAATGCCGATTTTGCTTTTTTCAATCGTTCCTCCGGAAACCTCGGTATACGCTTTTTCCGTACCGTTCAGGATCGCGCTTGCATTAGGAGCGCTGATTGTTCCGCTATAAAAATAGAGATTTCCTCTATTTGGAATCGCCGCATAGTCGCTATCATACTCAAGCGTTGTGTTTTCAATTTTTACAGTCGAGTTTGCATTATTTCCGATGCACGCGCCTTTCGCCGCGTGAATCTTCGCATTCTTCAGCGTCAGTTCTGCACCGTTTTTATTCAGGAAAGGCGGCCAAAAGGATGTTTCGTTTTCATCTCCACCGTCATAAACTCCACCATCGACATAGGTTTTTCCGCCGTAGTTATTTACCGTTTCGGCGGAATATGCCTTGACATCATTCAGCCAAAGCTCTCCATAAAAGTTAAACAGCGTCTCTTTATCATCCGACTTATAAGTACCACCGTTGATCGTTGCTTTTCCTCCATTATGAACATAAATAAAGCCACGAAGGTTTCCCCATGCATCTACCTCATGATTTTCAGCGTTGATTGTCAGCATGCCTTCCGGATTCGAAACTCTAAACACATAGTTTAGATACTTGTTTCCACCTGCTCCGACAGAACCTTTGTAGTCAATATCGGTAGTAATGTTAACCGTTACATCACCTTTTGCGGTAACAAGGATCGGCATATCGTATGCCTTATACATCTGATAGACACCCGGTGTGTCAATCTCGATGACTGTCTGACCGTCCTCTGGATTTTCAATTGGCGTACCCTTTGTCGGGTCAATTCCATCATCTGCAAATGCTGACACGACCCCTATAGGCAAAAATGTCAGCATCATGCACGCCGCAAGCGCTGCACTGAGAAGTCTCGTACTCTTTTTTCTCATTGTTTATCCCTCGCTCTCTTTGTTGTCCGGGTACCTC
>ERZ1034913.1946-NODE-1946-length-11270-cov-37.213999_pt1 | contig 11270 bp, 7 predicted proteins | sample MGYA00520697_ERZ1034913 | MGnify/ENA primary metagenome ERZ1034913 (study PRJEB33766, sample SAMN09781786) | gut metagenome | biome: gut microbiome | host: Homo sapiens | place: Madagascar | study: EMG produced TPA metagenomics assembly of the PRJNA485056 data... | reverse complement strand
CTAATCTCCCCTTTACTTAAAGGGGAGAAAATGTGAAAAAAATTAACCGCACTTTAGTGTGAAAGAAATAGGAAAAATAATATGCAATCATACAACATCGCTGTTCTACCGGGAGACGGTATTGGCCCTGAAGTGATGGCTGAAGCCATTAAAGTATTAAACAAAGTCCAAGAAAAATTCGGTTTTAAACTTAACTTCAATGAATTTTATGTAGGTGGCGCTGCAATTGATCATTGTGGTTGCCCATTACCGGCAGAAACCTTAAAAGGTTGCGATGAGGCTGATGCGATTTTGTTTGGCTCTGTTGGCGGCCCTAAATGGACAAATTTACCACCGGATCAACAACCAGAACGCGGTGCATTGTTGCCATTGCGTAAACATTTCAAATTATTCTGTAATCTTCGCCCTGCTACCCTTTATAAAGGACTCGAAAAATTCTGCCCATTACGTGCAGATATTGCAGCGAAAGGCTTTGATATGGTGGTTGTGCGTGAATTAACGGGCGGGATTTATTTCGGTCAGCCTAAAGGCCGTGAAGGCGAAGGTGCTCAAACTAAAGCATTCGATACCGAAGTTTATTACAAATATGAAATCGAACGCATTGCACGAGCGGCTTTTGATGCGGCAATGAAACGTCGTAAACACGTGACTTCAGTGGATAAAGCGAACGTATTACAAGCTTCAATCTTATGGCGTGAAACCGTGACTGAAGTGGCGAAAGACTACCCTGAAGTCACCTTAGATCACATTTATATTGACAACGCGACCATGCAATTAATCAAAGCGCCAGAGTCTTTCGATGTGCTCCTCTGCTCTAACATTTTCGGCGATATTATTTCTGATGAAGCGGCAATGATCACTGGTTCTATGGGGATGTTGCCATCTGCTAGCTTAAATGAAGAAGGTTTCGGCTTATATGAGCCTGCTGGCGGTTCTGCACCAGATATCGCAGGCAAAGGCATTGCCAACCCAATCGCACAAATTCTTTCTGCGGCGATGATGTTGCGTTATAGCTTCAACTTAAACGAAGCAGCGGATGCCATTGAAAATGCCGTACAAAAAGTCTTAGCAAATGGTCACCGTACGGGAGATTTAGCCGATGACTCTGCCCCTGTTTCAACGGCAGAAATGGGTACATTAATCGCTAACGCAATCTAATAAAAACAATTAAAGTGCGGCTTAAAAACACCCTCAATTTTGACCGCACTTACTACTCTAACAAAAGCCTCTAACGAATTGAGAAAAATTATGGCAAAAACTCTTTACGAAAAATTATTCGATGCCCACGTGGTGTACGAAGCTGAAGGCGAAACGCCGATTTTGTATATTAACCGTCATTTAATCCATGAAGTGACCAGTCCACAAGCCTTTGATGGTTTACGTGTGGCAGGCCGCCAAGTACGTCAAGTCAGTAAAACTTTCGGTACCATGGATCACAGTATTTCTACTCAAGTACGTGATGTGAACAAACTTGAAGGCCAAGCGAAAATTCAAGTATTGGAACTTGAAAAAAACACAAAAGCGACCGGTATTCAATTATTCGACATGACCACAAAAGAACAAGGTATCGTGCATGTGATGGGGCCAGAACAAGGCTTAACTTTACCAGGTATGACTATCGTGTGTGGTGACTCTCATACTGCCACCCACGGTGCATTCGGAGCCTTAGCATTTGGTATTGGTACATCCGAGGTAGAACACGTATTAGCTACCCAAACCTTAAAACAAGCTCGTGCGAAAAATATGAAAATTGAAGTGCGTGGCAAAGTAGCACCAGGCATTACCGCAAAAGACATTATTCTTGCCATTATCGGTAAAACTACCATGGCAGGCGGTACAGGCCATGTGGTGGAATTCTGTGGTGAAGCGATTCGTGACCTTTCTATGGAAGGCCGTATGACCGTTTGTAATATGGCGATTGAAATGGGTGCGAAAGCCGGCTTAATCGCACCAGATGAAACGACTTTCGAATACTTAAAAGGTCGTCCACATGCACCAAAAGGTAAAGATTGGGATGATGCCGTTGCTTATTGGAAAACCTTAAAATCCGATGACGATGCGAAATTTGACACAGTCATCACGTTAGAAGCCAAAGACATTGCACCACAGGTAACTTGGGGTACAAACCCTGGCCAAGTAATCGGTATCGATCAACGCGTACCTAATCCAGCAGAAATGACCGATCCCGTGACTCGTGCTTCAGCAGAAAAAGCGTTGAATTATATCGGTTTAGAACCGAATACTGATTTAAAAGATATTCCGGTGGATCAAGTCTTTATCGGCTCTTGCACCAATGCTCGTATCGAAGATTTACGTGCAGCAGCGGCTGTCATGAAAGGGCGCAAAAAAGCTGACAATGTAAAACGTATTTTAGTGGTACCGGGTTCAGGCTTAGTGAAAGAGCAAGCAGAAAAAGAAGGCTTGGATAAAATCTTTATCGAAGCGGGTGCTGAATGGCGTAACCCAGGCTGCTCAATGTGTTTAGGGATGAACGATGACCGTTTAGGTGAATGGGAACGTTGTGCCTCCACGTCAAACCGTAACTTTGAAGGTCGCCAAGGCCGTAATGGTCGCACTCACTTGGTGAGTCCTGCCATGGCAGCCGCAGCGGGAATGTTCGGTAAATTCGTTGATATTCGTGACGTCACATTAAACTAAGGAGCAGAAAATGGCAGGATTTAAACAACTTTCAGGCTTAGTAGTGCCATTGGATGCGGCAAACGTGGACACGGATGCGATTATTCCAAAACAATTTTTACAAGCCATTACGCGCGTAGGTTTCGGCAAACACTTATTCCATGAATGGCGTTATTTGGATGTAGAAGGCACCAAGCCAAATCCAGATTTCGTATTGAATTATCCACAATATCAAGGCGCAACCATTTTATTAGCGCGTAAAAATCTTGGTTGTGGTTCTTCTCGTGAACATGCACCTTGGGCATTAGCCGATTACGGTTTCAAAGTGATGATCGCACCAAGTTTTGCGGATATTTTCTATAACAACAGTTTAAACAACCACATGTTACCGATTCGTTTAAGCGAAGAAGAAGTGGAAGAAATCTTCCAATGGGTGTGGGCAAATGAAGGCAAACAAATCCATGTGGATTTAGAAGCGATGACGGTCACTGTAGGTGACAAAGTCTATCACTTTGAACTGGATGAATTCCGCCGTCATTGTTTGTTAAACGGCTTGGATAACATCGGTTTGACGTTACAACATGAAGATGCCATCAGTGAATACGAAAAAAATATTCCGGCGTTTTTACGTTAATCTGTTTTTTTACTCGGACAGCAAATATTGCTAACCATTCGGCGGACAATTTGTCCGCCTTTCTTTTTGAAAACATTCCATTTTTTTACCGCACTTTCTCCCCTTTTATTTGACAGTATCCATGCTTATCCCTATTATTCCGACCAATATTGATTGATTTTAAAAAGAGCTGTCTATGTCACATAATCAAACCGAATTACTGAAAAAATCCCTCGCTGAACGCATCCTCATTTTAGACGGTGCGATGGGGACGATGATCCAAAAATATAAACTCACCGAGGCTGATTTTAGAGGCGAGCGTTTTAAAGAAAGTGCGGTTGATTTACGTGGCAATAATGACTTGCTCACCCTGACCCAACCGCTGTTAATTTCTGCCATTCATGAGAAATATTTACAAGCGGGCGCCGATATTATTGAAACCAATACCTTCAGTTCTACCACCATCGCGCAAGCGGATTATGATTTACAGTCTATTGCCTACGAACTGAATTTTGCAGGGGCAAAACTAGCGCGTTTAGCCGCAGATAAATACAGCACACCAGAAAAACCTCGCATTGTCGCGGGTGTATTAGGGCCAACCAACCGTACGGCCTCTATTTCTCCCGATGTAAACGATCCAGGTTTCCGTAACATTACCTTTATGGAACTGGTGGATGCCTATGCGGAAGCGACTAAAGGCTTAATTGAAGGTGGTGCGGATTTAATCATGATCGAAACCATTTTCGACACGTTAAACGCAAAAGCCGCCATTTTCGCCATGGAAACCGTGTTTGAGGAATTAGGTGTGGAATTGCCGATTATGATTTCCGGCACCATTACCGATGCTTCCGGCCGTACCCTTTCAGGGCAAACCACTGAAGCGTTCTACAACTCGCTTCGCCACGCTAAACCACTGACTTTTGGTTTGAACTGTGCGCTAGGCCCGAAAGAACTCCGCCAGTATGTTGAACAACTCTCTAAAATCAGCGAAACCTATGTGTCTGTCCACCCAAATGCAGGCTTGCCAAATGCCTTTGGTGGCTATGATTTAGGGGCTGAAGAGATGGCGGCACACCTTAAAGAATGGGCTGAAAGTGGCTTTGTGAACATTGTTGGGGGTTGTTGTGGTACCACGCCAGAGCATATCAAAGCCTTTGCGGATGCAATGCAAGGTATTGCACCACGTAAATTGCCTGAAATTAAAACCGCGATGCGTTTATCGGGATTAGAGCCACTCAATATTGATGATGAAAGCCTATTCGTGAATGTGGGCGAACGTAATAACGTGACTGGTTCGGCGAAATTCAAACGCTTAATTAAAGAAGACAAATTTGCCGAAGCCATTGAAATTGCCATCGACCAAGTGGAAAACGGTGCACAAGTGATCGACATCAATATGGATGAAGCCTTGCTAGACAGCAAAAAATGCATGACCCGTTTCCTTAATATTATGGCGACGGAACCGGATGCTGCCAAAGTGCCTGTGATGATCGACTCCTCCAAATGGGAAGTGATTGAGGCGGGCTTGCAGTCGGTACAAGGTAAACCGATTGTGAACTCTATTTCGCTTAAAGAAGGAGAAGAAATCTTTATCGACCACGCCAAATTGGTACGTAAATATGGTGCAGCCGTGGTGGTCATGGCGTTTGACGAAGTGGGGCAGGCCGATACCGAAGATCGCAAAGTCGAAATTTGTAGCCGTGCTTATGACATTTTGGTGAACCAAGTCGGCTTCCCGCCGGAAGACATTATTTTCGACCCGAATATTTTTGCCATCGGCACCGGGATTGAAGAACACAACAACTACGGTGTAGATTTCATCAATGCTACCGGTCGCATTAAACGCGCACTACCGCATGCGAAAATCTCAGGCGGGGTGTCGAATGTGTCTTTCTCATTCCGTGGTAACAACGTGATGCGTGAAGCCATTCACGCAGTGTTCCTCTATCATGCTATCAAACAAGGCATGGATATGGGGATCGTGAATGCAGGACAGCTCGCGATTTATGACGATCTCGATCCTGAATTGCGTGAAATCGTGGAAGATGCGGTATTAAATCGCAGCCCTGATGCCACCGAAAAACTGCTCGATATTGCAGAAAAATATCGTAATCAAGGCAACGATGAAAGTGCGGTTGATTCTGTGGCAGAATGGCGCACTTGGCCGGTGGAAGAACGCTTAAAACACGCCCTTGTGAAAGGCATTACTACGCACATCATCGAAGACACCGAAGAGGCACGTCAAAAATTACCAACGCCGTTAGAGGTAATTGAAGGCCCTCTCATGGCAGGCATGGACGTAGTGGGTGATTTATTCGGCGACGGTAAAATGTTCCTGCCGCAAGTGGTGAAATCGGCGCGTGTAATGAAACAATCCGTGGCGTATTTAGAGCCGTTTATCAACGCTACCAAACAAAAAGGCTCCAGCAACGGTAAAGTGGTGATCGCCACCGTGAAAGGTGACGTGCACGACATTGGCAAAAACATCGTGAGCGTCGTGTTGCAATGTAATAACTTTGAAGTCATTGACTTAGGCGTCATGGTGCCGGCGGACAAAATCATTCAAACCGCTATTGATGAAAAAGCGGATCTTATTGGCTTGAGCGGTTTGATTACGCCATCTTTAGACGAAATGGAATACTTCCTCGGCGAAATGACCCGTTTGGGCTTGGACTTGCCTGTTTTAATCGGCGGTGCAACGACCTCCAAAGAACATACCGCCATTAAACTGTATCCAAAATATAAACAACACGGTGTGTTCTATACCTCGAACGCCTCCCGTGCGGTAACAGTATGTGCCACATTGATGAACCCGGAAGCGCGTGCGGCATTGTGGGAACAATTCAAGAAAGATTACGAGAAAATTCAGCAATCATTCTCTAACCGCAAACCACTGCGTAAACAGCTTAGCATTGAAGAAGCCCGCGGCAACCGTTTTGACGGCTTTAACGGCGAATGGGCAGATTATGTGCCGCCAACACCAAACCAAACCGGTATTGTGGAATTTAAAAATGTACCGATTGCCACATTACGTAAATTCATCGACTGGTCGCCGTTCTTCCGTGTATGGGGCTTAATGGGTGGCTACCCGGATGCCTTTGATCATCCGGAAAGTGGCGAAGAAGCCCGTCGCGTATGGAATGATGCGCAAGCAATGTTAGATGCGTTTGAACAAAACCACAAACTTAACCCAAGCGGCGTATTGGGCATTTTCCCTGCAGAACGTGTGGGCGATGATGTGGTGCTTTTTGCTGATGAAGACCGCTCTCAACCCATCGGCACGGCTTACGGTTTACGCCAACAAACGGAACGTGGCAAAAACAGCAAAAGCCAATTTAACTTTGCCTTAAGTGACTTTATCGCCAATCGTGAAAGCGGTAAAAAAGACTGGATGGGGATGTTTGCCGTGTGCGCCGGCATTGAAGAAATGGATTTAGTGGAAGGCTACAAAGCCGCCGGCGATGACTACAACGCTATCTTGCTACAAGCCGTAGGCGACCGCCTCGCCGAAGCTATGGCGGAATATCTGCACTTTGAGCTACGCACCCGCATTTGGGGCTACACGCAAGAGGAATTCGACAACCAAGGGTTAATCAACGAAAACTATGTCGGCATCCGCCCTGCACCGGGTTACCCAAGCTGCCCTGAACATACCGAAAAAGCCTTGATTTGGGATTTATTAGAAGTAGAACAACGCATCGGCATGAAACTCACCGAAAGCTACGCGATGTGGCCTGCCGCTTCCGTCTGCGGTTGGTACTTCACCCACCCTGCAAGTAACTATTTCACTTTAGGTCGTATCGATGAAGACCAAGCTCAAGATTATGCCAAACGTAAAGGTTGGGATGAGAGAGAGATGATGAAATGGTTGGGTGTGGCAATGAAGTAGGAATGTAGAGTGTATATGAATACACCCTTACGAAGGGTATGATTTTATGAAAAATACAAGTCTAATTTTTACTTGCATTTAAAATAATTGTTTTTAAAGGAACCATAATGAACATAATATTTTTTTCCTCTGATATCTCTGAAAAAGAACCTATCGAAATTAATTTTTCTTCATCAGAAGATAAACAAAAGGAATATAAGTCCTTATTATATAAATCGTTAAATCAGATTCTTGATGCTGAAAATATTATTGTTTTAGCCGGATCAGGAACATCCTTAACATTTAATACTGATGTAAACCACATTGCGCCAAGTATGACTGATCTTTGGGATTATTGCGAAAATAAAAATAGTAACGTCTTTAATAAGATTAAAGAATATACAAACTACAATGATTTCGCAAAAAAATGGACTGATGAATCAGATCAAGAACATATCTCAAAAGATATTGAACTTTTGTTATCACGCTGTGATACCTTCTTGTCTTTGCAAAATTTATCTAATCGTCGTTTAAATGAATTAAAAAGCTTTGTTAAGGATGCTACGCTAGAAATTTTAAATAAAACCAACTTTACAGGAAATATCTTAGATGCTAAAAGTTGGGAACATCATAATAAATTACTAAGAGTTCTAGGAAAAAGACAGCCTAAGCAAAAACGTTTAAAGCTATTTACTACTAATTATGATTTAGCATTTGAAACAGCTGCATCTAATACAGGAATGATTGTAATTGACGGTTTTGAATATGGGAGACCATATCGTTTTAATCCGGCATGGTTTCATTATGATATTGTTCATAAAGTTCAAACTTCAGATAAAGCAAACTCTTATCTTCCTAATGTTTTTCATCTTTATAAAATTCATGGTTCTGTGGATTGGATAAAAACAGAACAAGGTGTTCAAAAAAGAATATCCGATTCTCAGGAAGGTGAACCTGTCATTATTTATCCTAGTAGTACCAAATACCAAAGTTCCTATGAATCCCCATATTTAGATATGATGGCAAGTTTTTTAGAGGCTGTGCAAAAACCCAAAACAGCTATTCTATGCCTTGGGTTTGGTTTTAACGATAAGCATATTAATAACGCCATTATAATGGCATTACGTACCAATCCAGAGTTATTACTAATGGTTGGAACTCGTTCTCTTTTTGCTGAACAAAGCTCTTTTAATGAAAATATTAAGACATTACTAATGGATGCTGTTAAGTCGGGCGATTCTCGAATTTCACTAATAGACAGTGATTTTGCTACATTCGTAGACAAACTACCAGAAAGAAATAAACCCACTCCAGAAGAAGAAATTTTTCAATTATTCCAAAAATTTAATGTAGGGGGAAACACAGATGAATAATGAATGGTTTTCACCACATGATTTAAAAAGACGTATAGGAAGTTTAATTGAAATATCAGCTACTGAGGCTAAAATTAATTTAACCAAAGCAGGAACTGGAGAACAAGTTTGGTTATTAGGAAATCGAATTCCTATTGGTGAAGTCAATGAATTTATTTTTATTGATTGTGGGCAAACATCTATTCTTGGCAGAATGGTTAAAGTATGGCTCGAAAATGGTGAACGCTTAAGTGTCGATAATTTAGATGAGCATTATCCAAATAATAATCCTATTGGTTTAGTTCAGCTATTGGTTAGTGTTGATGTAGAAACGGGTTTTAATCATAGAGGTATTAGACAATATCCTAAATTAGGCGCTCAAATTTATTCCGCCCATCCTAAACTAATGTCTCTTCTGGCTGAAGGAAAACTAGCTAATGCTGAAGAAGAATTACAGCTTCCAATTGCTGAAATCCCCAATGATCCATCCGTCACAATTCACTTAACACCAGAAAAATTGTTTGCCCGCCACTGTGCCATTCTAGGTTCAACTGGTGGTGGTAAAAGCTATACCATGGCAAATCTTATCAACAATGTAAAAAAACATGGAGGGAAAGTACTATTACTGGATGCAACTGGTGAATATGAAAATTTACCTTGTAAAAGTTATTATGTAGGGGAACACCCTCGTGCGACTGTTCAGAATAAAGTTACTTATCCTCATTGGATGTTTACTGATTCAGATATAAGAGCTTTATTAAGACCATCAGCAGGAAGTCAAGCACCTAAGTTAGAAGAGGCAATTAGAAGTTTAAGAATTATTAATTATCTATATTACTCGAAACAGCCCCATACTTTATCAATTAAATCTAATTATACTTTGGAAAAGGCTGAAAAATTGAAACAGCCATTTGAGACTGCAATTCAATCTATCACAATACCTTTCTCTAATATACCTTGGCCTTTTTTTGCCCTAGCAGACCAAATAATAGAAGAATGCATATGGCCAACAGGTTACACCAATAAATTAGCAGATCCTACAAAATGGGGAGGAAAATCTGATGCAGATGTTGGATATTGCTTAAACCTAATTTCACGAATTAAAGCAATGCAAAGTAATCCCCACTTAAAATGGATGTTAGATTGTAACGATTCTCTAACAAAAATACCTAATATAATAGATAATCTATGTAGCAATACACAAAGCTCACTAATTCGACTTGATTTATCTTTTGTCCCTTTTGAGGCTAATGCTAGAGAAATTCTAGTCAATACCATTGGCAGAAAATTACTAGATTGTGCTCGTATAGGTAATATTAGTTATGAAAATCCATTGCTTGTTTTCATCGATGAATCTCACCAATTTTTAAATAAATCTATTGGAGATGAAATTAGCAAAATGAATCTGACAGCTTTTGGAGATATCGCAAAAGAAGGCAGAAAATATGGTTTGAATATAGTTATGGCAACACAAAGACCAAGAGATATCCCTGAAGATGTATTAAGTCAAATTGGTACTTTGATTGTTCATCGATTGACTAATGAAAAAGATCAGGAAATTGTAAAAAAAGCTGTTGGATCAATTGATAATCGCTCAGCATCCTTTTTACCTGTTCTCGGGCAAGGTGAAGCGCTTTTACTTGGCGTTGATTTTCCATTCCCAATGAAAGTTAAAATTAAACTACCTGAATCACCTCCTCAATCTAGAAGTGCTTCATTTTCTAGTGTGTGGAAAGCGAAAAAGTAACAATATCCTATTCTGTGTATCTTATATACTCACTTTTATCCAAATCTACCACACATTTAATTTATAAGGCTTGTAAGGAATCCTATGAAAAAATTTATCTCTTTGCTTTGCTTAGTATTAGCAGCTTGTTCTAGTAACAAAACTTTATCATCCCCTGAGGAAATAACATACATTTCAGAATCTTCAGAACTGCAACATATTAGTAATGATATCGTGTATATTCGAGATATTATCAAAACCCCAGATAACAAAATTTATTTACTTGGTGATACGGAAGATTACGAGTTTTCAGGGGCTGAAATAGAATATCTTCGACCTTTGTTACAATCTGAATACATCACGCCGATGTTAAAAAAAGCTGACAAAAATTACTACCTTGGCATCAGTATTTATGCTGACCGTAGCAATAATAATGTCCAGTTAACATATCGTTTAGATATGCCGGTTAAGCATGTGAAAACGTTACGCCAAAGTCTTCAGGGGCTAAAACCACGCTGGACTAACTATTACAACGATGGAAGATGCAATACAAATGATTTCTTCTATCCAGCACCTGCTGACTGCAAAGGAAAAGAACGCCCAACTCAACTTGTATTCGAAATAGATGCCAAAGAAGATAGACTCAATGGGAAAATCGTAAAACTAAGTAACCGAGATGATATTCTGAAAAAACCATCTCTTCCTATTGCAATAAGATCGTATGTATATAATTACCGTTTAAAAACAGATAAAGAAAAACGTTCAGAAAAATGGGAGGATACAAAAGAGGCTGCTAAAGACGGGGTTAAAGATACGCTAATGATTATTACTGCACCAATCTGGCTTCCTCTCTATAGCTATGGTTTCAGTCGCAGAATCGGTTAATTAAAATAACTTTATTTTCAATAGCACCAACCAATCTGTTGGTGCTATTTTTTCTTTCATTTCATACTTTCTCGACATTTAACAATCCCTATAAAAAAATAAATAGCAAAATAATTTTCTATTCAGTAAAATCATTTTAAATCCAAATACTTATAAGGAACCTTATGAAAAAAATTATCTCTTTGCTTT
>ERZ1034913.1942-NODE-1942-length-11283-cov-3.105718_pt1 | contig 11283 bp, 7 predicted proteins | sample MGYA00520697_ERZ1034913 | MGnify/ENA primary metagenome ERZ1034913 (study PRJEB33766, sample SAMN09781786) | gut metagenome | biome: gut microbiome | host: Homo sapiens | place: Madagascar | study: EMG produced TPA metagenomics assembly of the PRJNA485056 data... | reverse complement strand
GATAAACAGGCGGGCTGCGAAATGGCAGAGCACCTCTTCCAGGAATACGAAATCATGGCGTCCCGGATGGTCTTCGCTGTCCGGAAGACGGATAATACGGGGCAGGACAGACGGTACCGGCACAATAGCCGTTTTTACGTCGATATCATTTTCCTCATCTAATGTCATATCCCGTTCATTCCGTTCCAGAAGCATGGCAATATTCAGGCTCTTGGATGCCAGGAAAGGAAATGGATGGGAAGAGTCCACCGCCATCGGCGTGACTACCGGGAAAATCTCCCGTTCGAAGTAATCATCGAGCCATCTCTGCTGCCTCGGAGTGGCATCTCCTGGACGGATGAAATAGAGTCCCTCCGATTCCAGTTCCTTCAGGATCATCTTCAGGTAGCGGTACTGCCTTGCCACCAAACGCTGGCAGGTATCGGAAATTGCCGCCAGCTGTTCTTCCGGCGTCATGTTGGCAATATCCCGGCGCTTTACCCCATTTTCTTTCTGGTGTTTCAGGCCAGCCACGCGAATCATGAAAAATTCATCCAGGTTGGAGCTGGTGATGGCAAGAAATTTCAGTTTTTCAAGGAGTGGATTGTTCGGATCCACCGCTTCCTGGAGAACTCTTCTATTAAACTGGAGCCAGGACAGTTCCCTGTTCAGATAAAACCGGTAATTCTTTACGTCCACGTCCATAGTTACCTCCGCTCAAGTCTGGCTTCCATGCCAAAAATATTTTCAAAGAATTCTTTTTCTTTATCGAACATCCATGTTTCCAGGGCCGTATTCTCGCTGCTTTCGTACTCGATAAGCAGGGCATCCTTCGTAATGCGGGCTGTCACGTCTTTCAGTTTCTGTTTCCTGGACATATCCATAGCCCGGACCAGCCTGAAAATGGCGATCAGCTTCAGTGCGGTCATCTTGGAATCATCAGAAAGAATCCGGAATGGCTCATCATCATCATTGGGCATGCCTTTATGGTCGTAATACACAATACAGGCTACAATATCCTTTTCCTTATCGGAAATGCCAAAAATATCGGTGCCCCTGACCATGCTCCATGCATGGGCGGAAGATCCGAGAAGGTTTACGTATTTCCCGATCTGGTACAGGATAATGGCCATACGAAGCAGGAACTCATCCCGTTCATTGAGGCCATTATACTGGTCAAAAGCCCGGATAATGTGATAGCTGTAAAGTTCCATGGCCTTCGCATGTTCCGGCTCATAATAATAGGAAGCCGCAATGGACCTTGTGAGTTCCAGATTCTGGGCTCTCATATAGAGCAGGGCCGGGTCTTTCGTCTTCTGGGCCCCATAGAATATGCTGGCCGCCTCTGCAAAGGTCATGCCCATCATGACTACGTTATTGACCGGCACATTATTGAGAATTTCCTGGTAAATATGGATTGTCGGTGTAACGACGGAAGCCAGGGATTCGGTGATGTGGTATTTCTGCATGGTCATGGACGTAGAAAGAGCGCCCGCTTCTTCGTAGAACCGGGTAATTTTCTCCGGCTTCACTTCAATGACGCCGGCACCGATTTTGACATTCATGAGCCGCCCCACAATGCGGGCTTCACGGCCGGAGAGGATGACCGTATCGATCTTGTATTTCCGGACCGTCACCCACAGGGGTTCCATGATGGCATGGATGTATTCACTCAAAGCTTCGGGGAAATTGATAGAGTCCCTCTGGTTCATCTTAAATGTTTCCAGAAGCCGCAGGGTGCCGATATGCACATTATGCTGGTAGCAGAGGGCCCCTTTCTCCCAGACCGTCAGTCCCACGCAGCCCGATGTGATATCCACGAAGAGGAAATTATTGCCAAGACGGTCTTCGTTGGCCTTGTTGTACTGCTTGAACTGATACTGGAGGCCAAAGTGCTTGAAATAGATTTCCTGTGGCATATCCACCACCTGCACGTTGAACCCCGTATTCACCCGGATCAGGTCAAGAATGGACCGGCAGTTTTCCGCTTCCCGGAGTACGGCCGTCGCATAAACCGCATATACCTTGACCTGGTAGTCCAGGAGCAGCTGCTTCAGCCCTTCCAGCATACGGCACAGTTTCTTGATAGAGGGAAAAGACAGCTTTTTGTGGATGAATACTTCTTCCCCAAAGGATGTGTCCTTGCGGACAGACTCAATCACCCGGATATCTTTCACATTGTTATACTGCACGATACGCATGGAAAGATTGGATGATCCGATATGAATAATCCCATAGATGAGTGGCTTTTGCTCCGACATGGCGAGCCCCCGTTCCTGTTTAAAATCCGTTGGAACCATTGAATAACTGATGTAAGAATCGGCAGGTATCCAACAACACTCCACTTCTAACCTTACACCTTCCAAGTAAAACCTTTGTAAAAGGTAAAACCAATCCCATAATTAAAGCGACAATGTAAACCCGCAAATCATCACATCGATAATTTTTATACTATTATTGTATCATAATCAAACTTTGAACGTTGAAAAATAAAAAAGTACCGTTTTATTCAAGCCAAACAATTACTTACATATTTTTTACATCAGGGAAGCAGTGCTCCATTTTACAGCATCAATTTTCAAAGGGATATTTATGCACCCTTTCGCTCTCTGAACCGACCTGCGGCCCGAAGGAAGACGCTTTGATATGCAATAAAGGTGACCAGTAATCCAATCGCATACAGGCATCTTTACTACTCAATAAGGCACTTTCCTTTTATCATTTGTCTGGCCAGGGCAGCAGTCCGCCGAAGAACTGCCACATGACATTGCTTGTATAGCTCGCCAATCATATCGAATGATATCCCGCATCACAATCCGATAGCGATTTAATCAGAACTTCCTTGAACTACAAAAAAACTGCAAACCGATTCGACGGGCTTGCAGTTTTTAATAACCATCTATCAGTCCTCACTACGATAGGATCTGAATTTCAGGAAATATCCCATAATAATAAGCATGCATACCAGACCCACTGCATCTCCGATGATACCGTTTCCGGTGATGCCATCTACAAGATAGCCAATGACACAGCTTACGGCTACCACAAGGACGTAAGGAATCTGGGTAGATACGTGGTCTATGTGGTGGCACTGGGCTCCCGCCGATGCCAGAATCGTGGTATCGGAAATCGGAGATACATGGTCGCCACCCACAGAACCTGCCAGGACAGCGGCTACCGTCATAATCATAAGATGGGTATCATTGGATACGATAGCCAGAACTATTGGAATCAGGATACCGAAAGTCCCCCAGGATGTACCGGTAGCAAAAGCAAGGCCAATGGCAACAAGGAAAAACAGGGACGGCAGCATGATGGCAATGGTGGCATTATTAGAAACAACGCTTCCCACATAGCCGCCAATATTCAGATATTCCTTGCCCACAATACCGGACAATGTCCAAGCCAGAGAAAGAATCATGATGGCCGAGGTCATCTGTTTGAAGCCTTCCACAAAGCAGCTGCAGAAAGTACTGAAGTTCAGAACTCTTCTTGGAATATACAGAACAAATGTAAATACAAGCGCAATAAAGGAACCAATGACAAGGCCCCTTGCGGATTCACAGTTGGCAAATGCTTCCGCTACGCCCTTGCCCTCCAGGATGCCGCCGGTATAGAGCATGCCGAAGACACACCCTCCAATGAGGACAACCAGGGGAAGAATGAGGTCAATGATTTTCCCGTTCCCCACGGGTCCATTGTTGTCATCCTCTGCATACTCCGCCGGGATAACGAGAGTACCGCCGCTTTCTTTCTCAAACTTTGCCATTCTGGAAAAATCTTTTCCCGACCAGATCAGAACTGCCATGAAAATAATGGTAAGCCAGGCATAGAGATTCAGCGGAATTGTTTCCAGAAACAGGGCAAATCCATCGATGGAGCTTCCTTCAGGCAGTGAAGAAGTCACCGCAGCCGCCCAGCTGGATACCGGAGCAATGATGCAGACTGGGGCTGCTGTGGCATCGATAATATAAGCCAGCTTGGCACGGGTAATCTTGAATCGGTCTGTCACCGGTCTCATAACCGTACCTACCGTAAGGCAATTGAAATAATCATCGATAAAGATAAGGATGCCTAAGAGCATGGTAACAAAAAGGGCACTTCGTTTCCCTTTAATGGTTCTTGCCGCATAATCCCCATAGGCCTGGGAGGCACCGGACTTCTGGATGGCCGCCACCATAATTCCTAAAAGGACAAGGAAAACCAGAATATAGACATTGCTTCCCACTTTGTCCGACATAATTTTAAACATGGTGTCGATGGCACCAAGTACACTGAATCCGGCAAACATGAAGGCACCGATAAAGATACCGATAGCCAGAGACATGTACACTTCCTTTGTTGCCAGTGCCAGGATAATCGTGACCACCGGCGGTACAAGGGACCATACCGTTTGAGACATATTACATCCACCCTCTCTACTTTTGACAGTCTCCCATACTGCCAAAATGACATTTTTGTTTATTATAACCCGTTTCCATCCCCCTGTCACTATGTATATGTAAATTAACAATAAATGAATCCGAACAAAAATGTCCTGCCGAAATTCAGTTTCCGGCAGGACATACACCCTGATCAATTAACTGTCAAAACACAAGCAGAATGCGCAATCACACCAGTTTGCTGAAGTCGCCCCAGCCATCGAAGAAGGCAAGGGTCTTTTTCAACTGGGCAATGCGGTTATTCTTCACCGCTTCGTCCTTTACCATAACCATGACGTTATCTAGGTAGTCATTGATAGGCTGTGTCAATTCTTTCAGGTATGGCAGGGCATCGGCATAGCGGTATTCTTTATACAGCGGTTCCACGGAAGCCATGGCCTTTTCCAGGGCAGCCTCCAGGTTCTTTTCCGCATCTTCTTCAAAGAGTGCCGGGTTCACGTCTCCCCCCTCTTTGCCTTTGGTAATATTGGCAAGGCGGGTAACGGCCTGGCGAAGATCGGTTTCTTCCTTCAGATGGCTGGCTGTCATGGCCTGTGCCTTGAGGAAGATAGCGTAAATGTCGTCCACCGGTCCGGCAAGAACGGCATCAATGATATCATACTCAATGCCATCGTCCAGAAGGATGGCACGGATACGCTGGCGGAAGAAATCCTCCACCTGGGAGAGGACCGTCTTCTTCGTATCCTCTTCTCCCGGCAGCAGTTCCAGCGCCTTCGCAATGCCCCTCCGGATATCCCAGTGAATCTTGCCGTCCACCAGGATATTTACGGCGCCGATGGTCTGTCGGCGAAGGGCAAAGGGATCCTGGGAGCCCGTAGGAATGAGGCCCCGGAGGAATGTGGCTGCCAGGTTATCCAGCTTGTCTGCCAGGGACAGGGCACGGCCGATGGATTCTTTCGGAAGAATATCGCCGGCAAAACGGGGCATGTACTGTTCGAAAATGGCCTGTGCCACATTCGGTTTCTCCCCATCCAGCAGTGCATATTCCTTGCCCATTTCCCCCTGGAGTTCGGTGAATTCGGTAACCATGCCGGTAGCCAGGTCGGACTTGGACAGGTAGGCCGCCCGGTCGGCATCTTTCATTTCTTCATCGGTGAAATGCCAGTCGCCGCCGATAAATGCAGTGAGCTTCTGCAGGCGGTCTGCCTTATCCCGCATATCACCCATGCCTTCCTGGTAATTGATGCGGGTCAAGTCATCCCGGTGGCCTTCCAGTGTCTTCTTCCGATCGTTTTCAAAGAAGAATTTCGCATCATCCAGACGGGCCCGAAGCACCTTTTCGTTTCCGTGCTGTACGTTTTCCAGGGCCTTTGTGCCGCCGTTACGGACAGTGAGGAAATAGGGCATGAGAGAGCCATTTTCATTCCGTACAGGATAGTATCTCTGGTGGTCCCGCATAGGAGTGACCACAGCCGGCACCGGCAGCTTCAGGAATTCATCGTCAATTCGGCCATAGAGGGGTGTCGGATATTCGACGAGGTAGTTGATTTCTTCCAAAAGATCCGCATTATGCCATACATGGCCGCCCAGTTTTTCTGCTGTTTCCAGAAGGCCCTTCTTAATCATGCTGCGCCGTTCATCCTGGTCCACGATGACGAAGGCTTTCCGCATATCTTCCTTATAGTCTTCCGGCCGTTCAATGGTGACCGGTTCCTTGCAGAGGAAGCGGTGGCCCCGGCTCACGCGGCCGCTCTTTACATAGGCAAATTCCACCGGAATGATTTCATCGTCGGCCAGCGCCACAATCCAGCGGACCGGACGGATGAAATGGGCTTCTTCATCAGCCCAGCGCATGGACCTTGTAAAATTGAGTCCCGTAATGAGGGACAGGAACAGGTCCGGGAGCACTTCCTCCACTTTTTTGCCTTCATTGACCACATGGGCCCAGGTATAGTCCCCTTCTTTCACAAGCTGGGACGGGTCGATATGCTGGCCCCGGGCAAATCCCTGGGCAGCGCGGGTGGGGTTGCCATCGGCATCAAAGGCTGCCTTGATGGAGGGGCCCCTCTTTTTCACTTCTTCATCGGGCTGGCGGTCTGCCGCATTCTTTACGAGTACTGCCAGTCTTCTCGGTGTAGCATAAACCGTAATTTTCTCGAAGGAAATACGGTTTTCTTTAAATTTTGCATCGGACAGGGCACGGAGCTGGTCCACTACGCCGGACATGATATTAGCCGGCATTTCCTCTGTTCCGATTTCTAAAAGAAGATTCTTGCTCATTTTGCTTCACGTCCTTTCAGCATGGGGAATCCCAATTCTTTCCGTTTCTTCAGCCAGGCCTTGGCACACATTCTTGCCAGGTTTCTTACCCGGGAAATATATTCCGTTCTTTCGGAAAGGGAAATCGCCCCTGCTGCATCGAGGAGGTTAAAGGAATGGGAGCATTTCAGCACATAATCATAGGCCGGAAGTACCATGCCTGCCTTTACCACCCTCTTGGCTTCTTTCTCGTACATATCAAACAGCTTGAACAGCATATCATGGTCGGAAAGTTCATAGCTGTACACGGACTGTTCATATTCATTTTCATGCCAGATATCGCCGTAGGTGACACCGTCGGTCCACACGAGGTCATAGACATTGTCCTTTTCCTGGATGTACATGGCAATACGTTCCAGACCATAGGTAATTTCTACGGCCACCGGATGTTCATCGATGCCGCCGACCTGCTGGAAATAGGTGAACTGGGTAATTTCCATACCGTCCAGCCATACTTCCCAGCCAATGCCCCAGGCTCCCAGTGTCGGGGATTCCCAGTTATCTTCTACGAAACGGATATCATGTTCTTCCGGATCGATTCCCAGCTCCTTCAGCGATTCCAGGTAAATTTCCTGGATATTGTTGGGAGACGGTTTCATGATGACCTGGAACTGATGATGCTGGTACAGGCGGTTCGGGTTATCTCCATACCGGCCATCGTCCGGACGGCGGGATGGTTCCACATAGGCCACATTCCACGGTTCCGGTCCTACAACCCGAAGGAAAGTGGCAGGGTTCATGGTGCCTGCCCCTTTTTCTGTGTCGTAAGCTTCGCCCAGCACGCAGCCCTGTTTCGACCAGAATTTCTGGAGTGCTAAAACAATCTGCTGAAATGTCATATTTCCTCCTAAAACAATATAAAAATCCCTGTAACACAATTGTTACAGGGACGAGTTACAGGGATACCTGACCCGCGGTTCCACCCTCATTGGCCTTGCGGCCCACCTTCATTCATGGCAGCCCTACTCTGTTCGGGCGGCAGCTCAGAAACGCCTTCCGCAGCCTGCCGGACTCTCACCATCACCGGCTCGCTGATCCTGCGTACTCCTTTTCTTCATCGCCGTAGTTATGGGACCATTTTAGCAAATTAATAAAGGATTGTAAAGGGGCATGATGGGGCTTCGCCGGGCTATATTCTTCGACCAGGGCATTGACTGCGTCAATGCCGTTGGACCACCAATGGTCCCGTTTCAACGAGCGAAGCGATATTGCCGCCCCACAGGGGAAGCGGCTCACTGCGCACCGATTGGCAAGTGCCAGCGATGCCAGCCCATTTCTCTTAGCTTCATCCAGCGAATGGGCCATATTCCGCATACCTAAAAAAGCGGCGCTTCCCAATTGGTGCACCGCTGGCTTCTCCCTCAATCCCTCTTGACTTCTTTCCCCACGTGGGGGTCCAGAAAATGGGTCCGGGCATATTCCCAGAGCACTGAGGAACCATCGGCAGTATGTTCATTGCGCTTCAGGATCTGGGACAGATGCACCCCATGTTCCTTCCAGGATTTGCCGCCGGTGTAATCGTTGAGCATCATGGGCTGGATATTGTCCATGGTATGGGCAAAACGGGCTTCCGGCGTATCCGCCCGTTCAAATTCATCCCACAGGGCCCTGAGCTTTTTCCCCTCTTCCGCCGGAAGTTTTCCGAAAAGCCGGTCCGCACTTCTGGCTTCTTTATTGTGCTGGTCCTCCTTGCTCACACCGCCGTAGGCATAAGTATCACCCGCATAAATCTCCACCAGGTCGTGGATGAGGAGAATAGATACAGTCTTCAGTACATCGATTTTCCCATTGCTATACCCGGCAAGAAGGATGGCCATCACCGCCATATGCCAGGCATGTTCCGCATCGTCCTCCATGCGAATGGCATCGGTAATATAGGTCTGCCGGGTAATCAGTTTCTCCTTGTCAATTTCCCTAAAGAAATCAAAGAGGGCATTCAGTGTCTGTTCTGTATTATGGTCCATGAATTGGTTCCTTTCTGATATATGACTAAAATGGTTTGCTTGCCTATACATATGTATGGGGCTAAGGGTGGTGGGTTGGCATCGCGCCGCTCGCCAACCGGGTTGTGGGTGCTTCACACCAGGGGCATAAGGTGGATTTGCCGCCAAAGGCGGCTTTTCAACCTCACGCCCCCGCTGCGCCAGGACGTCAGTCTTGGCAAGCAGCCACAACCCGGTGAACGAGCGAAGCGATGTTCACCTACCACCCTTAGCCCCATTCAGCGGTATGAGATAATCAGCAAACCAGGCTCCAACCGAAGGCCGAAGGCCTGAATCCGTATTACTTCCATAAGCCCAGGCGGCAGCTTTGGCCTTGACAAAGTCATCGCCATGCCGCAGGCAGAGCCCCGGCCACAGGCCGCAGCCCCACTTCCATCACTCCGCCGCCTTCCGGCTTCTCCTGTCCCAAATGAAGAAAACCACGTAGAGCAGGATGGAAATAGCAATAACCACTCCCAGACGGTGGGGATTCTGGGAAATCGTCACCGTATCGTGGCCGATAAGTGCTTCGATGGCAGTAGCCGGGAATTTTCCAATGAAGGAGGCAAGAAGGTAATCTTTAAAGCTCATTTTAGAAAGAGCACCGAAGGCATTCAATGCGGCTGCCGGGAAATAGGGAATCACCCGAGCAATCAGCATAACCCGGAAGCCATTGGTCCGGCTCTTTTCATCCCATTCGGAAAGTTTCTTATTTTTTGCAATCAGCTCTTCCGCCGAATTCCTGAGGAAGGTCCTGAAAAAAAGAAAGCTGATGCCAGCTCCCACGGTCTCCGCCACCCAGGCTAAAAGGATGCCGGGAACAATCCCAAAAATTAAGGTACAGGCCGTGGAAAAAATCATGGCCGGTGGGAAACCGACGGCATTCATGACCGCAGTCAGCACAAAAGCAAAAACTGCCGCTCCCTTGCCGAAGGATCGGATATAATCAGCAATACTGATAATCTCCCCCTCTTTTAACAGGGACCATATTTCATGGAAAGCCTTTGGATCCGCCAGATAACACCCGCCAAAAAGGAGAATGACCAAAAGCACAAGTACCAGTCTCACCAGACCCTGACTATGTTGTTTCATATATAGTTATAGTACCTCCTGATGGGACCTATTATAGAGTGAGGATATAGCCCAGTCAAGGGCGTAGGGATGTATCGCCTCAATGGTAGACAGGCCGCTGCCCAAGGCCGTCAGGCCTGAATCCATACTCTTTCCCTGAGCCCTGCTGAGCATAGCCTTGTCCGAAGGACAGAGCCCCGGCCGAAGGCCGCTGCCCTCTTTATTTACAATATATCCAAATCGTCATACACCGGCTGTACCAGGAACCGGCCTGTCGTATCGATAATTCCCCATTTTCCTTTAATCCTTACGCCGGCATGGCCATCCTGGAAAGGGGTCACATCAGATGCTTCTTCTTTAAAAATAATGCTGTCTTTCCCGTCAGCTGTCACATATTTCCAGCCATCCTTCGTCTTGACCGGAACCAGTCCATCTCCCCCAGTGGCCTTTCTCCTTATAACCGTAGAGTCCCTTTTCGATATAGTACAGTTCGTCATAGGAAAATGGCACCAGCACGCTGCCGTCAGTCATAGAGAGCATGCCCCACTTCTTGTCATCCTTCCGTGCGAGGAGCACAGAATCTTCGCTGCCCGGAATGAGGCTTTCATATTCGATGTGAGCAATGAATGTACCATCCCGGTTCACCCAGCCATATTTTCCCTGATTCCGGATAAGAACACCCTTATCATCCATTTGGAAGACACGATCATTGGAAGGACTGGCAATGACTTTGCCTTCGGAATTGATATACCCCCGCTTTACGCGGACCGTGGGCACCGGTTCATAATCATAATACCAGGGATCCCATACGGGGAATCCGATTCCCCAGCCCCAGGGATGATGGTAATGGTGGTGATGATGGAACCAGTCCCCCCATCCCCAGCCGATGCCGATGGAAATGGGGAACCGGCGGACCGCCGTGGTCTCTACGGTTTCTCCGGTGCGGACCTCGGCCATCCCATTTTCAAAAGGATACAGCTTGTCATAATTGGCCATGAACGCCATAGTGCCATCAGGCTTGGCATAGCCATTGCCATCAATGGTTTTTACGCCGGCCAGACCTTCAGAAAATCCGGTGAGCACTGCCTTGAACTGTGGCTTAGCCGTTACATTTCCCTTATTGTCCAGGAACCCCCACAGCTTATCTTCGTCCTGCACTGCCGTGTACCCTTCCGTAAAGACCGGAATTACACTCTTATACATGGGCTGTACCACTTCGTTTCCTTTACCGTCAATGAATCCCCAGCGGTTATGGTTGTCCTCTACCGCCAGAAGGCCATCAGAAAACGAGGGTCCCGCTTCCTTATAGGCCGGTGCAATCACCGTATGTCCGTCCCGGTCTACCACGCCCCAGCGGCCTTTGTCCCGAACCGGCGCCAGACCTTTGTCATCAAAATAACGGGCCTCCTGGTATACCGGGGCGATTTCTTTGCCCTCAAGGGAGAGATACCCGTACTTTCCATTAGATTTTACGATGGCCATGGAATTTTTAAAATCGGAAACCTGATCGTAGGACTGATTGGAAATCAGGGAACCATCTTCTTTATAAA
>ERZ1034913.1938-NODE-1938-length-11302-cov-4.887703_pt1 | contig 11302 bp, 10 predicted proteins | sample MGYA00520697_ERZ1034913 | MGnify/ENA primary metagenome ERZ1034913 (study PRJEB33766, sample SAMN09781786) | gut metagenome | biome: gut microbiome | host: Homo sapiens | place: Madagascar | study: EMG produced TPA metagenomics assembly of the PRJNA485056 data... | reverse complement strand
CATTAATTCATATATATCTGTTGGAAAACACATCCAGTTCAATAATGTTTTCCTTTTATATGTTTACAATAAGGGGGCATATCAATCCTACTTTATGACAAAATTTTAGAATTTTTTCTATTATTAGCTTTTGTATTTCTTATCTAAATGTGCCTCTCCAATTACACATACACAAAAACTTGAAGTTATAATGCTCTTTGCATTGTTGAATATGCAATTTTGTTTACTTTAGTGCATACTTAATAATGTCATAATGGTCAAATGCCAGCTTTTCCTTCTCCAATGACTTAATATCATACCAATCAGCACTAATTGCATCTGTATTTGCCAAAGGCTTAATATCTGTATCATTCAATATAACCATATAAGCAATGCTCACCACCCACCCTCTGGGATCTCTTGCCTTAGAGGATGAAATCTTTACAAGGTTCTCCTCTGTAATATTAACGGATATTGATGTTTCTTCAAGCAATTCGCGTGCTGCAGCATATTCTATCGTATCGTCAGTGTTCTGATAAAAACCTCCAGGAAGTGCAAGATAATTAACATATGGATGTGACCCCCTTGTAATCAACAAAACCTTTGACTTGTCTTTATTCAATACAATCAAATCAACTGCGATTGACGGAGCATCATATGCCTTTCTATCATATTTCTCAAGGAATATTTCTTCTCCTTTTTTATCATTCAACCATCTTTCTGACATAGCAAACATTTCATTGATACTGCGTTCACTGTAGAACAACGGAATAATTCCATACAAGTGTGCTGCACCATAATCAGTAAGCATAAATGTATCCTCATCAACATATTCCATTAACCGGTGGTTCTGTAAGAATTCGATTTGAGCCCCATAGACATCTTTAAAATCCTCATTGAATCTTTTTTTAAATGCCTTCATTGAAATAAATCCAAAATAGAACATAACTGACAATGCCTTGGCATGTACTTCTTCAATTGGTAAATCCGCTATGTCATTGATTGGAAAAATCCCATTATCAATCGCATCGAAATATTTATTCAACATATGGTCTGCACAACCAAGATTATACGCCAGATAATTACCACAGAACGACTGAGCACCAAGACCAAATCCAATATAAGATGTAGCATTAATTACACGTTTTGTAAGATATGATGAAGTTCCCATATCCTTTGGTATCTTACTGAATGTATTTTTGCCATTATTAGCGATATATCCGGCTTTCTTCAATAGGTTATAAGCAATATCATATTGTCTGTTAACCTTATATAAGGTAACACCTTGTGACTCTGACTCAAGCTTGGTTCCCTTATATCTATTACGGTACAATGTAATAAACTCCGGATTAAGTGCAATTGTATACTTTATTGTATTTGCAAAATCTTCATCTGACTGATTTAAGAAACCATACATAAGATCAATATTAAGTCTGTCAAATCCCACAGCTCTAATATTTTCCACGGCCTTTTCATATATAGACTTAGATCCTTCTCTGCCAAGTGACTCAAGTAATTTTTCAGATACAGTCTGGAATCCCATAGAAATTCTATTATATCCAAGTTTTTTAAGAGCCTTTATCTTTTCAATATCATTTGCTGCGATTACCGGTGTTGTTTCTACACTTAGATACATATTCTCTTCAAGATTAAACTTCTTAATTGATTCTGTAATCTTTGTAAGATTTTCAATCGACAAATACGAAGGTGTACCACCACCCAGATCATATCCAACTATCTTTTTATTTTTTATAATATCTCTATAAAGTTCAATTTCCTTCAAAAGGTGCTCTACATAATTATCTGCATCTCCCTCTTCAGGCTTATCGAGTACTACATACTCACAGAATTTGCATCTTGACTGACAAAATGGCACATGAACATACAAACAAAGCTCATCTTGTTCTTCAATATTCTTCTTAATCACTTCTCTGATTGCAGTATTATCATGGACTTCATACTGAGCCAATGAATTCGGTCTTAAAGGGTATGCAGTATTACAATAATGATGAAACTTAATACCTCTATCATAGATACTTTCCAACTTCATAATGTCACTCCTTTTAAATTATGATTTTACCACTAATAAATTTATTATCTCGGCTTTCTCCATTTAAAACTACTTTTATCACGTCATCTTCTGATACCTTTTTAGCGGTCATTTTTCATCCTGTAATCAATGCAGCGGTTTAAGTAATCAACATAATCCGGATTTTTGCACATCCCCTTGCCGGGTGTATCAGAAATCTTCGCTACATCCATACCATTGCATATTGTGGTTTTCATGACAATATTGAGTGCAGGAACATCTGTATCATTACTTAAGTATGTACCGATACCGAAAGCTACATTTGTTTCCTTGCAGAAATGTCTGTAGAGCTTGTCAGCACGCTCAAAGTCAAGACTGTCGCTGAATAAAAGTGTCTTTGTTTTAGGGTCAATTCCAAGGCTCTTGTAATGAGCAATCATCTTTTCACCCCACTCATACGGGTCTCCGCTGTCATGACGCACTCCTGAAAAAAGTGTCGCATAGGTCAGCTGGAAATCACGCAGGAAACAGTCTGTTGTGATTGTGTCAGTAAGCGCAATACCGTTTAATACTCCATACTCCTTAATCCATGCATCAAGGGCATACCAGTTTGAATATGCCGGATTGTGCCTGTGATTGCCCTGTCCTGTGCACATAATCCACTCATGAGCCATGGTGCCTACAGGTGTAAGTCCGTACTTCTTTGCAAGATACACATTTGATGTGCCGACAAACTTTGATGAACTGTGCAGAGTGTCATTCAAATGCGCGAACTTCTGCACCGCAAGCTCCTGCGCTTCAGCAGAAAGTCTTCTTCTGAGACCAAACTCTGAGAATGTACCCGCATACCAGTGTCCATTCTTTAAATTCTCATACTTTGCATCCAGACGCTTCTTAAAGCTGTCAAGCAGCTTATCATAGTCATATGCCATTCTGAAATATATTTCATTTACAATGGCAAGTGTCGGAATCTCATACATTGAAGTATTAAGCCATGTTCCTTTTGCCTCAATAGACAAGCCACAAGGTGCATCTGTTCCTATCTCAAAATCCTCAAAACGCGGCTGCCAGAGACGAAGGAAATCAACATAAGAGCCTTTGATCCATTTGATATTGTCAAGATATGCAAGCTCATCCTCTGTAAACCGAAGCTTACAGAAAGCCTTAATCTGTTCTGTTATCTCCTGCACCATTTTCTGTGTAAAATGCACATCTTCATTTCTGCACTTGAATGTCCATGTTGTCTTGTAATCCGTAAACTTATGGAATATTGTCTGACCCATGCTGAATTTATACATATCAGTCTCTAAAAGACTTGTGATTATCTGGTTTAATTTCATAATATTCTCCTCCCATTTCTTACGCTATTAGTATGTCAGAAACATTTTTAATAAATGACTTTCTATATAATATTGACCTGAATCATCTTCATTGCTTCTATTGCCGTCTTATGACTTTCAGGCGTTACGCAGGCACAGGCATTTTCTATCACGGACACCTCTGCCTCTTTACAAAACGTCTTTGCAATTGCTACGTTGCTGATTACACATATTCCCGTGCAGAATCCGCAGAAATAAATCTCTGTATCGCTGTTGTCATATCCCGCAAGCAGTTCGCCAAGCTCTTTGCATCCAAACGTCGGCTTGTCAATATAAGTCATATCGTCACAGTCAACTCCACGCTCCTTCATTGCATCCTTAAGACGCGCGTCTACCTCCCATCCGTTTGTCCCTTTAATACAGTGAGCTACCGGAAGCTTTCTTCCCTCCTGAGTATTCAGATAGTTTTCATCATGCGTATCCCTTGTGAATATCACGTCATCATATTTTCCTGACCTGATTTCATCTGCAATAACATTTGTTGCCACGTTACACTCCTTGTTTCCAAGAACTCCTGTAATAAAGTCATTCTGTGCATCCACTACTACTAAAATTTTCTTTGCCATAATCATTTTCTCCTACATCATATAATCATCATTTGTTGCATCCATAAGGATTTTTCCAAGTTGCTTTAAATCCTTCCACATCCATCGCGGAACCAGATCCCTGACTTTGTCATAATCTTTCTTATACAGCAAATCTCTGATCATTGTACTTGAAATCTCAATATCGCTTCTGCCAAGGTTTCTGATAGTCACATTCTTTAAAATATCATCTGTAAACCAGTTTTCCGCAATCTTCGGGTCGTCGTTGTAATAGAATGTAAAGCTTTTCTCTCCAATTTCATTAGCTATATTGTAATAGAAGAAAGAACCCCATTCCTTTACATACTGGGCTACATCCTCCATGCTCCAGTCCGATAATGTCATAACCTTTACATCTGCACCGCTTAAATCCTCTTCCTGCAGTACGTTTTCAACAAGTCTTTTTCTGTATTCGATTGGAAACGGATTTCTCTTTGTATAGCTTTTGTTTGCACTGCCTATCACAACAAGCAGATTTTCGCACTCCGATGCGGCCTGTTTTATCATGTTCAGGTGTCCGTTATGGAATGGCTGTGCCCTTGTGAGCATCACACCGTTTTTATATTTCTTCTGCACCTTAACCAGTTTACGTTTATCCATGTTAAGGTCAACATATCTGTACACAGCAGCCGGTTTTCTTCCGACAATAGGTCTCTGCGACCTGTCAAGTGAAACAAGCTGTCCTGCAATCTTCTCACGGAACACCTTTGGATGAACTTCCTTTCCTGAAAGAACCTCAAACACCTTAAGCAGGTCCGGAATGGTAAACTCACGTGGCACAAGGTTAAACATAATGCCTGTATACTCAGCCTTATTCCTTATCCTCATAAGTCCTTCCAGTATAATCTGGTCATGGTCAAAAGCAAGCTTTTCGTCTGATACGCTGACCGGAACAAAGTTTTCCACTGTGATTACACCGTTTTTAAATTTCTCAGACTTGAGGGAGTATTCAATTTTAATCAAGTCGTTTGCAAACTCAAGTTTTTCATCTGCAAATTTCACATCAAACCATCTGGCATCCTTTGCGTCATCACCTGCAACAGCAGACTGCTCATATCCATATGGAAGCAGTGCAATGTATGCAATATCAATAATTCTCATACGCGGGTCCCTGTCCGGCTGGTTCATGGTATAGAGCTGCTCAAGATAAATGTCTGTAAGACCTGTTTCCTCTTTAAGCTCCCTGCACGCTGCTTCATATGCTGATTCCTTTATGTTAATAAATCCGCCTGGAAGCGCCCATTTGTCTATCTCCGGATGAGCCTTTCTCTTTATCAGAAGCACCTGCATACAGCTTAAGTCTTCCTTCATACGAAGCACCACCATGTCAACTGTAACCGATGGTCTGTCATAATCGCCCGGCTTATATTCTGCTAAAAACTCCCGTTCTGTTAATCCATTTACATCTATTTTATTCATGTGTTTAACTCCTATAATTACTTTCTACGCCTCTTACATTTACTTTACGTACTTATTATAATAACTTTTAGTAACTATGTCAAGTACTTTATAGAATTAATTATAATTTTTGCAAATTTATTATGCTTCCACAACCTGTCTGCAGGAGATGCTAATATATAAGCTCAAAAAAAGGGGATATGAAAAAACTCGATTGAGTTTTTTCACATCCTCTCCCATTTTCTGTGTTTCATGTGCATAATTCTACAGTATCTAAACAGCTTCGCTCTTTATAATCACCTCGCGCTCTTGAACCAAAAAGAATTACTTTTTCAACACAATTCTTCTTCGCCAGCTGGATAATTTCCTGTAATACTTTACATTTTATTCCTGTTTTTTCAAATGTACTATTTACATCCATAAATGCTCCTATATTACTTCATTTATTCTTCCTCTTTAATCACCTTTAGGAAACGCTTGACCTCCGCCCATGCACGCTTTGACTCAGGGAAATTGAGGTATCCCATCTGGAACACATGAAACATGCCTTCATACACTGACAGGCGCACCTTAACGCCCTGGTTTCTTGCCTTTGCAGCGACATCGACCGAGTCAGATAAAAGCATCTCTATCGAGCCCGCCTGTATGAGCATTGGAGGAAAGCCTCTGAAATCACCAAACAGTGGCGATATGTACGGATCCATTTTATCGTGGTCACCGGGATAGTCATTCACGTAGATTAGACTGTCCCTTGTGTTTCCAAACAGTGGGTCCTTTTCATAGTTTGTCTCGTAGGATTCTCCTCCTGCTGTGAGATCGGTCCATGGTGACATGGCTACTATTCCTGCCGGAAGCGGCATGTCGTGGTCGCGAAGATACATGGTGAGGCACATTGCAAGGCCTCCGCCCGCTGAGTCTCCTGCCAGCACAATCTGCGAGCCAAACCAGCCCTGTGACAAAAGCCATTTATAGCAGGCTACGGCATCCTCAAGTGCTGCCGGATACGGGTGCTCCGGCGCCACGCGGTAGTCAGGCGTGAGCACTGAGCAGCCCTCACTTACCTCATTATAAAGGCCTGCAAATACATAGTATGCATTGCGCACTGCACCCATATATCCGCCACCATGTAGCTGCAGTATCACACGCTCTGTATTTGGGTTTTCCTTTGAGGATAAAAGCTTCATCGTGAAGCCTTCCATATCTATATCCTCTGTCACAAAGCAGTCCGGAACAAGCCATGCAGGTTCCTTCATGCGCTTCCTGAGCTCTCCGGATTTTATTTTTTTGCCGATTGCAAGGTCATTTGTGATATGTCCCATCAGATTAGCAAGTATTTTTCCCTGTATACTGACTTCTTCATCTGCCACAGCTGCATTGCTATGGACTTTTTCCGCATGCTCACTTTTCATGACAGATAATGAGTTCTTAAATGTCTTTTCAAGCTTATTACCCAAAGCTCCTATTATTCCAGTTTCATTATCACCATTACTATCGCCGTTTTCAATTTCCGGATGGTAGCTTCCCATCTCTTCATCCTCAAACATATGCGAATTTCCTATTCCATGAAAGCCTATCATATATGAAATCTCCGTTTCAGCTCTGTTCTGGCTCTTTTGTCACCTATAATCAGTGTTCCGAGGAACAAAAACAATGATGCTCCCATCGCTCCCATTGCCAGATATGGGAACCATATGACCTTGACTGCCACAAGTATCATCGCAATTGCGCTCATCAGCACAAGAAAAAGCTGCATCATCATGTAGCTCTGCCAGTTTCTTATGTTTACTATCATGAGTATAATTGTTGCAAGAACCATCGCCAGTATGGCACTTGGGAAAACAAATGTAAGTGCCCAGCCACTGGCTCCTGTGAGCAGGTCTATGCCCTCGAGAAACAGCACCGTAAACACAAATGTGCTTACAATTTTAAAAATATATCCGTTTCTTCCGACTATTGCCAGACGCAACGTCACATTCGCATAGATTACAACAAGAAGCACTATAAAGCTCCAGTTTATCTCATTGTCTGTCATGTAATCAACAGTTGTCAGCACAATCTGTCCTACTATAGACAGAAACAATATAATATTTTCCAGTAATCTGTATTTTCTTGATGCGCCCTTGACATCAGGGTATCTCGTACCGTGCTGTTCACAAAAACCTTCAGTGCCCTGATGATTGTCCGATGGCTGTTCAACCGGTGCCACAACCTGCTGGCAGAGCGGGCATTTATCTGTATTGTCTGCAATATACACACCGCATTTCATGCATTTAGTCATAATACTCTCCATTTGTCTCAATTGTCACTTCCACTCCGTCATTTACAAGCTTCTTAAAAAAGCTTCTCTGAATCATCGTATCGGCCAGAATAGATGAAAAAGTAAACACCAGCGTGTCCTTGTAGGAGCATATAGTGCCCTTCATAGGCTGTCCCTTGGACATTGGTATAAAGGAATAAAAGCCTGTTATATACGGCTCGTATTCCGGCTCCACCTTTATATTTCCAATATTGGTGATAGTGGTGGTGTTTGCCAGTGCCGACTGCGTATAGACCGCCTTCATTGCCAGATTTTTTATAAAAAGAGGCACCGGTCTCATCAGGATATTTTTCTGATTTGACACACTGTATGAGAAAAGATCCTCCAGATGCTCCTTAGAAATCTGTGAATTGATGGAATCCGTCACTATTTTAAGCACCTCCTCGAATGTGTAGGTGCTGTTTTGCGGTCTGAACTCAGCAGATATCATGACAAAAAAGTTCTTTGTGGTCACGGAGTCAAAATAAGGACGAAGATTCACAGGAACTGCAACCCTGACAGGCATATCGTTTGGCATGCCGTGAAAACACTCCTGATACACACTCCACACAAAGCATGCTACCAGATAATCATTTATGGAAACTCCATAGCGGTGGCAGACCTGCTTCAGCTGTGATACAGGCATCATGCCATGTATCAGCCCAAACTCTCCATCCGGTACCTTTTCCAGCTTTAAAAGATACGCCTTCTGCCTGTTAAAGCCACTTGGCTTACTTGATTTGTAGTTCTTTACAAAGCTGTCCTCTCTATTTAAGGATGTGCCCTGCGTCAATGAATCGCCCTTTAGCTTTGCAATCTCCGGATGTATGAGACGAAGATACTGGTAGGTGAGCTCCCTAATGAAATTGATGCCGCCCATGCCATCTGTCAGCACATGAAATACCTCAAGATTTATTCTGTTCTTATAATATGTCACCCTGAAAAGATAGCTGTGATTCTTGTTCGGTCTTATAAATCTGCACGGAAATGTATTTTCCTCATGCACCTTTGGTGCCTTTTTGCCATTTTCCTCAAAATAGTTCCAGAATACTCCCATCCTGAGTCTCACATTAAACAGACCAAACTTCGGAAGCACTATATCCAGTGCCTCCTGCAGCTTTTCACTGTCAATCTCATCAGTTAAGGTGACTGAGATCCTATATACATTTGTCATGCTCTCTCCCGCTATACTAGGGAACAGATTTGCTGTGTTGTCCAGCTTGTCCCAGCGGATTGAACGCGTTTTCGACATTTTAAATTCCTCGCTTACTATAATGATATAGCGAAGCAGCGCTCTAATCGAGCCTGCCGTACACCTCCATCGGCACATATGCCTTTATCTGTATCCCATCAGCCACATATTCCTCCGACACAAGCTCGCCCTGTTTTCTGATAAGCTGTATCACTCCTGCCTTATCATATGGGATAATTCTCTCGATATATATCTTGTTCTCTCTTAATATCTCCTCTAAAAGAGATTTTACCTCATCTAATCCCAGATCCTTTGCCGCTGAAATGTTAAGAGTATAATCTGCCCTGAAATCATGCAGCGGTTCGTTATCTGTGCGGGCATCCTGCTTATTAAAAAGTGTGACAAATTTCTTGTCTTTTACACCAAGATCATCCAATGTCTGGTAGGTTATGAACATCTGCTTTTCACGCTGCATATTTGATGCGTCCACCACATGGAAAATGATATCTGCGTACTTTGCTTCCTCGAGGGTGCTCTTGAAGGCCTCTATCAGATGATGCGGCAGCTTTCTGATAAACCCGACCGTATCAGTTAAAAGCACCTGCTGCTTGCCATCAAGCGCAAGAATGCGCGTTGTAGGATCAAGCGTTGCAAAGAGCTTATCCTCCTCAAGCACATCTGCCTCTGTCAGGTGATTTAACAGCGTGGACTTACCTGCGTTAGTATATCCTACTATCGCAACAACCGGTACTTTATTTTTTTCACGCTTTGCCCTCGTGATATCTCTGTGCTTCTGCACCTCTTTCAGCTCTCTTCGAAGCTGTGCTATCCTGTCATTTATAAGACGGCGGTCCACCTCAAGCTTTTTCTCTCCGGGACCTCTTGTTCCTATTCCACCGCCAAGCCTCGACATGGACTTTCCCAGTCCCGACAAACGGCTTAATCTGTACTTGAGCTGGGCAAGCTCAACCTGTATCTTACCCTCACTTGTTGTGGCCCTTGATGCAAAAATATCAAGAATAACAAGTGTCCTGTCCATGACCTTTGTGTCAAGGTACGTCTCCAGATTCTTCTGCTGTGCCGGACTCAGCTCATCATCACACACAATGCCTGTTGCCCCTGTACTCTCCACAAGCTCTGCAATCTCCGCCACCTTGCCGGTGCCAACATACGTGCCCGGATGAATTTTTTCTCTTCTTTGGATAAGTGTGCCTACAACTGTCGCACCTGCTGTCTTTACCAGCTCCGCAAGCTCTGAAAGCGAATCATCCGCATCATCACCGTCCTGCTCGCTCACTCCGACAAGCACCACTCTCTCCTCAATATCCTCTATCTTAATAGTATCTGCCATAATCTATCTGGTCTCCAAAAACTGATATTCTCTTGCTGCATCCTCGTCATCGGGATAATCCTTCATGTATTCCTCCATTTTGCTCTTTGCTGTGGCAAAATCGCCGGAATACTCATATGCTATAATCATAGCCTTTGTTATCTGCTGCTTGTTCGGCACACTTTCAAGTTCAAGTGCGTTCTGAAAATAAGTAATCGCAGTGTCATAGTTACCATTGTCCATCTGCGCCTGTCCCATATTCATCAGCTCATAAGAATCTGCCTCACCGCTGTCCAGGTATTTCTTAAAATACTTCTGCGAGCTGTCATTGTCGCCCTGCTTCTGATATGCTTCACCCATATAGTAGTTTGCCTTGACAAGCTTCTCATCAATAGCCTTTTTCAGACTCTTTATTGCTGAATCATAATCGCCAAGCATGGTGTATATACGGCCTCTCTGCATATAGTCATCAGCAGTTTTTGCCTTAAGCTTTAATGCCTTATCCAGGTATTCCTTTCCCTGGTCATTCATGCCATACTTTGACAAGGTCTCATAAACGCCAAGATAGAGCTCATAATTATCATCATTCTCACTGAGCGCCGTCTTAAAATCCTTCATACCCTTGTCTGAATCATTCTTGGCAAAATATATACAACCTCTCAGATAGTATGCATCAGAATCCTTATTATAGTCGATAATAGCCGTATATGTATCAATCGCGCCATCCACGTCACCGCTTAAATACTGTGCCTTTGCCTTATAATAACATATGTCAAGCTCCTCTGCGCCTACTGAGCCCACCGACTGGTCCAGTGCCTTCTGAAAAGCATCGACCGCATCATCATAGCTGCCGTTTTCTATACAGTTGATGCCATACTGTCTGTACGCATCCCTATCCTTTGCCTTGTCGCTTGAGCCACAGCCGGAAAGCATGCCCGCCGTGAGTGCCACGGTAAGCGTAAGTGCCATAAATTTATTCTTTATCATAATAGTTCTCCATGTGTATATTCTTCCCCTTATTATATATGTATTTGCCAAACTTGTAAATCCCGCCCTTACATTTCTGCTAGGGGGGGCCCGCAGTTCACGGTGAGGCAGGATTATGAGATTGTAAG
>ERZ1034913.1928-NODE-1928-length-11356-cov-6.333776_pt1 | contig 11356 bp, 10 predicted proteins | sample MGYA00520697_ERZ1034913 | MGnify/ENA primary metagenome ERZ1034913 (study PRJEB33766, sample SAMN09781786) | gut metagenome | biome: gut microbiome | host: Homo sapiens | place: Madagascar | study: EMG produced TPA metagenomics assembly of the PRJNA485056 data... | reverse complement strand
TAAAATAATCAATATTTTTTAAATGAACATATGATCAAATCAATACTGACTCTAGTTTCCGGTAATGAAATTTGCAAAACAAAAAGGTTAGAGAATAAAATATTCCAGCTTTATATGTATGTTCTAAATGTAGAGAGTGAATATTGTAAAATAGAATAAAAATATAAGATATACAGGAGACAAAATTTATGTTAACAAGAATGGAATTTAAATTTAGTGAAGAAAAATGCAAAGAGTACGGAGTCATGTTGAATGCGTGCTATAAAACTATTGAGAAGCTAATGGCAGAATATGATATTCATCAATATGGATTAGGAGTATATGTAGCACCTATAAAAAAAGCATTTACACCTTTTGGCTTGCTCCAGTGCAGATTACCTAGATGCGAATGGTTTGCAAAAACCATCGAATCTTGGTATTGGTTCGATAGTAATGAATATAGAAATTATGATGATCCAGAATATAACTGTTTAATGCAGTCAATGGTGAAAAAATGGATAAAATAGACGAAGCAAAGTTGTTAAAAATGAAGGAGAATCAAAATGATTATCAAAAACACCGAAGCAGGAAGAATTGTACAACGGGTAGCAGCAACGATGGCTATAGAAGATATGTATGTGAGTAAAGAATTTATTGAAAAGCTTTTAAAAGTGAGTAATGGAGAAATGACATCTGAAGAGCTTCGACAAGAGGTTCTAAAAGAATATGCACAAGAATAAATAATCACGAAAAAAGAAAGAAGGTTGAATTAGATGAAATATTATATTAGTGACTTGCATTTGTTTCATGAAAATGCAATCAAATATGATCATCGTCCCTTTGATTCTATACAGGAAATGCATGAGGTAATCATGAAAAACTGGAATGATCGTGTGACGAATGGCGATATTGTATATATTTTAGGTGATATTAGTTTGCATGGGAAAAATGAAGATTTGATTGCCTTTGTGGCACGTTTAAAAGGAAAAAAGGTCTTGATTAAAGGCAATCATGATGATCTATCTGATTATAGATATCAGCAGTTATTTACCGAAATCTGCGATTATAAAGAAATTCAAGATTCAGTTGGGAAAGAAAAGTATGGACTGATATTATCTCATTATCCGATTTTTTCATGGAACAATATGGGACGTGGAAAAATTTTGCTCTATGGGCATACACACGAAAGCAAAGAAGACAAGTTTTATCAAAGTTGTCTTAGACAGATGCAAGAAAATGATTGTAGACATGCATATGACGGAAAATTACGGGCATGTAATGTTGGATGTATGTTTTCTTATATGAACTATACACCGCGTACTTTAGAAGAAATTCTTGTAGGAGTAGAAATGAAAGAATAAGACAATAATGTACAAAAATATCAAATTATAACACGAGGATGGAAAACACAATCCAGTTTTAAAAAATGCACGTGTTAGGAAAGAATTTTAGAAACGAAGCGGGGATTGACATGGCTACTTATGTTGTTTCGGATATTCTGGAGAATATGAACTGTTTATCAGATTGTTGGATGAGTGCTCAAGAAGCCTTAAATTATGGCTTGATTGATGGAATTATGGATAAAGAAAGTGAGAGGACAGATTATGAGTAATAAAGTAAATGGAGAATATATTTTTAGTGAGGATTGTAAATTTTCATTAGAGGATAAAAAAACAGGGTTAAACAATAATTATTTATATATTGGAGCACCTGGAACAGGAAAGACTCGTTCTGAATTCTATAATATCCTTCATCAATTGGATCGCAATCATGTGATTGTGGATGTGAAGGGTTCTATGGCAAGTTTAATCCCTTTATTAGAACAAAATGATTATCATATTTATTATTTAAATCTAATGGACCTTCATCGTTCGATGTACTATAATCCATTAGCTTATATTCGAAAGAGATATTCACAAACAGATTTAATGGCTCTGGCAAGAACTATATTTGGACAAGATTATATGAGTAATGATCCTTTTTGGGAAGAATCGGCAATATCACTTTTGCATGCAGCCTTAACATATACGTATGAAAAGAATTATGATGAAGGCAATGGCTCTTTAAAGGAAGCCTTCGATATTATATATACATTACGATATGATTGTGATGGGGAAATTGATTATGAAGATCTGCGAAATAAATTAGATGAATTGATTTATGAAGGTTCAAATGTTTATTCTAGTGAACTCTTTAGAAGAGAAGCAATCTGTCCTTCAAAGACTTTGGCATGCATTTTAAAAACATTGCGATCAAATACATCAGCCTTACAAAATCCAGATGTACTACATACAATTTGCGATGGTCCTGATGCATTAACGATTGATTTCAATAGATTTGCGCATGAAAAATCAGTCATCTTTATTCAACTCAATGATGCAGATACTTCGTTACATCCAATTGCGAGTGTGTTTTTATCACAATTGTTTCAATTCTTATTTTCTGAGGCAAATAAACAAAAGGATTTAAGACTACCCATACCAGTTCAGTTTCATTTAGATGACATGGCAAATTATGAGATTAATGATTTTGCGAGTATTATCGCAACTGCAAGAAGTCGAGGTATAGGTATTACAGGTTGTATTCAATCAAAAAATCAATTGGCATCTGTATATAAAGACAATGCGATTAATATACAAGATTGTTTTGACACAACGATTTATATGGGAACCAATTCGTATGATTCAGCACTAGATATTGCACACAGATCTGGCTTTACATTAGATTATGTGAATGAACTTCCAGTTGGAGATATTATTTTGATTCGAAGGGGAAGGACTGCAGAACATATAAAATTATTGGATTATAGTAAAACAGGAAAATACTTTATATATAATCATAATAGGTATTTGATTCCTAAAAATAGATTTAGAATTCATGATGATTTAAGGCACATGCAACTATAATAAAAAAAGCATCTTTAGGGATGCTTTTTGTCTTGATATTATTTATTAACCGCTTCTTTTAGAGCTTTGGCAACTTTGAACTTAACAGATTTGCTAGCTTCAATTTGAATCTTTTCTTTCGTTAATGGATTAAATCCTTCTCTAGCTTTTCTTTCTGTAATTTCAAATTTTCCAAATCCTGCAAGATCTACAGTTTTTCCTTCTCTTAAACCTTCAAAGATTTGTGTTAATGCCAAGTCAACAACTTCCGTAATGTCTTTTTTAGTTAAATGAGAATCTTCGGCAATATTAGAAATAATGTCCTTTTTAGTTAATTTTTCCATTTTTGTATGTCTCCTTTTCACCTTTACTATACGCCTTTTTTCACCATTAGCCAACCCATTAGATGAATTGGTTGAACAAATTCATTGTTTTTAATTAAATCATTGATTTCATCTTCTGTGTATTCTTTGACTTCTAAAAATTCAGTTGAATCTAGATGTTGATTTGATACTTTTTCACAATTATCGGCATAATATAAATACGCATAATTATCTGCTATTGTAGGATTGCTAGGAATCGTATAAATATGTTTCCAGTCATTAGATACATAGCCTGTTTCTTCTTCAAGTTCACGTTTAGCTGCAAGTAACGCACTTTCATGTTCGCTTCCTTCAATGCCACCCGCACAAAATTCAGTGGTTACTTTTTTTAGACCATGTCTGAATTGTTTTACCGTTACATATTTATCATCCTTTGTTCTTGCGATAATCACGACAAAATTACGTCTTGAATAGTTATAGAAAGGAGAAAACTCTTTTCCATCGGGAAGAATGAAAGACTCTTTGCGAAAGTCGATCCATTCATCTTGTACAATATGTTCTGTTTTATTTAATTTCCAATTTAAATCCATTTTTATCACCCAAATTATTATAATCCAAATAAAAAAAATAGTGCAACCAAAGTTACACTATTCATTGACTATGCTTGTTGTGCAATACCAAAGTATCTTGAACTTAATGCAGTCGCTAAAGCCATATTTGAAACAACCGCTACGATGACTTCGGGAATCATATTTGTTCCAATGACACCAGCCATAACACCGTTTAGTGCTGCTTGGCTGATACCTAAAGCTTGTGAGTATTGAGGACCGAATAAAATAACGATCAATCCTAATACCATGATTGTGTGGCATACTGTCGCAACAGCGGCTGCAATACCTGCAGCGACTGGAGTATTCTTTGCGTATTTTTTCGCAAATTTAAATACATAACCAGCAATCACACCTAATAAAATACGTGGTACTAAAGCTATTACTAAACTAAAGAAGTTACCAGAAATTCCACCAACTGTTACGAATGGAGAGAAGACAAAGCTTGTGATTCCAGGTGTCATTGTAGCACCAATAATAGATGTACATCCGAATACGAATCCTAAGAAAGCTCCTGCACCAGGCCCCATTGTGCTAGCCAAGATAATTACAGGCACGTGCATCAATGTAACACTTAATGCATTAATACGTAAGTATCCAATTGGTGTTAGATACATGATGATTTCGATGGCTAAAAATAAAGCCAACACGCACATCTGGCGTACTGATAGTTTTGATTTGTTCATATTTCCTCCTACTTTCGTTTCTTTTTAAGAATACGATGTAACTAATCAAATTGATGTCTTCATACATAGATTATGGTCATGAGATCCATATCCACAAAAAAACATCTTAAACAGTTTACTATAAAAAAAAACAGGAATCAAGTCCCTGTTTTAGTTCCAAAAATCAAATGGAGAAGAGGATTCATCATCTTCATTGTTATAATAAGAAGATTGATTTGATGACTTACTTACATCTTTTCCTTGAAGCATAGTATTGATTGAATCTTTTACATCACTAATCGCAATCGCATAACCCATACCTTCAACATCTGTATCACTTAACTTCGCTGAATTGATACCAATTAATTCACCACTCATATTCAACAATGCTCCTCCAGAGTTTCCTGGATTGATGGCTGCATCGGTTTGAATATAAGATTGTGTTGTATCCGTATCTGAACTTGTTGATACACTGCGATTTGTAGCTGAGACAATACCTGTTGTTACAGACTGACCATAACCTAGGGCATTACCAATGGCTACAACTTGTTCACCAACTTGTAACTTGTTGCTATCGCCGATTGTCGCAATCGCAATTTGTTTTAATGTATCCTTGCTTAAATCACTTGTCTTAATCGAAATTACAGCTAAATCACGATCTTCATCTACACCTTTTACAGTAGCTTCAACATTTGTATTATCCGCTAATGTACAAGTCAAGGTCTTGGCATTTTCAATAACGTGATAGTTTGTCAAAATATCGATTTCACCATCTTGTCTATTAATGATGACACCACTACCTACGCTTGTACTTTCTTGTTGCGTGAATGGATTACTTCTAGAGTTTCTTCCATACATACTGAAATAGTTTTGTACGTCGGATACCGATACATTGGTAATAGATACAATGCTAGGCATACAATTTTGAGCCACTGTACTTACATTGGAAGTGGTTGAACTTGAAGTCTTCACAACATTTGTACTTTGTACTGTTGTATTTTGTTTATTATAGTTATCAACCACATAGTTGACTCCTTGAAAACTTCCGGCGGCAACCACTCCAAAAGTAGCAGCACTCAAAATGAGTTTAGATCCTTTCTTTAATAATTTATGATTTGAATTTGGAATTCTTGGCATTTCATTTTTCATGTCTATGTACCTCCTTGTTTACAATACAAGGATATAGCCACAAGCTTAAATGAAGTTTAAATTATTCCATATTCGTATAACCCATCAAATAGGCATCTACTTCTTTGGCACATTCTTTACCTTCATGAATGGCCCATACAACCAAAGACTGACCTCTATGACAATCTCCAGCCGCAAAATATTTGTCTTTAACTTGATAAGAATTTTGTTGTGTCACAATCGTATTTCTTAGTGTTGTTTCCAATTCAAATTTGGTTTTTAAATCATCTTCAATACCAATAAATCCTGCCGCAATCAACAATAAATCGCAATCTAAGATTTGCTCAGTACCTTTTACTTCCTCAAGCTTTCCATCTTTAAATTGTACTTTTACAGTCTTGATTTGTTTTAGATTCTTTTTATCATCCAAAATACATTCTTTTACTGTTGTTTCATAGATACGAGGATCCTTTTTAAAGACGGCAATCGCTTCTTCTTGACCATAATCTGTTTTACAGATCTTAGGCCATTCTGGCCAAGGATTACTTGAAAGCCTTTCATCTGGGGCTTTAGGCATCATTTCAATTTGAACAACACTTGCACACCCTTGACGAATACTTGTTCCAACACAATCATTTCCCGTATCACCACCACCAACAATCACAACATTTTTGTATTTGGCAGAAATTTCTTCTGTATCATACAATAAATGTTTTGTAGCTTTTGTAAGATAATCTACCGCAAAATAAATACCCGAACAATCACGATTTTTTACGTTTAAATCACGTGCTTTTTTAAAACCTGCCGCAAAGATGATCGCATCATAGTCTTGTTCTAATTCTTTTTTAGTAATATCTTTTCCAACGTTGACATTGGTTTTAAATTGAATACCTTCTGTCTTTAAGATATTTAATCGTCTTTGAATCACTTTCTTTTCCAATTTCATATTTGGAATACCATACATCAATAATCCACCGATATGATCTTCTTTTTCAAAGACTGTGACAGAATGTCCACGATGATTTAAATCATGGGCTAAGGCAAGGCCTGCAGGACCAGAACCGATAATCGCAATCTTTTTATCAGAACGAATGGTAGGAACATATGGAACCATCCAATTGTTTTTGTAGGCTGTTTCAATGGTATACAATTCATTCTCTTTGATTGTGACAGGCTCTTGGTCTAAGCCATTTAGACATGCCTTTTCGCAAAGAGCAGGGCATACACGACCTGTAAATTCAGGAAACGGATTGGTTTTTAATAATCTAGATAAAGCTCTTTTATCATTGCCATTATAGATTTCATCATTCCATTCTGGAATCAAATTGTGTAATGGGCAGCCTGTCACCATGTTTTTTAATTTGATGGCAGACTGACAAAAGGGAACGCCACAATTCATGCAGCGTGCACCTTGTTTACGTCTTGTTTCTTCATCTAAAAAGGGATGAAATTCATTAAAGTTTGTGATTCGAGAAAGCGGTTTTATAGCCTCGTTTTCTTGTCTTTCATATTCTAAAAATCCTGTTGGTTTTCCCATACTATTTCATCCTTTCTTATGCATGCACCTGTTCAAAAGCCATAAGACTTGCCTCATCTTTATGATAGCCTTTGGCCTGAAGTTCTTGAATCAATGTTGTGATCTTTTCATAATCCTTTGGAACGATCTTTTTAAAGTTGGATAATTCTTCATCAAGATTAGATAGGATGTTTTTGGCAACATCTGAATCTGTATATTGATAATGTTTAGTCAAAAGATCTATTAATACTTCTTTATCTACTTTAGATTTAACTTCATATGTATTGACCAATTGTTTATTTAAACGAGTATATAAATCATGATTTGGATCATAAATATAGGCTGTACCACCAGACATACCTGCAGCTAGGTTTTTACCAGTTTTACCCAAGATAACAACGGTTCCACCAGTCATATATTCAAGTCCATGATCTCCAACACCTTCTACTACGGCACTAGCACCTGAGTTACGTACCGCAAAACGCTCACCTGCCAAACCACGAATATAAGCCTCACCACTTGTAGCTCCATATAAGGCAACATTACCAATAATGACATTTTCGTTAGCTTTAAAAGTTGCGTCTTTTTTAGGTTGAATAATCAATTTGCCACCCGATAAACCTTTGCCAAAGTAGTCATTCGCATCTCCGTGTACATCTAGAGTCATTCCTTTTTGTGCAAAGGCACCAAAAGATTGTCCAGCACCACCGTTACAATGAATCGTATATGTATCGTCTTTTAATGTGTTATTAAATTCTTTTGTGATGATACTTGATAAAATCGTTCCGACTGTACGATCTGTACTTGAAATTTCAATAGTTTCTGAATGAGCTTTCTTTGACTTGAAATAAGGCATAAATTTAGGAAGCAAATCCTTCATATCCACTGTTTTTTCTAATTCAAAGTTATATGTATCTTTAGGATCATAATGAATATTGTATGGAGTCATCAAGATGTTTGAATAATCCATATTCGCATCTTTATCTACCTCAAGATTATCTGTATGACCGACCATTTCATCGATTGTATGATAGCCAAGTTCTGCCATGATTTCTCTTAATTCACGTGCAATAAACAACATGAAGTTCATGACATATTCGGGTTTTCCTTTAAAACGACTTCTTAATTTCTGATTTTGTGTAGCTACACCAAAAGGACAAGTATCTAGATTACATACACGCATCATCATACATCCCATTGTAACTAATGGGGCAGTCGCAAAGCCAAATTCTTCTGCACCTAATAGACAGGCAATCGCAACATCTCTTCCGGTCATTAATTTTCCGTCGGTTTCAATTAAAACACGACTTCTTAAGCCATTTTCTACTAAGTTTTGATGAGCTTGTGCTAAACCTAATTCCCAAGGAAGACCTGCATGGTGAATACTACTTTGTGAAGCAGCACCTGTACCTCCATCATAGCCTGAAATCAGTACTACGGTAGCACCGGCTTTGGCAACACCTGAAGCAATTGTACCAACACCAGCTTCACTAACTAATTTGACACTGATTCGTGCTTGTGGATTGGCATTTTTTAAGTCGTAGATCAATTGTGCTAAATCTTCAATAGAATAAATATCATGGTGAGGTGGTGGGGAAATCAAAGATACACCTGGTGTAGAATATCTTGTTTTCGCAATCCAAGGATAGACTTTTTTGCCTGGTAAATGTCCACCTTCGCCTGGTTTAGCGCCTTGTGCCATTTTGATTTGGATTTCTTTAGCACTCACTAAATATTCTTCGGTTACACCAAAACGTCCACTTGCGACTTGTTTAATAGCTGAGTTTTTTTCTGTACCTAAACGTTCTGGTTTTTCTCCACCTTCACCAGAATTGGATTTACCGCCCAAACGGTTCATCGCAATAGCCATACATGTATGGGCTTCTTCAGAAATAGAACCATAGCTCATAGCACCTGTTTTAAAGCGTTTAACAATTTCATATTCACTTTCCACTTCCGATAATGGAATACTTTCTTGTGTCTTTTTAAAGTGCAATTGACTTCTTAAATGATGCTTTTGACTGTTTGAATTTAATTCATTTGAATATTCTTTAAATAGGTCATAATCATTTGTTTGAGTGGCTCTTTGAAGTTTGACAATCGTTTCAGGAGAATATAAATGATCTTCTTTTCCATCACCTTTTCTTAGCTTATGGAATCCAATGGAGTCTAGACTTGTATCTGTAGATAGTCCTAATGGATCATAGGCACGGTCGTGGTGGTAGATTAAATCTTTTTCAATATCTTCTAATGTGATGCCTTCCACTTCACTAATGGTATTTGTGAAGTATGTGTCGATAACTTCTTTTGAGATCCCAATGGCTTCAAAGATTTGGGCACCTTGATAAGATTGTAAAGTTGAAATACCCATTTTTGCAGCAATTTTGACAATACCTTTTAAAATGGCTTCATTATAGTCATCAATTGCGATATTGACTTCTTTATCCAACATATTTAATTGAATCATTTCTTCAATGCATTCATGGGCTAAATATGGATAGATGGCTGTAGCGCCATAGCCAAGTAATGTTGCGAATTGGTGTACATCTCTAGGCTCACCACTTTCAAGAATGATGGATACATCTGTTTTCTTTTTCGTTTTTACTAAATGTTGTTCAAGAGCAGAAACGGCTAATAAACTAGGAATGGCCATATGACCTTCATCTACACCTTTATCACTTAAAATCAAGATGTTGGCACCGTTTCTATAGGCTTTGTCGCATTCAATAAATAAATTGTCTAAAGCTTCTTTTAAAGAAGTACCTCGATAGAATAATAAAGAAATGGTTTCATTTTTAAATCCTGTCTGATTTAATTGGCGAATCTTATCCATATCTCTTGATGTTAAGATTGGATTGTTGACTTCTAATACAGTACAGTTATTTGCCTGATCTAATAATAGGTTTCCATCACTTCCAATATAGATTGTTGTGTCTGTGACAATTTCTTCACGTAAAGAATCAATTGGTGGGTTGGTTACTTGGGCGAAGAGTTGTTTAAAGTAATGGAATAAACTTAAATAATTTTGGGAATAAATTGCCAAAGGGATATCTGTACCCATCGCACTTGTTGGTTCAAGTTTGACGCGTGCCATTGGTAAAATGATATCTTTTACATCTTCATAAGTATATCCGAAGACTTTATAAAGAATATCTCTTTCATGTTGTGTATGGATATGTGTTTTTTTGTCTGGAGCAGGCAAGTCTTTAAGGTGTAAAAGGTAAGTGTCTAGCCATTCTCCATATGGATTTGACTTTGCGTATTCACTCTTTAAATCGTAGTCTTCAATCAATTCTTTTTTGACTGTATCTACAAGTAACATCTTGCCTGGTTCAAGTCTAGATTTTTTGATGATTTTCTTTTCATCAATGTCTAAAACGCCAACTTCACTTGATAAAATCAACATGTTGTCGTTTGTTAGATAATATCGGCTTGGTCTTAAACCATTACGATCAAGTACAGCTCCGACTTTTTGTCCATCACTAAATAAAATAGCGGCTGGACCATCCCATGGTTCCATCATAGTGGCATAGTAGTGATAGAAATCTTTTTTCTTTTGATCCATGGCTTGATGTTTCCATGGTTCTGGAATTAAGATCATAATCGCTTTTTCTAGTGGCATGCCATTCATGACTAAAAATTCTAATGCATTATCTAACATGGCAGAATCGGAACCTGAAGTGTTGATGATAGGTAAGATCTTACTTGAATTTTCATCCAAGAATTCTGAATGCATACTTTCTTCACGGGCTAACATCTTATTGACATTTGCACGAATGGTATTGATTTCACCATTGTGGGCAATATAGCGGTTTGGATGGGCTCTTTGCCAAGATGGTGTAGTGTTTGTCGAGAAACGTGAGTGCACGATCGCAATCGCAGATTTATAATTCTTGTCTTGTAGATCTAAATAGAATTTTCTTAATTGTGATACTAAAAACATTCCTTTATAGACAATGGTACGACTGCTTAAAGACGCAACATAAGTTTCTTTGCAGCTTTTTTCAAATTCACGACGAATCACATATAATCTTTTTTCTAGATTCTTGTTTCCTTTTACGAAAGCCTGATAAATATTAGGCATGCAGTCTTTAGCTTTTTGGCCTAGGATAGATTCATTACAAGGAACTTTTCTCCATGCGATGAATTCGCATCCTTCTTGTTCAACAAATTTTTCAAACATTTTTTTGTGTTGATTTAACAAAAGTTTGTTTCTAGGTAAGAAAAACATACCCACTCCATAGTATTCTGG
>ERZ1034913.1923-NODE-1923-length-11370-cov-40.437384_pt1 | contig 11370 bp, 7 predicted proteins | sample MGYA00520697_ERZ1034913 | MGnify/ENA primary metagenome ERZ1034913 (study PRJEB33766, sample SAMN09781786) | gut metagenome | biome: gut microbiome | host: Homo sapiens | place: Madagascar | study: EMG produced TPA metagenomics assembly of the PRJNA485056 data... | reverse complement strand
TCAATATTGGCACGGTGTTCAACAGCCGCTCCAACAACGCGGGCGGTGTGCTGGCCTACTGGCTCAGCTACGGCGGTACGCTGACCAACTGCTATAACTTTGGCGAGATCACCACCAACTCCAACAACGGCCAAAGCTCCGGCACCGTTGGCGGCGTGGCAGGTTACTTCAATAATCCTGTTGCCGGTACGGCGGCCAACCTGTATCGTTGCAGCAACTATGGCAGCGTAAAAAAGATGACCTACGGTGCCAACGACGTAGGCGGCGTTTTTGGTAAGGTACAGCTGGCGGATGACCATAACAGCGATGCCATGACCATCAATATCATAGAGTGCGTCAACGGTTCCAATGTGCAGCTGCAGGCGGCATCGATGTCTGTCGGCATCTTCTGCTATATTGGTCCGTGGAAGGCTATCCCCAACGTTGAGGTCAACATTGACCGCTGCCGTAACTATTGCACCGAAATGTGGGGCACCAACCGTTCAGCCGGCATCTGGGGCAACCGCGGCAACGGCAGCACCTCTAACAAGAAAACGACCATCACCAATTGTTTTGCCTTGTATAAAAGTAAGAACAATACTGGCAGCAGCTGGTTCCCGATTGCCTATCGCCAAACAGCCAATGAAAAACTGACCGGTTCCAACAACTACTACATGCAGCTGGATATGAGCTTCGATGGTTATTCCGGCATTGATGGGCTGCAAGAGGGCCTGGGCCGCACCAATGTTACAGGGGGATGGAACCAGGGTACCAATGAAAGCGAAGCAGGCGGCGGTGCAACTACCGACGTAAAAGCGCATCGCCTGTATGCCGGTGTGGACAGCGGTGCCAACGCCGCCCAGGATGGCGACAACTTCTATCACTTCTTTGCGATGCTGCCAAAGATTTCAAGCGATGGCAGACCGGTCGTCTCGATGCAGGCTGTAAAAAAGAGCAGCTCGTATATTACCACCTTGCTGGGCCAAAACTTCTCGGAAACTTCGTCTGTGCGTTATATCTTTGCAAAAGATGCCAAGGATCTGACCCAGTATCCTGTGCCGGAGGAATGGAATGTCGGCTATGTCGGCAAGATCCTGCTCCTCTTCGACGACGTCAACGGTGACAACAAGACCAGCAAGGAAGATATTACCGATGAGGTGCTCCAACGCTACTACAGCAATATCCTGGACAACAGCGCCCCGGATGCCCCCACAGGACTGAAAATCGAACGCAGTGATGCTACCGGTTCCGGCAACGAGAGTATTTACGGCCGTTATAACGTGACCTGGAATGCCCCCACCACCGGCAGCCCGGCCATCTACTACCATATCACCGTTTACGAGACCGATGAAAACGGCGACCGTATCGGCAATACCTCCCTGCTGGAGGCCGATGCCTACGACACCCGCTTTACCTTTGAAAGTAAGGCCGAGTGGAAGGGCCGCTATTTCAAGGTCAGCGTGGCCGGCGTCAACAGCAAGGGTACCGGCACGGCAGCTGCTTCGGGCCGGCAGCAGTTTGTCCGCGCCCTGCCCACGCCGGAGCTGGAGGTTCGCCTGATGCCCACGCCGGAGGAGGGCGGCCATGTTCAGTTCAGCCAAAAGCTGGTGCTGACCAATGCCGATGAATACGATAAGTTGATGCAGAACAGCGGCCTGGCCGATTGGAGCGTCACAGTCAAGGTCGGCGGCGATAACGGCGACACCTACCAGTTCAGCAACGGGAATACCACGCCCAAACGCATTTCGGAGAGGCTTGGCAGCAGCCAGCGTATGACGGCGGAAGCCACCAGCAGCGACCAGCGCTGGATGCGTTCCGGCCAGTATGACGAGACGGTGTATATGCCGGTCTCCTGGGTCGTGGTTCCCAACGACAGCACATGGGGCAACAGCAACTCCGGCCTGGCCGAGGGCAGACTTGCTGCCAAAAATGTCGAAATTACCGGCGCTACCATCGACGACCTGACCGTAACGGTTACGCTGAACTTTACCGCCAGCGTCAGCGGCACACAGCCAACCTACCGCGTCATGCTCATGGGCCGCTACCTGGGCGATGAGGCCGTCACGCTGAACGGCGAGGAGGTCTCTCTCAAAGACCAGTACATCACGCTGGCTGCACGCCAGAACGTTGTGCCCAACAGCAACACTACTTTTACCTTCAATAACCTGCCGGACGACACCCTGACCAACTATGATAACTGGACGGTCGTGGCTGTGCCGGTCACCAGCGGTTTGGGGGATGTGGTCACCCGTTGGGATGCTGCCGATGCCGAAGCGCTGGCCAAGCTGCAGGCTTCCTCTGCCGAGCGCCCGGCGTCCTGGTATGGCGGCCTGGAGATCGTGCGGGAAAGCAACGGCTACAGCTTTGCCAACCTGACCCCGCTGTATTTTGTAAGCAAGGATCTGACAGACTACAGCAACTGGGCCGGCTATGCCACGAACCAGGTCATTTTTGAACAAAACAACATCACCGTTGCCCAGGCCCCGAAGTTGACGGGCGTGCCTGCCGACGGCGACCTGTACCTGAATTACGACGCCGACAAGCTGGCCAACGACAACCAGCTGGCCTACACCTTTACCTGGACCCAACCCGGCGAGGCGGCTGCCAGCGGCGGCAGCACCAAGTATAAGCTGACGCTGTACGGTGTGACCGAAACCAGGGATGAAAACGGCAATGTAATTTCTACGGCGGAGGAGACCATCACCCTGCCGGATGATGCCAACAGCAAAGTCCAGTACAAGGATGGCACCTACAGCTACACCCTCCCTATCGATACCGACCTTGCGGGCGGCAGCAACAGCTGGCGCTTTGATAAAGTGCGCCTGCGCGTCACCCGCGATACCACCGGCACCACCCAGGGCATCGGCGCGGCCGACACCGCCGTCTATACCGTGCTGCGCCGCCTGCAGCAGGTGGGCGAGCCCGGCCAGGTGTTCCCCGTGGATACCAGCAATGCCGAACAGACCCGCTATCAGATCAGCTGGCCTGCCGTCTCGGATGAACGCGTGGACCACTATGAGCTGTGGGCACAGGTGCAGACCACCAGCGCCGCCGGCACCACTCTGGGCGAAGCCTTTAAGCTGCACCCGGCGGATGGCGACAGCACCACGCTCATCAAAGACACCCAGACCATCGTGGACCTGGAAGCTTACCAGGGCGAAACGCTGGTGTTCTACGTGGTGGCCTGCCCGGCAGACGGCGACACCACCGTGCTGCGCAGCCCCAACGGCGAGGTCAGCGACCCGCAGACCATCATCCAACGCACCGAGGCCCCGACCATCAGCAAGGTGGACTTTACCTGGACGGGCAAGGCCGTCAATGACGCCCTGCCGCTGATGAACGCTTTCTGCAATGACCTGACCATCCGGATGACGGTGGACAAGGCCGATGCCGCCAGCTACTTCTTTACCGGCTATTTGTTTGATGATGAGGCCGACTACATCGAAGCCTGCGCCAAGGCCAAGACCTGGATGAACGACCCCACCAAGGAAAACCTGGACGCCCTGAATGCCGCCCTGCGTGAGGATAAGGCAACGCTGATGATCCCCGAAGCCTCCAAGACCGTGGGCAGCGAGACCCAGGTCAGCGGCGATGGCACCACCGTGTCCTACACGGTCACGCCCAACGCCAACGCTTTTACCATGCAGCCCGCCGACGCCAACCGCTACCTGCTGCCCGCCCTGCGCGCCATGGTGGCCAACAGCGAGACGGCAGCTACCTCCTCCTCCTGGAAGTTCTACGTGCCGGGCGATTATGCCGGGGCCACAGGCGCTTTGCACCTGCCCAAGATCCAGCTGGACAAGCCGGAAAAAGACGGCGTTCTCAGCGTGACCTCGGTGGAATCCACGGTGGAGGGCAAGCTGTACGGCACCGAGGGCGAAGCCTGGAAACCTGACAGCGCAGAGATCACCATCCACCAGTACGCTGTGCAGTGGCCTGCCGTCAACGAGTACACCGATACCGACGGCACCACCCGCAACTTTGCCGAGAAGTACCGCTTCCAGGTGACGCCTGCCGCGGATATGCCCGCTGACGACCCGAACAGGGGAGGCTACGACATCCGCTTTACCGTGGCCCCGGCGGATGTGGTAACGGAAAATGGCGATGGTACGCAAACCATAACGACCCACCGCGGCGATATTTTGAAGGTGGAAAAACTGCCGTCTGGCTTGGACGAAAACGACCCGGCCAACTGGCTGGACATCACCAAGGCCGCCCGCAACATTGCAAACGAGGGCACCGAGGATGAGTATGTCTGGTACGATCTGAGCATTGTGCAGGTGACCCGCACGGTGACGAATGATGACGGTACGACGTCCGAAGTGACGGAGCTGGTCAGCCAGCCCATCACTCTGACCGGCCACCACGCGATCGACAACGATAACCCCAGCTACCGCATCAAGACCGTGCCTGCCCTGCGCCAGGCCGAGATGACCGATTATTCCCTGGGCTACCGCCTTACCCTGCCTGATATGACCCAGCGCGCCGACGGCGACAACGACGAGACCAGAGCGCTGGAGAAGTACACCGAAAAGGTCACCATCTGGGCTGTGGGCAACGGCGAAAAGACCGTCGATTCCGACCGGCTGGAAGTCTCCCTGCGCACAGAGGGCCAGGCCATGACCGAGGATGCCGCCCGCCCGGTGTTCGCCATGGCGGAAGCCGACCCCCGGCCCGCACAAAGCACGGGCCGGGCAGGGGAGACGGACCCCACGCCCCCGGCCAACGACCCCGGGGCAGAGGATACCCCCGTTACCCCCGAAACCGCCGTGATGTAAAGCAGAAAGGAGGGCGCACCATGCCCCCAAAACGCAACCGCCCGCTGCGGGACCAGCAGGGCCTTGCCATGATCTTAGTGCTGTGCCTGGGCGCGCTGTTTGTGGCGCTGGCTGCCGCCCTTGTGTATGCGGCCTCGCTGATGATGGCCAACGCCGACCGCCAGCTGCCGGAGCAGGACGTCTACGAGCTGGCCGTCAGCTTCTCTGACGTGCTGGAGCAGGAACTGCTGCATTACACCGGCGCTAAAGAAAAAGACGGCGCGATGACCGAGGAGAACGACCAGAGCATCGGCTACTTTATCAACCATATCTACGTTAAAAAAGGCTCTATCGATAACCCCTACGGCGACGACACCGACCATACGTTTACCCTGCAGGCGCCCGAGGGCATCGACGAGATGACCGTCACCCTGAACAAGCACCCCAGCGACGATGTGGACGAAGGCGGCAACGTGATCGATAACGAACCCATCACAGAGAACCTGAGCAACCTTCTCATCAAACTGAGAAATCAGAGCGAGAACGGTTCCACTATGAATGTGGATGATTATGTCATTCGTGTGACCGTCAAAGTGGTCAAGGGAGACCAGAGCTACAGCTACACCAGAAAGTACAAGCACACCGGCATTTACAGTTACTATTACACGCTGGATGATAATGCAAACACTCGTTACAGCTTCAGTGGTGCCGAGGGCGATACAGCTTTGAGATTGACCAACATGGCAACCCGTGAGGAACGTACCGTCACAAAAAATGATGCTTCTACACTATACCTGCGCTACAGCATGGATACGGACAGTGCGTGCATTTTTACACGCATCAACGGCAATGATGAGTAAGGAGGCGGCACTATGCAAAGATTGAAAAACGCCCTCCGTGACCGCCGCGGCGAAACCATCGTGGAAGTGCTGGTGGCCTTCGTGCTGCTTATGCTGTTTCTGGCGCTGTTTACCGCGTCGCTGCGGTTTGCCCGGCGGGCCTCGGCCCAGGCGCAGACCACCCGCGATAACGCCTACCTGCTTACCGAAGCACTTTACCCGGTCAACGACGATGCGGCCGAGTGGAAAAACGAATCCGGCACCAAGACCAGGATGAGCTTCAGCCGCGGTGACCGCACGGTCTTTGCCGTCGAGGATGTGGAAATACAGACCATACAGGCTAAGGTCAAAGACGATAACGATGAGGCTGCTGCCACGCATACCTTCACCCGTTACTACAAAAAAGTGGACGAAGATAAAGACGACACAAAAGAGGACACGACCCCATGACCACCATGCTGAACAACAAAAAAGGTACTACCCTCGTGGAGCTGATGGTCTGCCTGGTGCTGCTGGCACTGTTTGGCACGGCGGCGGTCACGCTGGTCAAGCCCTGCGCCGAAGCCTACATCGAGGTGCAGCAGCTGACCCGCGCCCAGAACCTGGCCGATGCCCTCACCGAGACCATCCGGGGCGAGCTGGCTGATGCCGACGGCACGATCTCTATCGTAAACGCCGCAACAGAGAGCGACGCGGATCCGGCAAATAATATTTTTATAGAAGATGCCCGCTTGACGGAAGGCACTGCTCTGCGCTTTACAGTGGAAAGCAGCTATACCGAGATACTTGATGCCGGTTATGTGCCCAAGCTGACCGCCACCACCCTGAACGCCGACAACACCACCAGCACCAAGGTCCTCTACGACCCCGCCGACGACACCTTTGCCGAGCTGAACCGCTACCTGCACATGCGTTTTTACAAGCAAACGGAGGGCAAGGACGGAAAGAAAAAAGAGTACACGACCTACGCTTATACAACGGCCTATCCTAACAAAGATTATATGGGGCTTGTCGTTTCGAATCTTGAGTTCTATGCCCGCGGATGGAAAGAGGAGAAGGAAACCGGGAAGATCTGCCTGACCTCGCTGTCTATGCAGCTGACCGTCGCTAAGCCTGATGGCACCCCCGTCTACACCCAGACCGCGGTCATTCCGCTGCCCGGCGCACCGGAGTTCCAATAAAAAATAGCAAATAATTTGGCGAATAAATTGTTGTGTGGGCACTGGACAATCGGGTGAAAAAACAGTATACTTAATTAAAAATAACACCGCAAGGTGTGTCGATCGTGAAACGAACGCATAGGAGAGACTTACCATGGCAGACATTGAGATCAGGATGCTCGGAAAATTTGAGATCCTTATGGACGGCAAGCCGGTCCTAGCCGCACTGAAACAGTCCCGCAAGGCTACGATGCTGATCCAGTACCTCGTCCTGCAAAAGGGCGAAAGGGTGACCCACAAAGACCTGACGGATACCCTGTGGAACGGCGAACGGTCCACCAACCCGGATATGGCTCTGCGCGCCATCATGCACCGCTTCCGCAACATGATCGAGGCCGAGGGCCTGAAGGAGCTGGAGACCTGCATCATCACCAGCCGCGGCTACTACCAGTGGAACCCCGCCATGGAGTGCCGTGTGGACGTGTTTGAGATGGAAGCCCTGATGGAGGAAGCCCGCCGCCAGCTGAACCCCGCCGCCGCCGTAGCCCGCTACGAGCGCGTGCTGGAGCTGTATGCTGGCCGTCTGCTGCCGATGTTCTGCAACGAGCCTTGGGTCGAGACCCGCAGCCTGACCCTGCACGTGCAGTACCGCATCGCGCTGTTCCAGGTGCTGGAAGCCTGCAAGCGCAAGGGTGAGAATGAGCGCATCGTTAAGCTGTGCCGCCGCGCCATCGAGCTGGACCCCTACGAGGAGCGCCTGTATTTGGAGATGATCCAGGCTTTGGAGGCCATGGGCCGCCATGAGGAAGCGCTGGAGATGACCCGCCGCGGCAACGCGATGGGCTGCCTGCACCATGCCGTCGAGCCGGAGCGTGTGGGTGTGGTCTCCCGCCAGGCTCGCCAGGCTGACCGCAACCTGGAAAATGACATCTCCCGCCTGGCCGAGGAACTGCCCGCCGACGACACCCCCGGCGCTGTGTATTGCAGCTTCGAGAATTTCCGCCAGATCTATCACCTGCAGCGCGGCGTGCAAAGCCGCTTCGGCGTGCCGGTCTACCTGGCGCTGCTCACCATGTCGCCCGCCCAGAACGCTGACCCCGCCGAGACCGGCTCCATGATGGAGCAGCTGGGCGAGCTGATCCACAAGAGCCTGCGCCAGTGCGACGCCATGACCCGTTACAGCGAGAACCAGTATGTGCTGCTCATCAGCGGCAACAGCAGCGCCGAGAACGGCAGCACCCCGCTGGAGCGCATCAAGGCGGCCTTCTACCGCATGCCCGCCCATGGCCGTTACCTGCTCAACTACCACATGTACGCCCCCGAGCTCCACGCCCTCTCCGCCGACGCCCGGAGAAGATAATTTTAGGCAATACCGCGTAAGCGGGTGGGGGAGACATTAAAATCATTGCATCCCTGCCTTTTTAATCCTATGCCACTTCAAGACACGCTCCGCCAAAGCGTGTCTTTTTTGTATCTCGAAAACCACTCGCTAGGCGAGTGGTTCATAGGAAGACTTTTGTCGATAATGAAGACAGAAAAACTCCCATTGCTTTATAATAGAAGTGCGGTCTGGCAACTGCACAAAATAAAGCAATGGGAGGTCATTAAAATGAATGACGTAAATAGTTTATCGCATACGAGATGGAATTGCAAATATCACATCGTATTTGCCCCCAAATATCGGAGAAAAGTATTTTACGGGCAGAAGCGGAAAGAAATCCGCTTACGAGAACGCGGGAGGACGGGCGCAGAAGTTTTTGAAGCTGACGGAACGCCATGCCGCCTTTACCGACCTTACACCCGCCATTCTCAACGAGTTTATCAGCCGGATTGAAGTGCATGAGCGCGACCAGAAAAGGGCGAGATACGCAATCCAGCACATCAGCATATATTTCAATTATATCGGCAAGTTTGAGAATGAAGTGACACAGCTTGCAGAACCGACCGAGCAGGAAATCCGGCAAATGCGGGAGGAAATCGAAGAAGCCAAAAAGGAAAAGAGCCGCGCATACCACCGGCAGTATTCAAGGGAGTACCGGGCGCGAAACCTTGAAAAGCAGCGGGAGTATGACCGCCCCATACAGCGAGGAACGCCGGGAAGCAGCGCGGCGATATGCCAGAGAAAACATCACTACAAACTTGTTGAAATAATGTGGATTTGTTCATGTTCTTGTGCTATACTTTTCTCAAAGGCACAGAATGGCAGATATAAATTCGTGGGAGAAAAAATATGAAGAAGCATAGAAAATGTAAAAAGATAATAATAGCTTTTGTAACAGTGTTGTTTATAGCATTTGTTGCAGTAATTGGGCTACACAAAACAGGGATTTATCGTTTTGATTTCTTAAGGGACATCTATAAAAAAATTGATTTTCAACTAAGTACGAACGAGCTTAACATTCCGCAGGACGCTCTTTCATTTTCTGTTTATGATATTGAACAGGAGGACTATTTATTTTACGAGGGCGATAGCCAGTTGCCCACTGTCGCAAGTTTGGCAAAACTATTTGCCATTGATTATGCTTTGGGAAAAGTAGATTTGGAAGATATTGTTGAAGTAAATCAAGAGGTATTAGAACTTGTTCCGGCGGGTTCATCCTTAGCAAATCTGTATGCTGGGGAATACACAGTTAAACAAATCATGGAGGCTATGCTTGTTCCTTCCGGAAATGACGCAGCCTATGCGTTGGCATATCATATCGCTAAAAACGAATTAGGCGAAGGTTATACAGCAACGGAATATATAGATTATTTCATGACAGAACTTAGTGAGTATTTAATCGAAGCAGGCTATTCCAAAACAAATTTATATAATGACCCAAGTGGCGCGTCTATGCAAGCTGACTCTCATTTAGATGACATTAACCGCGTAGCGTTGAAGCTCCTTAACTACGATTTTGTTAAAGAATGTATTGGAAAAAGCAAATTTTCAATTCAAACTCCGCAAGGTGAATTTACATGGAAAAATACAAATGAATTTTTAGATGAAAATTCACCGTACTATAATGCAAATGTTAAAGGAATGAAAACAGGAACAATGGCATCTTCCTATAACATTGTTGTTCTGTATGAAAAAGATGGAAAAGCATATTTAATTACCTGTTTAGCGGCACACTCAAATGAGGGGAGATATAAAGCGGTACAGTCTGCTATCAACACGATTATTGAATAATGATGATGAAATATCCCGTTTAAGTAAAGTGTCAAAACAATAAGGGTAAGATAAAACAGCACACAATAAAACTTAATACCCACCCAAAAGGGCAGCCGAGAAATCGACTGTCCTTTTTCTACGCCGACAGGCAGAAAGGAGCGACCACCTATGACGAAACCGAGAGAGAAAACCCGCGAGGAATTGACCGCCGAGATGCCGAACTTCTAAAGAGCCTGTTTACAGGCGGCAAGTAACAATCCTTACGCGAGTGTCAGACCGTACCAACGCGACGTGACGCGTGCGCTAGTAGCATAGGGCTTTGCCCGTCTATGAAAAACCCCCGGCTTCGCCGGGGGTTATTTATTGTTAAATCATTGCAACGCACGCCCCATCGTGCTACAATAGGTACAACAATGTTAAATCCGTGACAATTTGCCCCGGAGCAAAGGAGAATCCCCCATGGCTTTGTTCAATTTCCATTTCGACCGCCCCGGCCCCGGTGTCTCGCCGGACGCCCCCCGCAAAAAAGGCCCTGCCCGCTTTTTCGAGATTTTGGGCCGTGACCTCATGTCCTTTTACCTGGCGGGCCTGCTGGCGCTGGTCAGCGCACTGCCGTTCGTGTTTGGTGTGTGGTTCGCCGTCGATACCCACTCTCTGGTGCCGCTGCTGCTGGCAGGCGTGCTGGGCGGCATGATCGCCGCGCCCCAGCTGTGCGGCCTGCTGGATACCATCCTGCGCAGCCTGCGCGACGAGCCGGGCTTTTGGTGGGCTACCTACCGCCGCGCCTGGAAACGTAACGCCAGGGCGTCGCTTTTGCCGGGTGCCATCTGCGGTCTGCTGCTGGCCATGCAGATCTTTACGGTGTTCCATTATGACGTTTCGGCCGGTGTAGTGCCGGGGGCGCTGCTGGCCGTAGGCCTGTTTTTGCTGCTGGGTCTGGGCGAGTTCCTGTTTGCCCAGGTCGTGCTGCTGGACCTGCCGTTTGCGGGGCTGGTCAAAAACTCGCTGTTCCTGTTTTTGGGCTACCTGCCCCGCGCCGCGCTGGGCGTAGTGTGGCAGTTTGTCTACTGGATCATCATCCTGCTGCTGTGGCCCATCAGCGGCTTTGCCATGGTCCTCACGGGCTTGTGGCTGCCCGCTGTCCTGACCATGCAGGCCATCTACCCCGTCCTGAACAAAGCCTTCGACCTGGAACGCCAGATCAAAGCCATCCGCGATGCGGAGCTGGATTCTTCTTCTGATTCTGAAAATTAAATAGCTGCCTGTGCGGCCCTGCCTACCTTGCGGCAGGGCCTTTTATAATGGCATACTGCCTTTCAGTGTTCCTTTTGGAGACCCAAAAGGAACCGAAAAGGTCCCCGCTACTTCCGATAGCGCGCGCTTGGCGGCCATCGTTTTGGCCGCCAAGTGCGCTGCCTCGCAACAGCGGGACTTTTTTCGCTACCTTTTTTGGTCACAAAAAAGGTAGGCCTTGGTAAGCA
>ERZ1034913.1909-NODE-1909-length-11447-cov-5.812851_pt1 | contig 11447 bp, 7 predicted proteins | sample MGYA00520697_ERZ1034913 | MGnify/ENA primary metagenome ERZ1034913 (study PRJEB33766, sample SAMN09781786) | gut metagenome | biome: gut microbiome | host: Homo sapiens | place: Madagascar | study: EMG produced TPA metagenomics assembly of the PRJNA485056 data... | reverse complement strand
CCACAAGGACGTTCGCGTCGAAAGTATAGTAGTCGCCGCCGTTGACGACGCGTCCACCGTCAATCGTCTTCACGATGGTGTTCGCCGCCGCCTTGTACGCCTCGTCGCGGTAGATCACGAGCGTCTCGTTGTAGATACCGGCATCGGTGACGTTGCCGATGGTCCCGATGGTGAATCCCGCGTTGCCGAGGATCTCGCCCATCTTCGCCCCGACGCCGGTGATGCCGCCGCCGTTGCGGATCTCAACCTTGATGCCAGTGGGATCGCTCACCGTCTCCGCCTCTTCGACAGCGTTCGGATCGGCTCCAGCATCAACGCTTTCCATAACCGTCTTCCATTGAGAATCGGAAGCCCTGAACAGCGCCGTTCCGTCCTGTTCGCTTTCGCTACCTGGTACATATGCCGCGTACACCGTCGCCTCGCCTAAGGGGCGAAACGCGTTCGCCAAATCAATCACCTGCGAAGACGACAGATCGGTCCGCACGTTGCCCGCAATTCCGTCGAGCTCGGTGGCGAAGTCGATCCCGCCCGCCTCGAGCAGACGCAGCGCCATCGCATAGGCGAAGGATGTGCGCACCGAGGCTTGTGTCTCGGATGACTTCGCGTAATTGCTTGCGCGAAGTGCGACGAGCGAGCTTTTGGCATCGAGGACCTGCTCCCCCGCCTCAAGGTAGATGCTGCCCGCATACGGGTCGTCGACGGATTCGGGAAGCGTCATGCCGATGCCGCCCACCAAATCGACGAGCGAGCGGATGCCCTCCTCGTTCGTCTTCACGAGATGGGATATGCCCACTCCCGCAAAGGATGAGACAGCCTTCACAAGCGCCTCGTCACCGCCTATCCCATAGGCGTCGTAGAGCGGATGGGTTTTGCCGTCCGAGAGGCTTACGGCAAGGTTGCCGGGGATGGAGACGAGCGTGAGCGTCCGCGTGGACTCATCCACGCGCGCAAGGATGTAGGTCTCGCTCGACACATTGGAGCCTCCCTTAGGGGAGCCGAGGTTCGCCGCGGCGAGAACGTAGTAGGGCGACCCTTCCTTGGCGGCGGTAAGCGCGCTGCTCGCATTCGAATGCTCAAGTGACAGCTTCGAGTTCGATGCGTTGAAAAAGACAGTGACACCGACGCCAACCGCAACAGCGATGATGACGATCACCGAGATGACACCTACAGCGGCGCGTCGCATCCCGCTTTTGCGCTGGGCGCTCTGGATATAGCCGCGCTTGCTCACGCGACGGGAATAGGCGCGATAGTTCTCGCCCGATGCTGTCTGGGGGGTCACATGATCGACGATGCCACGCGCGGCACGACGCTTCTTGCGATCGCTTGAGAACCCGACCGACGAGGCGTTCATCCCGCGCGAATGGCGCGGAGTGCCGCCCTTCGCCACATGCGTGCCGATGGTGTGGGACGTCATTTTGCGGGAGGTATGTTTCGATTGCGAGGCGCTAAAGCCCTTCTTCTTGCCGAACATCGCGATGGGCGCCTAGATGCTCTCGTCGACGTCGAGCCGGGACACGTCTGCGCCAAGCCCGCGCAGCTTGCCGACGTAGTCCTCATACCCTCGATCGATGTGGTAGATATGGCTGACGCGCGTCTCGCCCTCGGCGACAATGCCGGCGAGCACCAGGGCGGCTCCCGCGCGAAGGTCAGTCGCTTTTACAGGCGCACCCTGCAGAAGCTCGACCCCGCGGACGAGCGCATGATGATCCTCAATGGTGATGTCGGCGCCCATGCGTGAGAGCTCGGCGGCGAACATGAAACGGTTCTCGAAAACGTTCTCCGTGATGACTGAAGGCCCTTCGGCGAGCGACGCCAGCAACATAAACTGCGCCTGCAGATCGGTCGGGAACCCAGGATGCGGAAGCGTTTGGATGTCGACCGCGCGAAGGGGTTCGGTGCGCGAGACGGTAATGAAGTCTTTGCCGGTGATGATTTCGCACCCCATGGCCTCGAGCTTCATGAGCGCCATGCGCAGAAACGATGGGTCAATCCCCCTGACCGTGACCGGACCGCCGGTAAGCGCGCCTCCGACAAGGAACGTTCCCGCCTCAATGCGGTCGCCCACCACGGTATGCTCGCACGGCCCCAAATCATCGAGGGAGACACCGTGTACCTCAATGGTGGAGCTTCCTGCACCATCGATATGGGCGCCCATGCTCGAGAGCATGTTCGCCAAGTCGACAATCTCGGGCTCGCGCGCCGCGTTCTCGATGAACGTCGTCCCGTTCGCCACCACGGCCGCCATGAGCGTGTTCTCCGTTGCGCCGACGCTCGGGAACTCGAGCATCACGTGGGCACCATGCAGGCCGTTCGGCGTCGTCGCGTGAAGGACACCGTGGGCGTTGTCGAAGTGGACGCCTAGAGCCTCGAGCCCAACAAGGTGCATGTCAATTTTGCGCGCGCCGATTTGGCAGCCGCCCGGCATAGCGACACGGGCTTCACCGAAGCGCCCGATGAGCGGCCCGAGGACGGAAATGCTCGCGCGCATCTTCGAGACGAGTTTGTAAGGAGCCTCGTATTTATCGACGGTGGACGTGTCGACGGACAGCGAATGGTCGGCGCCGCGTTCGACATCGGCACCGAGATGGGCAAGGACTTCGGACATGATCTCGATATCGGAAATGCGCGGCACGTTGTGGAGCACCGTCTTGCCCCGTCCAAGAATTGCTGCGGCGATAAGTTTCAACGCCGAGTTCTTCGCTCCGGATACGCGGACTTCCCCCTCGAGCACCCCGTTGCCCGAAACGATGATTTCCTCTTCCATGAAAGGACACCTTCTATCACGATGCACGGAAAGGCGGCCCCGGAGGCCGAGCCGTGCAATATCAACATTCCAGTCCATCCATTATAAAAAGCGAAGGCCCGCACAGAGCGAGCCTTCACAAGTAAAGCGTTTGGTTGCAGCGCAGGGGCGAAAATCACCTATACGCCGGGAAAAAGCGAGTCGTCTATTCGCCGAGCATGAAGCGCTTGAAGCCGGTCACCTTGATGGTGCCGCCGAGCTTCTTGGCGACCTCGTTGACGTAGTCGGTGACGTTCTGGTCCGGGTTCTTGACGAAAGCCTGCTCGGTAAGGCAGCTCTCCTTGTAGAACTTCTCGAGACGGCCAGTGGCGATCTTCTCCTGGATGTTCTCGGGCTTGCCGGACTCGGCAGCCTGAGCCTTGTAGATTTCCATCTCGTGCGCGACAACCTCGGCAGGAACGGACTCACGGGTTGCGGAAACCGGGGAAGCGGCAGCAACCTGCATAGCGACGTCGCGGCCGCAGTGCTGGAACTCGTCGGAAGCGGGGTCGATGCCCTCGACATCGAACGTCACGAGGACGCCGATCTTGCCGCCACCATGAATGTAGGAGGCGACGCCGCCAGCCTCGACGACCGCAGCGCGAGCGAGGTTCATGTTCTCGCCGAGCGTGTGGATGGCATCGGTGAGCACGTCCTCGACGGTCTCGCCCTCGGCGTCGACAGCCTTCAGAGCCTCAACGTCCTCGACGTTGGCAGCCATAGCGGCACGGGCGATCTTCTCAGCGTAGCCCTTGAACTTCTCGTTCATGCCGACGAAGTCGGTCTCGCAGTTGAGCTCGACGACAGCGCCCTTGGTCGCGTCGTCGGAAACGATGGCCATAACGGTGCCCTCGTTGGTGGCACGGCCGACCTTCTTGGCGGCAGCGGCCAGACCACGGGTACGAAGAACGTCAACGGCCTTGTCCATATCGCCATCGGCCTCGACGAGAGCCTTCTTGCACTCCATCATGCCGGCGTCGGTCATTTCGCGGAGCTCTTTGACCATTGCAGCGGTAATTGCAGCCACGGATGTTCCTTTCTCTCAAGTGAAAGATGAATGAAAAGACCGCGCGCCCTCTATCGAGCGCGCGGCTGGAGCTAAACGTTCGTGCTATTCAGCAGCAGGAGCTTCCTCAGCGGGAGCAGCCTCGGCGGGAGCGGCCTCCATCTCGGCAGCGGTCACGGGAGCACCCGTACCGGCGATGACGGCATCAGCCACGAAGTCGGCGAGCAGGCGCACGGAGCGGATGGCGTCGTCGTTAGCCGGGATGCCGAACTCGACGTCGTCCGGATCGCAGTTGGTGTCGAGCGTGCCGATGACGGGGATGCCGAGACGCTTGCACTCGTGAATGGCGATGCCCTCGCGGTTGGTGTCGATCACGAAGACGGCGTCGGGCGTGCGCTTCATGTTGCGGATGCCGTTGAGGTTGGCCTGCAGCTTAGCGAGCTCCTTGTGCAGCAGGATCTGCTCCTTCTTGGGAAGCGATGCCATGCGGCCGTCGGTGTCCATGGCCTCGAGCTCCTCCATGCGGGCAACGCGGGAGCGGATGGTCTGGAAGTTAGTGAGCATGCCGCCGAGCCAACGAGCGTTCACATACGGCATGCCGCAGCGGTTCGCAGCATCGGCGATGGGCTCCTGAGCCTGCTTCTTGGTGCCGACGAACAGCACGGTGCCGCCCTTCTTGGCGGTTTCGGAAGCGAAGGTGTAGGCCTGATCGAGGCCGATGAGGGTCTGCTTGAGGTCGATGATGTAGATGTCACCGCGATGGCCGAAGATGTACGGCTTCATCTTGGGGTTCCAGCGGCGGGTCTGATGACCGAAGTGCGCGCCTGCATCGAGCAGCGACTGAATGCTGACTTTCGTCATGTTCTTCTCCATTCGTTAATCCTCTGCCTGCGGTCATCCCCAACTACCGCAGCCTTTTCCGGTTGGCCACTGGCGGCGCGGGTCGCGCAAGCATGTGTAATATAGAAACCGTTGAATTATAACGCTCTTCCATATGCGTCTGCAAGAGCAAATAGAAGATTTCTTTTCGAGGAAGAGGGCGAGAGACGGGACGGCTGAACAGAAGAAACAGAAGATGCTGCGCTTAGCTACAATTGCCGCAGAATGCTCAGCTTAAAAGAAAATGCGGGCGGAAAGGCACGCTTTCCGCCCGCATCAAAACACACGGCCACAATCGCGCAGACACCTACTACTTCTTCTTGATCTGGCTTTCGTGCCTCGCGAAGAAATCGGAACGCGGAGGAAGCTCGCGGACGCGATGCGCCCCCTCGTCGAGCTCGGCAGCACCGCACAGCTCGCCCATTCCCTCGAAGTCGTAGTTCCAGCTGAAAAACTCATCGGCGTCGAAGTTCATCTGCATGCAGATCTTCTCGCAGCCGAACGGAACGATCGGATGCATGAGCAACGTGCAGACGCGCAGGAGATAGAACGAGTCCGCGAGCACCTGCCGACGCGCGTCGGCATCGTTGGAAAGCTCAGCCTCCCTGATGCCGTCAGTCCAATACTTGTTCGAATAGCGGATGAACTCGTCCATAAGCGACATCACCGTATGCAGCTCGACCTTGCGCATGAGCCCGTCATAGGTGTGCAGCGCCTTCTGCGCGCGCGCAACGACCTCCTCGCTAATCGAGCAAAGCGGCATCATGCCTTCGAAGTTTTTCTGCGCCTCATAGAAGCAACTGCGCGCCAATCGGTTGAACACGTTGGTGAGAAGCGTTCCCTCTTTGAGCGCCGGGTCGGCCACGCGCGGATCGGTGCGCTTCGACTCGTCGGGGTCGAACGGTTTGGGCTTGAACCCAACCGACTTCTGATCAAGCCCGAGCGCGAGGAAATGCGCGCGCAGCTGCTCAGGAGTGTAGTAATCGAGCAGCTCATCAGCCGAAGGCGGCTTCACGGCACCCGACGACGACGCCTTCTTATTGCCGAGCAGCAGGTGGTGATTTGCAATGAGCGTCGTCTGACGCAGCGCAGGTGACTCTTTGCCCCCGAAGAAGTTCCCGGGCTTGAGCGCCTCCCACATCGCCGGCTGAGCGACACCGTAGAAGTAGAGGTTGTCCTGTCCGATGAACTGGAACACCTCCGCATCATCTGAGCACCACCACTCCTGCCAGCTCGAGCGCGGAAGGCCGAGCTCGTCGTTTACCGCCATGGTGAACGAAATCGGCGCCCACAGCGACTCCGGCCAGCACCACACGGTAAGCCCCTCGACGCCCTCGACGACCGGCGCCTTCACGCCCCACTCGATGTTACCGGTGATGCGGAACGGAACGAGCGTCTTTCCCGTGCGGAAGCGGATGTTCGCTTGCGCAAGCAGCGGACGCGCCGCATCTCTGTCCTCGATAGACGAGAACTCGAGCTCGAAGCTCTGCTTGCCCTTCTCCGCCGGACGAAAGACGTGCTTCGGCAGGTCGGCCGCAATCGCCCGATATGCCTCCTCGGCCTCGTTCTTCACGTAGACGACCGGCGGCGCGAGGAACTCCTCGATCGTCTGCGGGACGACATCGCGGATCGTAGGATCGGCCTTGAGCTCCTCGACGTGCTTTTTCAGGAACTCGGAGAAGGCGGGCAGGTCGAAATACCAGTTCTCGACAGGGCGCATCTCGGGCACGGTTCCCGTGACCGACGACTTCGGCGCGATGAGGTCGACCGGGTCGTACTGATGGCCCAAATCGCACTCGTCCGCGTAAGCGTGCTCAGACTTGCACCCCTGGACTGGGCAGTGCCCCACCACCTGGCGACCATTCAAAAACGTCTGCGCCTCGGTGTCGTAGAACTGAAGTGTCGATTCCTTGCGGAGGAAACCATTCTCGTGGAGCTTCTCGATGAATGACTCGGAGACATGCTGATGGACCTCGCCAGCGTGGCCGATTCCCGAGCCATCGTAAATCGAGAGGCTAATACCGTACGAGCGCAGCGTGTTCGCCTGACGCTCATGGTTGCGCATCACGTAGTCGGAGATGCTCCCGTCGAACTCCCCCGCCTCAACGAGCTTTCGATAGCCCTCGTTGATCGGGGAGCCGAAGCAGTCGGTTCCCGAGACGAATCGGACGTTATCCTTGCCGATGCGGTCCCGCAAGAAGCGCGCGAACGCGTCTGCCGGGACGAACACGCCTCCGACGTGCCCGAAATGCAGCGGCTTGTTGCCGTATGGCATGCCTGCGGTGACGACCGCTCGTGCAGGCCATTCCACCGGGTTCTCGTTAGTGCTGTGAGCCATTGCCGTTAAGCTCCTTCAATCTTTCAATCAAATCTTCGTTCGACATCTTGCTGCTCGAAAGCAGTCCGACGAGATCAGACAAATCGTCGGACTCGGGCTCGAGGCTCACCACCGCATAGGTGCGCATGCCAGCAAGCTCCGCCGCCTTCGCGATGGCATCTTCCCTTGTGCCGATCTCGTCAGCAAGTCCGTTTTGAATCGCGTCGATGCCAGTATAGGTAAGACCCGTGGCAAGCTCGCGAACACGCTCAATCGGAAGCGAGCGACCCGATGCGACGGTCTCCATAAACGTCTCGTTAACAGTGTCGACCATGGCCTGGTAGTACGCGCGCTCCTCTTCGGTGAGCGGGCGGGTCCCATAGCTCGAATCCTTGCTTTCGGCAGAAGTGATGTTCTCAACCGAGATACCGAGCTTGTCGAGCAGACCCGAAAGGTCAGTCACCTGCATGGCGGTTCCGATTGCACCAATGGCTGTGGTCTTTGCGGTGAAGATGTAGTCGGCCTGGGACGAGATCTCGTAGGCTGCGGAAGCGTTCACCGAAGCGCTCGAGACCACAACCGGCTTCGAAAAGTCGTTGACATAGCTGGCCATCTCCTCGCCCGCAGTCGCCGTGCCACCGCCCGAGTTGACGCGCAGGACGACCGCCTTGATGTGAGGGTTGTTCTCGGCGCGATCGAGCTGAGCTTTCAATCCCTCGGGGCTTGCCGTGGAACCGTCGTAGTCGATCGTCCCGTCGATGGTGATCACGCCGACAGCGTCTTCGGAAAGCGAATCGACCGCACTTTGCGAACCCGCCCCGAACATCGAGGAGCTCGCCCCCGCCATCACGCTCGTGCACGAGGCAAGCGCTGCAAACAGAAAGGCGAACAGCAGCACCACTGCAACAAGCGCGACAATCCAACCGCGGCTTTTCTTCTGCGGTTGCACCGGCGCGGCGTACGACGGCGCGTACGACGGCTGCTGCCAATAGGCCTGGTTGCCAGGTTGCGACTGATAGGCGCCGTAAGGAGCATTGGCATTGCTGGAAACGCCGCTCGCTCGAGAGTTTTCGGGCTGGTTGTTCATCTTCCCTCCTAATCGTCCTGACTCCATACTACCTTATGAAAAAACGCGCCGGACGAACATGCCCGGCGCGTCTACCGATAAAGCAAAATCCTCGGCGCTTCGCAAAATCTAGGGGTGCCGCAGACAATCGCGCTACAGCTCGAAGCCGTCTTCGACCTTCCCATGAGCAGATTGCGCCTTTTTCGCCGTACGCAAGAGGAATTCTTGGTTCGTCTCGGTGCGCTTAAGCGACTTAATCAGCATATCCATCGCTCGTTCAGTATTGTTCATATTCGAGAGGATACGACGAACTGCCCAAATGAGCGGGGCTTCTTGCGGATCAAGCAGCAAATCTTCCTTGCGGGTGCCGCTCGTTACCGGATCGATCGCCGGGAAGATCCTGCGATCGGCGAGGTTGCGGTCGAGCTTGAGCTCCATGTTGCCCGTGCCCTTGAACTCCTCGAAGATGACCTCGTCCATCTTCGATCCGGTATCGATGAGAGCAGAGGCGAGAATGGTCAAGCTGCCGCCGCCTTCGATATTGCGCGCCGCGCCCAAGAAGCGCTTGGGCGGATAGAGCGCCGTCGAATCGACACCACCCGAGAGGATGCGCCCGGAAGCGGGCTGAGCAAGGTTGTACGCACGGGCAAGTCGCGTGATGGAGTCGAGCAGGATAACGACATCTTCACCCATTTCCACCAGACGTTTCGCACGCTCGATAACGAGCTCCGACACGGCGATATGATTCTCGCACGGCATGTCGAAGGTCGAGGAAACCACCTCGCCGCGAACCGAGCGCTCCATATCGGTAACCTCTTCGGGACGCTCGTCGACGAGCAAGCACATGAGATGGACCTCGGGGTTGTTCGCCGTTATGGAAGCCGCGATATCCTTCAGGATGGTCGTCTTGCCCGCCTTCGGGGGCGACACGATAAGACCGCGCTGGCCTTTACCGATCGGCGCCGCAAGATCGATCACACGAGCGGTGATCGTGCTCTTGCCGTGCTCCATAATAAGGCGCTCATCAGGATAAACAGGAGTCAAGTCAGAGAACTTAGGACGCTTTGACCCCTCTTCAGGAGCCTTCCCGTTAATCGAGATAAGCTTCTGGATCGCAGCGAACTTCTCGTTCTCGCGCGCAGGGCGCGTCTGGCCGCATATCATGTCGCCCTTGCGCAAACCGTTGCGACGAATCATGGAAAGACCCACATATGCATCCGTCTCGCTGGGAAGGTATCCCTGCGTGCGCAGGAAACCATACCCATCGGGCATGATGTCGAGAATGCCGGAGACCTCGATGAATCCTTCGGCTTTCACGCTCGCCTCATACACTGCATCGACGAGCTCCGCCTTCTTAAGGCCCGTCACGTCCAGTTCGAGCTCGGCGGCCTTCGCCCTCAGCTCAGCGACCTTGAGCGCGGCAAGTTCCTCGCGGTTCACGCTCGGAGTGATCTCGCGGTTCTGCTGGTTGCGGCCACGGCGCTGCTTGCGGTCGTTGCCGTGCTTTTGCTGGTACTGCTTCTGATTGTTGTTGCGATCTTTGTTGTAACCGGAATGATTCTTTCCGGATTGCTTCTGCTCGTTTGAGGACTTTTGCTCCCCGCGAGAGCGACGCACGTGAACGGTGGTCTTCGACGGAGATGACGAATCTTTATGAGAAGCATTGGAAGAGGACGCCTCTGGAACCTGATCGTTATTTCGCTCGTCAGACTTGCTAGCCTCCCCAGTGCGAGCTTCAGAAGCATCCGCATCCGATGCGTGCTCAGCACTCCTGCGAGACGTCGTCTTACGTGCAACGGGCTTGGCCGTTTTCGATTCGCCGTCAGCAGGAGCCTCCCCCGCCTTGGTTTCAGCCACCCTCACAGGCGCTCCCTTGGATGAGCCTTCTGCATCAACGGGAAGAGGGTTCTTTCGCGGACGACCAGGTCGGCGCTTGGGTTTCTCTTCCGCAGGGGCCTCGGAAGCCGATTGAGCCGCAGCCTTGGCAGCCTTAGCAGGCGCCGGGGTTGAAGCTGACTCGGCAGCCTCAGAGACAACGGGCGTTTTGCGAGGACGCCCAGGGCCGCGCTTCGGTTTGGCTTCCGCAGGTGCCTCGGCAGCTTCAGTCTTCACCTTCCGCGGGCGACCAGGGCCGCGCTTCACGGGGGAAGCGGAGGTCGTATTATCAGCAGCCTTCTTCGGGGCTTCGGAAGCTTCAGCTGCTTTGGTCTCCGCCACTTCGTTATCGCTCATAATTTATGCCTGCTGCACTTTCTCCCAGTCCTTGAGGAAGGAATCGAGACCACGATCGGTCAGAGGGTGCTGCACCATCTTCTTCAGAACGCCGAAGGGAACGGTCGCGATGTCGGCGCCCATGAGAGCAGCCTGCGTAACATGATTCGCAGAGCGAATCGAAGCAGCAATGATCTCAACCTGCTCGCCATTGACCGTGTTAGCAGTGAAATCGTAGTTGTTGATTGCCGTCACAATATTAGCAACCTGCTCAAGACCGTCTTCAGAGATATCATCGAATCGACCGATGAACGGGCTGATGTAGCGAGCGCCGGCACGAGCAGCCAAAAGTGCCTGCGGGACGCTGAAGCAAAGCGTCATGTTGACGGGAATGCCCTCGGCCGCAAGGGTGTGGGTTGCAGCAAGACCCTCGACCATAGTGGGAACCTTCACGACGACGTTCGGCGCGATTGCGGCAAGCTCACGACCATCAGCGATGATCTCGTCGCGATTCATGGCAACAGATTCAGCCGAGACAGGGCAATCCGGGCCAACAATGTCGCAGATGCGCTTGATGTGGTTGTGGAAGTCGTCAAGCTTCCCACCGATGCGTGCATAAAGCGACGGGTTCGTCGTGACGCCGGCAAGGGCGCCCCAGCTTGCAGCCTCCTCGATTTCCGCAAGGTCTGCGGTGTCAAGAAAGAACTTCACGGGTCCTCCTCAAATAGGGTAACAAGATATGAGAATGTGCTGAGCGCACAATAATCACCGAAGAAAAAGAAAGTAACAATCGATTACAAAAAGAATCACGACGCAAAAGAGCATCAAACAGGGCTTATCCTAGCGCAATATGCCGAAACCTTCAAGAAAAGATTAGCAAGCAAGCCTTAAATCAGCGATTCAAACAAAAATTTCACGCAGGTGAGAGAGGCGAAAAGGTTATCAAGCAGAAAGCAAACGGCTTATCGCAGGTAAACAAAAGAGAAGATTCAGCGCGCAACAAAGGAAAGAACTCGCCCCGGCTGCAGGAGGTCCGCCTGGAGTGCCGAGGTGCGCCCGCAGCGTTGCCATGGCAAGAAGAAGGGGGCCGCGGCCGGGTCCCCCCGGGCCGCGGCCCCCCGCGCAAAAGAAAAAGCGCCGCCCATGAGCGGAACGCCCTATCCTCCCACGGACTTCCTCCGCAGTA
>ERZ1034913.1905-NODE-1905-length-11468-cov-54.913870_pt1 | contig 11468 bp, 10 predicted proteins | sample MGYA00520697_ERZ1034913 | MGnify/ENA primary metagenome ERZ1034913 (study PRJEB33766, sample SAMN09781786) | gut metagenome | biome: gut microbiome | host: Homo sapiens | place: Madagascar | study: EMG produced TPA metagenomics assembly of the PRJNA485056 data... | reverse complement strand
AGAACAGATACCATTTTTACTGTAAAACCGTGGCCAGTATTACTTGACCACTACACACCTTAAGTGTCAGGGGTATTATCTCTGGCGCGGGTGTAGCTGCCGGAACGCTTGCTGCAAGCGTAGAATGAGGATAAACCACGGCGGTCGCCGCCGTTGCGGCGCTGACTTTAATCAGATCGCGACGGGTCAAACTAAAATCGTGCGGCTCGTGCTTCCCAACCCGATTATCTTCGGGGTATTCGCCTTGGTTGCTCATACCAGGCCTCCGGTATTCTAAAGGGGAAAATAAGAGAGCGTTGCGAGAGTGCTGATGCTTTTTTAAACGTTAAGCATAGTCGGTGAGAGCAGGAGGATTATTCTTAAAACGCGAATGCAGCTATGAGCCCGGCTAATTAATTCATATTCGCCGATGACGGGAGCTCGTTTATTGCTTTAGTTGTGCGATGCAAAAACCGATAAGGAAACCTGTGATTGTCAGCTCTGCATCACCCTACAAATCTTTGTCACTTCTAACATAAAAATAGGGAGAAATGATGGTGCTTATATTCATTGGCGATTAGGAAACTATCTTGTTATACAAAACAATACAGTTCTTTACATTTGTCTTGTTTTATGAATACTCCTGAAGAGGTGTATAACATAATGGTACAAGCAGGGTAGATATGAATATATTTGAACAAACTCCACCGAACCGCAGACGTTATGGTCTTGCTGCATTCATTGGGCTGATTGCTGGCGTTGTTTCCGCATTTGTGAAGTGGGGTGCTGAAGTTCCATTGCCGCCACGTAGCCCGGTGGATATGTTTAATGCAGCGTGTGGCCCGGAATCATTAATCAGGGCTGCTGGGCAAATTGATTGCTCCCGTAATTTTCTCAATCCTCCGTATATTTTTCTTCGAGACTGGCTAGGGCTGACAGATCCCAATGCGGCTGTTTATACCTTTGCCGGGCATGTCTTTAACTGGGTTGGCGTTACGCACATTATCTTTTCGATAGTGTTTGCTGTCGGTTATTGTGTGGTTGCTGAAGTATTTCCAAAAATTAAACTCTGGCAGGGCTTACTGGCAGGTGCTTTAGCCCAACTTTTTGTTCATATGATTTCATTCCCTCTCATGGGACTGACGCCACCTCTGTTTGATCTCCCGTGGTATGAGAATGTTTCTGAAATTTTTGGACATTTAGTCTGGTTCTGGTCCATTGAAATTATTCGCAGAGATTTACGAAACAGAATTACTCATGAGCCAGACCCTGAGATCCCTTTAGGCTCAAACAGATAATGCATTGAATAATAAAAATGGCGCAAATGCAGCGCCATTTTTATAGGTTAAAAACATTGCTTTTTACTTTCTGAAGCAGATAGCCAGTGAGTACATCGCGCTACTTCAGGATGCTGTAGATCCGGAGAACACTATAGAGGAAGAGGCATTGTTGCTGGCAGATGGAAGAAGTTTCGGGTTTTGTTATCCCTGAAAAACGAAGCCCCGCGGTTATAGCTGGCGGGGCAGTGCAATTAATTATTGCATATTTATAACGGTGTCAGCCCGTATTTAGCTCTTGCACGATTGCAAGCCTCATTGACGACTCCGTTCTCACCAGACATGGCGAATTCTCTGCATGTGGACGATCGATTTTTATATATCGTGCAGCAGGCATTTTTGCCCGGGGTTCCTGCAAGGGCAATACATCGGGGGTTTTTCTGATTGGTACCGCTCATGCATCGGTGAAAAGGGGATATTTGTTCAGTGAGCCTGGCGGGAATGGTACCGCCAGCATCGTCGGCTTCGGCCCAGTAAAAAGAGACGCGGAAAAATGCACAACAGGCACCACACGTCATGCATGGATTCAGATTGCTCATAATTCACCAGTACAGCTATAAATCGTAAAGAGAACAGCGGTACATCGTATGTAAGAACGTACCGCGGTTGGCTGGGGAACTTTCGATAGTGTGAGTATTGAATGATTTCCAGCCGTTACCGATTTTACGTACTAATTCGTGAATAAACCACTCGTTAGCAGGCTGCCTGGCACCTTTCCGTGTCTCCTGAACACTATGGTGTACATATGAGAAAGCCCATCATTACAGGTGACATTGACGATCGCTTCCACATCATTTAAACGATTATTTGAGTCTCTGAGGTGGAATTCTTCCCTCGACCGATGGATAAGTCTTAGTCCGCCGAAGGGGGCTTAGCCGGACAGGAATCGCTAATCTTAATGAATTTGTCGTTATAGACCAGATAATGATTCCCCGGCTGACGTAACTCAGGCTGATGAACCACGTCTCCCGGACGTAGATACCAGGCATCGCCTTCCTCTTCGGTCGAATCACATCCTGGCTTAATCAGTAGCTTAAACCATGTGTTGCCAGTGTTACTTACCGTTCCTGTCACCTTGTCGAAGGACCATTTAAACTGAACCTGACGAGGTCGTACTACCAGAATGGTATCCATCACCACCACCGGCTCCGTGCTAACCTCGCCGCCGGTTGGGCTGCGTCTTGTCTGGTTGCGAGTGGGGACCTCGCGAAATGAGACCCGGTAGTAGCGCTCGCGGTTATCCCGTGGACCATGATAGTAAAATTTAAAATACTCGCTCTCACCAGCCTGCAACGCCAGCTGGCGGGGGGCGAAAAGCAGTTCACCATCCACCGGTCGGGTGCGCAATTCACTGCTGCCCGGGCTATCGATAGCACTGATGGCAATACGGTATATCCGTGCGCTTTTGTTGTTATTCACTACACGTTTGCTGACAAAGTCAGTCTCGGACGGCAGCGAAAATGTCAGATTGCCGACCGAAATCGCCTGTGTCAAAGGTGCCGCCAGCATACAGACCACTGTCAGCAGGGCCTTAGTTAATGTTACGCCACGTCGCCTGAACATGAATCTCTCCTGAAGCGCTGACTTCGCCAAACCAGCCGTTATCATCTACCGTACGCAGAGAAATGGCGTTATCCATTGGAATCGAAAATTTGACTGTGGTCTTATCCATCTGCCCCACTTCGCCAGAGATATCAGTCCACGGTGTGGTCAACCACAGCGCATCGGTCATATCCCGCCAGCTATCATCGCACCCGGCATCGTAGGTTTTTGTAGCTCCGTTGCGGGTAATAAAGGAAAGTGTCGCCGGGAACGGTACTTTCGCCTTACCGTCATCGGAGCTGAAGACACAATAGGAGCGCCCGCCAATCACCTGCGCGGGTCCGGTCACCTTGATCAGCACTTCGTCGGCAGCTGTTTTACCGCTGGTGGTTACGATATAGCCGAAATCGAGTGCCGACTCGCCGCTGCCAACATATCCCTCCCGCGACGGTGTCTGAGTATATTCATCGGAGATAATACTGATGCTGAAATCACGGGGTTTGATAATCAGCGTGTTGGAGGTAGAAAATTCATACCAGCCAGACTCCGGTGATGTGGTGTTCTGAAAGCGAAAGTTGAACAGATCTTTGGTGTTGATATCGCTGATCCCCAGGTTCACCATCTGCTTAAAGAAGTTGCTCGAGAAGAAAACATAGATCGAGTCTGCGCTCTTCATCTCGTTGAAGGTGTAGTAATAGGCAGTATTGCTCACCGGTTTCCATGAACTGCCATTCAGACTGAACTGCATATCGTACGCCCCGACGGCCGAGGCTAACGACGAGTTGGCGATCGCCGGGAAGATATGGATTGAGGTGTTGCTGAGTCCGTTTGTTTGCAGGGTATAGTTAACCATCTTACAACTTAATCCTGAACGGCTGCCGATGGTTTGCGTCCGGCAGTCGGCGTTCCCTTCGCCCAGAGTCGGTACTCCGTCGCTGTTGATAAACACCTCCGCCAGCGAGTGGGTATTTATCAACCGTAGATTTGCTGCTTTCGTATGGGTGACGTTGCGAACATACCAGTTGCCGGAGGCCTGATCCTTACAGCGTGCGCCGCTGCTGGCGTCATAGTTCACAGAGGTCTGGCAGGCATTGATGGTCATTGTAAAGCTGCTGCCGACGGGCATTTGTTGCAGATACTGGTAAAACGCGTCTGACAACATGCCGTGCATCCACTTCGCGCCGCCGCTGGTCACCGTCGCGCCATAAAATCCACTGGCGTCGGTGGTTTGCGGCAGGATAAGACTGGTGGTCATATTACACCCTGCGTACCAGTTGATGCAGCGCAAGCCAGTTAAAGGAGATGAAACTGGTGAATTTTCCAGCCACATATCAAACTTCCAGTTGGTATAAAGGCCGGTGTTGTAACCGTTATCAATGTAGCCGAGACTTTGCTGATAGATGGTTCCTGAACCATTGTATTTTAAACCGGTCCAGCGGTTGGCACCGGTCAGGCGCGGATCCAGCGCCCCGCCAGGCGTGACGAAAAAGTTGTCGTCTGAGTTGTTTTCGACAAACACAAACTCGCGTGCCGGAGCATCCGCCCAGGTTGTTTTGCTCACTGCCGCTCTGAGCGCGGTTGCAGGCCAGATTAGCGCAAAGATTATCATCGCTATCAGTAGGTTAACTCTCATTCTCTTCTCCTGTCTGCGTCACCGCCGCCCACGATGAGAGGCCGCTGCAGACCACATCACCGACCCAGACGGCACCGCGCGCCTGGTTGAGTTCCAGCGCCACTTCGCAGGTTTTATTGCCACTGTAGCGAAAATCGATAGTGGGGTATTTCTTATCCACGTCCATGACAAACTCGCCGTTTTCATCGGTTCGAGTTCGGCCGATATGGTTGTTAATCCGTGCGTTAGCCAGCAGTGTGCCGTCTTCCGCACGGATACGACCGGAGACGGTAACCATCTGCTTCACTTCTGGCTCAATGACAGCGACATTGCCTGGATAGAGAGTCAGATGACTTTTGCGGCCGCTGACGATATCGTAGCTGTCGAGTGAGTTTTTGCTGTTCTGTAACTCCACCTCATATCTCCCATAGGGAGAGAGCGGGAGATAGTTACGCTTGCCGTTAAGCGGGAAAATCCGCCCGTTGATTTTGGCGCTGATCTGACCATCGTTCTCCAGGCCAGTGTCGAATATCACCCCAGCGTTGCCATCGGTCCGCCCGCTGGCAGCGATGTTTTTACCCTGCCAGCCGATGCTGCCGTTGGCGGTCAAATTGGTATTGATGTAGCCGTCCGCCGCGCTATTGACGTTCAGCGTTCCGCTGGCGTAACGAGCGTCGAACTGTGCATACGCCCCACCGCTGAGGGTTTTGTCATCACCGGTATCGCCGGAGATGGCTCGTGACAGATTGGCACCAACAGTGCGAATGGTTCCTTCATCAAACTGTTTGCGTGCTGACAGGTTTGCCATGGTGTAGCCGTTTTGATGGGTCATCCCTGCGCTAAACCAGTTGCCCAGTGGTAGCGAGAGATCGAGAGCGATATATTTCCCTGTATTGGCGCTGCTGTCGCCGTTGTTATAGCGCTGAATACCGGCCCGCAGGCCAAGCGAACCAAAGGTACCGCTGTAGACACTTTGATAGTAATCTGCCGTGTAATAATGGCTGTTGTAGCGGCGGTCATCATTGTAGCTGATGCTGAACGTACCCAGCTTCGACCACAGTGAGTTCAGGTTGAGTGTGCCGCCGATTGCACGGTTGTCGGCATCGCTACGTCGCAATTGATTGCCAATGCGGGTTTTTTCCTGGTTAACCCACAGCGAACTGAAGCCTCCAGGTAGAGTGGCGCTGATGCTGGCGATGTTGCTCCATGAGCTGTCACTGGCCAGCATGTTTTGCAGGTTAACGTTGATCGCCCCCCCAAGCGGCAGCGTCAGACGGGTTTCACCCACCGCCTGATTATCGTATCCATATCCCGTTGCCGCCCAGCTAAGCGTACTCAGTGAGCCGGAGGTCGAGGCACCTGCCAGCCAACTCTCTTTAGCTGGTCGCGTCTTTTTCCCGTTTTCCGACCAGCGATCCATATGAAAGCTACCGCCCCATATCTGCCACGCCAGTGGTGCACCGACGCCGCGCCCCCGGCTAAACAGCTTATTGACCCGTTGAGTGCGTTTGCTGATCACGCGACCGTTAACGATGACCTCAACTTCCACATCGTAAATACCGTACGGTAGACCCCGGGTATCCACTTCATGATTGCCCATGGTGAAGTTCTGAACGCTTAGTAGCCGCCCATCACGGGTGAGATGTACTTCGCCCGCCGCCGGTAAAAAGGCGATCACTGGCGTGGCTGACTGGCTGCTGTCGAAGATGGTGGAGCTGGCCTGGTTTCCCCAGGAAAGGCCGTAAATCTTCCCTGCTGAAATGGCGGTCATCGGCCCTAAGGACTGCAAGTTCCAGGTATCGAGCATTCCACCGGCAAATCGGTGACCGGCAAAATCGCGTTCATACATCGCTTTATATAATTCACTGTCCTGTTGACCGCTACCGATCCCGTACAGCGAGCCGTCGAGCACCACGTGATGTTCGCGCAGTGCAGTAACGTTATTCAGCGACAGATAGCTGGATGTGTTGCTCCCGCCGTTACGCAACTGGTTGTTATAGACGCCGAAGTTATAGCTCAGATTACTGCTGAGGGTGTTAACACTGGACTGCCCGATGTCTTCGCTACGTGAGCGTAGTACGGTGCCCAGCGCTTCGCGCTTGACCACCAGCTGCAGCAGCAGTTGGCGCAAGCTGAGATCCAGCTGCGCGTTGTCAGTCAGGGGGATGGTAAGGGCCTCATTGAACGGGGCGTTCGCCAGAGCCATCAGCTGCTGTCGAGTTTGTTCGCTGACACTGGCGTTATCTTCACTCTCTTCCAGCTGTATTTTCCGGATGCGTAGCTGTCCATCATCCAGCCAGATAAAAGCGCTGCCGATTCGCTGATCGTCCTGGCGCCCCTGGCTACCGGCGAGATGAATATAAAGTGGGACGCTCATGCCGTCCTGAAGCGCCTGACTGAAGGCCTGCGGAATAATCACCCCACCTATTTGCTGCGCACTTATGTCAGCAGCGCTGGCATCGGGCTGAACGAACAAAAAGACCATGCCGAAGGCAAACTGGGCTTTCAGTCCTGGGGAGAACCGTCGTAAAGGCATTGTCATTATCCATCTGCACAGCTATCTATTTCACGGGAATGAACTTATCACCCTGCCAAAGTGCAACCCGTCCTTTGTTATCCGCCGTGTCCACGCGGGTAAAACGACGCGACTTGCCCGGCATCAGGTAGTAATTCTCTTTACACTCCTTACCATTGGCGGCTTTCAGGCAGGGGCCGTAGGCGAGGATCCGCAGCGTCGCATTTCCTGTATTTGTCAGGGAGCCGTTGGCGTACTGAAAGTGGTAGTTCGCCTGGCGGGGGGCGACGACCAGAATGGTGCCGATGCGGGCGGAAGCAGTGGCCACAGCGCTACGGTTGGCATTATCGCGCTGCGCATCACTGAGGGCCTGATCAAACCAGACAATGCGGTAGTAGCGCTCTTTTTCATCTGCTGGTCCCTTATAGAAGAAGCGGATCACTTCGCTGGCTTGGGCGGGTAGCAGCAAGCTGGCGGGAGTGAGTAGCAACTCATCCGGCTTGTCCATTGCGATAACCTGCCCGTCGTCAAGCGGTGAAGAGAGCCGTTCGAGACGGATATTGATGAGGCGGCCACTGTCGGTACTGTTTTGGATCGTTTTGCTCAGCGTGCTGCTGTCACTGTTCATAAACGATGATATATCGCCGACATCCAGCGCCTGGGCCGGAGATATTCCGGAAAACAGCAGAGCGAGAGGCAGAAGGTGCTTTTTCATAACAATTCCGTCCAGGAATAAAGCAGGGGGGCTACCCCTGCTGGTACATCAGAGAGATTAACTGGTCCAGGTCGCGTCGAACTGTACGCTAACGTCGCCGCTCCAGATGCCTTCCGGTAGAGTGCTGTAATCGGTTACTGCGGTGGTACCATTGGTGGTGCCGCTGATGATGGAGAAAGTGAAACCATCCTGTGCGGTGGTACGATTGCTGGCATTGTAACCGTTAGCCAGTGGGCTAAGGTTGCCGCCCAGTACGCCGTTGGCGGTATCGATCATCACGGTATCGCCAGTTTTTTCGACTGCCGCGCCGTTATAATCCACGCCCACATTCAGTGTGGAACCTGAGGTATCCAACTGGGTTAAGGTGTTGGTGATAAGACGTGAGGTCAGTTTAAAGGCGGTAGCCGTTGAGTCACCCTCGATAGCCACGTCAAATAGACCTTTCTGTGAGTTAAAACCTTTAATGCCTTCGGCATACTGGAACGCCAGGCTACCGAGTGGCGTCACAACCAGCTTACTGGTGGTGTCTTTTTTGGCTGTTGCTGACCAGGTCGCTACAGCCTGAGCTGTTACGTCAGCAGCCTGCGCCACACCTGAACCGGTAAACACCGTTACCAGAGCTATTGCCAGAACCTTTTTTTTCATTGCTTTTCTTCCCGAGTTGAATTGAGGACGTGATGTCCCTGTGAGTCATTTTTTAAAACTAACTTGCCTGGAGTTTACGGAACCAACTTATATATTTTTGAGTACAGCTTGGCCTCAGCATTACGCCGATGGGTATACACTGTCTTCACACTACAATTTTCAATTCTGGCAATCGATTTAGGCAGCATTCCCTGAGCCGTCATGCGGATAATTTCCATTTCCCGGTCAGTGATTTTATCTTTCTTAATATCTTTTCTCAGGAACCTGCCATTAATCACATAGGCCAGTTCTTTTCTAATATCACGACTCAGTCCAGCGTATACCACGCCCCTAATATTGCTGTTGTAATACCAATAATTTGCTAAGGCTTCTGACTTTCTGGCCGCAATCAATACGACCTGTTTCCCCTTTACCGCGGATAACCACTCATTATCACGGTTTATAAACTCAGTTAAAGAATCCGTATTGAGATTGATAAACACGAAATCTTTTCTGATTTTCTCCAGCGATAGATAAATTAATCTGTCGATATCCACAATCAGTTCAGATAGTCCTTTATAGAAGTAGGCGTCATGGGGAGACCAGATGTATTTATCAGAACGGTTTTGACATTCCATATGGTTTTTAACCTCATAGTCCCTGCTGTAATCATTTTGCCATGTCACTACTTTCCAAACCTGTAATTTTTACAGGTACATTCAGTTTCTTTAGTAAATCGGAAGTAAATAAGATACGTAGCACATATCAATATAGGTTAAACGAGATTAAGTTTTAATTATTTTCGATTGGGCTTAAATTTATGTTTTTTTCCTGATGAGTGTCAATATGTGAACAGAAAAGGAATTCCATGGTTAAGTCAATATTTACAAAAAATGAAAATATTGCTTTTTTGATAAGAAGAAAAAGACATTCAGTTTCATAAGGTTATTGGCAATATAACGTTCAATTCTTACTTGCATTTTATATTAGCCAGGAACTTTGCCCTGAGGTGTTAGGAATAGTCTTAATGTGTTGTGTAATGGACTAGTAAAAAAACAAGTTTAAATGATAAGAAATAGAATATAAAACTATAATGAGTCATAATTAAAGATGATTTGCCAATCAGTAAAGTGTTTTAATGGATTAACATGCCGCACAAAATGGTTATGGGTGTTCATTCCAATAAGTGATGAAAAAATAAACAGGTGTAAGTACGTCATCTGTCCGGTAAGCCCCCTAAGAGCCAAATTAAGTGAAGTTAAACGAAGACTGCCAGTTGTCACAGGAACGATGGCCTCTTTGCCAGGGCACTGCATTCAGTCATCTGTGCGCGTTACTCTAACTGGCACTCGAACGTCGGCGATGGGGTTACCGGTGGATCAGGCCGTTCCTGTGGCGTAAACGTTTTTATGTCAGTACCAACAGATTTACCACATTTATCATCTTAACCGTTTGAGTGTAAATGCAGGCTGCGTCGCAAAGGGAGGAAACTGAGTGGCGTGTTCAGTCTAAAAGAGAGTTGATGCCAGCATACAGGGCGCACCTGGTCAACAAGTCAACATTAATATAATGGAATATTCGGAGAGAAACGTCAGGCAGTTGACCTTAAATGAACAGGAAGATACATCCCCAGGAAAATTAATGCTGGTGTAATAAATACACCAACATTAATCCGGTCTGATTATTAATCAGACAAATATCGTTAATTCGTCGAATTTTGAATCAACGTTTTTTCTTACGACCCTGAACGGCCTTAAAACGTGGATTAGATTTACAAATCACATATAGCCGTCCTTTTCGCTTCACAATCTGACAGTCTGGATGGCGTTCTTTTGCGGTACGCAGAGAGTTAAGGACTTTCATCATGCCCCCTTTTTCGTGCTAACAAAACGACCAAAACGTTGGGTGAATCGTGCAACATTTCCTTCTGATGCCACTGTTCTCAGCTTCCCTGTATAGAACGGGTGCGATTTAGAAGAGACATCAATTGTCACGTACGGATACGTTACGCCATCCAGCTCAATCTCACGGTCTGTTTTGATAGTCGAGCCGATTTTAAAGTACTCATCAACACTGGTGTCATGGAACACCACAGTACGATACTCAGGATGGATATTGGGTTTCATCATTTTTACCTATTATGTTATAACATAACCATAAAGATACATGCTCATCCGGATCATTTCAACACCCAATCCCTGTGACCATTTGTGGTATGTGGAATTTCCTCAACGGGGAAGTCTGGCATTGTTAACAGCCATTGGCTGACGCTCCCATAAACGCCTGGATGAGTGATTGATGATGGTTTCGCTGAGAGTATGGATTTTTCGAGAATGGAGGTTATCTCCACTTTACTGGCCGATGATTTATCGCAGTATGATTGATTACCTGACAGCGTGTATTCCTCTCCCACGGATATAATAATTACTTACAAAAAGGGAGAGGATGCATATTTTAAATATCACTGAAGTGAACAGTTTATTGCCGTTATTAATAGAAATGGAAAAATAAATAGGCGTATTCTACAATTGCGACAAAAACAACGATATTAATCAGTTTATGACTGATTTGTTGTACTTTATTCTCTTTCATTGGTACTTCCTCGCTTTAAAAAAGAGTGCACTTCGTAAGTGCCCTTATATAAATAACGAGTTTGGTCAACCAATTTTTTGACATGTATCACAAATTTGAATAGATGTATTACATCAACTATCTTTTATTGCCCCAACGTCATTGATATATGTCGCCTGAAGTCAGTTCCGGGAATGAGTCTGATCTCAAGACAGGCCCAGTCCTGGCGTTGATTAGCGCTGAGGAGCATATCGCATCTCATCATAATGTCGTATCTCCTGGGGTGTTATACAAGATATCGTTGTTGGTGACCTGGGAGAGGAATTGAGTTCTATTAAACCGTCAACTATGCCGGATACATACTGGATTACACAGCAGGCACGCCTTATGAGAGAACGTGCCGCAGTGACGGGTTAATTATCTGAAAGAATTTGCGAGGCTGTATCGGTTACTCATTGGTTTGATAGTTTTACACTCGGGAGAGTAATAGATATTTAATCCATTAACGGAAACCAGCCAGTTCCTTTCGATGCCTGAATTTGATCCCATAGTTTATCCGGAATGGTTAATTCA
>ERZ1034913.1903-NODE-1903-length-11473-cov-65.235681_pt1 | contig 11473 bp, 9 predicted proteins | sample MGYA00520697_ERZ1034913 | MGnify/ENA primary metagenome ERZ1034913 (study PRJEB33766, sample SAMN09781786) | gut metagenome | biome: gut microbiome | host: Homo sapiens | place: Madagascar | study: EMG produced TPA metagenomics assembly of the PRJNA485056 data... | reverse complement strand
CTCTCCACAACGGCTGCGCGCGACGCTGCCCGCATCGTCTGGTTTAAGCGCTACCCCGCCAAGCAGACGCTCATCGCATTTTTGCTCGCGCTGTTGGCGACCACGGCGTTTTCCATCGATCCCGCCCCGGTGTCGAGCAACGCAGTCTTGGCGATTGATCCCAAAGCCTCGGGCATGCTGTACGTGTGCTACGAGGTGCTTCTCTCGTTTGCCGGCCACACCGACGCGGTCATGCTGCTTGCGCTTGCCTGCTTGCTCACCTTGCCGTTTCGCTACGTGTTCTTTGGCCGTGGCGACACCTGGCGTCCGTCGATCATTCTGCCGTCGCTGTTCTTCGCCATCTGCATGGTGTTCGGCCGCAGCTACGATCTCACCGACTCGGCCGAGATTGTTCTTGGCGACAAGGCCCGCATCATCTGCGCCTGGATTGGCGGCGCGGGCTGGATGCTCCTAGCGATCGTGGCCTTCTATCTGGCTTTTGAGTGTCTAGATTGGCTGAGCTCTCGGCGCATCCCGTTTTCCGAGGCGCACTTTGGCCGTATATGGCGTGTGGCTCACGCCGTGCTCTCGGTCCATCCCTTTGCCGGGCCCTTCCTGGTGCTTATGATCGCCTGGGCGCCCACGCTCATCGCTTCGCTGCCCGGCCTTTTTATGGGTGATACGGGTGCGCAGATTCGCCAGTGGTTCAACTATCCCAACGGCACGAGCGACTACCTGCGCCTACTCAACCCCAACGTGCTGCTCAACGGGCATCATCCCGTAGTGCACACGGCCATTATCGGCTCGTGCGTTCAGCTGGGGCTTTCGCTGTTCAACAGCGCTAACGCGGGCCTCATCATCTATACCTGCGCTCAGTTTGTCATCACGGCTGCCTGCATGGCTTATTCCATCTCGTCGCTGCGCAAACTGGGCGTGAGTCTGCCGGTCCGCGGCGTGATCTTGCTGTTCTTTGTGTTTATGCCCATGTTCTCCAACTACGCGGCCCTGCTTACCAAAGACGTGCTGTTTGCCGACGCATTTTTGGTGCTGCTGGTACAGACCGTCAAGCTCGTGGCATGTGGCTTGCCCCGTCGTGATGCCAATGTCGAGCGAGCGGGCGAGAAAGCCCCCGTGCTCTTTGCGCGCCACGACTGGCTGTTGCTTGCGCTGGCTGCCATGGGTTCCACGTTTTTGCGCAATGGAGGCCTGGTCTTTCCGTTGGCGGCCTGCGTGATTGCGGCGGCGTTTTGCGCATGGGATGTACATGTCGCCCGTCGTGCGGCTAAGCAGACGGGCACCGCGGTCTCATGCGCCACGCCGCGCTTCCGCTGGGTTGGCGTCCTCGCGGTGCTCGCACTCTGCCTTGCCTCTAATATGTACTTCACCAAGGTCTTTATGCCGGCGCACGACATCACGCCTGGTTCCAAGCGCGAAATCCTCTCGATTCCGTTCCAACAGACGGCTCGTTTCGTCCAAAAGCACGACGGCCTCAACTCGGGTGTCAACCCCACGGTAAAGGAGGACGGCACCATCGTGGAGGCTCCTTGCGACGGCTTGATGACCGACGAGGAGCGCGTCGTGATCGATCGCGTGCTCAAGTACGAGAACCTGGGCCGCCGCTACAACCCTGACAAGTCCGATGCCGTCAAGAACTGCTTTAACGAGTACGCCTCGCAGGAGGACATCGATGCCTATTTTGAGGTATGGGCCCAGATGTTTAAGAAAGATCCCGAGTGCTATATTTCGGCGCTTATCAATAACTACTATGGTTATTTTTATCCGAGTGCTCGCGATGCATGGGTCTACAGCACGGCGCGCAGTGCCGAGATCATGGCGAAGCCCGACAACCTCAAGTACTTCGACTTCCATCCGGTTGACAGCAACGTGGTGCGCTGGTGTGACCACCTGATTAATCTGTACCGTGTGGCGGTGCAGCGCATCCCGTTTATTTCGCTCACCATGAGCTCGGCCACCTATGTGTGGATCATGATTGCCGTGGTGGTCTACCTGCTGCGTCGTCATTCATGGCGTGCGCTGGCGATCTGGGTGCCGCTGTTGGGCGTGCTCGCCGTGTGCCTGATTGGTCCGTGCAACGGCTCGACCTACATGCGCTACCTGTATCCGGTCATCGCCTGCATGCCCTTCGCCATCGGCGCCACCGTCACCCGCAGCGACTTCCTCTGGTCCTAACTTGGTGCATTGGGGTCAGGTTTCTTTGCACCAAAGGGGACATCATCACGACGCCTTCATTTTGGGGTTTATCTTGCAGGCCAGTAGGTATATCATAACGACGTTTGTTTATATTGCCCGAGCATCTGCGCTGGGCTTTAGGTCGAAACCGATAGGAGACACGTATGTCCGGACACTCTAAGTGGGCCACAACCAAGCATCGTAAGGGCGCGCAGGACGCCAAGCGTTCCGCCCTCTTCTCCAAGCTCAGCCGCAACATCACCGTTGCTGCCCGTCTCGGCGGTGACCCGCTGCCCGAGAACAACGCCAGCCTCGCCGCTGCCGTTGCCAAGGCCAAGGCTCAGTCCATGCCTAAGGACAAGATCAAGTCCGCTATCGACAAGGCTTTTGGTTCGGGTGCTGACGCCGCCGTCTACGAGAACATCGTGTACGAGGGCTACGGTCCCGCCGGTGTCGCCGTCTACGTCGACTGCCTGACCGACAACCGCAACCGTACCGCCGCTGATGTCCGTTCCGCCTTCTCCCACGCTGGTGGCAACCTGGGCACCTCCGGCTCCGTCGCCTTCCAGTTTGAGCGCAAGGGCCAGATCGTCGTCGCCAAGGAGATCCTGGACGAGAACGCCAAGAAGGAGACCATGATCGCCAACGGTGCTGCCGGTGACGAGGATGAGTTCATGATGGCCATCGCCGAGGCCGGTGGCGAGGACTACGAGGATGCCGGCGAGGAGTGGATCGTCTGGACTGCTGCCAACGACGTCATGGCTGTCTCCAAGGCGCTCGAGGAGCAGGGCGTCCAGGTCAAGGGTTCCGAGACCACCATGGTCCCGACCACCCCGACCGAGGTCTCTGGTACCGACGCCAAGAAGGTCCAGCGCCTCATCGACCGTCTTGAGGAGCTCGACGACGTCCAGGACGTCTACAGCACCATGGACATGACCGACGAGGTCATCGCTGCCCTCGAGGAGGAGTAGCGCTCGCACGGGTTAAGCCGTGCATATCTGGGCATAATGAAGCGAGCATGCAAGCCTCGTGGAATAGATGAGCCGGATCCGCGTGCGTAGAGCACCGGACCCGGCTCTTTTATAATGATGCGAACCGTTCTGCATTTCGAGAGCCGAGATTTGAAGGGAGCGCCGCGTGCGCGTACTCAAACGAGCCCTAGCGATCGTGTATCTTGCCGCCACCATCGTGGCGCTGGGTACGCTTGTCTGTCAGTTTTGGGGGCCGTATACGTATCGCTTTATGCTGCTGATGCGCGACCCCATGCCGCGCATCGTCGTGACGGCGTGCGCCGGCATCGTGGCGTTTGGCGTGCTGGTAAGCTTCTTCCGCCTGATGTTTGCCCGTCGCGAGCCGTCCTGTGTGCATCCGGCGGGGGAGCGCAATATCGAGGTTACCCTTGCGGCGCTTTCTTCGTGCGCCAGGGCTGCTGCCGAGCGCGACGACCGCGTGATGGTTGAGCATGTCGAGGCACGCGTCCAAGGCTCCGACGATTCGCACGTCCGTTTTAAGGTCGAGGCTATCGCGCTTGACGATAAAGACGTGGCATCTCTGGCTACCGCGATGCAGCAGCGCATCGAGGAAGCTTGCGACACCATGCTCGGCACGCCGGGTACGACAACGCGCGTCCGTTTTTTGCCGTCCAAGACTACCGTCCAGACCGTGGAGGTTTCCGGTGAGTGATACCAATCAAGATAAGACCGCTCGTACGCCGCGCCTGACGATTGACCAGAGCGCTACGCCGGCGAGCGAACCTGTTGATTCCAAAGTAGAGGCAACCGAGTTACAAGACGCGGCAGCCGCGGATTTTGACGAGGCTATGGGTCTCATCAAGGGTACGGGCGCTGCCATCTGGAGCTATGCTGTGCGTCATCCCAACACCATGTTCGGTGCCGTCGCTGGCTTTATCCTCGCCGTTTTGGTGCTCACGCTCGGCCTGTGGGATACGCTCGTCATTGCATTCTTCGTGCTGATCGGCGCTGTGATCGGCCAAATTCGCGACGGCGAGAACGGGATCGTCAACTTCTTCGGCCGTCTGTTTAGCGGCCGCTAATATGTATTCGACTGTCGCATCCGCGGCAGGCATAAGGAGGAACCATGGCTTTTAATACGAAGGTCGATGTAGCCGATACCGAGCTCGAGGAGAACGAGGCGGTCGTCGCCGAAGCTGAGGATGTGACGCTCGAGGACGAGGCTCTCGTCGAGGCCGAGTCCGATACGGATGAGGATGACGAGGAAGCGGACGAGTCCGAGGACTCGCTCACCTATTCCAACGGCGTGATCGAGAAAATCGTCGCCATGGCCACCCGCGAGGTGCCGCACGTTCTGGGCATGAAGGGTAACCTCATGCACTTTGTGCAGGAGCAGTTTGGTGCCGAGAATCTGACCAAGGGCGTGACGGTCGAGGTCACCGATGACAATCGCGTGGTCGTCAACATCTCCGTCATCATCGAGTACGGCGCCTATGCGCCCGCGATCTTCGACGATGTCAAGGCGCGTGTCACCGAGCGCCTTGCCGCGATGACCGGCCTTGAGGTGGCGGGCGTCAACCTGCGCATCGAGGACGTCATCACCCCCGAGGAGTACGAGCATCGCACCAGCCAGCACGAATAACCTTCCAAAAAAGGGACAGGTTTGTTTTGGCAGGTTTTATCTGCGAAAACGTTAAACGGCCGACCGCGCAAGCAAAAGCGTGGCCGGCCGTTTTTGTACGCTCCCGATGTAGCCATACCGCTCGTCTAACTAGGGGTTGCAATCCCCACGTTCCGCGTTACTCTAATGGGCGCATTGTTTCCAAATTGTTAACGAGGGGTTGCCGTAATGGCCGACGAGCACGAAACAGAAAGCAAGGCATGGGCGATTGAGGCCGCTGCGGCAGAGGCGGCGTCGCGTGCTGCCGAGGAGGTGCATCGTCCTCCCGTGGTGCCGATGGAGCGCGTGGTCGATCGCGATGTTATCGAGCGGGGCGAGCGCGCTGGTCGCAAGCGCAGCCAGGAGCCCGGCTTTCCGCGCTTTTTTGCCGAGCTCAATTTGGGCCTGATCCTAACGGCCTTTGCCATCGTTGCCTTTAAAACCCCCAATCACTTTGCCTTCGGCGGCACCTCGGGCGTGTCGGTCATTCTTTCCACGCTGTTCCCGACCCTGCCCGTCGGTGTCTTTATGTGGATTATCAATGCGGTTCTGGTCGTTCTGGGCTTTATCTTTTTGGAGCGCAAGGCAATCCTGTGGAGTGTCTTTGCCTCGTTTGCGCTGTCCGCCTATGTTTCGCTGTTTGAGCTCTTCATTCCGGCGGATGTTTCGATGACGGGCGATATGTGGCTCGACCTGTGCTTTGCCGTTATCTTGCCGGCGCTCGGCAGCGCTATTGTCTTTGACATCGGCGCCTCGACGGGTGGCACGGACATTCTTGCCATGATCCTCAAACGCCGCACCACGCTCGAGATTGGCCGCGCACTGCTGCTGGTCGATATCGGTATCGTGACCATCGCGGCTTTCCTGTATGGCCCGCGCGTCGGCCTGTACTGCGTGCTTGGCCTGTTTGCCAAGACGCTCGTGGTCGATAAGGCTATCGAGAGCATTCACCTTCGTAAGGTCTGTACGATTATTTGCGCCGAACCGCGCAAAGTCGAGGAGTTTATCGTCAAGCATCTCAACCGCACAGCTACGATCAGCCGTGGCTACGGCGCCTTCTCGGGCAAGTGCGTCACGGTGATCATGAGCGTGCTGAGCCGTCGCGAGGCAGTGCAGCTGCGCCGCTATACCCGCGAGATTGACCCTGGCGCCTTCATCACCATCGTCGATAGCTCCGAGATCGTGGGCAAGGGCTTCCGCGGCACGAACTAGCCCTGGTGCGCGCTTCGAATCATTGAATAAAGCCACCTGCGTTGCAAATCGGCCATCTTGGGGTATTTGTCCCCACATTGGGCGATAATGATGCCAAAGACATCGTTTGCGATCCAGGTGATTCGCTCTAGATACGAAGGGATGATTTCGATGTTCTGTTCGCAGTGTGGCGCCCCCATGGGCGATGACGACAAGTTCTGCGGCGTGTGCGGCGCCCCTAATGCCGGTGCTGCAACCTCTGCTCCTCAGGGGCAGTCTCAGCCTCAGCAGTTTGTTCCTCAGCCTAACGTGAACGTGCCCAAGGGCTGTGTAGCTCAGGCGTTTGAAGACATGACCAAGACGCCGGGCGTGCTGCAGCGCGTGTGCCAGATTGCCTTTTTGCCGGCGCTCATCTGTGTTGTGTCGGTGCTCGTGCTCTTCATTCCCGTTATCGGCGGTATCGCGGCTGCCTTCGGCTTTTTGGCTGCCTGTGTGGCAAGCGCGTGCGGTTCTGGCTTTGGCATCGAATGGGGTCGCGACCTGTCGCTCAAGGTCGATGACGGCATGGATCGTCCGTTGATGCGTTCCACGTCGTTTGGCCTTGGCGTCTTTTCGGGCGTTATTTCGAGCGTGCTCAAGGTTATCGCAGCTATTCCCGTTATTGGTGTAGCGCTTTCGCTGGTGGAGAGCGTGGTAATTGGTGCCGCGGGTGCGTACTCTTATTACGGCTCCTATGCGCTTGAGGCCGCTCTATTTGGCTCGCTGGGCCTGTTTGTTCTGGCTATGATTGCCACGGCGGTCCTGGGTGTCTTCTTTACTATGTTCGCCGACATCGCCGTGATGCACTTTGCGGTGACCGGTCGCGTCGAGAGCGCGTTTTCGCTCGATAAGGTCTGGGCGGCCTTTAAGAACAATAAGACCAAGCTGTTCTGCGCATCGTTCCTTCCCGAGTTTTTGACGGGTCTGGTCGCCAACGTTATCACATGGATCCTGACGCTCGTCTTTGGCACCATTGCCTCTGTCGGTATGTATAGCTACTACTACCGTCCTACGGCTATTGAGGCGCTTGTTACCGGCGGTGGCATTACGCTCGTATTGTTCTTGGTACTGACGGCGTTTGTCACGGTATTCCTCACGGTCTTTGGCAACATGCTCAAGCATCGTGCCGTTGGCTATTGGGTTGCGCGTTATGCAAGCGAGTGGGCCGACGAGGACAAGGATGACGTCCTGACTTTTGTGTTGCCGTTTGAGAAGAGGTCCGCTCCTTCGGGTTACAGCGCTCCGGATGCTTCGCCGGCACCTGCGCCCGAGCCCGCGCCCGAGTCTGCACCCGAGTCGGCGCCTGCGCCTGAGCCGGCACCCGCACCTGCGCCTGCAACGTCGCCCGCGCCGACGTCTACCCCGGCACCGGCCCCCGCGCCCGAGGCGACGCCTGCAGAACCCGATTGGAATGCCGTTGCCACGCCGGCGGATGAGCCGGGCGATAATCCTGCTGCCGAAAACAATCAAACCGAATAGTCGGTCGAGGCGCCCTGAGCAACTGAGCCCGGGGTGCCTTTTTCTACTGCGAAAGCAAGAAAATGCCTGGGAAAACGGTTGCAGCAAAATTTCTCGGAAATTGGTCAATGTTGCGCAACAACGTCGTAGCTATTGTTGAGAACATAGACGTGTAAGGTTTGAAGGCGTGTAACGCCTTGGGAAAAGGAGAGGCTTATGTTTTGTCCTAGTTGCGGATCGCCCCTTTCGGACGATGCCAAGTTCTGCCCGGTTTGCGGATCTCCTATCGGTGCCGCCCCTGCTGCTCCTCAGTCTGCGCCCCAGCCGGCTCCTCAGCCGCAGCCCGCGCCTCAGCCCACGCAGATTCAGCCCACTCCGGTTCAGGCCGTTCAGCCTCAGCCGCAGCCCCAGCAGTACGCGAATCAGCAGCAGTACACCGGCCAGTACGCCCAGCAGCCTGCTGCAGCTCCGATGGGCTATGGGCCTGTAAAGAGCGACCGTAGCTTGATTGGCTGGCTCCTGCTTTCTATCGTGACCTGCGGCATCTATTCGTATTACTTCCTCTACTGCCTGGCTCGCGACATCAATACCATGTGCCAGGAGGATGGCGATTCCACGCCGGGCATTGCCGCATTCATCTTGCTGTCGTTTGTGACCTGCGGTTTCTATGCCCTCTACTGGTACTATAAGATCGGTAACCGCCTGCAGGCCAACGCTCCTCGCTATGGCCTGGTGTTCCAGGAGAACGGCACCACCATTCTTATGTGGCAGATTGTCGGTGCGCTTCTGTGCGGCCTTGGTCCCATCTTTGCCATGAATATCATCATCAAGAACACCAATGCCATGGCAACGGCTTACAACACCCGTCTTGGCGCTCGTGCCTAACGATAAGAACGGCGTGAACAGCTCCCAGGGACATAAGGGCGCGGCGGAGCTCATTCGCCGCGCCCTTTCTTGCATCGGCGCGCTCTTTGTCGCCTGGCTCGCACTCTACCTGCTCGATATCGGCTGCGTATTTCGCCTGATGACGGGCATTCCCTGTCCGGGGTGCGGCATGACAAGGGCCTGGCTGGCAGCACTGCGCCTCGATTTTGCGGCTGCCTTCGCCTATCATCCGCTGTTTTGGGTGGTGCCGATTGCGTTTGCGCTCGCGTTCGTGCGCGAGGAGGTGGCATCGAGCAGGCTAAAGCGTGGCATCGACATTGCGGTTATTGTTCTGTGCGTGCTGGTCGTTGCCGTATGGATCGTGCGCCTTATCAACCCGGCAGACGCGGGCCTGCTCTTTGGTGGTCACGCTCCCGCCGGAGTTCCCACCGATATCATCCACATCGAAACCCCACGATGGCTCACCATCCTTCGCTCTTGCCTGTCGTGACGGAGGACGCGCTAGAAAAGCGGTCGACACATAAGCGGGGGCGAACGTTGAGATAACGTTCGCCCCCGCTTTGCTCTAGCCAGGTTGTTATGGGTGGGCGTGACGGCTACTCGTCGCGCTTCTCCTCGTGGCGAGCGGCAGCCCGCGCATCGTGGATGCCCTTGATGGCAGCATGGCGGGCGGTGCGAGCATCGTGCATGGCGTCGCGTGCCTCAGCGGCCGTTGCCTTGGCAGAGCGCAGCTTGGCGGCCAAGTCGGGGTTGGTCTCGGCAACCGCGGCGATCGTGGGGCCGTCGAGCTCCTCTTGCGTGGGCTCGGCCAAAAAGTCGATGGCATACTGGGCGGCTACCATGGAACCCTTGGCCAGTACCGACTCGTCAATCTTGTAGAAGCAAGAATGTTGGGCGTACGTGGCGCCAATCTGGGGGTTGCGCGTGCCAACAAAGGCGAGCACGCCCGGCACACGGCGCAGGTACTCCGAGAAATCCTCGCCCGAAAGCGTGCCGCGGTAATGGCCCTCGCCTGCGGGGCCCAGGCACTTGAGCACAGCTTGGCGGCAACGCTCGCTCGAGGCGGCATCGTTTTCGACCTTGTAGTTGGCGATGGTGTAGTCGGTAAGTTCGGCCTCGGCGCCCAGGGCCGCCGCAGTGTGCTCCACGATGCGGCGCATAAGCTCGGGCATTTCCTCATGCGTCTTGTCGCCATAGGTGCGCACCGTTCCGGCGAGGTAGGCGGTGCCGGCGATGACGTTGCGCGCGGTGCCGCCATGCAGCTCGCCGACGGTGATGACGGCGGGTTCGTAGGGGCTAATCTCGCGCGAGACGATGGTCTGTAGGGCGTTGACGATTTCGGCGGCAACCATAACGGCGTCGTGGCCGCGCTGGGGCATGGCGCCATGGCACGAGGTGCCGCGGACGTCGATGCGGAACCAGTCGGTATTGGCCATGCGCGGACCGGGCTCGCAGCTCACGGTGCCGGCGTCGACCTCGCTCCAGATATGTGCGGCGTAGGCGCCGTCGACGCCGTCGAGCACACCGGTGCCGATCATGAGCTTGGCACCCTGGCCGTTTTCCTCGCTGGGCTGGAACACGATGCGGACCTCGCCGTGGATGTCATCGGTCATGTGGCGCAGGATTTGCAGCGTGCCGAGCATCATGGCGATATGACAGTCGTGACCGCAGGCGTGCATGCAACCCTCATTGACGCTGGCGAACTCCTCGCCGGTCTGCTCGGTGACAGGCAAGGCGTCGATGTCGGCGCGCAGCAGGATGCGGCGGCGCGGCGTGCCATCCTCGCGGTAGGCATCGGGCGCGGTGCCGCGAAGCGTCGCCACCAGGCCCGTCTTGAGCGGACGCTCGTAGGGGATATTCATGGCGTCGAGCTGGTTGGCGATGTCGGAAGTCGTGCGCTCCTCGGCAAGGCTCAGCTCCGGGTGCTTATGGAAGTGCCGGCGCTGCTTGATGATGTAGGGTTCAAACTCGGCGGCGATATCCTGGATGGCCGCGGTGACGTCGTCTGCCGCGCGAACCTCGGTTGCCGCCATAATCTGCTGTGCCTTGGTCTTCGTCATGGTCGATTTGCTCCTTGCTGGCTCGATCGCAAAATCGTACAGGCTCTCTCCAGTATGCCACCTGCCGCTAGGGCTGGTAAAGTTGCCGTTTGCCGCTTGGAGTTTTGTTACAAGGGTGGGGGAGTACACTCGGGGGTGTTGAATTTCCTGCCAGAGATGGGGATGCCCATGCAACATATCGATCGGATTATCCGCTCCAAGAACGTTTTTACCGCCCAAGACGGCATCGATACCACCCGCGAGCTGGCGATTGCCATCGCGGGCGATCACATCGTCGCAGTCGGTGCGCCCGATGACGTGATTGACGCCGCCCCTGCCGCCACGCCGGTGGTCGATTACGGCGAGCAGTTTGTCTGCCCCGGTTTCCACGATGCGCACCTGCATTTCTTCCATACTTCGGTTGGCTCCTCGCCGTACATGCTCATGGATATGGGCACGTCCGAGGCAGCATTGGTGCAGCATGCGCTCGAGTTTTCCAAAGGCTTGCCAGATGACGCCTGGGTCGTGACCCAGGGTTGGCGCGATTACCGCTGGGATCCGCCCGAGCACCCTACCAAGGCCTCCCTCGATGCGGCATTTCCCGATCGTCCCTGCGTTATGTACTCGGGCGACGGGCACACGCTGTGGCTCAACAGCCGCGCACTCGAGGCGCTCGGCGTTACGCGCGACAGCGAGCCTCCGGCGGGTGGCAGTTACGACAAAGACTCAAACGGTGAGCTTACGGGTATCGCCCACGAGGCGGCTGCTATGCAGCTGCTGCCGCGCTGCCTGGAGTGGCTGGGCGAGGACCGCATCGCGAGCGCTTACGCCGACCAGATGAAGCGTATGGCCGAGCAAGGCATCACCTCAATCTGCGATATGTCGCTCATGCCCATGCCGGGCTGCGACTTTATTCGCGACGATGTTTACGACAAGCTGCAGGCCGCCGGCAAGCTGGGCATCCGCGCCCATCTGTTTCCCACGCTGCTGGATGACCAATCGCGCTTGGAAGAACTCCAGACCCGCTACGCGAACAACGCGCTGCTCTCGGCGCCAGGCTT
>ERZ1034913.1902-NODE-1902-length-11480-cov-7.680700_pt1 | contig 11480 bp, 8 predicted proteins | sample MGYA00520697_ERZ1034913 | MGnify/ENA primary metagenome ERZ1034913 (study PRJEB33766, sample SAMN09781786) | gut metagenome | biome: gut microbiome | host: Homo sapiens | place: Madagascar | study: EMG produced TPA metagenomics assembly of the PRJNA485056 data... | reverse complement strand
CCCGCGACCCTCACCTTGGCAAGGTGATGCTCTACCAGCTGAGCCATGTCCGCATGTTAAACTGTCAAATTTGGAGGCGACGCCCGGATTCGAACCGGGGGTGAAGGCTTTGCAGGCCTCTGCCTTACCACTTGGCCACGTCGCCATCCTGGCGTCTTGTCTTTTAAAGAGCTGGTCGAGAAACCGACCAGCTCATCTAAGACAATGGAGCGGACAACGGGATTCGAACCCGCGACCCTCACCTTGGCAAGGTGATGCTCTACCAGCTGAGCCATGTCCGCATCACAAATGGTGGGCGTTACAAGATTTGAACTTGTGACCTCTTCCGTGTCAGGGAAGCGCTCTCCCCCTGAGCTAAACGCCCACTTGCTGTGAGTTGCTTCAGCGCTTTCGGCGCGTCGACAAGGTGATATAATACCTGAACCAGAATTCTTGGCAACCCCCTTTTTTGAAAAAGTTTGAACTTTTTTTGCCAACACAGGATCCCATTAGCTGTTTTCCCTGGTGAGGCGAATGCAAATCGGGATTCTACAAGATTACAGGATTCAGTCCGAACACCGTCTACCCAAAGCTGTACAGAACGACAGTAAGATCATCGAGCTGGATAACCTGTCATGGCTAAGCTTTTCAAGAAGCCGGCGTCTAACGGTCTTGACTAGGCGTCAAACCAACATCGTGACATTCGGCAATGCAGCAGAAAGCTATCTCAAATCTCAACATGACCGATTTTCGATGCATGCTCGCCTCGCTCACCTCTGTGGCAAGGGTGGGCGTTATGCCCCATGACGACGGAATGAGAGACCCTTCCACAAGAGCCTCCAATGTCATTAATATATTTGCTACCAGCCGACGCAATCCAACTTCAGCACCTGTTGCATTACCGCTCGAAGGCATGACGATGAGGGAACTAGAGATGCACCTGCAATGCAGAGAGAGAGCGACAGGACACTGGGCATGCGCTTGCAAAGCAAACACATCCCCTGATGCTAACGCGCATTGCAAAGAAACTCAGAAACGCGAATGAGCACGATCGAGCCCTGATATAAGCGCTGCCGATACCCAGAAAAGATGAACAGTCGCGAATCACCGTATTCGATCGCAAAAATACACGAACGAGGCGGCGATGCTCCAAGCAGGCACTCTAGCACGCCATCAACGACAATCGTGAAAACAGTGCGAACGGAGGCTTCCATACACCCGACCGCAATGCGGCACCCGTCCGCTAAGCAGCCCGACAAGGACAACAACAATTAGCTCAAGAATTGCTCTAGGTAGCAAAAAAGCGACCCGAAGGCCGCTTTCTGAATTCTGGTGTCGGAGGCGGGATTTGAACCCGCACACCCTATACGGGCACAAGCACCTCAAGCTTGCGTGTCTGCCGTTCCACCACTCCGACGAGTTGTTGCCGAAAAGCAACGATGATTAATATACCCGAACCTTACCTGCTTGCCAAGACCCAATTTGAAAAATTTTATCGGGTGGCGATGGTGCCGGACGGGTACACGATCATAAGCGCGATAAGCGACAGCAAGAAGACGACCGCGAAGATGATGGTGATGCGGTCAAGGTTCTTCTCGACGATGCTGGTACCGGTTTGCGAAGAGTACACGGAGCTGGCAATCATATCGGAGATGCCCGTGCCCTTGCCGGAGTGCAGCAGAATGAAGATGATGAGACCCAAGCCGGAGATGACCAGCAAGGCGATAAGGATGATCAAAAGCGGATTCACGTGATGCTCTTTCACTCGGAATAATTACGTACGCAAGTAACCAAGTATAACGAAACGCGCCCGCGCAGGCAAGAAACCGGCGGCGGGCGCGAACAGGGTCATGAAAATCACGCATTACGCGAACAGGCTGCGTCCCGTCATCTCAGCGGGAACGGCAAGCCCCATGGCATCGAGCAGCGTGGGGGCGATGTCGCAAAGCGCGCCTTCCTCATCGCCGAGCGTCCGCCCGAGGTCGGCACCATCCACGAAGATGAAAGGCACCTTCGCGGTGGTATGCGCCGTGTGGGGCGTTCCATCGTCCGCGATCATCTTGTCGCAATTGCCGTGATCGGCCGTGATGAAGGCGAACCCGCCTTTGCGGCGAACGGCGTCGACGACCTTGCCGACACCGGAATCGACCGCCTCGACGGCGGCCACCGCGGCAGGGATGACACCCGTGTGGCCGACCATGTCGGGGTTCGCGAAGTTCACGATGTACACATCGGCCTCATCGGCATCGATCGCCGCGGCCAAGGTGTCCGCGACCGCAGGCTCGCTCATCTCGGGTTGCAGATCGTACGTGGCAACTTTGGGGCTGGGGATGAGGCTTCGCTGCTCCCCCGCCTTGGGCTCCTCGCGACCGCCGTTGAGGAAGAACGTGACGTGCGCATACTTCTCAGTTTCGGCGATATGGTATTGACGCAGGCCGGCAGCGGAAAGCACGTCGGCAAGCACGTTTTCCGGGAACGTCTTGGGAAACGCGATCGGTGCGGGGATATCCGGGTCGTACTCGGTCAGGCACACGAACGAGACCTCGGGCCGACGAGCACGATCGAACCCGTCGAAGGCATCATCGACGATGGCGCGCGTGATCTCACGGGCACGATCGGGGCGGAAGTTGAAGAACACGACGGCATCCCCATCGACGACGCCGCGATCGTCGAGTGCCACGGGCTCGACGAACTCATCGGTGACATCGCTATCGTACGATGCCTGCATGGCGGCGACGGGATCGCCCGACGCAGCAAGCGGCTTCGCGCACACAACGGCCTCGTACGCCTTGGCGACACGGTCCCAACGCTTATCGCGGTCCATGGCATAGTAGCGACCCGACACGCTAGCCACACGCACGGCGTTCTGGAACCCGTTCTCGGCGATGAAGTCCTGCAGCTGCTGCATGTAGCCCTTGCCGCTTGACGGGGGGACGTCGCGACCGTCCATGAACGCATGCACGCGCACATCGCCGACTCCGCTTTGCACGGCATGCTTGATGAGCGCATACAGGTGCTCGTTGCTGGAATGAACGCCGCCATCGGAGAGCAAGCCCATGAGGTGCAGCGCGGCACCCGGCGCCTTAGCAGCCTCGATCGCATTATTAATCACCGCGTTATCGCAGATGGAGCCTGTGCGGCATGCCATGTTGATGCGCGAAAGCTCCTGATGCACCACGCGCCCGGCGCCGATGTTGAGATGCCCCACCTCGGAGTTGCCCATCTGCCCCTCGGGCAGGCCCACGGCCTCCCCGGAGGCTTCGAGCTTGGTGTGCGAGCAGGTTTCGAACAGGCGATCGAGCACCGGCGTGGAGGCCAACGATACGGCGTTTCCCGGACCTGCCGGCGCCAAGCCCAAACCATCCATGATGATCAAACACGCCGGAAGCGACAGCTTCCCGTGTCCGTTTTGCAACGCGCTCATTACAGGCACGCTTTCACCAGCTGCACGAACTGGTCGGCCTTCAGGCTGGCGCCGCCGACCAGGCCGCCGTCGATATCGGGCTGGGCGAGAAGCTGTTCAACGTTACCGACGTTCATGGAGCCGCCGTACAGGATGCGCATCTGATCGGCGGTCTCGGCGCCGAACATGTCGGCGAGCGTGGCGCGGATGGCGGCGCACATGTCCTGCGCCTGCTCGGGCGTAGCCGTACGGCCCGTGCCGATGGCCCAGATGGGCTCGTAAGCCACGACGCACTTACCGGCCTCTTCGGGCTCCAAGCCCGCGAACGCTGCGCGCACCTGGGCGCAGACGAACTCCTCGGCGCTGCCCTCATCGCGCACGGCCAGCGACTCGCCGACGCATGCGACGGCGTACAGGCCGCCATCGAGCAAGGCACGGACCTTGCGGTTGACGTCCTCGTTGGTTTCACCGAAGTAGCCGCGGCGCTCGGAGTGGCCGACGATGGAGCACGTGCAATGGACATCCTTGAGCATGGGAACCGACACCTCGCCGGTGAACGCGCCCTTAGGCTCCCAGTACACGTTCTGCGCGCCGATTTGGATGGGCTGATGATCGAACTCGAACACGGTGTTGACCGGCTTTAGGTCGATGGATGGCGGGCACACAAGCACGTCCACGGAATCGGTCCAGTGCTTGTCGAAGTTGTTGGAGATGGTCTGCGCCAGCACCACGGCCTCGGCGTAGGTGTTGTTCATCTTCCAGTTACCGGCCATAAGCGGTTTGCGAGCCATATGGCACGCTCCTTTCAAAACGATAAGGGGGACGCATGCGCCCCCCTTGGATTTCCTTAGCGCTTCAGAGCCTCCACACCGGGAAGGGCCTCGCCCTGCACCAGTTCCATGCTAGCACCGCCTCCCGTGGAGATGAACGTCATGCGATCTGCAAGGTCGAACTTGTTGACCGCCGCCACGGAGTCGCCGCCGCCGATGATGGTGTCGCCCTGCTGGTTGTCGGCCACGGCCTCGGCCACAGCCTTCGTGCCTGCCGCGAACGCCTCCATCTCGAACACGCCCATGGGGCCGTTCCAGAATACGGTGGCCGCCCGCGAGATAGCCTGCGCATACAGCTTGGCCGTTTCCGGACCGACATCGAGGCCCATCATATCGGCCGGGATGTCGTCGACGGAGACGGTCTTGGTGTTCGCATCCTCGGCGAACTTGCCAGCGCACACGACGTCGACGGGGAGCAGCAGCTTCACGCCGCGCTCCTCGGCCTTACGAAGCATAGCGGCCGCGCGCTCCACCCAGTCCTCCTCTTTAAGCGAGGTGCCGACCTGCTTGCCCTGAGCCAGCAGGAACGTAAAGCACATGCCGCCGCCGATGATGAGGGTATCGCACTTGTCCATAAGCGCATCGATGACCTTGATCTTGTCGGAAACCTTCGAGCCGCCCAGGATAGCGACGAAGGGACGACGGGGCTCATCGAGCATGCCGGTGAGGGTGGCAACCTCGTTTTGCATGAGGTAGCCGGCATAGGCGGGCAGGAGCGCCGCGACGCCGGCAGTGGAGGCATGGGCGCGATGCGCCGTGCCGAAGGCGTCGTTGACGTATGCCTCGCCCAGCTTGGCGAGCTCTTGACAAAACTCGGGATCGTTTTTCTTCTCACGCTTATCGAAGCGGAGGTTCTCGAGCACCAGCACCTGACCATCCTGAAGGGCTGCGGCCTTGGCTTGGGCGTCGGCGCCGACGGTGTCGGAGGCAAATGCCACGGGACGGCCGAGCAGCTCAGAGAGGCGCAGGGCGGCCGGGCGAAGCGTGAACTTCTCCTCGAAGCCCTCGCCCGAAGGACGGCCGAGGTGGCTCATGAGGATGACGCGCGCGCCTTCGTCTATGAGCTTCTGGATGGTGGGCAGCGCAGCACGGATGCGGGTATCGTCGGTGCAGACGCCATCTGCCACAGGGACGTTGAAGTCGACGCGGACGAGCACACGCTTGCCGCGTGCGTCGAGCTGGTCGACGGTGGCGATTTCAGCCATGGTGACTTCCTTTCAAACCACCGCGATTGCGGTGAAGACCGACTAAAAGGCCCTGGTCCCGATGATCGCCTCCCCGCAAAGCCGCCGTAGGTGCTTCAGCACGGACGGCATAGCGCGCAAGGGGCAAGGTTCGGTTCCAGGGCCTTTCATAACGTTAAGCGGTTAAGCCTGTTACAGCAGGATCTTGACAAGGTCCTTCACGCGGTTGGAGTAACCCCACTCGTTGTCGTACCAGGACACGACCTTGACCATGTTGGACTTGCCGCCCATGACCATGGTCAACTTGCTGTCGAAGATGGAGGAGTGGTTGTTGCCCACGATGTCGATGGAGACGATGGGGTCCTCGGTGTACTCGAGCACGCCGGCCAGCTCGCCTTCGGCTGCTTCCTTCATAGCGGCGTTGATCTCCTCGATGGTGACCTCGCGCTCAAGCTCGACCGTCAGGTCGACCATGGAGCCGTCGGGCGTGGGAACGCGCGTGGCGAAGCCGTCGAGCTTGCCTGCCAGCTCAGGGAGAACCAGCGACACGGCGCGGGCGGCACCCGTGGTGGTGGGGATCATGGACATGGCTGCGGCGCGGGCGCGGCGCAGGTCCTTATGCGGCAGGTCCAAGATCTTCTGATCGTTGGTGTAGGAATGGATGGTGTTCATGTAGCCGCGCTTGATGCCGAACTTCTCGAGCAGCACCTTGGCGACCGGAGCCAGGCAGTTGGTAGTGCAGGAGGCGTTGGAGATGATGTTATGCTGATCCTTGTCGTACTGCTCGTCGTTGACGCCCATGACGACGGTGATGTCCTCGCCCTTCGCCGGGCAGGTGATGACGACCTTCTTGGCGCCGGCCTTGATGTGCTTGCTGGCAAGCTCGCCGGTCTTGAAGATGCCGGTGGACTCGACGACGACGTCGACGCCCAGCTCGCCCCAAGGCAGGTTCTCGGGATCGCGCTCGCAGAGGACCTTCACGGCATGGCCGTCGGCCACGAAGCCATCCTCGGTGACCTCGACCGTATCGAAGGCGCGGCCGTGGACCGAGTCATACTTCAGCAGGTGAGCCATCGTCGGGATGTCGCCGAGATCGTTGACGGCCACGACCTGGATCTCCGGGTCCTTGACCATGGCGCGATACGCCAGACGTCCGATGCGGCCGAAACCGTTGATGCCTACTTTGATTGCCATTGCGTATCTCCTTTTCATTCAGATACTCAAGTTATGGGCCATACGAAACGTTAGTGTAGCGGAAAGTCAAACGCTTGCGACGCGAATTTGGCAGACGGTCGACAAGCGAAGACCAGCGCATCCTGCGCAACGCCGACACACCGGTGACATTCGGTTACCGGTTCTGATTCTCCAGCTCAGCCGCCAATTGCTCGATGCGGCGCACGCGGTGGTAGACCGCCGATTTCGACAGCGGAGGGTTGGCAAGCTCGCCAAGCTCCTTAAGCGTCGCCTCGGGGTGACGAACGCGAAGCTTGATGAAGTCCTGCAACGCCGGAGGAAGGTTCTCCATACCGTGCGCCTCCACCACCTGCCTGATGGCGCGAATCTGGTCGATGGCGGCGCGCGAGGTTTTCGCCTGATTGGCGATCTCGGCGTTCGTCTGACGGTTCACATCGTTGCGCACGCTTTTGATGACGCGCGCGTTTTCCATGGCCAGCGCGCTTTGGTGCGCACCCGCTAGCGCCAGAAACTCCAAGATGGCGCTGCCGCTTTTCAGATACACCATGAACGAATTGCGCCGTTGCATGATGCGCGCCTTGATGTTCTTGCGCGCCAAAAGCTCTACGAGGCCATCGGCCAGCTCCTCGGTTTCGACGATGATCTCGAAATGGAAATCGCCGCGAGGATCGGACACGAACCCGCTGCCCAGGAAGGCGCCGCGCAGATATGCGGCCGCGCAGCAATCCTTGGCCACCAACTGCTCGGACACGCCGAGCACGAGACCGCCTTCAGGGGCGAGCACGCCCATGTCCACCAACGCCGCCGCCAATTGCGGCTGCGCAGGCACCTCGATAAGATAGTTCGGCGTTTTGTGCAAGACGCTTCGACGTACCGTGAGGTTGGTTTTCAGCCGATAGAGCTCATGCAGCAGCTTGATGACCAGACGGGCCACCGAAGGCGCATCGGTGGCGATCTCCACGCGGTAGCGGTTCTTCCCCGACAGGAACAACGTGCCCTCGATGCGCACCAACGCCGCCAAAACGGCCTTATCGCAATGGCTGCACGTTGCCGGCACGCGGGAGAGCTCATCTTTTACCTCTGCCGTGAACGACATAAACGCAACACCCCCGTGAACGCCTCGCGGAGCAGCAACGGATCATGCCAGGTGGGATGCTGCGGATCGACCAAGTTGCGCACAAGCACGACAGGGCCCTGGCTCTGAATGGACCGCAGGTCGGGATAATCGATGCGCACGGGGCGCACGCGCCTGCCCGGCTCCTCTCCGGGAGCGACGGTGAAACGGCTATCGCCCACGTTGACCCCTGTGAGCGCGCGGAACGTGCCCGTCTCCGAAGAATCGGGGCGGACGGGATATGCGCTATGCACGAGCACGTAATCGAGCAGCCCGCGCATACCATGAGCCAACAAGGCCTCGACATGCTCACGCGCCGTGAGACCCCAGGTTTCGCCCTGCATATCTGCCAAGGAGCAGACGAACAGCGTTGACCCCTTCGATTGGCGGATGGCATCCACCACACCCGGGACCAGCAGGTTCGGGATGATGGACGTGAACAGGCTACCCGGCCCGAGCACGATCAGGTCGGCGTTGCGGATGGCGTCGAGCGCCGGCTGATAGGCCTGGATCTTGCCCTGACCGCGCAACTGGACATGCGCAAGCGCGGTGCGCGAGTGGCAGGCGACGGCCTGACCCTCGATATAGCGCCCATCGCGCGTACGGGCGACCAACGACACGCGATCAAGCGTGGAAGGATACACGTGCCCACGAGCATTGAGCAAACGCTCGCAGATTTGAACCGCTTGCGGAAACTCACCCGTGGCGTCCTCGAGCGCGGAGAGCATGAGATTGCCCAGCGTATGGTTGTCGGCGAACGGGAACCGGTATTTGAATGCGCGCGTAAGCGGGTCCTCGGGATCGGCCGCCATAGCGCAAATGCACTTGCGGATATCGCCCGGAGGAGTAACGCCCGCCCGTTCGCGCAGGATGCCCGTCGATCCGCCATCATCGGCCATAGCGACCACAGCCGATGTTTCCACACCCATGGAAAGCAGCGTACGGATGGAAACGGGCGCACCCGTACCGCCGCCGATGACCACAGCTTTCAAGGTACTGGTTTCCGGCGCCACGGGATCGGCCGCGTACAGCGGTGCGAACGCCTCGGTCATGGACGGGTCATGGGGAAAATGACCGCCCTCCATATGGCTTTCGTGTTGCATCCCGCTCACCCTATCGGCCTTCGACGGGCTTTGCGGATGCGTTGATGAGCTGGCCATCGACACCTTCGGCAAGCTTCAGATCGCGATGCGCGACGCTGACGCGATAACCCTTTTGCTTAAGGTATTCGCCCGTGGACTCGGCAAGGGCCACGCTTCGATGCTGACCGCCGGTGCACCCTACGGCGATGGCGAGCTGCTGCTTGCCTTCCGCCACGTACCCGGGCATGACGCAATCAAGCAGCGCGCGCCAGCACTTCTGGAATTCCTCGGTTTCGGACCTGCACAAAACGTAATCGCGCACGGGCTTATCAAGGCCGGTGAGCGGGCGCAGCTCGGGGTCATAGTACGGATTGGGAAGGAAGCGCACGTCCATGACCAGGTCGGCATCCACGGGAGCGCCATGCTTGAAGCCGAACGAGTACACCGTAACCTGCAGGCCCTGGCGTTCCTCGCCGGGAGCGAACAGCGCACGGATGGTGCTGCGCAGCTGAGCGGGCATCATATCGGTTGTGTTGATGACGTGATGCGCCTGTTTGCGCACGTCGTAGAGCATCTCGCGCTCACGCTCGATGCCGTTTGCGATGGAGCTGCCATCGGTGCAGAGAGGATGGCGGCGTCGGCTGGATTTATACCGCGCGATGAGCTTCTCATCGTCGGCGTCCAAGAACAGCACCCGGTAATCGACGCCGGCGCTTTTGAGCTTCGAAAGCTCTTCCATCAGGCTTTTGAAGAAGCCGCCGCTGCGCGCGTCGCACACCACGGCGATACGTCGATGGTTGTCCGGCTGGCCGGGCATGCCGGTTAAGGCCAGCAGGTTCCCGATCAGGGCGCTGGGCAGGTTGTCCACGCAAAAATATCCAAGATCCTCGAACGCATGCATGGCCTCGGTGCGCCCCGCACCGCTCATGCCGCTCACGATAACCAGCTCGGGCATGTTCTCAAGCTCGCTTGCAACCTCGGTCATGTCACGAATCTCCTTCCCCGCCGACGACCATTTCGTTTCTTGTCTGCTCATTATACTGCTGCAGAACCGTATACAGCTCGTTGGCAACCTGGACGGGCACCACCTGGGCATCAAGGATGTCCTGCAAGCTTGCAGCCTTGAGCCGCTTAAAGCTCTTGAAGTGCTTGAGAAGCGCTTTCTTGCGCACCGGGCCCAAACCTTCAACCTCATCTAGGATGCTTGCCGTCATTCCCTTGCCGCGCAATTGACGATGGAATTCGATGGCGAAGCGGTGTGCCTCGTCTCGAACCTGCTTGACCAAATACAAGCTGGCGCTTCCGCCCGGCAACACCACCGGGCCCGTATCCTGCCACGGCACGAAAAGCTCCTCGTCGCGCTTCGCCAAGCCGCACAAGGCGATGTCATGAATCCCCATGCTGTCGAACTGTTGCATGACGGCGTTGAGCTGCGGCAGACCGCCATCCAAGATGATGAGGTCGGGCTTTTTGCCGAACCGCTCGTCCGCCATGCGCTCTGCGCAATACCTACGGCTCATAACCTCCTGCATGGACAGGAAGTCGTTCGCCTCGTCAAGCTGCGCCTTGATCTTGAAGCGTCGATATTGCCCTTTGTCAGGCCTTCCATTGGTAAAAACCACCATCGAAGCGACGGTGTACGTACCGTGGTTGGTGGAAATGTCGAAGCATTCGATGCGCATCGGCGGCGCATCGAGCGCCAATGCGCTCTCCAGCTGCAGCAAGGCATCGTTGATACGTTTGTCCTCGTAGTTCGTGCGCACCTTGTAACGCATGAGCGTATGTTTGGCGTTCTGCTCGGCCATGGAGACCAGATCGGCTTTCTCGCCGCGCTCTGGAACGGAGAAGCGCACCTTGGCGCCATGCGCGCTTGCAAGCTTGTCGGTAAGCCAATGCTCCATTGCTGCGGCATCTTCAGGCATGACGCGCACAACCACCTCGTGCGGGATTGACGTGGTGGCATCGTAGTAGCGCAGCAGGAACATGTGCAGCAAATCCTGGTCGGGGACGTCGTTGCCGCGGTTGAGCACGAACTCGTTGCTGTTGATGATGCGTCCCTCGCGCACCATGAGCACGTGCACACCCGCAATGGTCTCCTCCCGGAAAAAGCCGATGACGTCAGCATCAAGGTTGCGCGAGCTTGCCGCATGCTGCTTATCGCATAAGCTGTTTATGGTGTCGATCCGCGCCTTGATGCGGCCGGCCCGCTCGAAATCGAGCTCGGAAGCGGCCTCTTGCATTTCCTGGGAAAGCTCTTCCACGAACTCCCGATGGTTGCCTGAGAGAAAACGTTCGATTCGGCTAACGTTGGCGGCATATTGCTCGGGCGTGACGCGACCGCAGCACGCCCCAGGCCCCAAGCCCACATGCGCATCGAAGCACGGTCGCGCATCGGACGCCAAGCATGCGAGCGGATCCTTTTCCAACTTGCGCTTCAGAGAACGCCAGTCGGCGCAGCTCGACGAGCACAAGGGCACCACTCGCCGCGCGATGTCGACCATGCGGCGTGCGGCGCGGCTGTCGGTATAGGGTCCGAAATAACGAGTGTCAGCGCGATGTTTCTCGCGCGTGTACTTGATGGCAGGGAACACGTCGCCTTTCGTGATGGCGATGAACGGGTAGGATTTATCGTCCTTGAAATCAGCGTTGAACCAGGGAGCGTGCTGGTTGATGAGGTTCTTCTCGAGCACCAAG
>ERZ1034913.1898-NODE-1898-length-11497-cov-3.517392_pt1 | contig 11497 bp, 20 predicted proteins | sample MGYA00520697_ERZ1034913 | MGnify/ENA primary metagenome ERZ1034913 (study PRJEB33766, sample SAMN09781786) | gut metagenome | biome: gut microbiome | host: Homo sapiens | place: Madagascar | study: EMG produced TPA metagenomics assembly of the PRJNA485056 data... | reverse complement strand
AACAGGGCATGACGACCGCCAGAAAGCTGTATGAGTTTTTAGAACTGAGAAAAGCTGATTTCGCAAGATGGTGCAAGAAAAATATTATCGAGAATGAATTTGCAACAGAAAATGAGGATTGGGTGCGACTCATCATTGATGCGGAGACGCCCACTGGTGGAAAAATCACAAGAGAAGATTACCGTCTCACCGCTCACTTTGCAAAGAAACTTTCCGTTAAAGGCAACAGTGAGAAAGCAGAGCAGGCCAGAGAGTATTTTACCAGAATTGAGGAAAAGGTGAAACAGAAAGCCATCGACTATTCTCAGCTATCACCGGAGCTTCAGATGTTCCAGCAGATTTTTAATTCCGTGGCAGAACAGCAGCTGGAGCAGAAGCGGCAGGCCGAGCAACTCCGCAAAGTCGAAGATCGCGTTGAATCCATTCGTGAGGTTGTGGCTATCAATTCGAGTTCCTGGCGCAGCGATACCGCAACTATCCTTGGAAAGATTGGTGCTCAGCTTGGCGGTGGTAAGATGTATAGCAATGTTCGGAACGAATGCTATGAGCTGCTGCAGAAGCGCATGGGCGTTAGCTTACATACCAGATTGACGAATAAACGCCGCCGTATGGCAGACGAGGGTGCAAGTAAGAGTGCCCGTGATAAATTGACCTATGTGGATGTGATTGCGGATGATAAGAAGCTGATCGAGGGCTTCGTTGCAATCGTTAAGGAACTTGCTATTAAATATGGTGTTGGTAGATAGAGCGGAGGATATGATTATGGATGCACTGGCTAAAATGATTTATGCGAAATGGTGTAGTGAAAACGACGATCGTGATTTGTTCTTTGAATCTGGAGAGAAGCTGATTACATACTTCGATATGACATTGTCCAGAGAAAAATGCGATAAGGTTTATGATACTTTCTGCGATAGCTGTAACGAGATCGAGGAAAAGGCTTTTATCGAAGGTCTTAACTATGCGTTCAAATGCATTGCAAAGGGGAAGATTGATTTCTCCAGCAATGCAGGCGTAAGAATGTAGAGTAGAATATGGTTTTCCTAAGTGGATGGTGCTTCGGTGCTGTCCACTTTGTTGTTTACATATTGTTTATATGGCGGCAGTGTGATATATTGGAAGTATCAAAATATAGGGGGTAATGTATATGCAGGATTTGTCATTATTCACATACAAAGAAGCTATAAACATGATATTGGGGTTTCAAACATTTTTACAAGGATTCTGGGAGTTTGATCTTAAAGATTATCCAGAAGTTAAGCGTTTTATCGAGATGGGATATGCTGAGAAAGACAAAAAGTATACGGACTTGTATGTACTCTCCGAAACGGGAGGGGAATTAATCCACGAATATATTAAAAATATTTCTGAAATCTTTATTGAGTATATGAAAAACAGGGGCCAGGAAGCCACATATTCGGATGTTCAAAGGTGGTTTAAGGAAAAGTTTGGCTTAGAAACAGAGGAAGACGGTGCGGAAATCGCGCATTATATTTGCGGCAATTTAAGACATTATGGTTACAGAATTAGAAAATGTTATTCTTCACGCAAAGGAAACTTTTATATGATGGACCAGATATGTGATGAATCTTAAGCCCTTTAAGCCGTTTGCTATTCTGAATAAAAAGGAAAAAGTGGTTAGAAAAGAGCGAACGATTACAGAAAGCAAATTCATGTGCAATGATTGCGGAAAGATATTTAGCTGATTATAAGAATAGGGCCGGAAGCAGTACCGGCCCTTTCGCTTATTAGTGATTCAAGATAATTGCATTTCGTGCTTCTATAGCACCAAATCTCCATGCAATAATAGTAGCAACAAGCATTACTAGCAATACAATATTTGCAATAATTATTGGTTTGATTGAAATGGTGTTGTTTGTATGAACCAGATGATTCATATAATAAAACAGTCCAAATAAAGTATTCGACAGAACCAAACCAATCAACAGTACAACTGCTACCAAACGGTATGCGCTTATTGCATTAATATTTTGTAGTACAGATGTAGAAAATACAATACCACTTATGAATGCGAGCACGATTGCCGCAAAAATACTAAGGATAGCAATGTATTCTCGCTGCTGTTTGCCTAATTCTTCAGATAAACTGTTTTGTGCATCAGCCGTGGTCTGTATGTCCCCTCTAATAGATTGAATTTGCGCCTGCACATCAACAATGACATCTTCACCCGACGTTCTTCGGTCACCTTCCTCAGAATACAGTATTCTGGCAATATCTAAGCTTACATGGTCATACAATTTTCGAATGCTATCGCTAATGTCAATCTCTTTTCCATTAGAATCATGATTTTTCCCGGGAATATATTTTTCACGTATCATGGCCAGGTTTTGACCTAATACATTGACATCTCCTTTTGCGGGAATTCTTTGTATCATGGTCAATACGGAAAAAATATCCGAATAAAAATGTCTAAAGGGCTTTTCATTTGTACTGGGATGGTAGAGTTTTTCCATTCGTTTATACATTTTAGCTCTAGTAACTTTATCATCTAGCAGATTTTGATTAGACGCTAGCTCAAATAGAATATCCCGAAATTCTTTGCGTTGAAGTTCTTCTTGTGATGTATTCATTTAACCAACTTTCCGGATTAGGTCAACTGGAATCTCCTCATGGTTTCCGCTTCCATTATTATATATACGATCCCATGCACCATTAGGTTGGTGAGTCTCTTTAACTAAATCCCAAGGATAAAGTGTTCTTTTATTCTCTACGATTTTATCTATAATAGGACGATCAGCAATGGAAATCCACGGTTTTTCTTCCGGAATCGAAATGGGCATAGCGCCGAAGCCACAGTAGTAATAGTAAACATTTGGAACCACTGGACCGAACTGCCAAGCTTCAATGACATCTGGGAATGCAGGCTTTCCGGTTCGTAAGAAATCTCTTTGAATATAGTATAAAATTTTCTGCAATTGAAGATTACTGATAGGGAATCCATCATCAATGCATTTGGATACAATATATTTTGATAATTCAATAGCTCTATACATGAATGATGCCTCCTTCCTTTTTGAAACCTACACACGTATTATACAACAGATTTACGGAAAATTCCACGCAAATCCGAATTTGTCAAGGAAAAATTTTTGAAATTTATATACGCTTCTTGCTGTGCAAATAAAAACCTTGACAATATGGTATGATGATGTTGGAAAGGAGGTACCATATTATGAAAAGAAAAAATCCGGTACTGCTTACAGAAAAATCAAAGGAGTTAATTCCAAGGATAATGGAGATAATGACAGTATCTGAAATCTGCCTGAATTTAAGACAGATGGCTAAAATGCTGCATCGTGTTAATGAGCTTGAGTTGTTGAGGGCATTAGAATGGCTGCGGTTTGAGCACATTCTTGAATATGTTATTTGTCCGCTGTCATACATGGATAATGTGAGTGTGTATTATAAAATTCATAGATAGAGTAAGCTAATAAAACCGCCGGGGAGTTAATCCCTGGCGGTAATAATATTTATAAACTATCTCTGATAAGCTTGCCATATTCATTGATGAAATATCCTTCACATTCAAAAGCTTCTACTGGTATACTTGCACCAGCACCATCCAAATCGTGAGATATTCGGAGAAGCCCTAGGTGGTATAAATTATTTACAGCTAATTTGCTGATTCCATCTCCTGAATTTGGAAATTCTTTACCATCTTCAAAACGAAAAAGATATTTCAAGTCTTCATAATAGCAGTTTTGAATTATTTGCGCTAATCGGAAATAATCATCAAAATCAGTTCCTCTGGCAGCAACTTTATCATATAATTTACCGGCTAAAATTGCTTTTTCTGGCTGATTCATTGCTAAAACAGAATCCAAAATTCGTTCACCGGTTTTTTCTTTATTTTCGGCATGCTTTTCCAAAAAGTTTGAAATTTGTTCAGCGGACAGGCTGTTGCAGTTCATTAAAAATTCAACCAATTTTTTCTGCTCACGTCTATCAATGTAAGAACTGACATCTTTTCCAAGAGCAATTAAGCCTTTAATACAAGGAATTTGTTTAACGAGTTCGTTGTTAGAAAATGCATCTAACAAATTTTCACCACCGTCAATAAGTAAATCACCAATAAATTCTTTCGTGTTTTCCATTTCATGTCCTCCTTTTTTGAGAATTATACCTTTGAACACAGCAAAACGAAAGTTATAAATATTTCCAATTATGTCAAATTTCGGAAGCTCTATGGCATATAGTAATTTAGCCAAAATAAAAAGAGGCAGCACAGTAATGTCGTTCGTCGAATCATCTGGTGTCCTTGTGCATAATTGCGGATTCCCGAATACTGACTATACGTTGATGTTTATATCTACATCAACGTCTATTTTTTCGATACTGGCGAGACCTGTTGATGGAAACAGATGTAATGTTTCTGCGCTCGATTGGAAAACGGTATCGAATGGTGATATAACATTAGTAAAATTTACCGGGACAGCAACGGTTAATTGGATAGCCATTGGATAATTATCTGCACAAATAAACGGTTAGCAGTCGCAAAGTAACTCCACTTTGGATTTTGTTTCTGTTCAGTATCCGCGTGCCGTCATTATATACACTGTTATATCCTGCGCTATCTGTTATAAATGCACCAACGTAACTCTTGCCATCATATACAGCCGGAAGATCCTTGACGATTTCCGAGTAAGCGGGGATTTCGGTTGTGCTAACCAATGTTCCGCACCCAACACAAACATGGCCATTTTTTGAAAAAACGAAGCTGCCTGTAAGACTTTCACGTATGGTTCCTTGGCTGACGTTGGCTAAATTACTATTTCCATTGCCATGCCGCCAGAAAAATAGTAAAATGCTTACTGGAATTTATCAGATCTGCCTGCAGGTGTTTTATAAGTACTAAATAGAAGTCCCTTATCATTGCACCAGGCTGCCACATCATCGCAGGTGTATCCATTCTGTTTTATAATGGATTCCAGGCCAGCCACCAGTTCTTCATCTTCTTGGGTGTAACAGGCTATAGCAATGGGCTGCGAGAGCGTTGCTGAGATGATTCGGATTGATTTTAAATTTTCTTCGGGAAAGTTATACATTGAGTGTTCTCCATTCTTTTTCTTCATTATACAATGTCTATGGCCTGAAAGCTATCCGCATGGCAGACAAAAAATTGCGTAAATCTGTGACATACTAGGAAAGTCGTAAAATATATTATGAGGTTTTACATTCCGGCCCACCGGATTGCAAAACCTCATAATAACCCCGGAATCCACTATTTATGCGGCTTCCGGGGATTTCCTAAGCATAGTAAACAACTTTAAATTCGCCCTTTTCCTTATCCAACACGATCTTTTTCACGATTCTCCGGATAGCTTTTCCCTTGGTTTCATCGTCAACATCAGGACTTGAAATCAGGTCATAAATATTTTTGATCCGGCTTAAAATTTCATCCGGTCCGGGATCATCCGGATCAGCAGCGGGAGAGATGTTCTCCAGCTTCTTCAGTAAATCTTCGCGTTCTTCTGCGAGTCGCAGCTTGTTCCCTTTGTATTCTTCCAGGGTATCAATTCCGGCCTCATAGGCTTCCTTCACACGCTGTTCCTTTACGGCTACCCGTTCGATAGCCGCTTCAATCAATTCTCTTTCTGATATGGTATCTGAGTGCGCCTGCTGGATGTGCTCATATTCAACTGCCTGAGAAGACAGGACATCATTGAGAGACTGAAGCAGAAGTCGTTCTGCTTTCACTGCAGTAATGGAGCAGGATCCTGAGTGCATTCCCTTGGCGTATTTCCAGCATTGATAATAAGATGGCCGTTTCCCGGAAAAAACCCGGTTATATCCCAGGGTGGCGCCGCAGGTGCCGCAAACCATAATTCCAGCCAGCCAGTGAAGAGACTCGGATGCATCCCGGCGATTGGCCGGTTTGTACTCATCCTGGATACGTTTTTGGACTGTTTCGAAGCAGTCTTTTACGCCGCTGCGGGTTTCATGAGGTCCCTGAAATTTATATCCGTTCCATTCCACTTCGCCGATGTAGAAATGGTTCTTTAGGATTCGCTGGATGCCGCGCCGCTCAAAAGGATTGCCGCGCTGTGTTTTCCAACGGTGTTCATTGCAGTAGCGTGTGATGGCGGACATATCCATGCCAGCCGCGTATGATTTGAAAATAAATTCAACGATTTTATAAGAATCTTCGTTGATTACAAAAGGTTTCCCCTCGCCCACAGCGTTGTATCCAAGAGGCGGAGTCATCTGATATCCCTGCCGCAGAGCTTTTTCTGTCATGCCGCGGATTACCTCACCGGACAGGTTGTAGGAGTAATATTCGTCAAACCATTCTATGATCGTCTCGATCAACCGTCCGAACATACCCTCCATAATTGGCTCTGACACACTTTTGATTTCCACGCCGCATTTCTTCCGGAGGATGCCTTTGTAAAAGGTAGACTCTTCCTGGTTGCGGGCGAATCGTGAAAACTTCCAGAGGTACAATCGTTTGAATGGAGCAGGAGATTGCGATTTCGCAATAGAAACCATGCGCTGGAACTCTGGCCTGTTACTGGCCTTTCGGCCGGAGATACCCTTGTGCTCAATAAATATGTACTCCGGTGGAATAATGAAGCCATCTTTTTTAGCTTCTTCCAGGATGACTCGGAGCTGCGCATCCGGCGAAAGTTCGGTCTGATCGTCCGTGCTGACGCGGATGTAGGCGGCGCCGATCTGAAGAACTGTAGGTGCCATTATATCATCTCCCTATGTATTTTACTTAAAAATGAGTATAAAAATAACACCCTTGCAGGACGTCCAGGAAAATGATATAATGGATTCGCTCGAAAAATCCATATAGATATCTTTTCCGGGTATCCGGCAAGAGAAAATCTATGTAAAGCCGTTCGGTACGCCAATACCGTGCGGTTTTTCATTTTATATTATTTAGCAGAAAAATGTTCGATCATTAAACTGCTCTGTCCATCGGTCAATGATTTCAGCACTGTTGGCTTCGATCATTCTTAAAATCCCGCGAAGAATCTTTGGAGGAATTTTAGAGTTGTTATTGCTAAGGAGCGTGTGGCCGGTGCTGGTAATCCAAACTTTGGTGGCATTTGCAGAAGCCCTTCCTTCGGCAACATGAACGTGAATAGGATCCAAAGGCATTCCCTCATTTGACCAGAAGTATACGATATAAGAGCCGATTCTAAAGATTTGCGGCATTTAGAATGCCTCCTTCCTGGGCAAATTCCATAATAAGGTGGGCATTATCACGTATAAGTCGTTTGAAATACGCCATTTCCTGATCAGAATATCCATGGACACTTTCCCAGGTATAATCTGGGAGATAGCAGGTGGCGTCGTGAAAACCATCCCTTTCATCTGGGGTTTCAATGTAGACTTTTACGCGTCCATCTGGGCGTAATTCAGAATGGGTAATTTCGGTATCATCGTTTAGTGTTAAATAGGGATACATCATAAAGCAGCACCTCCTCGCTTAATAGTTCTGTAGCAAATCGCTAATTTTGATCGTCAGTCCCGGATAGACTCCGACCGGAATATCCTGCTCAAAGGAGTAGATTACCGGGGCCACATCTTCTTCGTAATGGTAAACGGTAACACGCTCTTTGGCCGGGTCCACAATCCAGTATTCCCGGACACCGGACTGAGAATAAATGCCGTTTTTTATCCCGTAGTCCAGTTTGCGGCTGGACGGGGATACAATCTCAAAGATGAGGTCCGGAGCTCCGGAGCAGCCGCGGTCAGTCAGTTTGTCCGGATCGCAGATCACGGAAACATCCGGCTCCACCCAGTCTTTATCATCTGCATCAAGATTGACAGCGAATGGAGCTGGATAAACCTCGCAGGAGCCGTGATGATCAGAAATGTACTGATCGATGATAGAAGTTAATTTAGAAACTAGTCTCTGGTGGATTCGGCTCGGCGGTGCCATATCGTAGAATTTTCCATCAATCAGCTCAGCACGTTCGCCTTCCGGTAGATTCCAGTAGTCTTCTGATGTATAGTGATTTTTCAATAATGGCATATGAACACTTCCTTTCTGCAATAGTGTTGCGCTTATGAAATCCGTTTCATTCTTAATTCAACCAATTCCTTTTCATATCCCAGGATACGAGCACACTGATCAATAGTATATCCATATTCCATAGCTTCCCAGATAGCTTCGTCCGGAATCAGAAACTCTGCGGCGAAAGCATTTGCTTCCTGTTCAATTCTGGTATTCAGAAAGGTTTGGCTTCTTAAAAAATAGCAGTTCTCCTTCGGGTGCAATATGGCGTGACCTAGTTCATGGGCCATGACAAAGAGCCGTTCATTGCCCTCTAAGCATTCGTTTATCCATATACACTTAGATCGTTTCATATACATGTAGCACCCGAGTCTGGAACCAATATCGCAGGTCATAACTTCGATACCGAGAAGATCGGCAAGTTTAAATGGGTCAGAGGTATCAAATTTTCTTTTATAAAATAGAGCTTTCTTTCTGACAAAATCATTCAAACTCACATCACCTACTTTTTGTTCTTATTCGGATTGTACTTCTCTTTGTTCTTAACTTTTACCCGGCGCAGCATTAAATCTACCTGACCGAGGAAAAGGTCAATATCTTCGTCTGGAATTTCCTGACCGTCATAAGCAGCCGGTCCGAACTCTTTGTTGGCCAGTTTCTCACGGAGAGAATCGAGGTCTTTCTTTATATCCCTTTCGTCCCGAGCTGTAAGCTCTGGGGCTTTTTCTTTTTCTGGTTCTTCCATATTTCCAGTTAATAAATAAGTAAGAGGGACACCAAAGTAGTCAGCTATTTTTTGTAATTTATCTGGTTTTGGTGTGCTAACTCCACGTTTCCAGTCACTTAACGTTGATTGCGATACTCCGGTTTCTTTACTTACTTTATACGGCGTTACACCGTATTTCTGTAGTAATTCACTAAAAATCTCATACATAATCTGTTCACCTTTCACAAAGATAAGCGATACTAAAGAAAACCGTTAAAAATCCATTGACTAAAACGGCTTACCGTAGTATAGTATGAGCATACACAAGAAAACCGTTGCATCGGTTTCTGATGTATGCTACGGAAATGCGATTACTTTTGCTTACAACCGAAGTATATCACATTTCCGTAGTAGATTCAATAGGAATACTAAAATAAGGAGGTGTGAGTTTTGTACGAAAAATTTGCTGCGTTATTAGATAAAAATAACAAAACAGCATATGCAGTTGCAAAAGAAACGGGAATTGCTCAATCTGTTCTTTCTGATTGGAAGAATGGTCGTAGCACGCCGAAGTTTGACAAACTTCTGATTCTTGCAAAATACTTCGACGTTCCAGTGGAATACTTCGCGGAAGAAGGGGACGGGTGAGAATAATGGAATATTTTAAGCGCGGTAAAGAAAGCATGCTATTGGATGAGAACAACCAAATGATTACTTTGGATGATGCTGTGAGTTTTACGGCCATGAGCTTGTATGAAGATGCGATTTTGTATTTCAATGACAAGCCGAAAGAGAATGGCGAAAAGGTCACGCCAGAAGAAATGCGTTTAAAGATGGATATTCTGAGTGCGCTTTCAAATGCAAAGCAGGCATTAAAGTGATTTCGCCCTCCCGTAGGTAGGCGAAAAAGTTAAAAGAATTTTTGCATTACAGATGTTTTTGCTAACTCAACTGGTCTGGATTTAAGCTCATTGATGGTTTCTTCATAGTACTGCGAATACTTTTTCTCGAACTCATCAAGAGATAATTCAGCGCCTAAGACTTTAGCAATAGCATAAGCGTTTGCAAGCTGCTCTCTATTCAATATAAACACCTCCCCTCGTTTTTGTAGATAAATTATATCACGAAATGATGGAAGCGTGGAATGAAAAGAAGGTGATAACGATGGAAGGGTATTTTTCAAAAAATCCTTATGGCGTAGCAGAAAAAAATGCGAAGGGTCATTTAAAAATCGAGGCAGTAAATCTTAGTGAATTTAAGGAGTTGCTGGATACGGCAGAAAAAGAAGCTTGCCAGTTAAGAGAAACACTGAACAAGCTTCACAATTTTGAATTCACTATTGATTTTAGCGTGGTTGATTCTACTTCGGAGTCATAGAAGAAGCATCTTCGGTGATCAGAACCATTGCGATGAAGTATACGGTGGCCTGAATAAATGCCTTCATATCAGAAACATCACGATCTTCCTGTTTACGGATATAATGAGCCTCATCATTTCCAATCCAGGCTGAGCGTTCTGCTAGGGTCTTGATGTGGTCAGCATCAATGTAATTTTTAATACATTTGCTCAAGGAGTTGGCTTTGATTTTCTCTTCATCATCAGGATGCTCATGAATTGCGAAATCTTTAATAAGAAATTCAAGCGCCTTTCGATAACCGAGACCTGCAATTTCATCAAGGCCAGAAACATCGGCAGCTAGAGCTTGATTGTATATTTTATCGAATTGAGGAGAAAGCTTGGATACCTTTGCATCGAATTCCTGTTTTGTAAAACGATTGGGTTCAGAACCGATTAAGCCAGCAGAGACAAAAGTGGTAGTTGAATCCATACGCTTAACAACTTTGTATGTGGAAATGAATGGACTATTGCAACCAGTACAGTAGTTCAATATGCATACATAGTCTTCATCTTGTTTTTCATAGGCCATGGATGAGATAACAGCGGGTGACAAATTGCGTTTACAAACAGGGCAGACAGATTCTGGTTCGTATTTAAAATAGTTAAAACAGCGGTCGGTATAGTCTCTGTTTTTGATATCAATTGTCTTTTGGGCCATAGGGTCACTTCCTTTCGATGAAATTTTACCATATGCGATAGGAAGTAACAAGGAAAATGAAGGAAGAATTAATTAAGTATTTCGCAGAAGAGCGGAAGGAAGGTGTGAGAAATTGAAACTGTTAGAAAATCTGAAAGATGTCTCCAAAGAACTGATTCGGATTAAGCATCTTTACCATGACATTCATGAGTTGCAGGAAAAAATCCTTTCAGCATCAGGAAACAAGAAAGCGCGAAAAGCGCTGATGGCCGCTATTGCCTATAAAACGAAATCGGGCATTCAGTACATCACCTATTCCAAAGACGGCCAGAAGTATCTGGTTCTGGTGAACACGAAAGATTACAGCACAATTTGCCTTAAGGTGGAATCAGTCGTTGGTGGTGTCAAACATGAAAGATTCCACCCAGAAGAAATGTTCGAACCGCTAATTACAGACTAATGGATTTTATCCAATAGGTGTAGTCGTTGCACTTTGAACATTTTGGAATTACTTTTCCTGCCCTGACGGTTCTTTTTGATTGACACTGAGAGCAATAAAAAACAGCGTCACATTCTTGTTTTTCGCCGGAAAAATGAAGACCGTCAATTTTAGGCACGATATCAGCCAACGACATTGTGAAACCTCCTTTCTGATTTACTCGGCTGGCCAGAGCCTGTGAGCAGATTATATGGTTTTTCAACAAAGAAATCAATAGGAAGGGGTTGTGATAGATGGCATTAAGAAAATTAACCATAACAGAGAAAA
>ERZ1034913.1890-NODE-1890-length-11538-cov-6.746669_pt1 | contig 11538 bp, 18 predicted proteins | sample MGYA00520697_ERZ1034913 | MGnify/ENA primary metagenome ERZ1034913 (study PRJEB33766, sample SAMN09781786) | gut metagenome | biome: gut microbiome | host: Homo sapiens | place: Madagascar | study: EMG produced TPA metagenomics assembly of the PRJNA485056 data... | reverse complement strand
CCCCTATGTATCCCGACACCATGTAAAAGATCTCTCTCAACTGCCAAACCTCCGCAGCGCGCAGCAACATCACGATCCTCCGCACCCAACTGGTCCTTGCCCTGTTTTGCTCATTTTGCAACATTTGCTGTGCCTCCTGTCAAAAATTTGTGCAGTCTGACTATTGCGTTTTCGCGCCGTAAACTGTAACATAATCCTATTATTTTTTTGCGGCGTTGTACAGTGCCGGATGCGGCCATTTGGTAGGCAAATCCGGCAATTCCGGCCGCCGCATCCGACAGGAGGCACCTCTCATGGCAAAATGATCCAGTCCAGCGCCCCGGACATCTGCGCCGCCCTCCGGCAGGCCAAGGATGCCGCCGGGGAGACCAACCACTCCCTGAGCGAGGCCACCGGGATCCCGGAGTCCACCGTGGCCAAGATCTTATCCGGTACCCGCTCCGATCCCACCTTTTCCAACGTGGCCGCCCTGGCAGCGGCCCTGGACCTGAGCCTGGACCGGCTGGCCGGGCGCCAACCACCCCCAGACGATGCTGCCGTGCTCCGGGCCCAGCTGGCCGGAGCCCAGAAGATGGAGGGCGTGCTCAATAGCCGCCTGGCCGTCTACGAGCGGGGTGTCCGCCAGCGCAATGCGGCCATCTGCGTCCTGCTGGCCATGACTGTGTTGCTTGCGTCGGTTTTTGTGCTTTACGTGATCCTGGATTTCCGTAACCCTGAGTACGGTTTTTTCCGGGTCCAGTTCCCTGTCTCCCCCTTGGCCTATCTGGCCATCTTGTCCCCCGGTATCATCATCCCTGCCGTTATCCACGCTGTGGCACACCGGCGCAAAGATCCGCCGGTGTCCAGCCTGGACACAGATAAAAAATAACTGGGCCAGCGCCCGGTGAAGAGAAGAGAAAGAAGGAACCACTTATGATCTGCCCCAAATGCGGAGCCATGCTCCAGACGGAAACCAGCTTTTGCCCCACCTGCGGGGAGTTTTTGGGCGTGACCAAATGCCCCACCTGCGGCGAGCGTGTGGAGCTGGGGGTGAAATTCTGCCCTCACTGCGGTGTTACCCTGCCCAAAACCGCCGTAGAGCTCCAGCAGGCCAAGACCCAGGCCGCCGCAGCTGCGCAGCCTGCCGCCAATGCCCAGCAGCCCCAGATCATCATCAACAACACCAACACCAATACCGTTAAAGGCGCAGGCCTTGAGGCCATGACCTCCTCCAAGAGCCGCTGGGTGGCCCTGATCCTCTGCTTTTTCCTGGGCGGCCTGGGCGTTCACCGCTTTTACGTTGGCAAGATCGGCACCGGCATCCTCTGGCTCTGCACCTGCGGCCTCTTCGGCTTCGGCTGGCTGATCGACTTTTTCTCCATCCTCTTTGGATCCTTCCGGGATAAATACGGATTCTGGCTGAGACGATGAGAGGGGTTCCACGCGCGTTCTGCGCGTGGAAATTTTTCTAAATTTCTTTGTTTTTTTATGATTTGCCTATTGACAAACTACGCATTGCGTAGTATAATAAAGACACTTGAGGGAGACATCCCAATAAACAAAAAGGAGATCACAAAAATGAGAGAAATGACCGTCAGCTACAAAGAGTACAAAAACGACAAGGTTCTGAGCCGCTGCAAAAAGACTGGCTATAACCCCGAAACCAAGACCGCTTCCCTGGAACTGACCGAGGCCCAGTACCTGGCTTACGGCATCCAGAAGCTCATCCCCCAGGAAGAGATCGCCCGCTGGGTCGAAACCGACAGCTCCTACACCATCTATGACGTCGCTGTCTACTATGCTCAGGCTTATCTGGACGGCGACATCGACCGGGATGCCCTCTGCGACAGCCCCGTGTGGTGCCAGGAGATCGTGGCCCTGATGGATCGGGAGACCGGCCGCACCGAAGACCTGATTGAGGCAATGGATGCCATCGATGCCGCCCGGATCGCCGCCAACAAGATCAACCCCACCGCCGCTGAAGCCGCTCATTACGCTGACCTGAAGCAGGCTTATGACACCCTGAAAACTTATCAACTGGCTCTCAAAAAGCGGCACACCATCCGCCCGACTGTCCCCTTTCTGCTGGCCGGATATAACCGCATCCCGAACCTGGATGACCTGAACATGGACCAGATCAGCGCAGCCTATCATCTCGGTAAGCAGCTGGCCGACAATCACTAACCGTTTCCCGGTGTCCAACCCGGACACCGGCCCCACACTCAGGAGAAAGGAACCAAAACAATGACAAGATTAGAATTTACCACCTGCGCCGCCGAAGTCTCTGCCTACACCGACCGGGATGCCTATATCTCCGATATGGCCCTCGCTTCCCTCTGGGGCGATGCCCCGGAGGCGGAGATCCTCCAGCAGCGCATTGAGGCGCTGGGCCAGGTGTGGGACGCTGTGAAACGCCCCATGAAAGAGATCGTGGCCGCCTCCGGCCTGAGCCAGGCCGCCTTTGCGGAGTCTCGTATGATCCCCGCCCGGACCATGTGGGACTGGTGCCGCGGGGTGCGCCAGTATCCCATATACGTCAGTCTCCTGCTCCAGGAGTCCCTCGGATTGCTGCCGATCGAAAAATAATTTTTGTTTTTTGTGATTTGCCTATTGACAAACTACGCATTGCGTAGTATAATGAAGACACTTAAGGGAGATACCCAATAAACAAAAAGGAGATCACAAAAATGAAAACTTGCCGTGACACGATGAGAGAGTCCAATGAAAACTTAGAGTGGTGCCGCCCCGAATCTTACCTCAATGGCCGGGTGATCCTGGCTATCAACGAGGGGCGGGTTGACGGAATCAGCATTGATGGGCAGGACCTGAACACCACCCCCGACAACATCCGCAAGGTTGCCCAGATGGTAAATGACGAGTACGACCTCTATGAGGGGCAGCCCGACACCCAGATCATCCAGGACGCTGAGCACAAAGAGCTCCCCTGCCGCCTCTGCCCCTGGTTTGAGGTGTGCCAAGCGATGGACGAAGAAGAGGGAGAGGAGGAATAAGCAATGAGCAGCGTTAACACGCACGGAATCAAGATCAACGGCCTCCGGAAGGTTTGCGGCGAAACAAAGAACCTCCGTGGATACTACGATGGGCTTTACTTGGAAATCTTTTATGACGTGTCTGACGGTTATCTGTGGACCACAGAGCACGCATCACACAACAACTGGACCAAGTACGAAGATCCGGAAATCGTAAAGATCTCCAACGCATACGACCACATGACAATGCAGGAGATTGCCGATGCTGTGTATGAGAGAGTCGGCAAGATGATTGCCGAGGAATGAGAAAAAGCCCGCCGAAACCGGCGGGCCTCTCCTGGAACATCAACTTCAGCTGATATGTCCTAGCTTTTCAGCATTTCAATCCACTCCCGTTTCCGGGAGACACTTACAGTTTATCACGGCGACAGCCGAAAGTCAATAGGAGGATACAAAATAATGGATACCCGCTACGTTGTGATCGATATGCCCGCCCCCGGCACTGATGGGGACATCTACCAGGAGGTTTACACTACGGCGGAGGAGGCCAACGCCGCCGCCAGCTATAAGTGGCACCAGCTTCCCGCCAGTGAGCGTCTGGGCCGCCGGATCATGGCCGGAGTCGTCACCCAGGATATGCTCCCGGAGGAGGCCACCGATGAGGAGACCGGCGAGGTTGACTGGAGCCTATTCAGCGACTGCGACACCTTCTCCGGGGCCTTTGACTCCCAGCCAGCCATCAGCCTGGCCGCCGCTATCGGCACCGTTGAGAGGCTGTGCAAGTCCGAGCCTCTGGCCGACATGACTGCCGACATCTCTGAGAACGATGCCTGGTATGATCCGGATGCAGCCGCTTGGATCGTGCCGGTAAACCTGGAGGACGATGATCTTGGCCCCCGCTGCGGCGAGTACCGCTTCCGGATCTCCAAGGACTCCGCTGCTTACGAGCTTTACCGCCGATAACATTCACCCCGGTGTCCAGCCTGGACACCGGGCCCACCCAAAGGAGGGAAACCATGCCCACCGCCGTTGTCTATGCCCGCTACTCCTCCCATGCCCAGCGGGATGCCTCTATCGATCAGCAGCTAGCCACCTGCCGGGCCTTTGCCCAGCGGGGCGGCATCGACATTGTGGATGTCTACACCGATCGGGCCCTCACCGGCACCAACGACAACCGGCCCGGCTTTAAAAAGATGATCGCCGATGCAGCCAAGGGCCGGTGGGACTATGTGTTGGTCTACGCCCTGGACCGGTTTTCCCGGGACCGGTACGATTCCGCAGTGAACAAAAAGCGGCTCCGGGACTGCGGGGTGAAGGTGATCTCGGCAACGGAGCCCATCACCGAGGACCCTGTGGGGAGCCTCATGGAGTCCATGCTGGAGGGTTACGCCGAATACTACTCCAGGGAGCTCTCCGCCAAGGTCCGCCGGGGCCATGCCGACAATGCCAAAAAGGGCATTGTCAACGGCCCCTTGCCGCTGGGATATCGCCGGGGCGCTGACGGGCGCCCAGAAATCGACCCGGACCGGGCCGAGATCGTCCGGGAGATCTACCGCCGGGCCGGACAGGGCGAGCCCCTGGTGCGCATTGCCGAGGATCTCAACGCCCGGGGAATCCGCACCAAAACCGGCGGCCCCTGGGGGAAATCCAGCTTTAACACCCTCCTGAGCAACGAGCGCTACACCGGCCTCTACATCTACCAGGATACCCGCATTCCCGGCGGCATTCCCGCCATTATCTCCCCGGAGGACTTCGCCGCCGTCCAGCACCGGCTGGGCGACAAGAAGAACCCCCGCCGCCCGGTGCTTCCCGACGCGCCGCCCTCTCGGAGGCGCGGGGCCGACATCTATCTGCTCACCGGGAAGCTCTTTTGTGCTGGCTGCGGGGCCCCTCTGGTGGGCGTCTCCGGCAAGGCCCGGGACGGGAGCCTCCGCCATTACTACGCCTGCCGGGGCCGCATCCGGGAGGGCCGACAGTGCGGCCTAAAAAACATCCGCAGGGAGGATATCGAGGCAGACATTGCCGCCGCCATCAAGCAGCGGATCCTCAACGAGCCCACCATCCAGGCCATTTCTGAGGCCGCCTACACCTACCAGCTCAGCCTCTGCGAGTCCGCCGATCTCACGATCCTGCGCCAGCAGCTGGCCGATACCACCAGGGCCCTCAAAAACATCATGTCGGCCATTGAGCAGGGCATTTTCACCGCGTCCACAAAAACCCGCCTCCAGGAGCTGGAGGCGGACCAGCAAAGCCTTACCGCCCGGATCACCGCCGCCGAAGCCGCCGTGGAAAACATCCCCACCAAGTCCGAGATCGCCGCAACCCTCAAATACTACGCCACCGGCGACCTCTCCGACCCCCTCTACCGTGAGGCCCTCATCGACACCTTCCTCGTCCGGGCCTACGTCCACCCTGACCGCTGCGACATCTATTTCTCCACCGACGCAAAACTGGCCGTATCTTTCCCCCTTGACCTAAAAACAGCCATATCCTCAGAGTCTGAGTTGCTTAACGGTTCGTATAGCGCTCCCGGACTCGGACCAGACAAAGCTATACGAACCGTTACGCAACACATCATCTCGATCTGCGGAATGTTTCGTATAACCTTCAACAGGCCCTCCCACTAAGGGAGGGCCTGTTGCCTTATTTATACAGCTTTTGCAGGGTGAGTATCTTTTCCGCCTTATCGATCCACTTGTTGTGTTTCGCGTTGTACCGGGCCAGCGCTTCCGGCGTGGCTGCCTTTCCGGCGTTCCGGGCCCGATCCATCTCCCGGACGGCCATCTCATGCAGCCGATTGCTGTGCCTTACCTCCTCCTTGGAGAGCTCAAAAAACAGAGCCGCCGCATCGGGGCAGGTGTCCTTCCAGCGCAGGGCCTCCCGGATGTACTCCTGGGCATCACCCAGCTCATCGACCATCATGTCGGCCAACAGATCCAGGACGATCATAGGCTCAGGCCTCCTTGAGCAGGTTAACGGCCACCTCCGACACACTGCCGGTGCCAGCCTCAGACATCCAGGCGTAGACATCGATGGGGTAGATCACATCGGCGCAGGCGCAGCCCTCCGGGGCCACCAGATAGAGCAGGTTGTTGATCTCGATCTGGGTGCTCCCCACGGGCACCGGCAGGGATTTGCGCGTGGAAATGAGAGGCTTGCCGTCGTAGTAGGCCTCCACGTTGAGGGTCCCGGCAGCGGTGACGGCCACGATGAGCTGAGCCGTCAGCCGGTAAAGGCCGGTTTTCCGGATGCCGATGTTGTTGCCCCGATCCACAATGGCCACCCCGCTGGGCAGCCCCGCCGTGGAGCCCATGTTGATGGGCGCAGGGTTGGCGCTCAGGGCCTGGGCCGTAAAGTTATACTTCTGGGCCGCAGACTTTTTGCAATTGCAGTTACATCCCATAAATTTTAAACTCCTTTCAAAATGCCCCCGCAGCGTTTGCCGCGGGGGCTCGAACGCTGTTATAGCGTAATGGTCTTAGGCGCAGCAGCCCCCGCAGAAGGGGGAAGGCCCGGCGTTGTAGCTGTACCCGTTGGGGTAGCGCACCACGCCATGCATCCGGTTATCCGCCTCCAGGGCAGAGACCTTATCCCGCAGCTGCTGGATCTCGTTGGCCTGGATCAGGGCCCGGGTGGCGTTGCCCTCCTCCTTGATGGCCGTGGTGATCTCGCAGGTCTGCCGATCCATCTGTGCTCCCAGGTTGGCCAGCCCCAGCCGCTGCTCACAGCAGCAGTCGCCCAGCTGCCGGGAGAGGGTGTTGCCGGTGGCCATGATGGTCTGGCCCAGGTTGCTCTGGCCCAGGGCCACCTCCTTGCCCAGCTGGCCGAAGCTGCCCTGCATCTCGTAGCCCAGGTTACAGATGCCGTTGCCGATGTTGGTAAGCCGATCATTCAGCTGGCCAAACTGCTGGCCGTAGAGGATCTCCTGCTGGGAGGCCGCCGTGGCATACTGGCCATAGTCGCCCTGGTTGTTGCCCCAGCCGCCCCGGAACATCACAAAGAAAAGAAACAGGATGACTACCAGCAGCAGCCCACCGCCGCCAAAGCCTGCGTTGTTGTCCCCCAGGACGGCCCGCATGTCGGAAAGACTATAATCCATAGATTTTTAGCTCCTTTCAAAAAATTTTATTAAATAAACCGTTGCGCACCGGATTATTTTAAAAATTGCATGATAAATTTTGCGTTTTCCCGCAGCTCCTGGAACTGCTGCTGGCTCATCTCCCCGGAGCTTAACAGCCGGGTGATCTCCGCCTGGGCCTTTTCTGGCGTCATGCCTTGGGCAAACTTCCGGAAGTCCGTAATCAGCCCCAGGATATTCTGGGGCCCCTTTGCCGGGGCCTGCCTACTGGGCCCGCTCTTGGGCCGGGTCTGTGGTGGAGAGAAAATGTCCGCCAGTGGATTGATCCCCATACGCCAAAGCCTCCAATCTGCTCAGTCTGTCCTCGATGCTCTCCTGCCGCCGCTGAGCCGCCGCGGACGGATCGTACTCCTCAAACCGAAAGTATCGAGTCCGCACCATGCCCATGTTGTCCGCCGCCCGTACCCCGAAGACGTTGTCGTTTTGGGCCATGATCCAGGCCGTCTGCCCTGGCTGGACTGCCACCTGCTCAAAGTCCCCAGGGTTTGGCACCCTTATCCAGTCCATGCTCTGCTGTGGTCCCTGCCGCATGGGCGGGGCCTGGTAGGGGCCGGGTCCCTGCCCAAATCCGCCGTAACCATTCCAGGGGTTTGCTTGCCATGCCATGTTTACCGCCTCCTTTTGCCTATATGATAGCAAAAAAAGAGGCGGCTAAACTGCCGTTTAGCCGCCAAAGAAGCGCCGGAAACCCGCCGCCTATTGAGGTCCCGCCAACTCAGAGCGCCGCCGCCGAGGCGGCAGCCCCTTGGAGATGGGCTGGACCAGATCATATTTACTTTTCAGGGTTTTGATCCGCCGGTCCACGCTGCGCTCCGAAAATCCCAGCTCCTGGGCCTGCTGGCTCCTGGGCATTCCGCGGATCCGGGTGGTGAGGAGCCACCGCTCCGTATCACTGAGCATAGCCAGATCCGCAAATTCCTCTACAATGGCCCGATTCCAGGGCACCTCCTGGGTCATAAGCTTACGCCTTTGCCGCGTATTTGTCGGCGCTGATCTTGAGCAGCGTGCCCAGCAGGGTGTCCACCGCCGTGATGGTGCCTACCACCTGCTCCGTGTAGGGCAGCCCCCACACCGCCGCAATGGCAGCATAAAACGTAGCCAGGGCGGGCAGAACCACCAGGGCCAGGAATTTCAGGACATCATAAACCTTGTTTTCCATCAGCATTTTGTTTTCCTCCTTAATTATGCAACGGTATTTTACGTACTTCCTCCATAACTCTCTTTGCAGAGCCATTTCCGCCAGCAGCGGCGTATGGTTCATATAAGTAGTCGTTGAGGTTTTCATATTCGTCTTTGGTGATGTATCCACGCTCTACGTATTTCATTCCCAAAAACACGATACGGTCGTGGGCCATTCCCACCAGCAGCCGGGTGTTCGCGTCGTTTTTCTTCCGGCGGGCCTCCAAGAATCCCCAGAAGCCCGCCGAACCCACGAACGCCAGCAGAATGGTGATAGCGGTTTTAATCCATTCGCTCAAATGATTGTCCTCCTGTTACTTATAAAACTGGTTAACGTAGCCACGGTCCCACCGGCCCACGTGGCAGCCCCATTTGTACAGCCCCACCTCTCCGTCCGTCAGATGCCGCAGCACAACGGCCTTAAGCTTTCCTGGGTCGCTATAATGGAGGTCCACGGCGTCGGAAATGAGGTGTAGGGAGTTGGCCGCACCGCCAGCCTCAGCATTGTGGGCTTTACAGCGGTACCCAGAACCGTCTGCCGTGCCGATGGAAAGAGGCTCCCCCAGATCGTCCCGTATCTCCTGGGCCAGGTCCATGATACGCTTGCTGATGACGGACTCTGTACAGCATCCAATTCCTTGGCAGTGAATTTCACTCGCCATGAAATTTTTGGTCAGCCGCACTTCCACCCCTCTGGGAATGTGATAGCATCCATCCGCTCGCAGATATTTGGAAGCATCCTCAACAGGTGACGTTTTGTCAGCGGTCGGAATCTTGTCGGGAGGTTTGTATTCCCTCCCGTTTACCACAGCGTCCAGAAGCGCTTTGCAGGTCTGCGTCCCGGCCACGCCGTCCTTGGTCAGCCCTTCCGCCGCCTGGAACGCCCTCACAGCGTCCTCTGTGTTGGGGCCGTTGGCTCCGTCAATGGGGCCTGGATCGTAGCCCAGGTATTCCAAAAGGCACTGGATTTGTTTAATAGTCAATTTTTCTCACCTCCAATTGTCCCCCACCCCCTTTCGGGGGCAGGGCGCTTTGGGTTACTCCTGCACCAGCTCCTCACAGCCGGAATCGATCAGGATTTCTTTAACCTTCGCTTTCAGCAGCCGAGGGACCTGTGCGTAAGTTTTCTTTCCCAGCATGATCTGCTGTGCCCACAACATAGCCATCATTGTTTCTCCTCCTTTCCCAAAAAGTAATGAAAACAGCAGCTTACGCATAAACTGTCTCCGACATCTCCAGCAGACACTCCATGAGCATCTGGTTCTGGCTCTCCAATTCCTTGAGCCGTTCCCCCGTGGGGGTTGGGCTGGGCTGGGTCTCCTCCTCCGTGGCCCCAACCAGGCCCAGGAGGGCGGTTTTGGTATTATCCATTGGCGCTCACCTCCGAGAGTTTGGTGATATACTGGATTTTTGCGGGCACGTCGATAGCAAAGCCCTCATCCGCCTTGGGGTGGTGGAGGGTGATGGATCCGCCAGCCTCTACCGCAAAGGGGGCCAGAGAATCGCCCATTAGGGCGGTGATGTCGGTGGTGATGGGGGTGGCGAGCTCGTAGTAGAGGAGGGTCCCACGGACATAGGACAAAAAGGATGCAATATTGCTATACCCGCTGTGGATAAGCACCAGCCTCTTCGCGCTATCTTGTGACATAGTCCCATCAACGGTCCAGCTGTCTCTGTAGCGTATGGAAATGAACGATTTGCAGCGGCCATTGAATGCCACGTCCGTTGATGCGATCTGCATGTCCTGAAGTTTTACCCGAAACGTATTTTCTTCTTTTGTATAATCCAGAGTCCCCAAATCCACGCTCCCCACCCGCTGCACATACTGCCAGCCGTTGTCGGTCCGCTCCACCGTATTGGCCACGCTTCCGGCGCTCCAGCCGTAGCCGGGCAGGGCTTGGACAGCAGAGGGGATGGGATAGGTATTCTGATGGTATGGGGAGTAGGCGGATGAGGCATAAGGCAGTCGGATCATTAAATTCGCAATGCCAAAAAAGTCATTGGCTTCGGAGTAATCGAAATAGAGCGCTATAATGTCGCTGCTTATAACCACATTTTCTATTTTTTGGGGGGCGCAAGATTCGTCAGATAACAAGTAACTAAAAGCCGTCCCATTCGGACGAACAAAATCTATCCTTGCTTTTTTGCTCATGCGCATGTTGAATTTCGGTTCGACGCCTTCTGCGGATATCACGGTCCCTGAAGGAATACTGATTGGGAATTTTTTAGCGTATATTCCACTGTTGCCGCTATTTGTTTTGATATAAAGGATGTCGCCATCGACCTCAGTATCATAGGGCCACCATGCCTGTAACGCTTGGATGCTGATGAGGTTGGCACCTTTTTCCACCACGCTATCCACCAGTGCACTCATCAGCTCCCCGGCGTTGTACTCCGGGTGTGCCGCCGCATACGCTTCGATTTGGGCAATGCGGGGATCGCTGGTGTCCGTCGGCTCGTTGCCGGGGCCAAAAAGGAGGGTGAGGTCGATGAAAAGAGGTTGTTTCATCTGGAGAACACCTTCATAGTATCCACTATCAGTTGTTGCAATTCGGCTGCCAATCTTGGCTGGCCCGGAGTTAATTGCCTTTGCTATTACGCTAGATCGCACAAAAGCGCCCGTTCCGGTTGCACGTGGATCAACATTAAAAACACTCGAATTACAGTATGGTGCATAATATCTAGTACCGGCTTCGATTTTTGCAGTTGTTGCGATGTAATAGTAGTGGTTAATTGTAGCAAAACAATTATCATCACTTGATTTAACACCAGGGTTAGCTCCTTTACAATTTGCTGTAATTATCCCGTCGGCTACGGTTATTACGGAAAAAGTGGCTGCGACAAATCCGTCAAGGTTTGTCAGTTCTGCGTTTTGGCACAGCTGATTCCACGCCACCGTCTTCCCGCCCCACTCCATCACCGCCCCGGCCTTGGCACCGCTGGGCACGATCCGCTGATATGCTGTCTGGGTATCTTCCTCGAAGTCCCAAGTCTGCCCCTGATTGAGCTCCGCCTGGAATTTAATAGCCCGTTTCATCTTGGCAATATCTTTCTGGGCGGCCTCCAGATCATCCGCCAGCCCGCCGACAGATTCCGCCGCCTGTGCCGCCGAACCGGCGGACGCTTCCGCTGCTTTCTGGGCTTCCTGGGCGGCTGCCTTTGCTGCTGCTGCCGCAGCGTCGGCGGCGGTGGTGTCACCGGCGGGGCCAGCTTCACCCTTCGGCCCTTGGGGGCCGGGGTCTCCCTTGGGTC
>ERZ1034913.1886-NODE-1886-length-11566-cov-21.775867_pt1 | contig 11566 bp, 10 predicted proteins | sample MGYA00520697_ERZ1034913 | MGnify/ENA primary metagenome ERZ1034913 (study PRJEB33766, sample SAMN09781786) | gut metagenome | biome: gut microbiome | host: Homo sapiens | place: Madagascar | study: EMG produced TPA metagenomics assembly of the PRJNA485056 data... | reverse complement strand
AGCGTATGCAATCTTGCGATTAGAGCAGACAAACATTGCTTTTCCTGCAACGGTAGCTCCTTCGGAAACACGGGTCTCATAGTGGTTAATGAAGTCTTCCGCAACCGCGTGAAGTCGGTCAGGATCACCAATTATCGCATCAATATGAGCAACTGCCTTCTGGCTTTCCTCAATCTGATGCTCATTTGCGCCTTCAACAGCACAACGGTCATAATAATCTTCAATTTCTCGAACCTTTGCCTGATCAAGTGTGACCCGCGCAGCACGTCCATCGTAGACAAGGTTGACTGTGATGCCGTCCTTGACCGCCTCTGTCATTGTGTAGGCATCAACAACTGGACCAAAGACTTCGATTGTGCCATCTACGGGAGTCCCGGTAAACCCGACATAGGTTGCGTTGGGGAGAGAATCATGTAGGTATTTTGCGAATCCATAGGTTCGCTCCACACCTTCAGTAGTGACCTTGACTTTCTGATTGAGGTTTATTTGACTACGGTGCGCTTCATCGGATATACAGATTACATTAGCTCTATCAGTCAAGAGCTTCAAGTCCTCAGTGAACTTCTGGATAGTAGTCATATATACGCCTCCGCTTGTCCTGCCTTGAAGTTCCTGACATAGCTTTTCGCGGGAATCAATGCTCACAACGGTCTCGTCACCAATGTACTTTTTGGATGATATAAACTGTTTCGAGAGCTGGTCATCCAAATCCGTCCGGTCGGTAATAATCAAAATCGTTGGACTATGGAAGATTGTACTCCTCATGAGCATCCTCGTAAGGAAAAGCATGGTATAGCTTTTCCCGCAGCCAGTTGCACCGAAGTATGTACCACCCTTGCCGTCTCCTGCTGGTCTGAGATGTGTTTTGATGTTATCAAATAGCTTGACCGCAGCGAAATACTGTGGGTAACGACATACGATTTTAAGATCCTTATCCGAGCTGTCTGGGAAATAGACAAAGTCTTTAATAACCGCCAAGATTCGTTCCTTGCGGAACAGTCCGCTCACCATAGTTACAAGGGAATTGATGCCGTCCAATTCCTTATCGTCAGCCTCAATCTTTCTCCACGCATAGAAGAAGTCATACGGAGAAAAGAAAGAACCATATTTATTATTTGCGCCATCGCTTATGACGATGAAGGCATTATATTTGAAGAGTTCGGGAATATCTCGGCGATAACGCACGGTGAGTTGAGTATAGGCGTCCATGATTGTTGTGTTTTCTTTGACTGCGCTCTTGAACTCAAGCACAACAACTGGAATGCCATTGATGAAGACAATCCCGTCAGGTATGCGTAGCTGGTTGTTAATGCCCTCAATTTCAAATTGGTTGACGATCTTGAACACATTTTTCGCTGGCTCATCAAAGTCGATCAACTCAATATAAAGGTCTTTTTTTGTGTGATCTTCACGGTTGAAGATGAAGCCATCACAAATCATTTTGCAGACAGCTTTGTTTGCTTCGTAAATTGTGCCGGAAATAGACTTCAGGCGAAGGATAATGCTATCCGCTTCGCTTGAAGTTAGCCCATCCGCAGCATATCTGCTTAGAAGATACTTCCGCAAGTCGCCAACAAGCAGAACTTCAGAGCGTTCACGGTGGATCTGCTCACCATTCAAATAGATGTATCCTTCGTCTTGAAAAAGCTCCATAATGGACATTTCAAGAGAATGCTCATTAAAATTCGTCATGTGCTTTCTCTTTCTCAATTTCTATAGTTTTAGCACGGTAGGCTTCTTTTGTATTCTCAATAGGGTAAAACATATTTTCGAGTGTTTCGGGTATTCCTCTACCGTGTGTAGAAATATAAACATCTTCTACCAAATTTGAAATAAAGTATCCAAAGGAAAGATTGTTGATGCGGTAAAAAGCATAGTTGGGCTCCTGACGTGGATTGTGTGTGGGCATTCCAGCGTTCCAATACTTTATAAATATATTTTTCCCTAAACAAATGTTATTTACCGTACCGGCACTTTCTTGCAGTGCTCCCGCTAATACTTCCACCCCTCGTCTTCTTTCATACGTATCTATTTCGCTTTCGAATGCAAATACTCCATTAAAGATTCTTTTTCCAATGACTTCTCCGTTATATGTTGCTTTCTGAATCACATCAGAAGCTGCCCATGTAGTTATTCGAGATTTCACCTCAATTATTCCAAGTACACATTCTGCCGGAGCAATAACAAAATCATCTTGCTTAAATAGGAGGGGGCAGTCGTCACGATACACAATAATGTCTACTTGTTTTGTGATTCTATCTGCATTGCTTACAAAACCCGTTCCTACAGATACCCCCTTAGGAAGATGCTGTCGTACAATATGGGATAAGATGATTTCTTTATAGCGCCCATCTTCACCCCAATGGTGATCATCAATAAAATTTCTTACCCTGTCCTTGATTGACAACAGCTCGTTTGAAATGGATTTCTGATATTCTACATAATTCGGCATTTTTATTGTACCTCAGTTTTCTAAAGTATATCTGCGTAGTACCTTTCCTCCACTTTTGTAAAGCAGACTTTTGCTGGAAACATTTTTTCTCCAACTGTAGCTGCACCAACAACGCAGAAAGCCCATTTCAAAAATTCCTTAGGCAATTGAAAGCATTCAGGCTTTCCTTTCAAAAGAATTGTTACCATCGGAATACGATTTTCAGCGATTCCTACTGATAGCACTTCAAATTTCTGTGAGCCTTCATGTATCGGGAGAACACACTGCCTACTTGAATCAAAGAACACCTTTCCGCCTCTTTGATTCAAATATGCTTCTTCGTTATAAGGGTTAATCGGTTCAACAGGCAACTTGCATTTTCTTCGATTAAAATACTTCGACAATTGTTCGCAGGCAAAAGCGTTAAAGTATTCACCTTGTAAATCAATGCTACCACCAATTTCTTTAGTAGATTCAAAGTGATTCATAAAATTCAAAAAAGCATTTAGTATGATCAAATCATCAGAGTATATTCCAGAAAACGCCTTATACCATGCAGGTTGCCATACGCAAATGATTTGATAAAGTTTCTTATATAATCTCAACTTATCATTATTTAGCCTAAACCAACCTACGGTTAGAATCTTTTTATGTAGACTTTCATCAAGCGACTGGTAATGTAAAGCATCACACAAGGCCTTCATCAACTTTGCTATAATACCTGCAAGCATATCAGCTATGCGAAGTCCGGGACAATCTGTTGAATGACTTTCTTCCAAATTGTTTAGTCCTACTTCTTGAGCTGCTATTAATGTCTTGCTTTCAACTCCATCGTTGCCTTCTTTATCAATAGTTAACCGATAATTCTGTATATTCTTCTCTTGGAGATACTTCTTAAACCCCATAAAAGACATGTGATAGTCCCAGTCGAGCCGAGGCGCATCAGAAATTTCATCGAGTATAATCAAAGCATCTTGAAAAGCTTTTGTTTCCGCCTTCTTTAATTCCAAGTTACTTTTATTGCATTTTATTCGGTGACGCAAAAATATTTTTAGCTGTTTTAAGAATGATTCTGGAGATTCATATAACGCTTTAATAATCTCATTGGGGCGATATACAACAAGTGTCTTTGTTATGGAATATTTTAACAAATCAGCATCTATACAAGAATTATTATGATAACTGTTAAAAAGCTGCAGTATCAAATATTCAATCTTACTTTCAACAGAAAAATAAATACAAATTTTAGAATCAAAAAGTTCAAGAAAATCATTCACAAATTTTGTGTTTTGCTTGTTCAGCGATGCGAATCCATATTGAAACTGCTTTTGACTTAGTGTTGTACTTTTAATTTCGCCATTTCGATCTTTTCTTCCCGAGTACTTTGCCTCAAAGTCAATATACTTCATTAGGAATTCATCATACGCAGATGGCCATCCCACAATCATTGTAACAAAATTATCGTAATAATTAGATGCGCTTACGGTATTATAATTGATTTTCCGACTATGCTCAGTCTCGTCATAGTAAAACTGGTACTCAGGCATTCACAGGATCCCTCCTCTCACAAATGATAATTTAGAAGCGGCTGCACAAGCAGTGTTCCAAGATCAATTTGCTTCTTACTATGGGGGTGACAAGCTTCCCGAAGGTTATAGCATCGTCAGTTTGGATAACCTCTGTACAGTCAAAGGTGGCAAACGCCTTCCTGCCGACTGTGAATTACTTGATGATCCAACAGAACATCCTTATATTCGTGTTCGTGATGTTGGAGGAAGTCGCTATGTCTGTCTCACAGACCAATTCCAATATATTGATGAAGAAACGCATCAAGCCATCTCACGATATATAGTAAACACCGGAGATATTGTCATTTCGATTGTTGGTACAATCGGATTGCTCGGCAAGATTCATTCCTCTCTTGATAAAGCAAACCTTACTGAAAACTGCGTTAAACTCGCAGGTATTCATACGGTTACTTCCGACTATCTCTATTACACACTTTGCTATAAAAAGCAAATTAAAGAGATTGACCTACTGACAGTCGGTGCGGTTCAAGCAAAGTTGCCTATGTACAACATCCAATCTATGAAAATCCTTGTCCCTCCGACCAAGGTGATCAGAGATTTTCAGAGGAAAATGAACGCTTTGGACGAACAAATTGAAGCAAATACAATGGAAATCCAGAAACTTAATGAGCTTCGATCCGTTCTCCTCGCAAAACTGTCCGATTAAGCCACTAAATTATCATTTTCCGCTCTCTTCAAAGCAATGCGATCGGTAATTGCACGGTAGGACTCAACGATCTCACATTGTCTCGCATAGGAGGGAATAGGGAGCTTTATACGGCAAAGATCATCCCATGTAATTCCGCCTCGAACACTGCCGTCCGTCATGAACCAACATTCACGGTCAAACTCCGGTCTACGAAACCACATCATCAAATACTCTTCATTTAAGACATCGCGGTCAATAATCTCAAACATGAAATACGCCGGAGAAACTATTGCGGGGCTGCCTTTCTCATAGAGCGCAATCGGAAGACGTTCATCGCGCCCAACGTGCATTGGGTTACAGGCAAACAATCCCTTGCTGATTAGCTTATACCGGCTCAAATCTGTGCCAATTACATTTGCGACGGAAGGCATAAACTCCTTGTCGATGCTTATGCCAAGAACAGTGCTGGTGACTTCCTCGGAGTTCCGATAATCAACAAGCTGAATATGTTTACCAAGGGGTTCATAATTCGATTTCATAACCCAGCTCCTTAAACACGGTCAGCAGGTCAGCCTTCGACTTCTCTTCTGCAACAAGCAGATCACGAAGCTCACTTTGCAGCGTCTTCATTTTCGTATCAAAGTCGATGTTCTCATCACGGTTTACAAACTCAATGTAACGGCTCGGAACAAGGGTAAAGCCCTTCTCTGCAACCTCATCGAAGGATGCGCTGTAACAAAACTCAGGCACATTCTGATAAGTTTCTTCATAGCCTTCCTGCTGCCATGCGTGGTAGACGCTCGTGACCTTCGCGCGGTCATCTTCTGTCAGTTCAATGTACTTCTTTTCATAGGGGCTTCCCATTTGCCGCAAGTCCATGAAAAGGATCTCGCGCTCACGGTTGCGGAAGCGTTTTACCTCACCGTTTTCTTCAACCACACGAGCCTTTTTATTCTTGTTCAGAATCCAAAGCGTAACGCTGATGTCGGTTGTGTAGAAGAGGTTGCGGGGAAGGATGATGATTGCTTCAACGAGATTGTTCTCGATGAGCTGACGGCGGATTTTTAACTCTGTACCATCGTCAGATAGTGCGCCGTTTGCAAGCAGGAAACCGGCAACACCGTTCTGAGAGAGCTTTGAAACAATGTTCAGAATCCAGCCATAGTTTGCGTTACTCGTGGGCGGAACTTCATAGCCGTCCCAACGTGGATCATTAGTCAGTTCGTTATCGGCGCGCCACTCTTTCTGATTAAACGGCGGATTCGCCATAATGTAATCTGCCTTGAGATCCTTGTGTTGGTCATTGGTGAATGTGTTCGCTGCCATTTCTCCGAGGTTTGCAGAGATACCGCGAATAGCCAAATTCATTTTGCACAGCTTGTATGTTGTATTTGTGTATTCTTGACCGTAAATGGAGACCTTCTTCTTATTGCCGTGATGCGCCTCTACGAACTTCATTGACTGCACGAACATACCGCCAGAACCGCAGCAGGGGTCATAAAGAATGCCATCATACGGCTCAATCATTTCGGCAATCAGATTTACGATACACTTCGGCGTGTAGAACTCTCCCTTGCCTTTGCCTTCTGCGAGAGCAAACTTACTCAAAAAATATTCGTAAATTCGTCCAATAATATCATTTTCTTTGTCTCCAGTGTTGATCTTATCGATTTCATCTAACAGAGAAGCCAACTTCGTAGTATCAATGTGAAGGCGGGAGTAGTAGTTATCAGGCAAAGCGCCCTTTAATGATGGGTTGGACTTTTCAATAGTATAAAGTGCAGTATCGATTTTTAGTGCAATATCAGATTGCTTGGCGTTTTCCATGATGTAAGACCAACGACTAATTTCCGGCAAGAAAAACACATTATCTTTTGTGTAGAAAGCAATAGTATTAACAAACTTCTCGCCATATTTTTCGATGATGATCTTTCTCTGCGCTTCAAATTTGTCACTGGCAAATTTTAGGAAGAAAAGACTGAGAACAACATGTTTGTATTCCGCTGGTTCAACAGAACCACGAAGTTTATCAGCACTTTTCCAAAGCGCTTCCTCCATCGTAACTTCTTTTTTGGCTTTTGCTGTCTTTGCCATAAAGTTCCTCCACCTTGGTTTTTCGATGTATAAATTCAATTTAATCTAATGGATCTGACAATACTTTTTTCACTTTATTGTTAGGCACGAAGAAAGGACTATATTAAATTTTATTATATAGCTTCAACGCATAAAGTGCAACGTATTTGTTTCAAGTAGGGCTTGAATTTGTTCGAATCACAGTCAATAATTAGTATTGAAAACTGTGTCGCAATAGATTAAAATAGGTTATAGCATAAGTTGATAGGATGGCGTGAAATGGGTCTATTCGAGATTCTAAAGAGTGAACAGCCCGGTTTAATAAAATCTCTTTTGCACTATGAGAACGTAGGGCAGTATGGTGAGTATCTTACAGAGTATGCCCTGCTTAGCCGCAGCATGGAAGGATATTACGTTGTATTGAAAAACTTGTATCTGCCAATGAAGGGCAAAACCACTGAAATCGATTTGCTGATGATTCACGAAAAAGGCATTTTCGTTTTTGAGAGCAAAAACTACAGCGGTTGGATTTTTGGCAGCGAAGATCAGCTAAAGTGGACACAATGTTTCAAAAGCGGTCAACGCGAACATTTTTACAATCCTATAAAGCAGAATCGCACACATATCAAAGCTTTGGCGACTTTCCTCAATATGCCAGAAGATGCCTTTTCTTCCTATATTGTATTTTCGGAACGATGCGAACTGAAAAAGATTCCGCTATTCGTTGATGGAGATGTAACCATTCTCCAAAGACAGAATATGCTATACTTTTTGAAGCGGCGTTTGAAGGACGCGCCGATTATTTATTCTCACGAGGATATTGAACAAGTGGTTGGGCTACTGGAGCCGTTCACAGAGGTTTCTCAAGAAGAAAAACAACAGCATATTGAGGATTTACAGACCAAGTGTCCATACTGTGGTAAGCCATTGGTTCTGCGCAATGGAAAATACGGTCAGTTTTGGGGATGCAGTGCCTATCCAAAATGCCGTTTTACACGCAAGGCTGAATAGCCTATCTATCTGTTGCACAAGAGGATTCAGCTTTTATAATCTGCACCCATTGGTGATCCCCAGCCATGCGCCCATTGGTTTTTTCAATAATCAGCAGCGGATCATAGAAAGGAACATCCATCTCCCGGAGAATGCCTTTCAAACCGGCTCGGCTGGCGGGCAGGCATCTTTCTTTCAAGAATTCCTCGAAATCCGCCCAGGACGGATTTTCTACAACGCCAAACGCCCGCAAAGGGATTCGGTCGGTGTAGTTCTTCATGCGGACAACTTCGTGCTTGAAATCAATGTCGATGACTGTACATAGCTGCTGACCATTCATAAAGTTCATCCGCATGGTGAAATCCGGATCCTTACTGAAATGCTCAGCATTATAGATATACTTGTATATGGTCTGGCGCGACACGCCGAACTGTTTTGCAATCTCGGTGTTGCCGATGCCTTTTCTATGCAGTTCCAAAACCTCTACGGTCTGATCGGGGGTAAGCTGCGCCTTGCGGCCCGCATTGCGCGGATTTGGATGATTGGTTTTCAGCATCTTTGCAAGTTCTCGCAGTTCATCCAAATCAGACGTACCAAAAATCTCTTTTATTTGCTGTTGGTAATCGCTCGGCATCCAGCATCCCTCCTAAGCCTTTTTCTACTATTACTATATCGTGATTTCGGGGAAATGTCAACAAATTAAAATGTTTACACACAAGATGTGGCCGTTCTATCTCAGCTATCCAATTTTCCAGACAGTGTCTGGAAAATTGAATTGGTCGCATTACTGCGAGTTGCTGTCCATCTCCGATAAGGAAAAGCGCAGCTTCTATGAAAAGGAAGCAGTCAACGCCGGATGGTCTGTCCGTGAGATGAAGCGGCGGATTGATAGTTCTCTGTTTGAGCGTCTGCTTCTGTCCCGCGGTGATGCCAACAAAGAGCAGGTTTTGGCGCTGGCTGAAAAAGGTGTAGACTACGCCAAGCCGGAGGACATCATCAAAGACCCGTATGTGTTTGAATTTTTAGGTCTGCCGGAGGAAAAGCCATTCCTTGAAAGCGACTTGGAAGCGGCACTGGTGCGGCAAATTGAAGATTTCCTGCTGGAACTCGGTCGGGGCTTTATGTTTGTCGGCACACAGCAGCGGGTCACTGTGAACAACACCCACTACTTTGTGGACATGGTATTCTACAACAAGATTTTGCACGCCTATGTGCTGATCGAGTTGAAAACCACCAAACTCACGCCCGAAGCTGCCGGGCAAATCAATATGTATCTGAATTACTATGCCGCAGAGGTCAACGACCCGGAAGACAATCCGCCCATCGGCATCATCCTCTGCACCGATAAGGACAGTGTAGCGGCTGAGTATGCGCTGGGCGGCTTGTCTAATCAAATTTTTGCTTCTCGGTATGTCCTGTATATGCCGAATAAGGAGCAACTTATCAAGCAGGTGGAGGAAGTCTTAAAGCGTTGGCACTCCCACGAGGGTGACTAAGCGCGTCATCTGGCTTTGCGCGAGCCACTAATTTCCTTGATGGCTGCATAGTGTTTTCCACATTTCCGACTGATTTCGTTGAAAAAATCGGATGTCACAAATTCCAGCAGCCATACTTTGGGAATCATGTACTTGGGTGTCTGCAAGATGGTTTTCAGCAAGCCCTTGCTGCACCATTTCAGAATTGTGTGGCGTTGGTAGCCTGTCACCTCGCAGACTTGCGCAACGGTCAGTACATCCGGGTAATTTGCCAGTTGCTGCTCGTACCATTCCTTGGCCAGCAGCCGTTCCTCGCCCTTATAGTTCAGCTTGCGCTCTAACGATGCGGCAGGTTTCTTGTGTTTGGGGTAGTTGTAATACCACCCGCTGGGCGGGGTGTAGCGCATCGGGTCGGACTCTCGGCGGTAGAGATACTCGGCAACATCTTTCTTGGCGATTTTATAGCATCGCGTTTTCTTTCCGTTGTTTTTGCAGGGAACAAGCCCGCTTTGCAGGAGATAAAGCGAAGTGCGCGTTCCGATATGGCATACGATGCGGAAATCGTTGCGGCTCATCGGGTCCGGATAGGGCGTTAGAATTTCTTCGATTTTTTCTTTCAAAGAGTCGTTGCTTACTGTTGCTTTCTTCATTTCGGGTTCTCCTTGTTTGTAAAGTGAAACCCTAAAAATCACTACTTCAATTTTTTGCTTCTTGCATTTTTTCTCATTCGTGTCCGCAAACCTGCACCATTATCCGGCTTTTTGGGCAGGGCTTATCTTGCATCTTATCTTGCATTTTTCCCAAAAAGTCGCCATTTTTGCCCCAAAACGGGTGATTTTGCTTCTTTTCGTACCTACATTGTTTTTCACTGGCTTATCAGTGCTTTCACCACAAACATCGCCCAAAATCAGCGGACAAACCAGCCTGTATCAGCCTTGGTTATCACCATATTGCCTTTTCAAAGATTAACTCGAAATCAATTTGACAGCAATGTCACGTGGGTTCGAATCCCACCGTCTGCGCCAAAAGCAGCACCCTGCGGGGCGCTGCTTTTTATTTTTGCGGCAAACTATGCAAGGGCTGCAAGGTGGGATTCGAACAGCCCATGTCCGGCGCTTTGCGTCCCCACATAGGCTTGCCCTGCGCCACCTGCAAGCACAGCCACAAGGTCAGCCAGCTTTTGCCCGCTTTGCTGGGGCCGGCAAACAGCGCCAGCCCTGCCGGAAGCAAATCAGGGATGATCCACTTGACCGGCGGCAGCGGCGTGGAGAGGAGTTCTTCGGCGGAGATAGTTTTCGGAAGTTTTTCATAATTCATTCGCATCGTCCTTTCTGTTTTGGTATATAGGTTTATCTTCTTTAGAACAACGTACACATGAGCTGTTGATTAGAAGAGCAATAGGAGCTTCCCGCGCAAATATTGTTACTTTGGTTTTAGGTACGCAACTGATTATTTCAATATTCGTTTGCATTGCGTCAATTTTACTCTCGCTACTTATCGTTGAAGGTATCAGTGTATTGCTTCCACCTGATTCACCAATAACAGCACCAAGTTATCCTATTTTTTCGGCTGTCATAGCTGTAATAACTTCTGTTATTGTTGCATTATTAGGCGGGTTATTGCCCGCAATAAAAGCAGCAAAACTGGAACCTGCATTAGCACTTAGATAAAAGTTTAAGAAATTGGAGGAATAAATATGAAAATATTATCTGCTAAAACAAAAATTCTTTTAGGAATGATTTTTACTTTAATGATATGCTTAATGTTTGCGGGGTGTTCTAATTCTGATACTACATCTGATTCAAGAGGATTTACAGACTTTGAGCATATCGAAGAAGAATATCTTGCAACCATTGACAGTTTGGATTGGCCAGATGGAGTTGAACTTCCTAAAAAGTTGGAAAATGAAGATACAGGGGCTTCTTTCCAAGTTGGCTATGGTGAAACAAGAGCTTCTAACTTGTGGGAATATTCATGGATGAAAGAATGGCTTGACACTTATAATACAAATCCGGAAAGAGCCGAAAAAGCATTAGAAGAATTGGAAAAAGCATTTGATATGCCATATATGGGAAAAGACAGGTGCGATGACGCTACTCGTAATTATTTGCGAGAAAATATTGACAAAGCAAAACTAGGTGATCCATCTGGTTTTAGGGAGTGTATAGATGTTAATTATTGATTGGTCTTACTAACAAGTAATTTTCAAGTACATTTAGGGAGGTGAATTAAGTAGATGAGAAGAAATTATAAGAGAAAAAAATTCCATGTAAGCGGTATTTGTATTTTTCTTGTTTTGATAATATTTAGTGTTGCTTTTGTATTGTGGGCAATGAAACCTGACAATTTTCGCAATGAGAAGAATAAAATCAACTCTTGG